>JADMIO011507049.1_pt1 | contig 43025 bp, 71 predicted proteins | sample 8958161 | NCBI WGS metagenome assembly JADMIO01 (sample SAMN16585339, study PRJNA669376) | soil metagenome | isolation source: Crop rotation soil | place: USA: Cullars Rotation, Alabama | collected 2011
CAGGTTGTCGGATTTGGGGCCTCAAGCGATGGTGCTGCTACAGGAGCAAGAACTGCCACAGCCGCCGCCGCCGTACTTAATATCGGGACAATGTTTTCTTTAAAATCTGCGATAACTACCAGTCCTGTTCAGCAGGATATTGGAGCTGCTCAGGAAAGTCAGGGGAATATAACTGTCCCATGGCCTCCTCATATAACTAACGATGTGGCACTGCTTTTCATCGAATCTGCAGGCGGGGAACCAGCTAACTTAGGAACTGCCAACGGATTCGCTGCTGTTACCAACAGTCCTCAGGCTACAGGAGTAGGAACTGCCGGTACCCAACTGACAGTATATTGGTGTCGTGCTACCTCAGCTGCAATGGCTTCACCGGTGGTAACAGACCCGGGCAATCATGCGTATGGGGTAATCGTAACTTTCAGGGGATGTATAACTACTGGTGATCCCTGGGATATTACTGCTGGTTCGGTTAAAGCCTCGGCTAGTACCACAACAACATGGGACAGCGCTGTAACGACTGTTAATAACTGTTTGATTCTTTCTCCAGCTTCCAGAGATACTGACTCAGCCGCAGCAGCCTGGTCTAACTTTGCCGGAGGTAACGGAACTTTGTTAGGGGAATTATTCGATAGAGGTACCGCTTTGGGAAATGGTGGTGGGTTGGTTGTTAATTTATCTACTCTTGATACTGCTGGGGCATCAGGTGCTCCAACGGCTACAGTTGCCAACTCTATTAACGCTGAGATGACAATTGCTCTCAAACCTCCGGTTGCTGCAGGAGGAGCTAAAACTCTGGCAGCATTGGGTGTCGGATAAATTCACCCCGACCGTAGGCTAAAAAGTGTTGATTCCCACGGTGAAACAACTAGCAGCGCTTGGTGTAGGGTAATATGTTATAATTTCAACAATGGAATTTACACAGGAAGAAAAAGATTGGCTTGAAAGCCTCCTCTCAAAAGTCAGCTTCAGTGTGGCTTCTGTTGACCAGGGTCTGCTTGCCAAGTCTATTTTACAAAAGATTTCCCAGCCTCCTGTTGAGGAAGCCCCAACTGCTGCAGAAGCTTCATAGAAAATATTTCTTTTCTATTGAATTTATTTTTCAAATCTTTTACCATTAACTAAAGAGAGAGAATCAGGAAACTTTTCTGGCAACCGTTACAATCGGGGGCACACAGCCCGATATTATTAACTACACTCTTTCCTCTGCGGACGACGTACAGGTCGGCTTCTCCAAACCGGTAAATACAGTCATCATCAAATGCAGGACAGCCGCAGATATCCAGGTTCGTGACTCCCGTGGCGCTACCGAATATTACACAATTGCTTCAGGAACAACTCTCACACTTAAGCTTCAGGCACGCATTATTGAAGGCGTTGTCCAACCCTTTAACCTTTGGTTGAGATCCGGTACAGGCACACCCGTTGCCGAGATAATCGGACTTTACGGAGGGTAAAAATCCCCCTTTTAAAACACTCACAATATGGCCGATTCAAGAGTAACTTTAATTCAGGTTTATGAAGCAATCCAAACTTTAAGGACTGAAATTGCCTCAAACTATGCCAAAAAGGAAACGGTTGACTCAATCCAAAAGGACCTGACAGAACTCAAAAAAGACACCAAAGATTTTCAGGGGGCAACAACACAAAAACTGGAGTCTTTAGATAACTTTAAGTTTTATTTCGTAGGCGTTGCCGCCACAGTCGGGTTTGCAGTTTCACTGGCCAAAGATTTCATCATTGGCCTTTTTACCAAAGGAAACTAATATGCAAATCCTAAGTCAGAATGATCCCAGGTGGAAAAATATTAAACTGGGGTTTTCAAATACAACAATCGGCAACTACGGGTGCACTATCACCTGCATTGCCATGATAGTCGGGGTCACACCTGATGTGGTCAATCAACGCTTAAAAGATGTTAACGGATTTGCCGAAGGCAATCTGGTTATTTGGGCAAAAATTGAAGAGGCTTTTCCCGGTATAAAGGTAAGAAGGGTTTGGACTTATGACAATGCCGATGTCAAAAAATCATTGCCCTGTTTGGTTGAAGTAGACGGAAAACCAATCGGAGGGTTCAGGCATTGGGTTGTTTATACCGGAAACCAAAAGTGCTATGACCCATGGGATGGTAAAGAAGACCCGACATCTGATTATCCTAACCCTACAAGCTACTGTGTTATTAGCGGAGAATGGATAAAACCTGTAACCAAGAAGATAGAAGAACCCATCGTGCAGGATGACCCAAATAAAATCAACCTTTATGATGCCTTCCGCAGGGCATATAAGGCCTTAACAGGGGAGTGGGTTAAACAGGAAGAAATCGACCCCTGGATGAAAAAAGGCATTAGTTTAGATGATGCAATGACTGAGATTATGAAAGGGGACGGAAGGTTCTATAAATTGTGGATAGAGCCGGAACTGCAACAACAGGAGGATCAGTATGAAAAAGAAATTGTTAAATTAATGCACGACGTTGAGAAAGCAAAGAAAGATCTAGCTGATTACATTGCCCAACAAAAACTTAAGCCAAATGAAACTGTTGAGATAGCTACTGAAACATACCCTGAAAGCCCCAAAAACCCTCCTGTTTCTATCGATCCGGTATTCTCCGGCCCATTAGTCAACCTACTCCAATTCTTGAAAAAGAAGCTTGGGTTTTAGCAGGTTGGTTGATGGCAAAAGAACTCGTTAGGTCATGGAGGGATGTTTTAAGGTTTTTCTTTAAAGTCCCGACCAACAGATATGACGCAAGGGACTGGAGGATTGTGGTATCGCTTTATGCCCTGATACCTATCCTGTTTTTGCTCTGGTGTGTTTTGCCATTAATTATCCAGTTAGTGAAATTAATGAAATAGAAAGGAGGTAAAAATATGGAATTTGGATTTACAAAAGAAAATTTAAAAAGAACATTATGGCATCTGGCAGTTGTTGCCGGCTCTGCGGCTGCTTTGGCAGTTGTAGATGCAGTTGCCAAACTTGATTTAGACCCTAAAACTTTAGCTGTAATTGCAGCTGTATCACCAACAATAAAAGCTGTGATAGAGGGATTCAGAAAGGGATAATATGCCTAAAGAGCTGGGCCGTTACGATACTGACTTACAGATGTTCGTGGAAAAACCACGGATATCTGATATGAACCATTTGCGGTTTCAAAGATGGAGAGCTGAAAAACAAGGTCGGACTTTGAGTATTCCCCGTGGTGATAACGTCTTCAGATTAACAAATCAGGAAATAGCAACATTAGCTATGCAACAGGCTGATGCAACCTCCGAACAGAAATTAAGAGATCATATTCAAAAGTCCGGAGATTACTAAATGGAAAGAAGAAGATTTATTAAAGATGGCTTAATAGTGGTCGGCGGGACTGCTGCCACAATAGGCGTAGTTGATTATGTGTCTGAGTTTATTAAGTTAACTAATGAAGTTTTTAAACCAAGGGTAGTTTATAAAGGCAATCCGGCCCCGCAAATGGATGAAAAACCGGAGTGGGTTAGGCCGACTGAGTGGCGAAGAACAATAATTATTGAAGGGAAAAAATAATGGAAAGGCCAAAAGATTTAAGACTTCACAGATTAAAACTTGCCCGCTCAAAAGCCGTTAACCAAAATCCCATCGACTTTGCAACCGTTGCAGAAATCTCGATGGAGATACAAAGGATAAATAATGGCAGACAGCCCCAACAACTTGACCCTGTAACACAAGCCTATGTAGATACCATAGTTTTACAGGGCAGAGGAAGAGATCGGTCCGGAAACCCGATATTTCATAAATGAAAGACAGGTACCTTTAAAATTAATTACTACTTTCTTACGAATTTTTGTCTTTAAATATATTTTTTGGAGATAATGTAAACCTTCATGACTTAGAAAAACATTAATATTTGCCGTATTAAAAAGAGAGTTTCCTTAAAAGAGTCTATTTCCATAAGTCCAAAGCCGCGGAAAATGACTCTTTTAAAACGTCTGTGATATACTCTTTCCCGAAATGAATTTCCAATGTCTGCAATGCGACATTTCAGGCTTCAGTTCCCATCAGGCATTAAAAGAACACAGGCTGGGCGGCCATGTTTCAAAACCCGAAAATCCGGTTATTATTAAAAACCCTCCACTGAATGATCCTGAAGAATTTGCCAAAACTTTGGCTGAGATGCGGGCGCAGGAAGAACAAAAAGCCCTCATAGCCCAAACTAATACAGAATCCCTAAAACAGGCCAGCCCGATACCGATTGCCCCCCTACAATTAAAATATATCTGGACAGGGACAGACGACAAAGGCCACACGGTTAAAACCATCAATGTTGATACGGAAGCCGGATTTTATGTGATTGCCTTTTGCCTTTCCTGCGATAAAGAAATAGATTCTATGAAGGTTGCCAAGCTGGATAACTATAAACTTTTCCTCAGAGACAAAAACACCGGCGAGATAACACCATTGCAAACTCCCGCACACCAAACTAATATAGCATCAGTAAATCCCAAAAAAGAAAAATGATACTTAGAAGACAAACAACAAAATTTTTAGTCAGGTGTGATAACTGCGGACGTGTCGGGCATAATATTTACCATGTTGACCTTAACGGCCGTAATGTAAAGGTGTGCGGTGAGGCTTGCGCTAAAGTATTGGAATCTAAGAATGGATGAAACAAAGTTAAAAGAACAGCTTGAATTAGCTAAAAAACAGTTTGATGAGGCAGTTACTAAGGCATATAAAGACTTTGAGTCAACCCATGATAAAAAGGAATATACTTTTTCTGTTACTGAGAAACGCCAGCTAGTAGAAATGCAAATGGTTGCAATGGTAGCCCAAAAAGCCATTGACGACATTATTAATCTTCAGGTATTACCGCGGGCAGGATATGACCCTAATCCAGAGCTTAAAATATTATTTGATATAAATATTGGCAGGCTTATAATCTTTGTGCCAAAGAAAAAGGAAAGTTAAAAAGTACCATTTATCACTCGTTTTATCTCACTTCATTTTCAAACCATACTTCTTTATCAAGCGTTTTCTTAGGGCATCGTTAGCTTCTACTATTTCATTCTGCCACTGTCTTAAATTCTCACTATCTAATGCTTTCGCTTCCTGGAGGTCACGCAACCAATCAAAGGTCTTCAACATTTGATCTCTCGATATTCTTAGATATACTTTAATTACTTCTAGTTCGTCCATGCTCGTTTAATGTGATAATAACCAAGCAACTACAAACCCAAAGGTAAAGTATATTGCTCGTTCTAATACCAACCACCAATTAAGTTTCATAGTCTCCTATTTTGATACTAACTCCAACTCCTATGCTTCTCATCAATGGTTTCTAAGCCGTCATATTGGTCTATTTCCCAATCTGTACCATCGGGAATCTCTACAATCTTTAGCTCTGCACAGCGTCCGTTTGCCTCTTCCCCAAGCTCCTCGACTATCTTTATAAGAAGTGGGTCTGTTCTGTCTTCTAGGCGTTTTTCAAGGCTAATATCGTCATAGAGTTTGTTGTAGGCATCTTTCTCGGCATCAGTCATTGAGCGCCATTTCTTCTCTTTGTTAAGCACCTCATTAGGATTAGGAATAGTATAGGCCGACCAGAAGAGGCTCTTCTCGCAATCCTCGATAGGAACAGGAACATAATCTGACTCTCCACCTGAAAACTCAGTCTTAAAGAAGTAACACGCCTTACCTGTAAGCTCAGCGTAACGCTTCACAGCCTTCGCTGATAAACTAAAACCTCCAAAACATGTATTAATTACGATTTTCATATTTGTACCGTAAAACGGTCATTATGTGGCTGGAATGATACAAAACTCTTTTTGAATATGTCAAATTGTATCATTTGTTATCTCATTAACAAAGTTTTTTGTTGTCGGGTTTATGATACTTTTATCCTTATCCACCTAGGTTCACCATAAAGTTTTTTAAGTCCGGTGTTTTCATATTTCTTTAAGAATCTTTCGACTTTTAAATCTCTTGCTTGTTTCCAGTGTAGTTTTTTCATGTTGTATAAACCCCACCCCAGTTTTTAGCGGCTATCTTGACTGTCTCAAGTGCCTCTTTTTCAGTAGGTGCATACATAACCATTAAAACATCAGGATCTTTAGCCACCAGTTTGTTAATATAATCCTCTTTAGCAATTAACAGCTTAGGCGGTTTGTTAAAGAATCTTAGTACACAGTTTTTATATTGTTTTTTCATATTAGTCCCACCACAATCTTAATTTGTTATCTTCAATTGATACTTCATCCACTTTAAGCTCTTTAACTAAGCCCTCTAACCATGTATCTATCCTATAAAAGCCCTTGGATCTCTTCGGTTCAACATAAATCACAACGCTGTACTCTCTGCCTATGATGTATTCGTAACCTTCACCAAACGCCACAGAAAGGGTCTTAAACACGGCCTTAGGGTCAAATAGGTTATACCCGCCGATAAGATTTAAAGCCTCTTCAAGCCTGTTAAACTCAATTGGGGTTGAATGAAACATGAGCATTCTTGTTTTCTCTTCGTAACCTACTTTAATCGGATAAAGCGGGTCATGGTCTGCCATTTGGTTATTCATCTTTGATAGCCTCCAATACTTTGTAATAATGATCTTCCCACGCCTTAGTAAAGGCTGGCTGAATAAGTGAGAGTAAGCTAAATCTGTCACAATCCAAATCAATGCCCAATTCCTGAACATAATCATCCACAAAAGCCCAGTTTGTCCCTTTAGACAGCCATTCCATAAGCTCAGAGTTGTAAATGGGGGCTTCTGAATACGCGGATATATCCTCAAGCTCATGTTTTGCTGTCACTTCACCCATATCTTGCATGGCCTGTAATGCCTCAACCGTGAATTTATACGCGCTATCCTCATCTAACCCCGACTCTCTGATTACCTTAGACAATTTAAGCCACAGGGGATGATTCTCACCATCAGCAAAGCCGCTTTTGAATGCCCAAAAACCTGCTTTTAAGCGTGGATTATCAGATTCATCATCCTGTATATATTCAAATAGGTCTAGATATTTATCAAAGTTATTCATATTGTGTATATTATCACATGAGTACTCATATGTCAAGTAGATATAACACTTGTTTCTATCATGTAGTAAAATAGCGGTGTATCATGGTTACAGACCCCCCAAAGAAGAAGTACAGAAAACATGCATCAGAGAAACAAATGATAGCTATTCAGCTAAAGGCTCAGGGCATGTCAAAGACTGAAGCATTAAGGAAAGCGGGCTATTCTGAATCAACCGTCAGGACACCGCAGAAGGTTTTTACATCTCAGGCCATAATGACAGCAGTAGATAAGTTTAAGCTTGAATTAAAGGACGCGGGCTTAACTACGGAATATATGGCATCCAAATTTAGAGAGTGGATGGAAAAGGGGAATGTACTGGAGCAGCAGAGCGCATATAAGTTATATAAGGAAGTGGTGCTGGATCAGGAGTTAAAGACAAAGCCTGAAGAAGGCCAGCTTAAAAGGAGAGTTACCCTTGAGGAGTTCATAGGCTCACCAAACTCATTCACTCAGGCACAACAAAGCCCAGAACAGGCCATAGAAGGGCAGGAAGTAATAGAGGCAGTACCACACATCGCAGATAATTATCCTGAAGTAGAGAAAAAAGAGCTAAGGGAAAAGGAAAGCGAGGAAGTAATAATTTAATGCGGGGAGACTGATCAGAGAGGTAATAATGATAAGGCAGCGGACTTATCCGCAAGGCGCCATCCACTTGGTTATTGTTGGTGCAAATCCAACCCCTGCAACAAAAAATATCTCTCTTGACCCTGCCCAAGCCAAGAGAGATAATGTAGGTGTAATCTAACATGAAAATAGTAACTCCAAACTCTACAAAAAGCAAATCCCAGATCAAGAACGAAATAGCTGAAATATTCCTTATCCACTTTGGAACTAACGCAAAAGAGTTTAAACCATTGGCAGAGGATATAGTTGATTATATATTCAAGAAGGCTAACTCACTAAGCTAAAGGCATAGCTTAGACTCTCAAGCCACTAGGGAAACGTAAATCCCTTGGATAGTAGATAAACGATGAGAGTGGGAAATAATGCGACGAGGAAGTATTACGTATCATGTACTCGTCCTTCTAACGGCAGATGCTGAGTAGTTTGGTTAGATGATGTACTTACTTATAAGGGAATACATCCTTAAAGAGAGATAGGGATTATTAAATTACTCCTAGGGTAATTAGCTTACTGTGTTTAAATTTAGGTTGTTAATGTCATGAGCTAAGTTATTAAAATAGGTTCATTTAAAGCTAAACAGTAACAATCTATTTTCTTCATGTAGGCACAACAGTGCCATAAAGAGCGTAAAGAACCCGTAGGTTCGTCGCACAATGTGCGTTGTGCGACATCGGTTTGGCCTTTGCCCAACCGCTTTACGCACACATCACACGAAAGAAAAGGGATTCAGGGGGTATGAGTACTAGAAGCTAGTACGAATGCACCCGGCACACCGGGTGGGACATGTTACAGGTGGTAGATTCCTACCGACACAGTAGGTTAAGAATTGTTATATCTATTTAGGTACGTATATCTATTCCTGTATACATATTCATTCCTATGCCTATATCTATTTCCCTAAGTAAGTAAAAAATATTCTTGACTAATATCAGGTAGGGGATAGTATGGTGGGATATTGCAAAGGTGGTATTAATTACAGTTACTTAGATATCCTGATCTTTGTTGTCCTAATGCAAATTCACAGGTAGTGGGATTTCTTTGAAACCTGCAGGAGTATAGTTGGGAGCTATACCAGGCTTGTACCTGATTCTCACAATCAGCTTTACTCTTTGATTTAGGTTGTGAGTTTCCTCCAGTTGCAGCTTCAATACATTTAATGTCATCCTTGGTTACTTTTTGTCCTTTATACTCAACTAATTCATCCTCATATACAGAAATATCTTTCCTGTTACACCAATCAAAATGTGAGACTATTTTTCTCTCAGGAGATCTGGATGGCTCCGGAATGACTCTCGGAATTGTTTTTAATACAGGTGAGGGAGAAGGGTCAGGGAGAATAGAGGGTTTAGGTGTGGGAGTTAATTCAGGGGATGGAGAGGCTAAGGGGGTGGGTATTGGCAAAGGAGTCTCTTTTAAAGGTTCCGGGGTTTTATAGTTAAATATGGCTACTGAAGTTATTCCAAGCAGAGTGAGGATTACCAGGATGGGGGCAGTCATATATCAGTATATGGACAATTAAAGAATATAGTCAAGTATTGACTTAAGAGTACTCATATGATATACTAGTTCTTAATGTTTAGGATTGTTGATGGTAAAGGTTTTCATATAACTTTTGAGAATGGTGTAATAGTCTCGGTCCAATTCGGTTGGGGAAGTTATCGAAAAGGCTATCCTGATTTAACCAACGCTCCTGGGGATTTTGAAAAAACTTCCAAGATTCTTTATGCAAGAGAAAGCGGTGGTGGCTATATTTCCGAGGTAAATGCCCAGTTAGGTATGGAGGGTTCCCCTGATGCTGAGATAGCAATCTTTGATAAGGATGGGAACTGGCTTACAGAAGAATTTAAAAAAGGAGATAGCGTAATTGGTTATCAAACCGCTGAAGATGTTTTAAAAGCCTTGAATTGGGCTGCGAGGTATAAGAAAAAATGACTATTAAAGAAAAACAGAAAAGAGATATCAGGATCTTTGAGATGAAGTTTGGCCTTAATGGGAATGAGGAACATACCTATGAGGAGATATCCCGTAAGTTTAATCTATCCAAAGCCCAGGTGGTTAGGAATGTCCAGAAGGTTGGTTTTCATATTACCGGGTTGATAGTAGCGAATGGTTATCCAGCATCCGGATCTGACTATTCCCAGGAGGAGTTTGAGAAGATATATACTACCTACATAGCTGCCTACCAAAAACAATATGAAGATCAAAGAGCTAATTGAATTATTAAAAAAACAAGATCCGGAAGCTGAGGTAGAGATGGAGGGTTGTGACTGTAATCAAGTTCCTGATGCTGTGGAGATACAAGAAGATGGCAAGGTTTTAATATGCCGCGTTTACCATTGATATGGATCAGATACACAAGGATAAACTGCATTTCGTACTGGATACTTTAAAGGAACACATGGATGACCCAAATTGGTTATCCCAGGCTTTGGTGACACTGAGTACATATCTTATCCATACCTCAGCAGAGATAGCTCAAAACCAATTTCAGGAAAATGCTGCTGCATTAAGCTTTATGGATAGTGTCGGGGAAAAAAAGGTTTCAGTTGCCGAGGCAGAGAAAAGAGCTGTTGCACAAACTTTTAACTCATATAAACAATCTTTACTCGAAAGGGAGGGAATAGTTGAAACTATCAACTCAATCAAGAAGAGACTTGACTTTCTATCCTATGAGTACAAAAATACCCCTTAGGCTAAAAGCCTGCAAAGTCATAAAAAGAGAGAGAAGTACGGACAGATAAATAATCACAGATATTGGTAAGGTGACAATGATAAACCCCAGGGGAGGCTTAAGGGAGATCCAGGCCTCACTCGTTCCTCAGCTGAAAGAGCAGGGGTGGAAGATAGTGGTTAACCCTAAAAGGGACTATTATCCCGAGCTTGATAATTCAGGTAAAAATTCCCGGATGCAGAATGTTTCAGAGATTGATGACGATATAGAGAATAAAAATATTCTGGTGTTTGAGGATGTTTAAGTATTTTCTTCGTTGGGCATTTTAACCCTGCCTTTACCGGATACAATGTCTGAGATAATTGAGTCTTTAATCTCCTGGGATATTAAATTGCTGTCCTGGATTAGCATCTTTGTCCAGTCTCCTTCGTTTTCAACATCTTTTTCAACTTTGACTAAGCGGTGTTCATAATCAAAAATAATCTGCTTCATTTTTTCTTCATGATCATGGTTATCACGTATTCTTTGTCTCCACTCGATTGCAAATAAGATGACAAAAGTAATCCAGAGAATACCCAGAATTATTGGTGAGGAAATCCACGCAGTGGTGATGATATCAGGCAGTTGTGAAGACATTTTTGGGTATCTTGATCAGGTAATGCCTTTCATCTTCTGAAAGTTTTACCCGCTCAGCTTTATGATGTAACAATTTTGTTACCGCTGTCAATGCTTTCTTCATAAAGAATTCAGGAGTTACTGCCCTTTCCCACAGCCCTGAGTACGCATACAACATATTTTCCATGTCGGTTAAGGTGTTATTGATATACCCGGCAGTTGTTTCAAGCCTTTTATGTCCAACCATTTCCATGACCACTTTAATTGGGGCGCCGGACATGACCAGGTTGGTTATTACCGAATGACGGAAAAGGTGAGGGTATACCGAATGTCTTTTATTTATTCCGGCCAGTTTAGCCCTAAGCTTTATTTCTGAGCTTGCCTGGGATGTGGAGGTTATACCGAATACGGTTTTGGATAAATGAGGCAGTTCCCTCAGTTCATCAGACAGCTGAGGGGTTATAACCACAGTTCGTGTATCGCCGTTTTTAGTATTTTCAAAAGTTAAAGTATTGCCGTCTATATTTTCCCAGGTTAACTCAAGAGCTTCCCCGATCCTGCACCCGGTTTCAGAAAGAAGCCTGATGAGACAATAAAACCTGAAATTAACATCGGCTTCAGTCAGGCCGTTTTTTAAGGTATTTGCTTTGTAGCTTTTGGTTGCGGTTGAGATTTTATCCATTTCTTCCCAGCTTAAAATGTCTTTGGCTTTAGAACGGTGTTCAGGAAAGCGGGTCATGCTTTCAAACTCAGTTGAGCCCAGCATTTTTGCTAAAGCCTGGGCATAGGAAATCTTTCTGTTTATGGTTGAATTTTTATGGCCTAAAAGCTTTTGCTCTGCAATAAACGATGCAAAGCTCATCCGGGTAAACGGCAGCCACTTAAAGTACTTTTTTAGTGCATTGAGGGCATATTTTCTGGGGGCAAAGGTACTCTTTTTATCGGTGTACTTTAATTCGGCTATTAAGTAACTGTTAAATTGCTCGAAGGTTACTTTGTCAATGTAGATGGGAGTATTCATTAAGGGAGGAAGAATAACATACTATAGGCATATTGACAAGAGTGTAAGTTTTCTGTAAGATTTACAGAAGTAGATTTTAGAGGTTTTTATTTCTTCTAAGCCTCGTACTACAATATGACCGCCACCGGTCATATGTTAGTACAAAGCTTAGATCGGATCATCTAAGCTATGTCTAATAATCATAACACAGATTACGCAGCAAAAATTGAACAGCTCCTCATGGATTACTCCGATGTTTTATCGGGTCTTTCCAACAAAAATCACGTACTTCAAACTCTTACTAAATTCAAAATAGAAACCTGGAAATGGTTTAAAAAACAAGGCGAATCGGATAGATCTGTCGCTAAATCCCTTGGAATTTCCAATACCTCAATTAGTCATTGGCGGAAAAAGATTGGTCTTGAAAGATGGAAGAATACTTATGACCAATGAACAAAAAATAGAGCATCTGACGTTTGAAATTAAATTAGATGAGGCTGTCAAAAAGATTTTACAAAATTGGCAAAGAGAATTGTTCATCAGTTTTGAAGTTTTTTATGAGGCAAGGCTTACTCAGATTGAGGAGATGGAGATCTCAATTAAAAAGAAAAAAGCCGAGCTTAGGAAGCTAACCAAAAATGAAGAAAAATAATTTTTTAGACAAAATAGAATTTTCTTTGCAGGTACTTTTGCCTGAAACTTTCAACGATTATCTGTGTATAACCACCATGATGTCTGGCATCATGCTTGTTTATTTTATCCGGGATATCTTTTTTGTTTTTGTCCTGATGTTTTTATTTACGACTTATTGTGCAGTGAGACTAGCCGAATATGCCAGGAAGCAATGGCATAAAGCTTTGCAGAGGGAAAAAGAGAATATAGAGTTTTTACTGCAGCTTACAGAGATGATTGAGTCAAGTGAGAAGCCTAAAAGGAGGAAGAGGAAATGAGCTGGTTTAGAAAGCACATTTTTTGCACCCATCCTAAGTTTTTTTTGGTATCGCCTAATGGGTATCAGGACGCTTGTATTGCCTGTATGTATTACATCGGGGAGGAGAATTGGTTCTGGAAGAAGTTAATAAACCAAGTCAGGTTTAGATGGGAGATGAAATAAATGGACGATCAAAAACTTTGTATCAGTTGCAGCCAGTTTTTAAATTGGGTTCCGGCAGGGGTTAGTAAGAAAACGGGTAAGCCATATAACGGGTTTTGGGCCTGTCCCGAAAAACACCCGCAAAAGAAGCCTGCTTATCAAAATCCAAACCCTCCCTCTGCTAAGGCTTTTACCCAGTCTTTGGAGGCAGATTTTGACAGGCAAAGAAATATTATCCGCCAGCATTCACAGGATATGGCAATTAAGGCTTTGGAGTTAATGCACAAAGTAGACCCCGAAGGATTAATGCAGGAGCTTGAACAGGCAGCGCTTACTGCCCAGACCAATATCCTAAACGCCGTTATTTTGCAGGTTAAAAAGCTGTCTGACCATTTCGATAAAGATGTTTCAGGAAAATAAATGAGCCGGATTTGTTCAAGATGCCAGGCATTAAAAAAATCCGAGACAGGTGAGTTTTGCCAAAAATGCATCAGGCAGATAAACATAGCCAAAAAGGGTTATGGATTTAAAAAGAAAGGGGGACGAATGAGAGAGTTTAAATTTAGAGCTTGGGATAAAAAGAGAAAAAAAATGCATCCAGAGGCATGGCCTTTTGCGGGCAATATAACAGTGCCAGGATTTAATGATTTGGAAGATGCCGTGTTAATGCAAAGCACCACGTTCAGGGATCGGAATAATCATGAAATTTATGAAGGGGATTTAGTAAAAGATCCCTGGGGTGAACTTTATAAGGTGGAGTGGGTTGGCAGCGGTTTCTGGTTTGTTAATTCTAATAAAAAAGATGAGAGTATTCCTGATCTTGGGTATCACATGGAGATCGTTGGGAATATTTATGAAACGAAAGGAGAGAAATTGAGTGGCGCGCAAGAGAATGATTGACCCTGAATTTTGGAGTGATGAAAAAATAGGCAATCTGTCTTTGGAGGCGAGGCTGCTTTTTATTGGTATGTGGAATTTTGCAGATGACGAGGGAATTATAAAAGCCAGACCGGAATACTTAAGGAGCATTATTTTCCCTTACGATAACCTTTCCTTAGACAGGTTGTCTAAAAGCCTGAATGAATTATTAAGCCAGGGGTTAATTTACTCCTACGAGGTTAATGGGCAGCACTTTATTTTGATTAAAAATTTCAATAAACACCAGACCATTAACAGGCCTGTGCCCTCTAAGTATCCGAAGCCGCCTACACAACTCACTGAGTCCTCAGTGAGTCCTCACACACACCTCACTGACGAAATAAAGATAAATAAAGATAATATAAATAAAGATAATATAAAAGAAAAAGAAATTAATAAAGAAAAAGAAAGCACAGGGATTACACACACTCCAAAAAAAACCTACTCAAATTTATCTGACCTTTTAGAAGAAGATTTTTTAGAAATATCCGAGCGGTATAATTTTCCGCTTACCTTTGTGAAGAGTAAGTACGAGGATATGTGTTTATGGGCGGGAGAAAAAACTGGCCGGGATAAGGGACGAAACTGGAAACTAACCCTTATGAATTGGGTTAAGCGTGACGGGATAAAAATCATTGAGCGGAGTAAAACAGAGGCATCTTTTAAGAAGGGAGGGGTGGTTGATGGGACGCAGATCTGAGAAATGGGAAATCCATATCGGCAAGAAAATCCACATTATTTCCGGTGAAGAAAAGGAGCTGATTTTAAATGCCGGAAGCGCCCGGTTTGTGAAATTTCGGGATTTAATCATCAATCCGGCTTTTGTTGAACAGATAATTTTAATTGAGAAACCTTCAGTGGCTTTACTGGATAGACCTTATGAGGGGGATTTGTCCTCTGAGGAGTGGTTGGAGAAACATTATGAACACTAAGGCCATCAATTTTGCCTATTTGGTTGATTTAGTTAGTCTTGACCAGGCCATCCGTTTTTATGAGTTGAGGGAGGAGCTGGGGATTGACAGGTTTATGGATGAGAAAGGGGTTGCAACAGAGGATATAGACTTAGCCAGTGCGATTATTAACGGTGATGTTAGTTTAAGGTAAAACGCTTGCTAACAGAAAGTGTTATCGGTGCAAGACCGGTCCATCACCCAAAAATTATGAGAAAAATATATGCGGTCAGAAAAAAGAATACGCCAAAGATGAGCTATGTAATAGCCAGTACCGCCTATCGGGCTAAAGTCGGAGCAGTGGGGATAGGACATGAGCCTGAGGATTATGAGGTTTTAGGAGAGCATACAACCGGGGATTTTTTAGCAAATGAGGCTAAATATCAGATTAAATACATGGAACAAGCAAAGGAATTATACGAAAAAGAAAAACAGAATTTGAGAGGGGGTGAAACTAGCTAAATGAAACAACAAATCTATTCAACCAAAGATTACAAAGCATTTAAATTTATACAGGGGAACAGGGAAATAATCAAGGGGCATTTCCTTCGCTTAACTGCGGCAATTTCCAAGAAAAACCTTTTAAACCGTTTCCCTATTTTGGTTAACAAAGATTTTGAGATTATTGACGGACAACACCGGTTTCTGGTTGCCAAAAACAATGATCTGGAGCTTTTCTATACAGTCGAAGACGACGCATCTCTTGATGAAACACTGGTTATCAATACCAACCAAAGACAGTGGAGCCTTGAGGATTTTATTAATTCCTACATCAAGCGGGGTTATAAAGAGTACATTAAGCTGGAAAAGTTCAGGAAAGAAACAGGGTTTTCTATCCAGATGATCATGACTATTTTAACCAAAGAAGCCCGTCACGGACGGGGACTTCAGGGGATGAGGCATGCAATCAGGGACGGCTCTTTTAAAACAGATAATTGGGGTTATGCCGAGGAGTTTGTTAAAAAACTTGAGGATTTAAGACCCTATTATGTTTTAAAGAACTTAGAACGACAAAGGGAGTTTTTGTTTGCTTTAAATAAAACTATCTCTTTAGTTAACTGGGATAAGTTTTTAGAAAAGCTTGAGCAAGTCCAACCGAGACTGGAAATGCAGGTCAGTTATAAAAATTACCTCAGGCAATTTGAGGACATTTATAACTGGAGAGATAGATGGGGAGGGAAGAGTTTTGAAGGGAAAAGACCGATTGAGCAACCTCAAGCGGCGGCTTAATAACAGGATAACTGCCCATCCTGTTTTATTTAAAGAATGAAAAAAGAACAGCGGTTATGTCCGGATTGCAGTAATCCTTTGTGGAAATCCAGGTCCGGAGCACAGGAGGATGTTTGGGTTTGTTTTAAATGCGGATATAGGTTAGTGGAGGAAGGGACAGAGCCTGATTTGCAATGAAAGAATGGTTAGCTAAGTTGTTACGCTTTATAAGTGACAGGTGTAGGTATTGCGATGGTGAGTTGTGGTTTTGGGATTGGGATAGAGCTTTTTGCAAAGTTTGCGGGAAGGAAGATAAATGATTGGAATTTCATATTGCGGTAGTTTAAAAGACCCGTCAGGGTATGGGGATTCAAACAGGGCTGATGTGGCAGCGCTTTTTGCTGCGGGGGTTGATGTTAAAACAGAGACTGTCACCCAGACTTTGCACACAACCACAAACGGCTGGGTAGGGAGTTTAGCAGATCATTTAGAGGGAAGGGAGATTGATTACAAAATTAAAATCATCCATTTAACACCGGACCTTTATCCCAAATACATGGAGGATGGCAAATACCATATTGGCAGATTAGTTTGGGAAACGGATAAGTTGCCTAAGGTTTGGATTGAGCCGATTAACAAGATGAATGAAATTTGGACAATGACTGAGGCACAAAAAGAGGTTATTAAAAACTCCGGGGTAAATGTCCCGATCCATGTATTTCCTGAGCCTTTGGATATTACCAACGGAGATAAAAAGACTGAGCCTTTAGTCATCCCTAATTACAGCGGGGTAATTTTTTATGCTATGTTCCAGTGGATTGAAAGGAAAGATCCGTATTCCCTTTTAACGACTTATTGGAAGACTTTTGAGGGATATGAGGATGTGATTTTACTTTTAAAGACATTCAGGGTGGCATATTCGGATACGGATTTTGCCAAGATTAAAGAGGATATTGCCCGCTGGAAAGCCGGGTTAAAACAGAAGCATTACCCCAGGGTAGGGCTGATCAGGGATCTTTGGCCTACAGAAAAGGTCTGGCAGTTTCATAAGATGGGCGGGGTTTTTCTTTCCGCCTCACACGGGGAAGGATGGGGCAGGCCGATGGTTGAGGCATCGCTTTTAGGAAATCCAGTGGTGTCAATTGACAGGACAGGATTTGCGGATGTTTTTCCAAAAGATGTTTTTTATCCGGTTAATTGCGCGCCATCGCCGGTTGTCCCTCAGTCATGGATTTCCTGGTATCAGAAAGACCAGAATTGGTTAAATATTGATACCAAGGACTTAGGGGCAATGATGCTGTCAATTTACAAAGACCAGCAGGAAGCGAAAGAGAGAGGGGAGAAGGCCAAACAGTTTGTTAAGGTGAATTTGAATTATTGGACAGTTGGTAACAGCATGAAGCAAAGACTGGAAGAAATCTATCGTTTCTTATGAAAAAAATAATTAAACAGGACCAGATTAATGTGCCGGAGCAGATATCCAAGATGGATTTTCAGAAGATGAGCAAGAAACAGCTTGTTAATGCTATGGAACAATTTGTGATGCCTATGGCTAACCCTGAGAAGTATAAGGAGTTGGTTAAGGCTTCGGTTCCGGCATTGGTTAAGGAAATGGATACCAAAGAGGATTTAGGTACGGCCATGAAACAGGCTTCCCAGGAGATGATGCTGGCAGTTGTGGAGACTCTTCGCAAATATAACAATTTTACGGACGGACAGATCTCCCAGTTTTTACTTGATTTGCGGGGGAATTTAAATGTGGTTGAGAAGGTTGAAGAGGCCGGGCTGTCGATGCTTTCAGATCACTCTATGAGGCATATTGTGGATATGGTGCATGAGACCGGGGTGGATAAGATGTTGGCAAAAATTGCAGAAACCAGGTTTAAAAAAGAGCAAACATGGAGGACCGGACTTGAGTACCCCAATTATTTAGAGGGGTCAAGGATGGAGAGGAAGTTGCAAAAACCGAGGAAGTAGTTGTATCGCAAACTCAACTCAAGAAAAGTTTGATAAAAGTTATGGCAAAGGATACAAATTAACAGCTTTGAAATGCAGTAAGTATCATTTCAGGCACAAAACAACCGTTTTATGATAATTGACGCAAAGATAAAAAGATTCAAACCAAATATGAATGTCCCTGAGGGATATAAGTATTGTTCGGACTGTAGGGAATTAAAGCCCTTAGACGAATTTCATAATGATAGTAAACACTCGCAGGGTAAAGACAGAAGATGCAAGGATTGTGCCAAATTGCACTTCCAAAAACGAATGTCTGATCCTGAAAAACATAAGGCTAATTTAGAGAAACAAGCCGAATGGCGGGCTAAGAATCCAGACAAAACTAGCCACAGCTGGATAATGAAGAAGTACGGTTCCTATGCAGCATATAAGCAATATTTGAATACGAAATTATCGTAAAACGAGACTATGACTATTGAAGAAATTAATCGGAATCTAAAACTGCTCCACGCTTTAAAAAGCAAGGAGGCGTTTGAAAAACTAACAACTAAAGAAAAACTAGAGGCATTACGGATAGCTAGTATCCAAAAATGAGCAGTTTGAAAATTGAATGAGGGGATAACGTCTGACTGTTGCAGTAGCTCTGCAAACCCACCAGATGCTTCGGAATCTAAACCTTGTCTAGTGTTCCGCCCCTTATTCAGCATTTAAGCTGTAACAAAATAGGAGCATGAAACAATTGATTTGTTATTGGAATACAGTAAAAGACTGGGAGATGTTTTTAACAGCTCTCTGGAATTGGAATGCTCTATATATTGCTCATCAGTATGTTGAGCAGAAAAGCTATATCAAAGGAAATCGGATTTATGAACCTATCAAGTGTAAACGCTGTGGGCATGTTAGCACAGCATGGAGACAGTACTAAATAACCAGAGTGCTGGGTGTGCCCCTGGGGCTGATGGGGCTTAATGGTCAAGCGACATGTCGTGAAGGCCTAAGGTTTCAACGCCGATGGTTGTGTTGCCACGAGGGCTATCCTTGTTGAATAACGGATAGCAAACAACCAGCCCAGTATTAAATAACGAGCACCATGGAAGTAATGTATATTGCCAACAGCAAGGGAATCTGGAAACTGGTTTGGAGAGACGGTAAGTGGGTAATCGAAAGCAACGTATCGTAAATTGAGCATGGACGATCTAAAGAAGTTTAAACATGGAGAGGAAGGGTCTGGCTCAACACATTATATTTGCCCTGCAATAATGAAGCAGTGGAAAAAGCCTGGTGCTTCCATCTTCGGGACTTGTTGCGGTTGCAGTGGACATAAGTGTGCGAAGAAATGAGAGTTGTTAGCAGAGTGTTGGGTATGGGGACTTTAGATTGCATCTGGACGTCCCGAACGTACCCAGCATTGTGTTAATAAACGAGCAATATGGACAAATGCACTCATAAATGGGAAATGCAAACAACCCAACTTCAGGCCACTGGAACGGGGACGGAGATGATTGAGGTGGCGTATGTCTGTTGCCCATATTGCGGGGCAGTGAAGAAAGTAGAGGTATCAAAAAAGTAGCATGGAAGACTTAACAACAATACAATTTGGGAGATATTGCTTAGCAGTTCCTACTTCTGTGGCAGGGAAGGTTAAAATCCTTTTAGCTAAAGGTAAGTTAAAGAAAATCTATAAAAAGCTGGATGAGGAGATTGAGACTTTAGAAAAAACCGAAAGTATGTCAAGTACTGATCAGAGTATAACATAAAACGAGGGGATTTTGAGGAAGATATGGGGAAGTGTGAGACTTGCAAGAGGATATTGATGAATGAACCGGTTTTGGAGGCAGTAATACCAAGTACAAAAACAAGGTATTTATTCTGCCGCAATTGCATTAAGACCGGGCTGGCGTATTTAAAAAAGATCCACCAGCCTGACCCTGAGCAGAAAGATTTGATGATTAAATTTGAAGCATTTTTAAGGAAAGTAAACAAGCAGAGGAGGATAGAAAGCTAAAAATGAAGATCCTATATCTTGGGTGTCACGAAATCTTGGAGTTTGATGAGGTTAGGCTTTTTACTGAGATGGGGCATGAGGTATTCAGTCTGGGAGGGGCTTACCAGAATTCAAATAAAGGGGGAAATTTAAGAGGGGAGATCCCCGGGCTGTTACTTTACCCAGATTTGGTTGCTAAAGCCCAGACAAAAGAGGATATTTCCGAGGAATTAATAGATTGGGCGGATATTATCTTAATGACTCATAACGCACCGCTTCCTAAAGAGAAACACCCCCAGCCCTGGCTTAAACATAACTGGAATAAATTTAAAAGGTCAAAGAAGCCCGTCATCTGGCGATCCATAGGCCAAAGCTCAAGGCCGGTTGAGGAATCTTTAAAAGAGTTCAGGCAGCAGGGGTTAAAAATAGTCCGCTATTCCCCCAGGGAGGTTTTTATCACCGGGTATGTCGGGCATGATGCAATGATCCGTTTTTATGCCGACCCTAACGAATACCAGGGTTATACAGGTTCAACCCCCCAAGTGGTTAATGTCTCCCAGGCCTTATTCGGCTCAGATACCAATCCCTCAAGGGGAGACCATATGAGTAAACATGTATTTGATAAGGTTGTTGAAGGATTGCCCTGGAAAGTATTCGGGCCGGATAACGAGAAGGCAGGAGATCATAACGGGGGGAAGTTAAGCTTTGAGGATTTAAAATCAATGCTTAAATTAAACCGGGTATATTTTTACCTCGGTACAAGGCCAGCTCCATATACTTTGGGATTTATGGAGGCATTGATGACCGGGATTCCGGTTGTTTCTATCGGGCCGGTATTCGGCAATGAGCTTTACGGGCAAAAGACTTTTGAGGCGCATGAGATTTTAGGGGATGAGGGGAAAGCCGGGTTTTGGTCAGATTCTCCGGAACAACTTAAGGAGTATTGCAGTATGCTTTTGGCAGACCATGAACTTGCTAAGAAGGTTGGGGAGCAGGGGAGATTACGGGCAATACAGTATTGGGGGAAAGACGCAATAAAAGCTGAATGGGAGAGGTTTTTTAAGAGCTTATGAGGGGTAGTAGAGAATGAAATCAATTACAGAGCAACTTTTTGAATTAGGCAACGGAATCATAAAGATCGGTCCTGAAGTCGCGGATTCTACAGGCAGATATCACATGGCGGATGATGGTGGGGTTGAGACAGAAGTCGGGGAATTTTTATACGGACTTATTAAAGTTTTGCAGCCGGAGAATATCTTAGAAACCGGAACCTATACAGGCGTAAGTGCGCTTTATATGGGAGCTGCTTTAAAAGATAACGGGCACGGGTTATTAACCACCATTGAGTACGAGAGGTTCCATAAAGACCGGGCGGAAAAACTTTGGCAAAAGTGCGATGTCTCACAATATATTTTATGCGAACTGAAATCTTCATTAGACTTTCAGCCGGACAGGCAGTATGAATTAATTTTTCTCGACAGTGAGCCGCAAATACGTTTCCAGGAATTGGAGAAATTCTTCCCCCATTTAAAACCCGGAGGGTTTATCGGTATCCATGATTGCCCGCCGTCAATGTGCCAGGGGAATTTTAACCCTGACCATCCTGAGATGAAATCTTACCCATTTGGGGATATACCAAATAATATGCGGGAGTGGTTAGCAAACGGCCAATTAATTAAATTCCATCTGCCTACACCACGGGGACTCGTATTTTTTTATAAACCCAAAGAGGAGGATTACAAAGAATGAATAAAAAGGTGCGCGTAGCAGCTTTTGTCAGCCCAGGTTTGTATAGATTAGCAAAGGCAAAAGCGATTTTAGAAGGGAAGACAATATCAGCAGTGGTTGAAGCTTTATTAAAAAAGTACGGGGAGGATTATAAAGTTTGAAAATTTTAGCAGATTTGAAACTGTGTAAAAACTGCAAAAGCAAAGAAAGGCCTGAAGGCCGAGGCTATCGTTACTGTTCTGAGTGCGCTGTTGATATAAAACTAGAAAAGCACAGGTTAGCGGATAGAAAATACGCTAAAAATAATCAGGCTAAATTAAAAGAATACCGATATTACTATGATAGATCTGAACTGGGACAGGCAAAATATGCAAGGTACAGGAATACCGATAAATATCGGGAATATGCAAGAAGTCGTTACCATTCAATGGATGAAAATAGAAAAAGGGCTAGAACTGTGGTCAGGAATGCTATTCGTGATGGGAAATTTTTGCAAATTAAATGGTGTGAGAAATGTGGAGTTGAAAATTGGGGAGTTTGGAGATCAATGATTGAAGCACATCATTATTTGGGCTATGAGCCCGGCCATTGGTTTGATATCCAGTGGCTATGCGTTCCTTGCCATAAAAAGGCACACGCAGGAAAGGACGGTGATGCCCATATATGAAAATCCTCGCAGATTTTCATCATTAGCTAGCTGACCTGTGGTTTTCTTTGCAACTGCTGGCAAACCGTTTAGGGGCAACGCTTTTCAGGCCTTACGGGATGGAGTGGTATGACGAAGGGTATCTAAAACTTTACGGGGATTTGAGAAGAAAAGACCCCTACAGGTTTTTAGCCAAGCAGTACCTTGTTGATACGCTTTTTGATTATGCCGGGCCATATAAAATCGGCAGGGAGACATATAACGGCTGTACTGATTACCCCCTTTTTAATACTTTAACTTTAGAGCAGGCAAGGAAAACCCATATTGATGTAGTAATTTGTTCAGTCCACGAGAATGAACCTTACTTCGGGAAATTAAAAGAGTTTTACCCTAATGCCAAGTTTATAAGGCAGGTGGGAAATGACCTTGATACCATAATTGATGAGAATACCTATCCTAACCTCCTATCGTCCGCTACAGCCCCCTTTTCAGGCTTTACAGGGCATAAAGTTTTATATCGTCAGGAGTTTCCAATGGACTTATTTATTCCCGAGGAACCAAGAAGGTTTAATAACATCTATTCTTTTCAAAATGACATTGAGCAGTTTGAAGATACATGGACATTTTGGACTGATTTAAAGCATAAGTTAAGGGATTTTAGGTTCCAGAGTTTTGGGGTAGGTAATGAACAGGGGAAAATTTACCCAAAGCGGGATTATGTCAAGAAAGTAAATGAGAGTACATTTATTCTTCAATCTAAGGGGCCCTGGGAAGGATATGGGCATGTTATCCATAACGCTATGGCTTTAGGCAGACCTATGGTCATAAAGTACTCAGACTATGCCGGTAAGCTTGCTGCGCCATTACTTTTAGAAAATGAAACATACTTTGAGATGGACGACAATTTACCCGATAAACTTCAGTTTTATTCCAACAAAGATAGGTTTAAGAAAGTTGCAGAGAAATGCAGGCAGGTTTTTGCAGAGTATGTTAATTTTGACAGGGAGTTTATAGAGATAAAGGAGTTTTTTAATAACTTGAGATGAAACGGGCCATTATTGTTGCATTCCATAAGTACCAGCCGTATGGGGGTGAGTTTTACGAGCCTATTTTGGACTTCTTTGTTGCCTCAATGAAAAAATACCGGGATGAGTACGATACGATTTATTTTGTTGACTCAAACTGGGAAATTGGAGAGAGAGGGGATATAAAGGAGATAGGGGGAGAGGTTTTAAGGGTTGACCCGTCGCTTCGCTACTATGACGCATATAAGGCAGTTTTACCCCAGGTTAAGGGAGATTTAGTTTTGTTTTTGGATAATGACATGGTGATTTACCAGAAAGGGATTATTGAGCTGGCTTTCAAGCTTTTAGCGATGCCTGTGGAAGTCGATGACTATGATGTGGTTTCAATTTATGACACTATTGGTGAATTTAAAACAGATAAGTTAAACGGTAAAAATAAATTCTGCCCATACTTTTTTGCTACCCGCAAAGAGTTGCTTTTGAAATACCTGGATGTTGATTGGGGGCCGGATATGCCATATTGCGAGACTTTAGGTCATTTGACTGAGGCGATGTTAAAGGATGGGATCAGGCCGTATGAGTTTCCTGAGGATAAATCGAACATGTTATTTGACGGCAGTTTTAGTACAAGCAACGGCATTAAAAAAAGTAAAAACCTCGGTTACTACCATATCCGGGCCGGATCTACACCGGCACTCCTTTTAGCCTACAAAGAGCATGATCCTGAGAAATATTGGGAGTATCTTAAAAACCAGCCAAAGAGTGAGTATCTGCGCCAGTTGGCTTGGTATTTTTATATGTGTGGAGTTGTAGATAGTCTTCATGCAATAGGGAATGAGATATATTACCCGATTTTGGAAATAGCTAAGGATTCGGGATTAGATGAGGCACAGTGGCATGAATATTTTGATAAATTCAGGGATTACCACGGACTATGAGAAAGAATATCGGAGAGTTAATTGATGAATTAATAATTTCAAACATAAAGGTGTTTATGTTAGTGGATAAAGTGCAGAAAAATGAACACTCGAAAGAAGATGCAAAGAAGCTTCAGGATGTTAATTCTTACCGCTCACAGCTTAAGAATGCAATTAATGAGTATTTTAAAGAAAGGGTTGAGGTGAAAGTATGAGCAGGGCAGTATTTCTATCAGCAGGGGGGGACCCCTTCATAGCTTTAATGGTAATGAAGTTATGGAAGGAGCGTTGGTATCAGGAAGTGGATAAGTTTTATGTGTGTTACAACAATCATGCGGGTGTTCCTCTTGAAGTAGCCCAAGAGTTTATTGCGAAAGCCATAGAAGACCCTAAAGTTGAGTTGATATATCATAGATCAGGCGTGGGTAACGGGATACCGATAACCGAAATGACTAAAATTGCCAAAGAAGATTTGGTGATGCTTTTAGAGGACGACTTTTTTATTTTCCAGCCGGGGGCAGTTAATAAATGCTTCCAGAAGATAGAGTCGGACTTAACCGACATTGTTGGTTCTCCCAGAGGGAGTTGTGGGCAGGAGATTTGGGATGCAAGTAAGAAGAAATATAACCTTAGCTATGATGGTTACGGCGATCAAGGGCCAAATTGGTGGCCTACAGGCTTTTTCTGCAAGCGGGAGGATTTATTAAAAACCGATTTAAATTTCGGAAGCATTACCTTTAAACCCGGGGACTACTGCAAAGAGCTGGACTATACTTTTAAAGACATAAACCATGGGGACACATTTGTCTGGGCTTGTATGCAGCTTAGGGCTTTAGGTTTAAGATCCCACTCAGTTCCCCAACACCATGCAGGGCCTTTTGAGATCCAGGATAAAGAAAAGGGAGAGCAGAATTGGCATCCTACACAATCATGGTTTCCCTGGATACATGGGGGATCGTTGTCTGCCGGATGGGGAGGTTATTTATCAGGTCAGTTGCCTGATTTATCACATGACAGCGCTGTTCAGGAGATAGAGACAAGATGTGCCTTTTGGTGGATTTGCTCAAACCAGATTGAAGGGTTTGAGGAGTTTAAAGCTTTATACCAGAGTGGAATTGCGAAACTTCAGTTTAATGGAGGCCTTAACACAGAAAGAATTGATAAAAAGATCAAGATATATAAGGAGTTAATGAATGTTTAAAATTGATATCTTAGCCTCCTGGAGCCAGTATTGCGATTACCCTTTATTTAGAAGGGATGTTTTGGGTAAAGACAGGCATCATTTTAATAAAGTTATCCTATATTCCTCAGACCATCTTAGGGAGCAAAATTTCAAAGATTTTCTCTACGAAACAGTTAAAGAGGATTGGATTAAAGACCATAAGATAGACTGGTTTAAGCCGGAAGGGGTGGACTGGAGGCAGGAAGAGGCTATGGCAATGCTGCCTTATGTTGAGGGGGACTGGATTTACTTTACCGAGCAGGATTGGTTTGTTAAGGACAAAGAGAAGTTTTACGAGGCGGTAAAAAAAGAGATGGAGGACGGCGCAGATGCAATCGGCTGGATGAATCCATCGGCTTTCCCGTACCTTCACCCATCGTGTTTTTTTATCAAAAAGGAGGTACTGGATAAAACCCAAAAGGACTTTAGGGCCCATCCGGAAATTGACGGGTGCGACCATTTTGCAATGATAACCAGGGACCTGGAAAAACTGGGAGCGAAGATAGTTACGACAGAGGATATGGGGTTTAAATATTGGGAGGATTGCTTTCATTTAGGAGGAATGACCCAAAATTATATTGACACTGTGGTGAACCCTGATTTACCGTTTCACAGGCCGGAGATTTTTTATGTTTATAACTATTGGGCCCAAAGAGCTGACGTCCCCCAGTCGCCGGAATTTTTACAGCTTGCTAAAAAGGTGCAAAAATTGCTATTACAAAAGCATCCTGAAATTGCAGAGGTTGATCCCCAGGATTCAAAATGGGCAGCATTTTTTAAACCATGAATAATTTCCTCCCAGATCTCGTATGTGCGTGGCCCTTGCATCTTGATTACCCTTTATTCCGCCAGTTTATCCAGAAAGAAAGAAAAAGGTTTAATAAAGTGATTGTGGTTTTTACCCAGATGAATGCCGGGACTGCTAACTATCAGCCCTTTGTGACTGACTCGCTGGCTCCTTTTAAGGTAACAATAGTTCGCTCTGATGAGCCTAAAGCAGGTAAAGACTGGAGGAATGTAGCGGTTAACAAAGGATTATCGGTTTCAACTTCACCCTGGATATATTTTACAGAGCAGGATTTTACGCCCCTTGAAGGATTCTGGAAGGAAGTCGGGGATTTGTATAAAAGGACTGATGTATTCGGGGCGTTTCAGGAAGGGAGATTGCACCCGTGCTGCATATTTATTAAACGGGAATTACTTGATAAAACCTCAAAAGATTTCGGGGCATATCCGGATGCCGGACTTGACCATTTCGGCAAACTGCAAAAGCAGATTGAGAGTAAAACAATTATGGGTGTAATTTTCCCCCGGTATTGGAAACACTTAAATGGGTTATCTCAAAACATGTATATGCTTCAAAAAGGGGAAACGCCCAACTATAACCCTTCAGAGTTTAGGGAATACACCAGGGCATGTTTGGACAGCAAGATCCCAATGCCTGCGGATTTACAGGAGTTGTTTAAAAAATATTTAGGAGGTGATTAGATTGGGAATTAAACTTTTATGGTCAGGGTTAACCTTAATGCAGGCCAGCCGTGTCTGGAATCCAGGCAATATTCCGGCTGTGGAAATAGTTGGAGCTGTGTTAATGGTGGTAGGAGCAGTATTATTTGTTTTAGATAAATGAGGATACTTGCAGACCGTCATCACATGAGCCTGACCGAATCACTTATTTTGCTTTTTGAGAAGCGGTTAGGGCATGAGCTTTATTTCCAGAAGGGGATGGAGTGGTGGAATGAGGGGCTTTGGGATGTTTATCATCATCCTTCAACAGCCCAGCAGTACTTAGAGAGGGAATTAGAAGGGGTTAAAGGTATCGATTTCGAGACCTTTAAAAATATCAAATTTGATATCCTCATTTGCTCTATTCCTCAGCATGTGCCTATCTGGCTCAAGCTTAAGCAGTTGTATCAGCCAAGTGCCAAGCTCATCTTTCAGGTTGGGAATATGTGGGCTTTTAATAGCTCATTTCCTATTAAAAACATTATGGCTTCTGCGGTTATGCCAGAACTTCCAGGGTTTAACCAAATTACATACCATCAGGAGTTTGATTTAAATATATTCCACTACCAGCCTGTTAAGCCGGGGAAAAAGATATATTCCTTTATTAACTGCTTAAATACTGAGGAGTTATATAAAAAGGATTGGGAGTTGTTTTTAGAGCTGGAGAGATTGATGTCTGATTGGGAGTTTAAGTCCTTTGGAGGACAATGCAGGGACGGGGCTATCTGGGACAGGAAAGAGTTAGCAGATAAGATGCGGGAGGCAACTTTTATATTTCATTGTAAAACTAACGGGGATGGGTACGGGCATGTGATCCATTCAGCAGCAGCGGTGGGGAGGCCATTAATTACAAGGTTTTCTGACTATAAAGGGAAGTTAGCAGAGCCATTGATTAATCATGGCTCAGCTACTTTGATAGATAATAAAAATCCTCAGGAAATAGTAGATCAAATCCAATATGATTTTGAGAATAAAATAGTGCTACAAGGCTACGGTATTTATCAGCTGTTTAAACATAATGTAGATTTTGATAAAGAAGCGGAGCAGGTGAAGTTATTTTTAAAGAGGCTGCAATCCTCTTAAAAATTGTACTACGCAATCTCCGATAACCTCAGTATTATACCCACCTTCCTGGACAACCAATGTCGGAAAATTTAAGTTTTTAACTATCTGGCCTAATTTTTTATAGTTACTGGTTGTTAACTTAAATCCGCCGATTGGATCATCCTTGTGGGTATCCAATCCCAAAGAGACAACTAAGTATTTAGGTTTAAATTTTTTGATTATTTCCAGCACCTCTAAAACAGCCTGGTTATATTGGGTGTTTGTAGTTCCCAGGGGAAGAGGCCTATTAACATTGAACCCCTTAGCGCCATTTGTGCCGTCCTCGCCAACAAAGCCAAAGATGTGAGGGAAACGGTGCAACGGATCAGCGTGGATTGAGGCATATAAAACATCAGATCGGTGATAAAAAATGTCTTGGGTACCGTGACCGTGGTGAAAGTCGAGATCTAAGATTGCAACTTTACCTTTTTTAGAGAAAACTTCAGCAGCGATAGCGGCGTTGTTAAAGTAGCAATAGCCTCCCATTTGGGCTTTACTGGCATGGTGTCCGGGAGGCCGTGTTAGTGCATAACCATATTTTTCCTTACCCTCAGAAATTTCCTCTGCTAATTGGAAAGTTAAGGAGGCTCCTTCAAAAGCTGCCTTGTATGTACCCCGGATTATCGGGGTATAGGTATCGAATGAATAGGATTCCAAGCGGTTGATTTCTTTGTCTTGGGTGACTTTTTTGCTGGTTTCCCCCAATGCTTTTATATATTCTTTATCATGGATTTTCAGAAGCAATCCAAAGGGGATTGATTTAGTGTGGTGTTTAACTTCAAACCCAGCTTTTTTTAAGGCCTGCATAATCGCATCAAACCGGGCAGGCGATTCGACATGGGGTATTTTTAACCCGTGGAATAATTCGTTTTTTGGATTGTGGTCTGAGTGAAATAAATTAGCGAGGATTAACATACATGTCCGCCATTTCTTTGACAGTTTGTTCGCTATAGTGAGTGTCTATAGCGGTTTTTGGCAGTACTCCAACCACAAAATTCCGCCAATAAGGGTAGGTTTTGCCATAAGATTTCCTGAAGAAATCAGCCATTATCCCCAGTTCATCAGGGGACAAATCATTAACAGGCTGGCCGTCTAGAACTGAGACATTTCTTCTTAAAAGCTGGACTGGGAAAGCACACATCTCTCCTTCTCTAACTAGAGGAATAACCATGCCGGTATGCCTGCCGACAACATCAGAGCGCACAGACATATTGAACTCAGAGAAAATCAGAGGCATATTTTCACCTGAATAAAGAGTATCTCTTAACATTTGGGCATGTAACCCCGCAACTACTGCCGAACATAAACCCTTCCCCCGAGCATTTTCAGCAGTACCGTATTCAGTACCTTCAAGCAACGCCACTCTCGGCATTTCCAATTTTTCACCCATACAAGCTGAAACCAATCTGTCGTTTCTGTTGACTATGCCTGAAAACCATCCACCCCCTCCAACTTCAAATTCGGTAATTTTGACTGCAACTCCCTGGCGTGTCCAGCCAAAAGGTTTCCAGATCTGGTATAAGTCCTCCCTGTCGCAAACCCTGGGGGCGCTTATAAATTGGTATCCTTCTTCGGCTAAGTCGGTCATCCTCTGGGCGGGGGGTGTAAATTTCCTCATTGGTTTTCTCCAGTAATCATGGACTTCAAGCCATTCGGGGGTTTCTGAGCGGTGGACATTATTTCCAAAAACCAGAAGGGTATTTTCAGGTTGGCCGATAATATCCAATGGGATATTTGCCTCAGGCACGACCTGTCCTTTTATCTTATCCGCCGTATCAGATTTAACAATAGCCCGGATTACAGAACGTCTGCGACCCTGTTCTAAAGCCTGCATATCAAAATCTTTTTTTACATCAAGAAAGCCTCTGACATGATTGACCCTATCCGAAACATTAAGATATGCCCGTCCATCAGAGCGGTCAAAATCAGCACCTAATTTACCTGTAGATGTAATTAATTCTACGGCCATTTATTGCTTCCTTTTTAAAGTGGGGAATAAAATTGCTTGGCGGATGTGGGGAGTGTCAGTTAAAAGCATGGTCAATCTATCAATAGATAAACCAATCCCAGCTTGCTGAGGCATTCCATATTCCTGGAAGAGTATGAAATCTTCATCCATAGGCATAGTTTCAGTATCTCCGGCTGCTTTTTTTGCCATTTCAGACAAGAACCTTTCCCTCTGGTCACGGGGGTCGTTTAACTCAGTATAACAGTTTCCAAGTTCAAGTCCACCAATGTAAAGCTCGAACCTTTCGGTTAGGGAGGGGTTTTTGCGGTGTCTTTTGGTTAAGGCTGAAGTTTCAGCCGGATAGTCTTTAACAAATGTAGGTTGTACCAAGTCTTTTTCCCAGGCTGCCTCAAACAGTTCTAAAAGCACTTGGCCCCGGGGCGATCCCAGGCCGATTTCTCCTTTGCATCTTGCAAGCATGTCCTCATAGTCAGGCATTGCGGTTAAAGGTTTCCATCCAAGATGTCTTTGAGCCAATCTCCTTATTTCATCGTCCGAAGCGGTTTGAGGGTCGATGCCGAATTTTTGATTTAAGCCGTCATAAATGCTCAGTCTTTGCCATTTTTTAGCAAGATCTATTTCTTTACCCTGGAAGCTGATAGTTGATGAGCCGGTTAGTTTCTGTGCCATTTCTTTCACCATCTCCTCAGTCATATCCATCATGTCGTTATAGTCCCAATAAGGCTTATATAGCTCAACGGTTGTAAACTCAGGGTTGTGGGTGCGGTCCATACCTTCATTCCTGAAATTCCTTGAGAATTCAAAAACACCTTCCTGGAAAGAAGAGGTTAGCCTTTTTAAATAAAGCTCAGGTGCAATTCTCAAGTAAAGTTCTTCGCCTAATGCTTCATGATAAGTGGTAAAAGGTTTAGCTGACGCACCTCCGTAAGTAGTGTCCAAAACCGGGGTCTCAACCTCCAAAGCTCCAATCCCTATGAATGTATTCCGGATATGCTGGACTATCCCAGAGCGTGTCCTGAACCTGGCTACAGCAGCAGGGTCGGTTAAAAGCTCCAAATATCTTTGCCTTTGGGCAACTTCAGGGTCAGAAATTTTAAAAGGAGTCTCTCTTAGGGCTTTAGTTAACATCATTATATGACTGGTCCAGACGGTTGGAGTTCCAACTTTAGTTTTACCTGTATGTCCAAAGACACCAATAAAATCACCAGTATCCAGATTTTGGTGCATTAGTTCAAAATCGCTATTGGGAGCCTCATCTTTATTGATAGCTATTTGGGCAATCCCCGTTGAATCTTGAATATTAGCAAAAGTTAATTGTTTGAACCGGCGGATGGTGTCTAATCTTCCAGCAATGGAGACAAAAGTTCCGTCAGGGAGACCGCTATCTGGAGCATTCAATCTTTCGGCATTGATGGTGGCTTTAAAAGGAATAGCTGGATATCCTTCGATTCCCGCTCTTTCAAGGGCTTGGAGATGTGCTAATCTGATTTCGTAGTTGGACTTAGGTGCTTCCATTTGATATAGTTGAGCCACAATATAACATAATAATGACCTCTTGTCAAGGGGTCGTATATATGTTAAGGTTTTTAAGTATGTATTTGGTCAAAGGAGTTAAAAAGACAATCCGTTTAACGCCTGAGCAGGCAGAGAAATTAAAAAAAGTTGCATTAATAACAGGTAAGTCACAGGCGCAATTAATAAGGGACGGATTGGATTTATTATTGATAAGGTTTGATGAATATGCAATTACAGATTAATGCCACAGTTACAAAGCCTTCAAAAACAAACCCTCCTCTTTTGGAGTCAGTGGGGATTACTGAGCAGGTGGTTGAGGATGTGGCGGGGTTTATATTTACTGAGGATGGGATTTTAGTCCACTTTAACCAGGGGGAAAAAAAGATGATTCCTTTCAGAAGTAATAATACTACCGGCGGGGAGGATTGGAGGGCTGTTAACATTTTTGTAACAAGAAAATTTTTAAAAATTGATATGTCAAAGTGAGTATCATTTACTCAACTTAAAAAAACTTTATTTTTGATATGGCAAATGTGACAGTCTGAGAGGAGCAGAGAGGCGTCAGTATCAACAACATGCCTAAATGACCGTTTATTGATACAGATATGAGAGAAGCAGATTTATTTTTACCACTGAAGAAACACTTTAAGGAATTAGGCTATAAAGTTTATGCCGAAGTTCCGACTACTTGGAGAAGTGCTGATGTTGTAGTTGTTAAAGATGATGAACATATCGCTATAGAATTAAAACTTCATTTGAACAGGGATGTGTTTCATCAAGCTCAAGATAATAGGAGTCATTTTACTAAGAGCTATATTGCAACTCCTCATAAGCCTAAAGAAGGAAGTGAAGTCTATAATTGGTGCGTTAGTTGGGGTGTTGGTATATTACAAATCATGCCTAAGGGGACTGTTGTTGAATGGTTAGAAGCACCAACACAGACTCCTAAAAGGATTTACGACTTTGAGGTTTTTGAAGAATTGGAAACTGATGAGGCTGGGGTTCCTTATAACAGAGGTAAAAGCATGGCTAAGATTGTTGTTAAGAGAATTGTGAGGTATAGAGAAACACATCCAGAAGCGACTTGGAAAGAGATTTACCAAAATGTTCAAAATCATTATGCCAGTCATCAAAGTATGAAGATGAGTTTATTAAAGTTTCAGGGTTTTACCATTTAACCAGTATGGGAAAAATATTATGTTGGCTAAGTTTTCATGATCCAGATTGGTATAAGTTCAAGGTTATGAATGCTTTTGGTGACGCTTGGATTCCATGCAAGAGGTGTGATGATCTTGATGCCTATCCAGGAGATATGGTTGCAGAAGCCTTGTTGTATCTAGGAACCAAAGAGGCTTTGGAGAGTATCAGAAAATGAGCATGAAGTTTGAAGAATTAGTTGAACAGTTCAAAAAAGAAGCTTACCCCGACAAGCATGGGTATCACTCATCAGGTTGGATGAAATATACAGATCGTGAGGATTATTCTGAGGGTGAGCCAAAGATAGCTCCTTGTTGGCATGATGATTCTTTTCTTTGTGAAGCCAGAGCAAACTATATTCTAAAGAAATTTATTTTACCAGCATATAAGTTAGGTACAAAAAGTATCAAAAAATGAGACTTATGAGAGAAGAGATTGAAAATCTATTCAGGGAATCAGGAGCAATCTATGATTATCCAACTGACAAAATGATAGAGCTGTTTAAACAGTGGGCGTTAGAAATTATAGGGGAAGATACAACTTTAGAAAGTCCTCAGGCTTATTATGATAATACACCCCCTGAGAACGTGAATAAACTTGGAGTAAATGATGGGATAAATTACACAAAGCAAAAACTAAGAGAAAAAATTAGTACTATTAAATGAGCATGGAAATAGCAGCAGCATTATTCGATGTAATAACGACAGGGGCAATCAAGATTCTATTGATTGTTCTGCTGATAAAACTGATTATGTATTTTTAAACCAGAATATGTTTTGGATTGCATTGGCAGCCATTTTAATAGCGAAGATGTATTTTGACAGTGGTATGTGCCGTTAAACCAGCAATGAAGAAACCTAAGATAGTCCATGTTAATCCAAACTGTAAGGATGCTAGTAAATGCAAGCCTCATGGAGAATATGGGCCTTTATCGGGAGAGTACTAAGAAATGAGGGTCGGGAGCCGTAAGGCTTAAGAGCGTAGGAGTAATCCTAAGTGACGCGCCGTCGTCATCCGATCCACAGTATTGTAAAACGAGCAACTATGAAAACCGCAGTCTTAATTACAAATGAAGTAAAACAAATTATGTTTACTCCCGAGAATGAAGCGGAGAAAGAAGCATTAGCTTATATTTCTCCAAATGACAATATCCATACTGTCATTAAGAAGGGGAGTTTTTATGACGGTGAGGAAATATTTGGTGTTGATATTTATGAATGCCAAGGCGGTTATTATCGGGCTGAGAATAAACAAGACAGCGTTATGTTTGTTTTAACACCAAAGAAAGAAGTATCAAAATAGGAGCATGGAAAATTTACAATGTTTATTATTAGGTCATGCATGGGAAGCCTTCATGGGCATTAAACAGAGATGTAGGAGATGCGGGAAAACCCGTCCCGAATAACGAGCATGTACATAAGAAAAACTTGTAAGCATTGTAAAGGTAAACTGAAGATCAGGAATCCTAAAGGGTTCTGTGACCACTTATATTACCCAGAGTATTGCAAGGTTTGTAGTAACGGAAAATGAGCATGAAGACAGGACATTTATCAGTCAGACAGGGAAAGCGGGTGGTGATCCACAAGCGGGATGGAAGCAAGGTTGTAGCTAAGTTCAAGGAGCGGGGCAATAACTGGGTAGAGTTCTATGAGTTGGGTAGGATACCAACCGTTGAGATTAGAACATTATCAATAGCAAAAGGAGTGCTATAAAACGAGGAAAGTGAGGAGATGATGGTCTCACCTCACCAAACTTGAGGAGATGCGATTAAACGAGCATGAGGAATGATAACGCTTTAGCAATTATATTAGGAATGATGGTGACAGCATTATTGTGGGCGTTATTTAAACACTATCTCATTAAATGAGGGATTTTGATGTCGCACAATATGGTATATTTGGTGCATGAGTTTCCCTGCACAGTACTACGTTAATGCTATTCAGAAGCTCTTTTTAATTGTTGATAAAAAAGGAAAAACAATTCCGTTTAAACTAAACGAACCTCAGACTGTTACCCTTGAGAAATTAACCGGCAGAGACATGATCCTCAAGGCCCGGCAGGAAGGAATTTCTTCCCTTCTTCTAGCCATCTTCGCAGTTGATTTTTTAATGGTTGAGAATATGAATTGTGTGGTTATTTCCCACGAAACAGGGGCTACCCAAAAACTTCTTGAAAAAGTTAAATTTTACTTAAACTCCTTAGAGCAAACATTCCCCGGAGGATTCCCTTACAAGCTTAAATACAACACCAGAAATGAGATTACGATAGAAGAAAAGAATTCCACTTTTTATATAGGTACTGCCGGGCAGAGGGCGTTTGGTAGAGGCCAGACAATCCAAAACCTGCATGTTTCAGAGCTGGCGTTTTACCAGGACCAGGAGACGATTATGCTGGGGCTTTTGCAGGCTGTGCCGGCAGAGGGCAGGATAATGATTGAGAGTACCGCCAACGGCGTAGGCAACTTCTTCCATAACTTATGGAAGAAAGCCAAGAATAACGAAACTGTTTTTAAGCCGATCTTTTTGCCCTGGTATCTGCTTAAAGAATATTCCCATCCTATCCACCAGGGGTTTGTTTTGGATGAGGAAGAAAAAGAGTTAGCCCAGAAATACAACTTAAGCAATGAACAGTTGAATTGGCGCAGGCGGAAGATTAAGGAGTTAAACGGCAATATTGATGCTTTTAACCAGGAATATCCCTTAACCGACACTGATGCTTTTATTGTTTCAGGAAACCCGATCTGGTCTCCGACAATGCTTAAAAAATATTTACTCAAATGTAAAGAGCCTAAGATGGTCGGGAATTTAGTAGGGGCTTACGAACCATTTTTTGAGGAAAACCCCAAAGGCAATTTAAAGATTTGGGTTGAACCTGTTAAAGGCCATGACTATGTGATTGGTGGAGATATTGCTGAAGGATTGGAGATGTCTACCGAAGGAGATAAAGGGAACAGGACTGACTTTTCCTGCGCCTATGTATTAGACAGGAAGACCGCTGAGGTTGTGGCTGTCTGGCATGGCAGGCTTATTGGGGACCAGATGGGGCATGTTTTGGATTTACTGGGCCGTTACTACAATACAGCTTTTATCGGGGTTGAGAGAAACCATCAGGGGTTACTGCCTTTAATGACACTTAGAGATTTAAATTATCCCAGACTTTATTACCAGGAAAAACTTGGATTGGATGCAGATAAAATGACTCCTAAATTAGGATGGTACACAGACCGCTTTACCAGGCCTTTGATGGTTGATGAGGGTTCAAGGTGGTTGCGGGAAGGTAGAGTAACAATATATGATGAGGACCTAATTGATGAGATGTTTTCTTTTGTTCGTTACCCCGACGGACAGGGAAGGGCAGCTCAGGGTGCGTATGATGACAGGGTTATGGCATTTTTGATAACTTTGCAGATGTATGTCAGAAATCCTTTTTCATCATCACAAAATGATATCGAAAGGGAGGATGATGCAGTAGCTGCTATGCTGGGGACAGATTCAGGGGATGTTTTGCAGGGACAACTGGATTTTCAGTTATGACAGAAGAGGATTTAAAGAAGCTTCAATTTAAGAATTTTTCACTTCTTTTGGAGGAGCTGATTAAACAGGGGCATGGGGAGATTTTATACCGGGTTGTAGTGAAGGCAGGTAAGGTTGAATTTATCTCTTTAACCAAGACTAACACGTTTAAACCCATAAGTGATATTATTAATGCTGTATGACAGAGGCAGTTCTGGCTATTTCCAATCTTCTTTTCGGCGCTTCGGTTTTAGGTTATTTCTATTTCAGGGAGGTCAGGGAGAGAAGCGATACCGGGGAAAAACTGGATGGATTCTACTCAAGGGCCCTGCATCATTTAGTTGCTTCATTTGACCAGTATAACCAAACTTTAAAAGAAATTTCTGAATCCAAGGACCAATTATTCCAGCAGACTTTAACTGAATACTTGAAGCATAACGAAAGACTTGAGAAAATGGTATTACCTCAACCCGTTACCAAAAAGGCAGTTCAGGAAGTCTTAGACCAGATGCCCAATGAAATTGAGAAGGATGATAAGGAGCTTGAGAAAGAACAATTGGAGGATTTATTGACAAGGATTCCCATAACCAAAGATACTAAGGTCCAGTTTGAAGGGGATACAGGGGCATTGGATAACGGTTTAGCAGAGGAAATTATGTCAGGACAGGTCAGGGATGATTATCCAAACGTTAGTTAGAAAAAGAGAGAGAAAGGCCTTGAGTGGCCGAGAAAAAGGTTAAGAGTACAAAAGAAGTTTCAGCATCTTCAGAAAAAATAGTTCCGGTATTGCCCTTCACCGAAACTCAACCGTCAGAAATGGATGGCAATCTGTACAAACAGATCCAATTTCTGGCCAATATCGCAATCCCCTCGTTTCAGTCTGCTTCTGATTCGAGAAGAAAGTATGACCAGGAATGGCTTGGCCGGAACCTTTTTTGGCGCGGTTATCAGTTCTCAAGGTATTTACCCCAAACCCAGACAGTAGTTTTATCAGTCAGGCAGTCAGCCAGAGTGCCGGTTAATTTAACAGCAGCTTACATGAGAAGCATCCGCAACCAGGTAACTTCCTTCAGGCCTAAATTTGAAGTTCTCCCTTCAGTCCCGGATGATGAATCCTCACAAGTCCAGGCCCGCTATTCCCAAAGGCTTTTGGATTATTACTTTGACAAATTAAAGTTGAAGATGAAGATTAAGGAAACGATTGTCCAGGCTTTAATGTATTCAATCGGAGGTCCCTGGCAGATTGTTTATGATGAAGTAACAGGCGATGTTAAAGTCTGGCTGCTTGACCCGTTTGATTTTTACCTTGACCCGTTAGCCGAGGACCCTAACGAAGCAGAATACATGATTAAGGCGGTCAGGATGCCTTTGGGTCAGGTGACTTCAAATAAGTCCTGGAATATAGAAGCCAGAAAAGAGATTACCGGCCCATCAGAGACTTTAGCCGCTTCCCCCCAGAAACAGTTTTTACTTCAAACCACCAGGATTATTTCTGCCAAGATGCAGACTTCATCGCCATTTATTTTAGTTTATGAAGGATATTTCAGGAGATGGAATGAAGAGACAGGCAAGAGGTATATGGTCCATTGTATCTGGAGCGAACAAAACCAGGTCCCTCTTTTATATGAAGAACTGGATACTGATGAATTTGATTTTGTCATTTACAGAGGAGATGTAGTGCCAAAAGAGCCTTATGGGGAATCATGGATAAAGCATGTTATGCCTGTTAACAGGGTCGTTAATACTTTGGAATCTTCAACTCTGGAGTATAACTCAAGGGTAGCCAAAGGCAGGTTTGTGGTCGACCGTGATGCCGGAGTCAGGGCAATCCATAATGTTCACGGCGAGATTATCTCTAAAAACAGAGGATCAACGATCCAGCCTTTAGATTTACCTCCGCTTCCTCCATCAGTTAATGATCAAATCGTTAGAATGCTGCGTTTTGCAGAGGATATAGCCGGGGTGCATGATGCCTCATTAGGCCGGGTTCCCCAAGGCGTTAGAACAGGTATCGGTATTGCAGAGCTTAAGCAGTCTGATTCAACTTCTCAAGATGATCTGGTCGATAATTTAGAAGACTTTTTATCCGAAGTAGCGTTTAAGATTTTAAAGAAGGTAGCCCAAAATGTTTCCACCTATAAAGTCATTAAGGATTTGGGAGTCAGGGAAGGGGACGAGAAATACTTTGCAGTAATCGGCAAAAAATATGCCAAGAATAAAAAGCGGGCCGGGGATGCTTTGGGTAAACCGGGTCAGGTTAAAATCGGGCCTGACTGGTTTGATGTGGCAGAGATCGGGGATGATAATACCATAAGGGTAACAGTCGGGTCATGGTTAGGCTACACCAAAGAGGCATTGCAGCAAAAAGTCCTAACTTACTTCCAGATCGGGTTAATAGACCAGACAACAGCTTTGAGGCTGCTTGAGTTTGGCGATATCTCAACAATTATTGAGCAAACAAGACGGGAAATGCAGCTTAAAAAAGCTTTAAATACTCCTCCGGGACAACCGGGGCAGGTAGATCAATATGATTTGGCTCTGGCTGAAAACGATATGGTTATTGAAGGCCGTGTCCAAACACCTGAGGATGTTGTGGCTTTAGTTGCCCCTGACCAGGATCATGCAGTTCATATTGCAGTCCATCAGGAAGCTTTAGGACAAGGTAAAGATGATTTAATAGGTGAGTTGATTGAAGCGCATAAAGTGATGATGGAGATGAATGTCGGGATGCCCCCGCCTCCGGTTGGAGGGCCACCGTCTGCGCCCTCCAATATGGGGCAGTCTCAACCAATGGGTCAACCACCTCAAATTCCAGGGCAAGTTCCGCCACCAGCTCCTCCGGGGCCTCCTCCGGGACAGGGATTACCCCAACAGAATCTAGAGGCAGTTTCAGGACAAAATGCTAATAATGCGGCTATGGCAATGCCCCCGCCGGGAACTATTTAAAATGTTAAAGAAAGGTTTTATAATTTAATTATGGTTCAACCACAATGGCTTAAACAGCTCATGCAAATCTTGATTCCTGAAGCTCAGGCTTCCAATTCCAGTCCGTTGAACATGAGCCCCGCCCAATGGAGTCAGTTCGTTGCAGAAAACAAAGATATTGCGGCAGAGAGCTATAAGCAGGGACAAATGGGAATCTTTAAAGACCCAATTAAAGAATACTTAAGAACCTCAGTACCTGTCACCAATTTCTATGGCAACGCTACCGAGCAGTACCCCAGCGTACCGGATATCCGTCAGAGGGCTTGGAATAATGTAGTTCGTCAGGGCATACGACCAGAGCAGGAATTACATAGCGGGTATCATAGAAATCCTGATACGATTTATACTAAGAGACGTGGTCCGGAGATATTCTGGAATCCTGCAAGTACCGGGGATCCTAATTCCAACTGGCTTGAACCGACCTATGAACCGGATCCAAGACAAACCAGTGTTCCCCTCACTCCTGCAGAACAACATGCACTGCTGGTTGAAATGTATAAAGCGGCCGCTCATCAGGATCCTAATTTTAACCCGACTGCTTTTTGGAATGACTACCAGACGAATATGCCGGCTAACCAATGGATGATCGATAATGCGAATTTTCTCAACAGCGGCTTTTATCAGGATATGCCGACTGAGAATAAAGCCAGGACGCTGTTCGGAAAGCTGGGAGCAAAATATGGAACAAATCTGAAAAACACCCCCGTCTTGGGTCCGTACTACCAAAGTCTCTTAAAATAATTATGGAAGGTCCTTTAAATCCTTTAATTGCATTGCTGCAGGCTATAGTTAATAACCCAGCTCAAAGGGGGCAGACTGTGTGGGGGAGTCTGGATGCAATCAGAGCAAATAATCAGCGCTTAGAGGAGGAGAGACAACGAAAAAAAATGACTGCACTTGTGGGCCGGGGATTTAACCCTGAGGAGGCTAAAAGACTGGCTGATTTTAACCGGATGATGGAGCAAGCGGCTATTGGAGCAAGTTTAGCAACAGCGGGCCCTCAACAAAGCTGGGCTGTTAAACCAACAGGCCCGGCTAAGTTCCCAATGCGGGGGGCAGGTTTTGATAAGGTTATTCCGGATGTCAGGGGAGCTAATCAATTAAAGATCGAGGACGCAGTTAATAAAGGGGACGTTATTGGTGCTAAGAATTTATCCAGACAGGCCGGTCAACCAATGGGCTTCCTGGAACATATGTCACAGAAGACTCCTTTTACTCAGGTAAGACCAGGTGTTTATTACCCGGTTCCTAAATTATCGCCAAAGAGCGCCGGAGATATCGGGAATATCCACCAACTGGCCCAGGGTGTATACAGAAATATAAAACCGATGATTCCCGGATTTTAGAACTGTTGACTTTTAAAAGATAAAAGGGGAAAATTAACTCAAAGACTCTCCGATAAAACGGAATTCCCGACGGGAGCGAGTAATCGCTTGCCGTCTTTTTTTTGTGCAAATTTATGCCTAAAGCTATAGAGGAAAAGTTAAAAAAACAGGCAAATAAAAAAGGCATTAAGGATAAGGGTGCGTATATTTTCGGAACAATGCGTAAATTAGGCTGGAAGCCAGGTAAGGAAAAGAAATGAATTACAAAAAGAAATATTACACAGAAGAGGCAGAAGACTATTTTGCAAATCCCAAATACGAGAAGGAAGAAGAAAAAATGAATAAAAAATATGACATGCCCCCTCATATGCCCGTAGGCATTTATGGAGAATTTGTGAGCCAAAAAGGCGAAGAGAATATCATGGAAAAAACCCAATTCAATATCCGTGAACGCTTTGGATATTGTGATGAAGCAAATCAGAATTTAGATCAAGACCAATACAAAATATAGATCGGAGGTGAACCCAAACTAATTATGGCAGATGTATATAAAGGCGGTATTCCGTCACAAGGCTTTACAGGTACTTTCCCTCACTCAGCTGGTGATGGGGATGGTTTTAAGCCTAACGCAGGTCCGGCTGAGGAAAAAGCTTCCAAAGGAGGACCGGCTACGTTTGATGGTTCATCAGACGAAGGTTTTTTAACTGAAAAAGGATATAAAGCCCCGGGCGAAGAGCGTGAGGGCGGCATGAAAGTTGTCGATTTAAACGATATCAAACATGATGTCTAAGTCGCTTGGCCTCATAGCGTAGAGGCTCGGGATCTATCCCTTAAATAGAGGATCATACACCAAAGATGAGAAGGCGAGGTGAGTCGTAATGAACGACAACGGAGAGAATTTGGAAACTCCCGCTGATTCACCATCAGGAACAATAACAACGGCAGATCCAGCCACCGATAACCCCCAAGGTGCGGACATAACTGGAAATCCCGAAGAGGTAGAGTTCAATAGCCTAAAGGGAAACACTCAGGAGCGAATTAAAGCCATCCTGAAGGAAAGGGATGAGGCAAGGGCTCAGGCTCAGAGGCTTAATCAGTTTATTAGCTCGGCTAATAACTATGCACCTGCGCCTCAGTACTCAGCCCCAACTGATCCATATAGCAACCCCCAGGTTAGAGATGCGGTAAATCAGCTTGCAAGAGTTGGTGTCGCTACAGACGAGAAAGTAGACCAGAAGATCAATCAAAGCATAGGTAATTTTATCTATAACTTTGAACTCAGCAAATTAGCAGATGAGCTGGATGGATCTAACGGGATGCCTAAGTTTGATCGAAGTGAGTACGAAGATTTTATAAATAGAAACCCTAAGTATCAAGGTTATGATCCAAGGGATGTCTACGAAAAAATGTATTCACAGGAGATCGAAGACGCCAAACTACAAAAAGCTGGGGTAAGGCCACAGACTCCTAATACCTCCTTAAGGCCTAATAGAACACAGGTCAGGGAGGAGCAATGGACACCGGAAGGCATTAACGAAAGACTTGCACAACCGGACGGGAAGCAGTGGTACATATCCAATAAGGACTTAATCAACAGAGTAATGTCCTCGCAAAGTTAATTTTTCTACCTCTTTTTGAGATTACCAATCAATTTGATTGTTACCGAAAGGGGGTGAAAAGTTACAAATGGCAGATATTACAACCACAACAGCAGCGGTCTTCTTACCGACTATTTGGTCAACAGAAGTACTACTTGCTGCTGAAAACGCATTGGTTGCGGCTAATTTAGTCCGCAGGTTTGACGCCCAGGTTAAAGCAAAAGGGCAGGCTATCCAAATCCCGACTATCCAGAACATTACTGCGACAGCAAAAGCAGCTAATACAGCTGTAGTTCCTACAGCTAATACTGAAACTGCTATCACTTTAAACATCAATAAGCATTACTATGCCGCTGTTGAAATCGAAGATATAGCAGCTGTACAGGCAGCTTACGATCTTAGATCACTGTATGCAGAGAAAATCGGTTACGGAGTTGCCAAACAGGTTGATTCCGATGTGTTAGGAAACTACACCGGACTTACTGTTACCGACGTTGGTTCTTATGGATCCAATGTTGATGATGCAGTCCTGCTTGCAGCAGATTTGGCACTTAACTTAGGTGATGTGCCGAGAGAGGAAAGAGCCTTTATCTTTCACCCTTACCAGATGTCAGCGCTTTTAGCGATTGATAAATTTGTAAGGGCTTTTGATACAGGACAGGTTAATTCTCCTTCAAGGATAATTACCGGACCTAACTCAAGATA
>JADMIO011281659.1_pt1 | contig 43024 bp, 36 predicted proteins | sample 8958161 | NCBI WGS metagenome assembly JADMIO01 (sample SAMN16585339, study PRJNA669376) | soil metagenome | isolation source: Crop rotation soil | place: USA: Cullars Rotation, Alabama | collected 2011
ACCGGCGCCGAGCTGTGGGCCCTGGTCGCCGCGCTGCGCGGCGCGCCGCCGCTCGACGACGAGGCGACGTCGATGCTCGCGCTCGGCCCGCTCGCCGCGCTGCGCCTCGAGCGCATGTCGCTCGGCCAGCGCCGGCGCGCGGTGCTCGGCGCGGCGCTGATCGGCGCGCCACCGGCGCTGTTGCTCGACGAGCCGGACAACGGCCTCGACGTCGCCGGCCTCGACGCGCTGGTCGCGCTCGTCGCCCGTGAGGCCGCGCGCGGCGCGGCCGTCCTCGTCGCGACGCACGATCCCGCCGTCCGCGATCGCCTGGCCGCGCGCGCGATCCGCCTCGAGGCGGGCCGGCTGGTCGCCGCCTGACGCGGCCCTTCGACTCCGCGCTCGCGTTGCTCGCGCTGCGCTCAGGGCGAGCGGGGGAAGGCGCGCGGCCCTTCGACTCCGCGCTCGCGTTGCTCGCGCGGCGCTCAGGGCGAGCGGGGGGAGGCGGGCGGCCCTTCGACGGCGCGCTCGCGTTGCTCGCGCTGCGCTCAGGGCGAGCGGGGGGATGCGCGGCCTTTCGACTGCGCGCTCGCGTTGCTCGCGCGGCGCTCAGGGCGAGCGGGGGGGATGCGCGCGGCCCTTTGACGGCGCGCTCGCGTTGCTCGCGCTGCTCGGGGCGAGCGGGGGAAGGCGCGGCCCTTCGACGGCGCGCTCGCGTTGCTCGCGCGGCGCTCAGGGCGAGCGGGGGAAGGTGGGCGGCCCTTCGACTGCGCGCTCGCGTTGCTCGCGCTGCGCTCGGGGGCGAGCGGGGGAAGTGGCGCGGCCCTTCGACTGCGCGCTCGCGTTGCTCGCGCTGCGCTCAGGGCGAACGGGGGGAAGGCGCGCGGCCCTTCGACGGCGCGCTCGCGTTGCTCGCGCGGCGCTCGGGGCGAACGGGGGGAGGGTGCGCGGCCCTTCGACTGCGCGCTCGCGTTGCTCGCGCGGCGCTCAGGGCGAACGGGGGGAAGGCGCGCGGCCCTTCGACTGCGCGCTCGCGTTGCTCGCGCTGCGCTCAGGGCGAGCGGGGGAAGGCGGGCGGGGCGCGGTTACTCGACGGGGGCGGGGCGGGCGCGGACGCTGAAGCCGAGCGAGATGCGATCGGCCACGCCGTCGACGTTGGGCTCGTAACATGACGCGTCGCCACACGGCGCCGTCAGATCGAGGTCGCTCGCGAGGAGGGTGCGCACGGCGTCGGCCATGCGCAGCTCGGCGACCGAGACGACGCCGTCGCGATCGAGATCGATCCCCGCCGCGAAGCGCGAGTCGCCGGCGGCGAGCGCCTCGCTGAGGAAGCGCGCGACCGGCGCGAGCAGCTCGTCGGTCACCAGGACGCCCACGCCGACCGTCGCCGCCAGCCCGCGCGCGTCGGGCCGCAGCGCGACCGCGAGCCCGAGCTCGGGCGTCCAGCCGCCGTCCCCGTCGGCGCCGCCCGCGCCGTCTCCGTCGGCGGTGCCCGCGTCGGCGCCGTCCCCGTCGGCGGCGTCCCCGTCGGCGGCGCCCGTGCCCGCGCCGTCGGCGGCGCCCGCGCCGGCGCCGATGCGTCCGATGGGCATGACCCCGACGCCGCCCCACGCGAGGTCGCCCTCGCCGACCGCCGCGGCGCCCCAGTCCGCGACCTCGAGCACGCCGTCCCCGTCGGCGTCGCCGCCCACGCCGACGCTCACCTCCACGCGGGCGGCGCACCGCTCGACCTTCATCATCCAGCCCGCGGCCGGCGCCGCGAGCAGCGCGTCGAGCGCGGGCTCCGGATCCCAGTCGCCGTACACCTGCGTCAGCGTGGCGTTCAGGCTGCCGAGCTTGTTGTCCTTGTCGCCGTCGCGATCGACGTCGAGCGCCATCGCCGACGCGTCGCCCCACGTGGCCGCGAGGTCGACGTGCTCGATCCGGTACGTCGTCACCGCGCACGCCGGGGGCGGGTCCTCGACGTCGCCGCCGTCCACCTCCGTGCACCCACCGACCGCCGCCGCCGCGACCGTCGCCCACGCCACCTGCCGAAATGAAAAAGAACGGGCCTTCATGCCCGTCCTTCTAGATCAGAATGGTCGAACCAGTCAACCAATCATGACGCAGTCGGTCAGTTGGCGGCGGCGTAGACCGCGACGCGCGTCCGGTCCTTGCCCTCGCGCTCGAACTTCACGAGGCCGTCGATCTTCGCGAACAGCGTGAAATCACGGCCGAGGCCGACGTTCTGGCCGGGGTGGTACTTGGTACCGACCTGCCGCACGAGGATGCTGCCCGCCTTGACCGACTGGCCGGCGAAGCGCTTGACCCCGCGCATCTTCGGCATCGAGTCGCGGCCGTTGCGAGTCGAGCCCTGTCCTTTTTTGTGAGCCATGGCGCTGCTTCCTTCTTTAACCGACGATCGAGTCGATCTTGACCGCCGTCAGCTCCTGACGGTGGCCGTTGCGGCGAACGTAGTTCTTCCGGCGACGGAACTTGAAGACCACCAGCTTGTCGCCGAGCCCCTGCTCGACGATCTCGGCGTTGACCTTCGCGCCGGCGACGGTCGGCTTGCCGATCTGGACGTCCTTTCCTTCGCCGGGGGCGACCAGGAGGACCTGATCGAAGGTGACCTTGTCACCCTTGTCGCCGGGGAGCTTCTCGACCCATACCGTCTGGCCGGGCTCCGCTCGGTACTGCTTTCCGCCTGTCTGGATCACCGCGTACATGGCTTCTCTCCGCGATCGCGCGTTTGGAATCGCGGACTTTACTCACAGGCGTCGTCCCGTCAAGAGCCAGCACAACTGTTGTGCAACTCACGGTGATCGCTGGGGTTCATCGAGGCCGATCGAGCGTCCTTGTGACGCAGGTTGTTCCACCCGCCAGGGTGACCCGCGTAGGATGACCGACAAATGCGGATCCTGGCCCTCGCCTCGCTCACGCTCTTGGCGCTCGCCGGCTGCGGCGACAACCTCCGTCCCGAGGAGGCCGTCGACGCCGGCATCGACGCGGACCTGTGCCCCGCGCGCAGCACCGGCGCCGTCGGCGGCCCGTGCACGATGGACGCGGAGTGCGCGAGCGCGCCCGGCGCCGGCGACGGCCTCTGCCTCAACGCGGGGCTCGCCGGCATCGGCTGGCCCGCCGGCGGCTACTGCGTGAACAAGATCGATCTCGTCTCCGCCGACTGCAGCAACGGCTGTCAGACCGACGGTGACTGCGGCGCGGGCAACGTGTGCGTCTCCGTCGAGGGATGCAACGCGTGCGTCGCCGGCTGCTGCGAGGGCGACGTGTGCCCGAGCGGCCAGGTCTGCACCGACACGCTGATCGGCGGACCGCTCGGCAAGTCGGCGTGCCTCCCCGGCAGCTCGACGGCGAGCGACGGCGAGAGCTGCGCCGGCTTCTCCGACTGCGCGGTCGGATCGATCTGCTTCAACGACGCGCTCGAGACGCCGGGCGGCCAGTGCGCGACCGTCGGCTGCACCGTCGGTGACGACGCGACGTGCGCCGACGGCGGCGACGGCCACTGCGTCACGCTGCCGACGATCACGACCGGCACCGGCTGCGTCGACGCGTGCACCGCCGACGCCGACTGCCGCATGGCCCAGGGCTACCGCTGCGTCGACGGCGGCGCCGGCGTCGGCAAGCACTGCCGCCACCCGCAGGCGGGCGACGCGTGCGCGGTCGCGGCCGACTGCGGCGAGGCCGGCGTGTGGGAGTGCCGCACCGGCGCGACGTACCCGGGCGGCTACTGCACGCCCGTCGCGGCCTGCAATCCGGCGAACGGCGCGGGCTGCTCGCCGGGGTCGAGCATCTGCTTCGATCCGCCGGGGGCCGCGGCGCCCTACTGCGTCGATCGCTGCGCCGCGCAGGGCCAGAGCACGTGCCGCGCCGGGTACACGTGCTCGGTCATCGGCAACGCGCGCGGCTGCCTCTTCTTCTAGCGCCGCGCCGGCGCGGCGGGACGCGGTGATAGCCTCGCGGCATGCCGCGCCGCGCGCTCGCCGTCCCGTCCGCGCTCGTCATCGTCCTCGCCGCGGCCTGCAAGACCGCGCCGGTCCCGCCGTCGCCGCCGACCCGGCCGCCGCCTCCCGTCGACGCCGCCGTCGACGCCGCGCCGCCGCCGCCCGAGGCGATCGTCGTGCCCGACGGCGTGCGGCTGCCGCGCAAGCTCGCGATCGACCGCGGCGCGCTCGACCTCGCGATCGATCCGGCGCAGGCGACGTTCACCGGCCGCGCGCGCTTCGAGGGCACGATGACCGCCGACGGCGCGGTGATCTGGCTCCACGCCGAGAACCTCACGATCACGCGCGCGACCGTCGCGCTCGCCGTCACGCCCGAGCCGCCGGCGGGCGCCAAGCCGGGACCGCCGCCGATGCCGCTCGAGGTCGTCACCGGGCTCGCGCGCGGCCGCGTGGCGCTGCGCTCGGCGTGGCCGCTCCTCGCCGGCAACCGCTACACGCTCGAGCTCGAGTACACCGCGTCGCTCGACGCCGTCGAGACCGCCGGCACGTTCCACCAGCAGCTCGACGGCCGCTGGTACGTCTACACGCAGCACGAGTCGATCTTCGCGCGGCGCAGCTTCCCGTGCCTCGACGAGCCCGATCTCAAGATCCCGTGGACGATCACGATCACCGCGCCGGCCGACACGACCGCGGTGTCGAACGCGCCGGAGACGTCGGTGACGAGGTCGACCGACGGGCGCCGCGTGTTCGCCTTCGCGCCGACGACGCCCTTGCCCTCGTACCTCGTCGCGTACGCCGTCGGGCCGTTCGAGATCGTGCCCGCCGGCACGTCGCGCGGCGGCGCGCCGATCCGCATCATCACGCCGGCCGGCAAGGCCGCCGAGGCCGCGTTCGCCGCCGAGGCGACGCCGAAGATCCTCGCCGCGCTCGAGGACTGGTTCCGCATCCCGTACCCGTTCGCGAAGCTCGACTCGCTCACGATCCCGACGACGGTCGGCTTCAGCGCGATGGAGAACGCGGGCCTCATCTCGTACACCGAGCGCGCGCTGCTCATGCCCGCCGACGCGCCCGAGGCCCGCAAGCGGCGCTACGTCGGCATCGGCGCCCACGAGATGGCGCACCAGTGGTTCGGCGATCTGGTGACGCCGGTCTGGTGGGACGACATCTGGCTGAACGAGTCGTTCGCGTCGTGGCTGCCGGGCAAGGTGATCGGCGACGTCTATCCGACGTACCGCCGCGCCGAGGACGACGCGGTCGGGCGCGGCGGCGCGCTCGGCAACGACGCGCTGTCGACGGCGCGCCGCATCCGCCAGCCGGTCGAGGCCGAGGACGACATCGTCAACGCGTTCGACGGCATCAGCTACGGCAAGGGCGCGACGGTCCTGCGCATGATGGAGGCGTGGGCGGGGCCGGACGGCTTCCGCGAGGGCGTGCGGGCGTACCTGCAGGCGCACGCGCACGGCAACGCGACGTCGGCGGACTTCGTGGCGGCGATCGCGGCGCACACCGAGGCGCCCGGCGTCGAGGCCGCGTTCGCGAGCTTCCTCGATCAGGCGGGCGCGCCGCGCATCGAGGCGCGCATCGAGTGCAAGCCGAAGCCGTCGGTGCGGCTGACGCAGCGGCGCTACGTCGCGCTGGGCGCGACCACGGGCGACGCGACGACGCGGTGGACGCTGCCGATCTGCGTCGTCGCCGGCGGCGCGGCGACCGAGCGCGTGTGCGGCGTGATGACCGGCGACGAGCTGCGGCTCGACCTCGCGAGGTGCCCGACGTGGGTGTGGCCGAACGCCGACGGGAAGGGCTACTTCCGCAGCGCGATGTCGGCGTCGGCGTGGACGGCGCTGCGCGGCGGGTGGAGCAAGCTGTCGGCGGGCGAGCGGCTCGCGGCGGCGCAGGACCTGCTCGCGGCGGTGAGCGCGGGCGACGTGACGATCGACGTCGCGCTCGACTGGCTGCCGGCGCTGCTCGGCGAGAAGAGCGCGCCGGCGACCGCGATCGTCGCCGACGTCGTCGGGGGGGCGCGGCCGTGGATCCCGCCGGCGGCGCGCGGCAAGCTCGCGGCGTGGGTCGACCGCCACCTCGGTGAGCGGGCGCGCGCGCTCGGCTGGCTGCGGCGCGACGGCGACACGATCGACGACGAGGACATCCGCGACCGGATCGTCCCGCTCGCGTCGGTGCTCGGCGACCGCGAGCTGGGCCGCGCGGCGGTGGAGCTGTCGCGGGACTGGCGCGCGCTGCCCGAGGGCCCGCGGCGCGCGGTGCTGCAGGCGGCGGTGCGGCTCGATCCGGCGACGGCCGATCGGCTGCTGTCCGACTTCCGGACGGAGAAGGTGCACGCGGCCGCGTCCGATCTCGCGGCGGCGGTCGGCGTGGTGCGCGATCCGGCCCGGCTCGCGCTCGCGCTCGCGCTGGTGACCGATCCGTCGGTCGACGTGCGCGACGCGATCCCCGTGCTCGGCGCCGCGCTGTCCGAGGACGAGACGCGCGCGGTCGCGGAGCCGTTCATCGTCGAGCACCTCGACGAGATCCTCGCGCGGCTGCCCGACGAGTGGGGCGCGGGCCAGGTGAACCTGCTGACGACGAGCTGCGACTACGCGAAGGTCGCGCCGATGCGCGCGCTCGCCGAGGCGAAGCTGGCGGGGCGGCGCGGGGCGCGGCGGCGCATCGATCAGGCGTTCGAGCGGATGGCGCAGTGCGTGGCGCAGCGGAGCAAGTCCGAGGCTCCGCTCAAGCAGTGGCTCACGCGCGCGAAGTGAGGGCGGCCTTGAGCTGGCGGCGCGCGCGGTGGATGCGCGTGCCGACGGTGGCCTTGGGCACGCCGAGCGCGGCGGCGATGGCGGCGTAGTCGCGGCCCTCGAGGGCGAACAGGCGGTAGGTGTCGCGGACGTCGTCGGGGAGCGCGGCGACGGCGGCGCGGACATCGTCGATCGAGAGGTGCGCCCACGGCTGCTCGTCGTCGTCGGTGACGTGGGCGGCGGGCTCGACCGCGAGCTCGACCTCGAGCGGCCGCACGCGGCGGCGGCGGGCGCGATCGATGACGGTCGTCGACACGATCGTGAGCAGCCAGCCGCCGGCGCGGTCGACCGAGCGGAGCTGGTGGCGGCCGCGCAGCGCGCGGATCAGGGCGTCCTGGACGATGTCGTCGGCGTCGGCCTCGCTGCGGCACATGCGGACCGCGCGGCGGCGCAGGCGCGGCAGGTGCTCGGAGATGGCGGTCACGAGGTCCTTGGACTCCGCGCTCGCGTCGCTCGCGCTACGCTCGGGATGGTCGGGATGGGTGGAGGTCGAGGCGTCGAGCATGCCCGGGCTCATTGCGGGCGGCGTGCCGTTCGCAACCATGCGGAACGAAACGGCAATGCGCGCGTGTCCCGCGGACCGCACGCGGGCCGCACGCGGGCGGCCCGGGCGTCGCACATGGCGGAGATCCACGGCGCGGTGGCATCATCGCCGCGTGAGCGCCAGCGACGCGGAGGGGTCCGCGCAGGACGGCCCCGCCGCGGGCACCGAGATCGGGCCGTACCGCGTGGTCGGCGTGATCGGGCGCGGCGGCATGGGCGTCGTCCTCGAGGCGCGCCACGTGCGCGTCGGGCAGCGCGCGGCCGTGAAGCTGCTCACGCCGGCACGGCGGGCGGCGGTCGGCGACGCGGCGGTCCGGCGCTTCCTCGCCGAGGTCGACGCGCTCAGCCGGCTCGAGCACCCCGGGCTCGTGCGCGTCCTCGACTGCGGCGAGTCGCCCGAGCACGGGCCGTGGATCGCGATGGAGTACGTCGCGGGCGAGGTGCTGCGCGCGCGGCTCGATCGCGCGCTCGCGGCCGGCCAGCCGGTGTCGCTGGCGGCCGCGCTGCGGGTCGCGCGCCGCATCGCGTCGGCGGTGTCGGCGATCCACCAGGCCGGCATCGTCCACCGCGACCTCAAGCCCGACAACGTGATGGTCACGCCCGACGACGAGGTGCCCGGCGGCGAGCGCGTGAAGCTGCTCGACTTCGGCATCGCGAAGCTCGCGCACGGCGACGGCAGGCAGACGACCGAGGGCGTCGTGCTCGGCACCGCGGGCTACATGGCGCCCGAGCAGTGCGTCGGCGACCGCGACCTCGACGACAAGGCCGACGTCTACGCGGTCGGCGTCATCCTGTTCGAGCTGATCGGCGGGCTGCGGCCGTTCGTCGGCTCGACGCCCGAGGTGATGCGCGCGCACATCTTCGCCGAGCCGCCGTACGCGTCGTTGCCGGCGCTGCCCGACGGGGCGCTCGAGCTCTTGAAGGCGATGCTCGCCAAGGAGGCGACCTTGCGGCCCGCGATCGGGGAGGTCGTCGCCCGGCTGCGCGCGCTCGAGGCGGCGGCGGGCGGCGCGCCCGAGGCCGAGCCGGCGCTCGCGTTCGACGACACCGCGCCGGCGCGCGCGTCGACGACGGCCCCGGCGACGGCGGTGACCGCGGCGGGCACCCGGCCCGGGGGCGCGCAGAGCACGCTGGCGCCGGTGATCCGCGCGACGGTGCCGGTCGCGCGGCGCCGGCGGCGCTGGCCGTGGCTGGCGGCGGGCGTCGTGGCCGCGGGCGCGGTGGCGGGCGTCCTCGCGTTCGGCGGCAAAAAGCGCGCGGCGGGTGCGAAGGCGGCGGTGGTGGCGCAGTCAGGGATGGTGGTGATCCCCGGCGCGCGCTTCTCGATGGGCTCGACGCGCGAGGCGCTCGTCGCGGCGTGCGCGGAGCTGCCCGGCGGCTGCCTGCCCGAGGAGCAGCCGCAGCTCGACCGCGAGCTGCCGGCGCACCCGGTGACGGTGACGACGTTCCAGCTCGATGCGCGCGAGGTGACGAACCGCGAGTACGCCGCGTTCCTCGACGGGATCGGGCCGCTGATCGGCGTGCGCGACGACGCCGACGAGCACTACCCCCGCTTCGTCTTCGAGCACTCGACGAAGCTCGACCTGCTCGACCTCTACAAGACCGGCGGCATTGTCCGGGTCTCGGACAACCCCGACGCGGCGTTCGCGGCGCGGCCCGGCATGGAGGACCTGCCGGCGACGCAGATGACCTGGGACGGCGCGTCGCGCTACTGCCACAACCGCGGCAAGCGGCTGCCGACCGAGGCCGAGTGGGAGCTGGCGGCGCGCGGGCCCGAGGGGCGCCGCTTCCCGTGGGGCGCCGACGCGCCGCGCTGCGACGGCGTCGTGTTCGGCCGCGGCGACGCGCGGGGCTGCCCGTCGGTGGCGGCGGCGCTGGCGGCGGTCGGCACGGCCGCGCAGGACGTCACGGCGGCCGGCGTGCACGACCTCGGCGGCAACGCCGGCGAGTGGGTCGAGGACCAGTTCCTCGGGCCGAGCTACGCCGACTGCGGTGCGTGCAAGGACCCGGTCGCGCGCGACCCGGCGATCGCGCTCACCGACGACTTCCGCATCTTCCGCGGCGGCACCTATGCCGGGCCCGCCTGGATGTCACGTACGACCACGCGCAGCCGCTACCGGCGCACCGCGGCCCTCGGTGGCCTCGGCTTCCGCTGCGCGTCCCGCTAGCCGACCAAGGAGACGCACCCGATGGCCAAGTCCACGTCGAAGTCCACCGCGAAGCCCGCCGCCAAGCCGGCGGCGAAGAAGCCGGCCGCCCCGGCCCCCGCGAAGAAGCCGGCCGCCCCGGCCCCCGCGGCGAAGAAGCCGGCCGCCGCGCCGCCCGCGAAGAAGCCGGCCGCGCCGCCGCCCGCGCCCGCGGCCGCGCCGGCGAAGAAGCCGGCCGCGCCGCCGCCGGCACCCGCGGCCGCGCCGGCGAAGCCCGCGAAGCCGTCGAAGAAGCCCGTGGGCAAGGCCGGCTACGCCGTCGCCGAGATCGTCGCTGCGAGCGAGGCCGTCGACTACCGCCTCCTCGTCCGCGCCGCGAACGGGACGGAGACGTACACCGAGGACACGACGGAGATCGACGTCGCGCCGCCGGCGTGGTTCGCCCTCGAGCTGCTGGGCCCGACGACGCGGCGCTACCTCCACCTGATCCAGAAGGAGGCCGCGACCGGGCTCATCGTCCTCATGCACCTCGTCGACGGCGCGGGCGCGACGCGCGTCCCCGCCGGGAACGGCTGGCAGCGCGCGGTCGTCGAAGGCTCGCTGCACCTCATCGCGTCCGACCTCCTGCTCTCGCGGCCCGACATCGTCGAGCTCATCGGCGGCCACGAGCCGCCGATCGGCACCGCGAAGCCGCCGTACACCTGATCCGCGGCATGCCCGACGACGCCACCGTGAAGCTGAAGGGCGGCGACCGCACGGTGCGCCGCCACGCGCTCGTCGTCGGCGTCGACGCGTACGACGATCCCGCGCTGCGGCTGTCGTTCTGCTCGCGCGACGCCGCGCGCATGGCGGACGTGCTCGCGCGCCGCGGCTTCGCGGTGACCGCGCTCCACGACCTCGACGGCGCGCGCGGCCGTCCGACCCGCGCGGCGGTGATCGACGCCGTCGACGAGGTCGGCCGCACCGCCGACGAGGACGACGTCGTCGTCGCGTACTTCTCGTGCCACGGGCGCCTCGTGAAGGATCGCCCGCACCTCCTCCTCGCCGACACGCCGAACGACGAGGCCGCGCTGCCGAAGAAGGGCCTCCCGCTCGCGCGCGTGCTCGAAGGCCTGCGCGGCCGCGCGAAGTGGGTCGCGGTCTTCCTCGATGCGTGCCACATGGGCATGGGCCTCGAGCCCGGCTGCGCGAAGTCGACCGCGCACAACGCCGAGCGCGGCGGCGGCTTCGCGATGCTCGCCGGCAGCGACACCGCGGGCATCACGCAGGAGACCGACGGCGCCGGCATCTTCAGCCAGATCCTCCTCGACGGCCTCGACGGCGCCGCCGGCGAGCCCGACGGCCGCGTGCGGTTCAGCGCCCTCGCGCGCCACGTCCAGGCCGGCCTCGAGGCCTGGCGCAAGGGGCCCGAGGGCAAGCTGAAGATGTCGACGCAGCGCCCGGTGCTGCGGCTCGAGGTCGCCGACATCGAGATCCTGCCGCCGCGCCGCTACATCGCGCTCGCGCCGGCGCTGCCGCAGAAGATCCGCGCGGCCGCGTTCTCCGCCGACGGCGCGCGGCTCGCGACCGCGTGCGAGGACTGCTCGGTGCGCCTCTGGGATCCGCGCGAGGGCACGCAGGTGCTCGCGTCGATGATGCACGGCGGCCACGTCGGCAGCGTCGTGTTCCGCCCCGACGGCATCGTGCTCGCGAGCACGTCGAACGACGGCTGGACGCGCACGTGGCAGGTGCCGGGCGCGACGGCGATCGATCCGCCGTTGCCGTGGCGCGACACGCTCGTCCACGCGGCCGCGTGGTCGGCCGACGGCGCGCGGCTCGCGACCGCGGCCACCGACGGCCTGCGCGTCCACGCCGCCGACTCGATCGGCCGCGTGCGCGGTACGCGCGTCCTCCCCGGCCACGCGGGCACCGTGTGGGCGGTGGCGTTCCTCCCCGACGGGCGGCTCGTCAGCGGCGGCGAGGACGGCACGGTGCGGCTCTGGGACGTCGCGAAGGCGCGCGCGACGCGGGTCCTCACCGCCCTGGGCCCGGTGTGGGCGGTGGCCGCGTCGCCCGACGGCACGATGATCGCGGCCGGCGGGCGCGACGCGAAGCCGGGCCCCGCGCTGCAGAACGTGCCGCGGCTCTGGGATGTCGCGACCGGCGCGGAGGTGCGCCGGCTCGACGGCCACGCGGGGCCGATCACGGCGATCGCGTTCGATCCGGTGCGGCCGCGCGTCGCGACCTCGAGCTACGACGGCCGCGCGCGCGTGTGGAGCCTCGCCGACGGCCGCTGCACCGACGTGCTCACGATCGCGACGACGCGCGCCGCGCCCGAGGCCTACGCGGTGACGTTCTCGCCGCGCGGCGACCGCCTCTTCGTCGGGTTCGCCGACGGCACCGGCCTCCTCTTCGACGTCGCCGGCTAGGACGCGCGGGTGACGATCGCGCCGGCGGGCAGGCCGGTGAAGGTGCCCTGCGGCAGGAGGCCGAGCCACGGATCCGTCGACGGCGTGTGGAAGATGCCGTCGTAGATCCAGCGGTTGAGCTCGGTGAAGGTCGCGGCGCGGCTGCGCTGCGCGCCGAGGTAGCCGTGGATCTGCATGCGCAGCACGACCTCGTTCATCGCGGTGTCGGCGAGCACCGTCTGCTCGAAGCCGGTGATCGTCGCCGCGCGCGAGAGGTCGCTCGGCGCGTCGACGCCCGGGCCGCCGGCCGCGAGCAGACGATCGATCAGCGCGCGCGACTCGGGCGCGAGGACGGCGGCGCCTGGCTCCTGATCGAGGAGCCGCGCTCCCAGCTGCGCCCAGAGCCCGGTGTCGTCGGGGATCTTGCCGGGGTCGATGCCGAGGTCGACCGTGCGCAGGGACGGGATCTCGACCCGCGCCTTCGACACGGTGAGCTGCTGCGCGAGCATCGCCTGCGGCTGGCCGGTGAGCACGCTGTAGACGCGCACGTCCACCTCCTGCCGGCGCAGCGTCTGCCACCGCGCGGCGGCGCCCTTCAGCGCGCCCTGGTGATGCGCGGCGAGCGTCGCCGTCCACGCGTCGCCGTCGACGCCGCGCAGCCGGTCGGCCAGCGCGAGCGAGCCCTCGAGCTCGTGCACGAACATCGCGGGCGCGTAGAGGCCGGGGAGGACGTCGATCGGGCGGCCGAGGCTGTCGAGGACGTAGTGCGCGCTGTTGCCGGTGATCGTCGTCTCGAGCCGCCGGCCGTCGCCGTAGTCGACGGTGATGCGCGGCACGAGCCGCTCGCTCGACCAGTGGAGGACGAAGTGGTCGCGGAGGAGCGCGGCGACGCGCGGATCGGGATAGAGCGCGGTGCGGAAGAAGCGGCTGTTCGCGCACGACAGGTCCTCGTCGAGGCGGCCGAGCATGCGCAGCGAGAGCACCGGCTTGCCGGTCGCGCGCGACTCGGCGAGCGCGGCGTCGAGGTCGGTGTGCCAGTAGAGGCGCGACGCGGTGGCGTAGCGCTGCGCGGCGACGCGATCGATCGTCCTTTCGAGCGCGTCGCGGTCGGGGCCGGGCGCGGTGCGATCGTAGGTGGCGAGCAGGCGATCGAGCGCGGGGCGGCCCTCCTTGCGCAGGGCCGCGAGGTCCGCGTCCGTCGGGTCCGCGCTCGCGCGCGCGGGCGGCGCGGCCGTCGCCGCCGGGGACGGAGCGCCGGAGGCGGGCGGCGCGACCGTCGAGCACGAGGTGAGGATCGCGAGCGGGACGAGGGACGCGAGCGACGAGAGCTTCATGCGTCCTGGGTACGTCGCGCGCGCACGCACGGCCGTCAGCCCTTGGTAAGGCGAGGCGCGTCGTGTCAGCGCCGCGTAAGGTAGATTCGTCGGGCGTGGCCACCACCGAGCAGAAGACCCCGGCGTTCGTGCTCGACGTCCCGCGCCGGCCGCGCCTGCACCTCGTGTACTCGGGCGAGGATCTGGTGCTGCCGCCCGCGGTGTTCGGCCCGCTGCGCGGCGCGACGCCGGTCGGCCGCGAGGTCGCGCGCGGCATCGCCGTGCCCCGCGATCGCAAGGCGTCGCGCCACCACGCGACCTTGCACGCGGGCCCGACCGGCGCGCTGCGCGTCGTCGACGAGAAGAGCCGCAACGGCACCGTCGTCAACGGCGAGCGCGTGGCCGAGGCCGTGCTCGCCGACGGGGACGTCCTCGCGATCGGCGACTCGTTCTTCGTCGTGCGCGACGAGACCGGCGACGCCGACGACGCCGACATCCCCGCGCTGGTCGGGCCCGGCCCGGCGATGCGGGCGGTGCGCGCCGCGATCGCGCGCCTCGCGGCCACGCCGACGACGGTGCTCGTCCTCGCCGAGACCGGCTGCGGCAAGGAGCTGGTGGCGCGCGCGCTCCACGAGCGCAGCGGGCGCGCGGGTGACTTCGTCGCGGTCAACTGCGCGGCGATCCCGGAGACGCTCGCGGAGAGTCAGCTGTTCGGCCAGCTCGCGGGCACCTTCACCGGCGGCGTCGCGCGGCCCGGCTGGTTCCGCGCCGCCGACGGCGGGACGCTGTTCCTCGACGAGGTCGGCGAGCTGCCGCCGGCGATCCAGCCGAAGCTCCTGCGCGTGCTGCAGGACCGCATGGTGATGCCGGTCGGCGCGACGGCGCCGGTCGCGTGCGACGTGCGCGTGGTCGCCGCGACGAACCGCGACCTCCGCGCCGAGGTCGACGCCGGCCGGTTCCGCGCCGATCTGTACGCGCGGCTCGCCGAGTACCCGCTCGCGATCCCGCCGGTGCGCGCGCGGCGCGAGGATCTGCTGGTGCTGCTCGTGCACGCGCTCGGCTCGCCGCGCCACCGGCTCGCGCCCGCGCTCGTCGAGGCGCTGCTCGGCCACCGCTTCCCGTTCAACGTGCGCGAGGTGCAGATGCTCGCCGCGCGCCTGAAGCTCGACGGCGCCGGCGCGGCGGTGCTCGATCTCGACCTCGTGCGCGATCAGCTCGGCTCACCGACGGTGACGCTGCCGCCGCCCGCGCCCGCCGCCGAGCCGAAGGAGGACGATCGGGAGCCTCCCCCCGATCGCGCCGAGCTCGAGGCGCTCATGCGCGCGCACCGCGGCGTGGTCGCCAACGTCGCCCGCGCGATGCGCCGCTCGCGCAAGCAGGTGTACCGCTGGCTCGAGCTCCACGGCCTCGACGTCGACGCGTTCCGCTAGAGGCTCGTCGCCGAGAACGTGTCGCAGGCGCCGAGCTGGCCGGACTCGCGGCCGACGCGGAACCACTTCGCGCGCTGCGCCGACGTGCCGTGCGTGAACGACCGCGGGTCGACCGCGCGGCCGGCCATCTTCTGCAGCCGGTCGTCGCCGATCGAGCGCGCCGCGTTCATCGCCTCCTCGATGTCCGACGAGTCGATCGCGAGGTCGCTGCCCGAGTGCGCCGCCCACACGCCGGCGAAGCAGTCGGCCTGCAGCTCCTGCTTCACCGACAGCGCGTTCTCGAGCTTCTTGTTGCGCGCGGTCTGCTGGCGCACGTCGTCGTCGATGCCGAGGAGGTTCTGCACGTGGTGGCCGAGCTCGTGCGCGATCACGTACGCCTGCGCGAAGTCCCCGGGCGCGCCGAGCTGCTTCTTGAGATCGTCGTAGAACGACAGGTCGATGTACGCCTTCTCGTCGGGCGGGCAGTAGAACGGGCCGACCTGCGACGACGACACGCCGCAGCCGGTGTCGATCGCCTCGCGGAACAGGCGCACCTTCGCGCGCCGGTACTGCTGGCCCTCGGCGGCGAACTCCTTCTCGAACACGTTCTGGATGTCGTCGGTGACCTGGTTCACCAGGTCGACCGCGTCGCTCTCGGAGTCGGCCGTGCCCGGCGGCAGGCCCTGCACGGGGCCGCCCGTGTTCGGGGTGGCGGGCTGCTGCTGCGGGCCGACGTTCGAGCTGCCGCCGCCGCCGCCGATGCCGAGGTCGACGCCGAACGCGTTCGCGATGAGCGCGATGATGACGACCAGCGCGCCGCCGCCGCCGCCGACCTTGAGCGCCGTCCCGCCCCGCCGACCGCCGCTCGGCGGCGCCGCACCGCGCGCGTCCTCGACATCCTTGGACCGGTACCCGCGTTGGACTCGCATGCGCGCACGGTACCGCGCCGCCGCGGCCCGCGCAGCGCGCCGCTGGAATCATCGTCGATGCGGATCGCTAGACGCCGTCGCAGCGCGTCCGCGGCACGATCGCCGGATCGGCGGCGCACGACAGCGAGGCCTCGTCGCAGAGGAGGTCGCCCTCGCACCGCCGGCACTCGAAGCGGTCCTCGCAGTCGGGGCTGCAGCGGCCGCCGGGCGGGATCGCCGCCTCGCAGTGCGTCGTCTCGGTCGCCGGATCGAACGCGCCGCACGCGCCGCTCTCGCACTCGTAGCTCTCCTCGCAGAGGCCGCCGAGCGGCACGCGGCCGACGAGCATGTCGAGGCACTCGAGGCCGGTCGCCGCCTGCGCCTCGTCGAGGAACGCCGAGAAGTCCGGGCACGACAGCGCGTCGACGTGGGCGATGCAGCGCTCGGCCTGCTCGCCGTCGAACGCCAGCCGGCCGGCGGCGATGCCGGCGCGCATGTCGACGATGTCGGCCTCCTCCTCGAGGATCGGCGCGAGCGCGCCGGCGCAGTCGGCGGGCAGGCCCATCTGCTCCTGCGCGTCGCAGCAGCGGCGGATCTGCCGGCACTCGGCCTCGGCGAGCCGCCGGGCGAGGTCGTCGATCGACATGCCACCGTCCTGGCCGCCGCCGCAGCCGGCGACGACCGCGAGCGCGAGCACCGTGATCCGCATGCGGCCATCGTGCACGGCGCGGCCGCCGATGCGGCGCCGCTTCACGCGCGGTTCACGTACGATGACGGCGTGCTGGCCCTCGCCGCGGTGATCACGACGTTGCACCTCTCGGGCGAGGTGCCGGTCGGCGGCGGCGACTACCTCGTCGTGCCGTTCGAGGTCCCGGCCGGCACCGTCGAGCTCGAGGTCGCGCACGACGACGGCTCGGCGAGCCAGATCCTCGACTGGGGCGTGTGGAGCCCCGACGGCTTCCGCGGCTGGGGCGGCGGGCTGACCGCGCCCGCGGTCATCGGCGCCGCCGAGTCGTCGCGCGGCTACCTGGTCGGCGCGATCACGCCGGGGACGTGGCAGGTCGTGATCGGCAAGGCGCAGCTGAACGGGCTGCCCGGCCACTACACGATCGACGTCGAGCTGCGCGACGCCGCGACGCTGACGCCCGGCCCGCGCGCCGCGTGGCAGCCGGTCGTCCTCGAGCACGCGCGGCGCTGGTACGCGGGCGACTTCCACGTGCACGACTCGGAGAGCGGCGACGCCGACGCCTCGCTCGATCAGATCGTCGACGTCGCGCACGCGCGCGGCCTCGACTTCGTCGTGCTGTCCGATCACAACACCGTCGCGCAGATCCCGCGGCTCGCGGCGCGCCAGGTCGGCCTCGACGACGTCTTGCTGGTGCGCGGCGCGGAGGTCACGACGTACGCGGGCCACGCGAACGCGATCGGCATCGGCGCGTACGTCGATCACCGGGTCGGGCTGGGCGGCGTCAGCGCGACGACGATCGTCGACGACGTCGAGGCGCAGGGCGGCATCGTGATCGTCAACCACCCCGAGCTCGACCTCGGCGACACGTGCATCGGCTGCGCGTGGCGCCATGACGACACGCCGTGGAGCCGCGTCGCGGGGATCGAGATCCAGACCGGCAACGCCGACGCGACGGCCATCATCACGCCGCGCGCGATCGCCTTCTGGGACGCGCGGTTCGCCTTCGTGAACCGGCCCGCCGCCATCGGCGGCAGCGACGACCACCGCGCCGGCCGCGACACCGGGCCCACCGCCGCGACGATCGGCAGCCCGACGACGATGGTGCTCGCCGACGAGCTGTCCGAGGCCGCGCTGATCGCCGCCGTGAAGGGCGGGCGCACCGTCGTCAAGCTGCGCGGCCCCGACGATCCGATGGTCGAGCTGCGCGCGGTCGACGCCGATGATCCGGCGCACGTGGCCGGGATCGGCGACGAGCTCATCGGTCAGCTCCACCTCGAGCTCGTCGCGACCGTGACCGGCGCCCGCGCCGAGGGGGCCAACGCCGAGCTGTGGCGCGACGGCGCCCTGGTGGACGCGGCCGCGGTCCACGGCGGCGAGGTTCGCTTCGCGCGCCCCGACGGCGGCTTCGGCGAGAGCGGCCGCTATCGCATCGAGCTGTACGTCGACGGCGCCCGGAGCACGATCACGAGCCACGTCTTCGTCGTCGGCGTGGCGTGTCCGGACGGCAGCGACGGGTGCGAGCCCGCCGGTTGCTGCCGGACCGGCGGCTCCCCGACGACGGCCGCGCCCGCGTTGCTGGCCCTCCTGCTCCTGCGCCGCCGCCGCCTTCGCGGTTAGACTGCGGCCATGGCCGCACCGAAGAAGCCCGCGAAGCCGAAGGCCGAGAAGAAGGAAGGCGCGGCGCCGAAGAAGCCGCGCAAGGTGAAGCCCGCGGCCGGCTCGGCCGGCATCGACGCGAGCGAGGTCACGAGCGGCACGCCGCCGCCGGCGTTCGCCACCGTCGAGCGCGACGCGATCGCTGCCGGCGCGACGATCGTCGGCCGCTTCCGCGAGCCGCTCGGCGGCAACTGGGTCGCGCTCGCCGTCTTCCCGATCCACGCGGTCGAGCCGACGCCGTACCAGCGCGAGCAGAGCAAGGCGCACGTCGATCGCCTCGCGGGCGTCATCCCGAAGGTCGGCCGCTTCCTCGATCCGATCATCGTCGTGCCGACGCCCGAGGGCTTCCGCTCCCCGAACGGCATGCACCGCCTCGCCGCGATGCGCGCGCTCGGCGCCCGCGCGATCACCGCCCTCGTCGTGCCCGAGCCCGAGGTCGCGTTCCGCATCCTCGCGCTCAACACCGAGAAGGCCCACAACCTGCGCGACAAGGCGCTCGAGGTCGTGCGCATGGTGCGCGCGCTGGTCGCCGATCCGGCGACCGCGAGCAAGCCCGAGTCGTCGTTCACGCTCGAGCTCGAGCAGGCGGCGTACCTGACGATCGGCATCTGCTACGAGCAGAACGGCCGCTTCTCCGGCGGCTCGTACCTGCCGGTCGTGAACAAGTGCGAGGACTGGAGCGATCGGCCGCTGAAGGCGGTGCTCGCCGAGCGCGAGGAGCACGCGAAGAAGGTGCTCGAGCTCGACGAGGCGGTCGGCGTCGCGGTGCAGAAGCTCAAGGACTCGGGCTTCAACTCGGGCTACCTGAAGCCGATCGTCGTCGCGCGCATCAACCCGCTGCGCTGGGTGAAGGCGAAGCCGGGCCAGGCGATCAGGGCCGAGTTCGACGCGACGATCGCGAAGATGCTCGAGGGCGCGAAGAAGTTCGACCCGTCGAAGATCGGCGCCGCCGACGTGGCCGCCGCGGCCGCGATGGGCGGCGGCGGCGAGGAGTGACGGTGCGGGCCGCGCTCGCGATCACCGCCGTGCTCGCGGGCTGCGGCTCGTCGCGGCCGGCGGCCCGGGCGCCGGTGATCGCCGGCCAGGCTGCGACGGATCCGGCGGCGGACCTCCTCGCGTTCGTGCCGCCCGACGTGAGCTTCGTGTTCGTCCGCGATCAGGAGGCGGGCATCAACGATCGCTTCAACGACACGACGCGCCTGGAGGACGTGCTGCGCGGGTTCCGCGCGCAGCTCGGCACCGCGCCGGGGACGGGCCAGGCGTTCGCCGCCGCGCTCCTCGACGATCTGCTCGCCGCCGGCAGCCAGGGCGCGCTCGCCGGGTGGCGCGAGGGCGAGAGCGTCTTCGTCGTCTACGGCCTCGGCTTCGACACCGTGATGCGCGCGTCGCTCGACGGCGCGACGCTGAAGGCGACGCTCGATCGCGCGGCCGCGGCCAGCAAGTACCAGCTCACCGCGAGCGAGGCGAAGGGCCGCGCGTACTACCGCGTCGAGATCCCGACGCCCGCGTTCACCGTCTGGCTGCTGCTCGCGATCGACGATCACGGCGTCGTCGCCGCCGTCACCGGCGATCCGGATCGGCTCACCGAGCACGTCCTCGCCGCGCAGCCGGCCGGGCCGCGCTTCGACACCGCCGCGGTCGTCGCCGGCGCGTATCCCGACCGGCGGCCGGGCGCGCGCTTCAGCGGCGCGATGTACCCGGCGCGCCTCGCGGCCGCGCTCGAGGCGGTCGTCGCGCGCCACCCGGCGTGGCTCCGGCCCGTCGAGCCGTGCGCCGCCGCCGCGGTCGGGCTGCTCGCGGCGACGCCCGCGTTCACGATGGGCTGGATCCCGTCGCGCGAGGGCTTCGAGGCCGTGGCCGTGATCGACGCGGACGGCCGGACGATCGATCGGCTCGGCCGCGCGCAGCGCCCGCTGCCGCGCTGGCACGAGGGCGACGGCCGCGCGCGCCTCGGCCTAGGCGTCTCGCCGGCGACGCTCGTCGGCGTCGTCGAGCCGTGGTTCACCGCGTTCGACGCGACCGCGACCGCGTGCGGCTCGCGCGGCGACGTCGTCGCGTCGCTGCACCGCATGCTGTCGTCGCCGCCGGTGGCGCTCGTCGACACCGCGGTCGTCGAGTGGGATCCGCGGACGCAGGGCCTCGCGGGCGTCGTCGCAGCGAGCGACCTGCAGGCGCTGTGGGGCGCGCTGCGCGGTCTGATGCCGCTGCGCCCGCAGCCGCCGGCGCCGCTCGAGCGCATCTCGCTGCCCGGCCTGACGGTGATGGGCGGCGCCGACGCGATCGGCATCGGCATCGGCGACGCGGGCGGCGACGCGCTCACCGAGCTGATGGGCGCCGAGCCGGGCCCGCGCGACGTGCTCGCGCTCGACATGGGCCACGAGGTCCTCGAGGCCGTGCGCCGCACCAGCAGCGGGCCGTTCGACAACATGACCTTCGGCAGCTTCGTCGCGCACACGCGCGTGCGCGACCACCAGCTCGTCCTCGAGATGCGTGCGACGCCGCCGCCGTCGAAGCCGCAGCTCGCGCACTGACCGCCGTCGATCGGTGGCTCAGGGGAGCTCGCTCACCGACGCCTCGCGGAGCGGCGCGGGCAGGGGCCCGCTGCGCAGGATCGCGGCGAGCTCGCGCGCTTCGAAGGCGCCGGCGTCGTCGCCGAGCGACAGCGCGAGGCGCCCGGCGGTGAGCGGCGCGGCGATGGTCGGCGCGGAGAGCACCTGGTCGTCGACGACGAAGGCGAGCTGCTCGCCGATGGCCGCGGTCGTGAGCGCGCGGAGCTCGTGCGTGCCGCGCTCGTCGAGGGCGAGGCGCACCTGCGGGTGGCCGCCGTCGTCGACCCCCGCGGCGGCGCGCGCGATCGCGGGGCTGGTGAGGCGGTCGTCGCGGTCGAGGTAGTACGTTCGCCACAGCGGTCGCCGACCTTGCTCGGCGATGACGCCGAAGCCGACCTCGTGATCGTCGGGGATCCGCAGCGACGCATCGGCCTCGCCGACCGCGCGCAGGTAGCGCGAGAGCACCTCGCGGCCGGTGACGATGCAGGTGACGCGGCCATCGTGCACCATCTGGTCGCGACGCCAGCAGCCGCGCGCCCGCGCGTCGTCGGTCGTCAGGTTCTCCTCTCGATCCGGCGCGACCAGGTAACGGTGGCGGCCATCGCTCGCGCCGATCGGGCGCGGCTCGGTCGCGGCGTCGATGCGCAGCGCGCTGGCGTCGGGATCGCGCGTCAGGTGGTCCGCGATCACGGTCATCGGCCCATCGTCGCGATCGACGACCGCGAGCACGAGCTGCCCGCGCCGCGGGAGCGTCGCGTCGAGCGAGTAGCGCGCCGCGGCCTGCATCGCCGGCAGATCGACGATGACGCGGCCGCGCTCGGTGGAGACGCGCGCGCCGTCGACGCCGTGGAGGCGCGCGCGCACCACGCGCACCGCCTCGTCGAGCCCGGTCGCCGCCGCCGCCGGCGCGAGCTCGATCTCGTACTCCGTGCGCGTCACCGGCTTCGGCGCCCCCGAGCCGCAGGCCGCCGCGAGCACCAGCAGCGGCGCGGCTCTCATGGCCGGGCGAAGCGCTGCTCGAGCATCGTCAGCACGAACGTCCAGCCGTCGACGTGCTGGCGGCCGTCGGCGTCGTCGGGGAGGTTGCCGTGGTGCACGGTGACGAGCGTCTCGGCGCCGCGCGGCTCGAACCGCACCGTCACGACCGACTCGAGGCCGTGCGTCGGCTCCGACATCCACGTGTACTCGAGGCGCGCCGGCCGCTCGATCGCGACGAAGCGGCCGAAGTGCGGCCACCGCTGCCCCGCGTGCTCGATGACGAGATAGAAGAGGCCGTCGACCTTGCCGTCGAAGAGGAGCTGCGCCGCGCCGTACCACGGCGAGCCCGGGCGCCTCGGATCCATCCAGACGTCGAAGACCTCGGCGGCGGCGGCCGGGATCGTGCGGGACACGGTGAGGGCGGTCGTCTTCATCGGGAGCTCACTTTCCGCGGAAGGTGCCGGGGCGGCGCTCCATGAAGGCGCGCAGGCCCTCCTGGACGTCGGCCGACGTCATCATCGGGCCCAGGTCGAGGAGCAGGCGCTCCGCGGCCGCGCGCTCCTCGGCGGGCAAGGCGGCGCGCGACGACGCGAGCGTCGCGTACACGCCGAGCGGCGCCTGCGCGGCGATGACCTCGGCGAGGGCGGCCGCGCGCGCGAGCGGATCGGCGGCGACCTCCTGGATCATGCCGATGCGCAGCGCCTCGGCGGCGTCGAACTCGTCGCCGGTGAGGAGCCACCGCATCGCGTTGCCCCAGCCGACCTCGCGCGGGAAGCGCAGGGTCGCTCCGCCGACCGGGTAGATGCCGCGCTTCACCTCGATCTGCGCGAAGCGCGTCGTCGGCGCGGCGATGCGCACGTCGGCCGCGAGCAACAGCTCGATGCCGATCGTGAGGCAGATGCCCTGCACCGCGGCGACGACCGGCTTGCGAAGGCGCGGCTCGCCGAGGCCGAGCGGATCGACGCCGCCGGCCGGGATCGTCCACGCGCCCGACGAGAACCGGCCGATCCACTGCGGCAGATCGAGCCCGCCGGTGAAGTGCTCGCCGTGCGCGTGGAGGACGCCGACCCGCAGCTCGTCGTCGGCGGCGAGCTCGCCGTACGCGAGGCAGAGGTCGTCCCACAGCGCGAGGTCGAACGCGTTGCGCTTCGCCGCGCGATCGAGGCCGATGAGGAGCACGTGGCCGCGGCGCTCGCGGCTGACCCGTCCGGTGGACATGGCGCGACCGTACCGCGCCGGCCGTGTCGCCGAGCCCCGCCACGTATGTAAGTGCGCGTGTCCCGGCGGCGGCCGGTCGCGAGGAAGGAACACAACGAGCGTGTCGCCACGCCCACGCGTCCGCGCAGGTGGTTGATCCGATACGCGCGCGGCGCTGGCACCGGCGGTGCAATTCCCGGGCGCATGAGGATCTTCTCTCCCGTGCTGCTGGCGGCCCTGGCCGTGGCCGCGTCGCCGGCGACCGCCGCCCCTCCCTCTCGCCTGGCCTTGACCGCCGGCGATCACGAGCCCGCGGGCGCGCGCTCGATCGACGCCGCCGAGCTCACGCGCCTCGCGGACGCCGTCAAGGCCACGCCCGGCGACCGCGCCGCGCGCTTCGCGCTGGTGCGCGCGCTCGATCGCGCGGGCAAGCTCGACGAGGCGATCGCCGCCGCGCGCGACTGGCGCGCCGCCGACGCGTACAACCTCGTCGTCGTCCGCCTGCTCGGCGACCTGTACGCCGCCAAGGGCGATCGCGCGCAGGCGCGCCGCACCTACTCGGCCGTCGTCGAGCTCCTGCCCAAGGACGCGAGCGCGCAGCGGGCGCTGGCGAGCGCGCTCAAGCAGGCCGGCGACCTCACCGCCGCGTACGACCGCCTCGCCGCCGCGACCGAGCTGGCGCCGAAGGATCGCCGCCTCGCGTTCGAGCTCGCCGACGCCGCGTACCGCCTCGATCGGCTGGCCGAGGCGCGCGAGCGCTTCGAGGCGATCGTCGGCGACACGACGACGCCCGAGGCCGTCGCGTACCCCGCGCGCCAGCGGCTCGCGCAGATCTATCACCAGCTCGCGCGCGCCGCCGCCGACGCCGGCGTCGCCCCCGAGGCCGAGCGCCTCGAGAAGCAGATCGCCGAGCTGCACCTCGCGGGCGGCACCGAGAACGACATCAAGATCTACCTGACCTGGGACACCGACCGCAGCGACGTCGATCTCTGGGTCACGAACCCGGCGGGCGAGAAGGTCTTCTACGAGCACAAGGCCGGCACGTTCGGCGACGCGCTCTACGACGACATCACCACCGGCTACGGGCCCGAGAGCTACACCGCGCCGCACGCGCAGCCGGGCACGTACCTGGTGCAGGTCAATTACTACGGCGTCGGCCGCGGCAACCTGTCGGAGGCGCGCGGCGAGGTCGTCGTCGTCCTCGACGAGGGCAAGCCGACCGAGAGCCGCCACGTGCTGCCGTACCGCCTGTTCGAGGCCAAGGACACCGTCACCGTCGCCCGCATCGACGTCAAGGGAGCTGCCAAGTGAAGCCGCTGATGAAATCGTTCGTGACGCTCTGCTCGGTCAACCTGCTCGTCGCCGGCTGCGGCGGCGCGCGCTCGAGCAACCACCCCGACGAGGTCGTGGGCTTCGCCGCCGCCGGCGGGCGCGCGACCGCGATGACCGCGGCCGGTGCCCTGCGCCTGCCGGTGATCGTCGTCGCGGATCGCGGCCAGCTCGAGGCACGGGTCGACGGCGCCGACGCGATGCAGCCGGTGACCGGGCCGCTCAACGGGGTGCGCGAGCTGCAGGCGGGCCGCCTGGGCGCGATCGTCGCGCTCGGCGCCGGCGACGCGGCCGGCCGCCTGTGGCTGCGCGCCGGCACCCACGTGCGCGTCGCGCAGGACGACCGCGGCGTGCAGCTCGAGCTCTTGAGCGGCGAGCTGCGCGTGCGGCGCGCGGCGGCGGCCTTGCCGGTCGGCGTCGTGAGCCCCGACGGTGAGGTCGCGATCGCGGGCGACATGCTCGTCGCGCTCGGCGAGCGCAAGGTCGCGGTCGTCCCGACGGCGTTGCGGCCCGAGCGCGCCGACTGGAGCCTCGCGATCGAGAAGATGGCGGACGGCGCCGGCGTCGGCCGCCTCGAGGCCGCCGTCGACAGCGGGCCGCGCGAGGCGCTCGCGCTGCGCCGCGTGTCGGTGAAGGTGACGACCGCCGGCGATCACGCGCTCACCGAGATCGAGCACGTGTTCTACAACCCGTCGTCGACGGTGCGCGAGGGCACCTTCCGCTTCCCGGTGCCCGACCGCGCGATCGTCACCGGCCTCGCGATGGAGATCAACGGGCGCATGATGGAGGGCGAGATCGTCGAGAAGGAGCAGGCGCGCGAGATCTACGACAAGATCGTCGATCAGATGCAGGACCCGGCGCTCCTCGAGTGGGAGGAGGGCGCGTGGTTCAAGCTGCGCGTGTTCCCGATCGAGGCGCAGAGCGAGAAGCGCGTCGTGATCCGCTACACCGCGCCGCTCGCGCAGACCGCGGCGGGCCTCGCGTACGACTTCACGATGGTGCGGCCGCGGCCCGAGGGCGCGGCGGCGACGACCGCGGCGGCGATGGCGCCGATCGACGACCTCGCCATCACCGTCGACGGCAAGGAGCTCGTGCACCGCACCGCGATCAGCGACGACCTCGACGTCTCGCTCGCGCTCGCCGGCGCCGCGCCGGCGGTGACCCGCGAGGTGCGCGACGACGGCACGTACCTCGCGGTGCGCGTCGGCCCCGAGGCGCTGCTCGCGGGCGCGGCGCTGCCGCGGCCGGGTGATCGCAAGGTCGCGGTCATCGTCGACACGTCGCGCAGCTCGCTGGAGAGCCGCGAGCTCGAGCTGTCGGTCCTGAAGACGACGCTCGGCGAGCTCGGCCCCCGCGATCGCGTCGCGATCCTCGCGAGCGACGTCGCGGTGACGCCGCAGGGCAACGGCTTCGTGACCGCCGGCCCCGACGCGACCCTCGCGGCGGCGACGTTCATCGCCGGCATCGAGCCCGACGGGGCGACCGACCTCGGCGCGGCGCTGACCGCGGCGGCGGTGCTGCACCCGACCGACGTCATCTACATCGGCGACGGCATCCCGAGCTGGGGCCTGCGCGAGCCGGCGGCGCTGGCGTCGGCGGCGGCCGCGGTCGGCGCGCCGATCCACGCGGCCCTGCTCGGCAAGGGCGCGTCGACGGAGCTCTGGTCGGGCCTCACCGGCGCGAGCGGCGGCCGCGCGATGATCGTGCGCCGCGCGATCGACGCCGATCGCTTCGCGCTGGCCGCGACGCACACCGACGGCGTGCGCCGGCTCAAGAACGCGAAGGTCACCGCCGCGAGCGGCGTGCTCTACCCGAGCACCGCGACGACGCTGCTCGAGGGCGACGAGCTGGTCGCGCTCGTGCACACGCCGGCCGGCGAGCCGGCGCCCGCGAGCGTCACGCTCACCGGCGACGTCGACGGCAAGGTCGTCAGCCAAGAGGTCTCGCTCGCGTCGGCGGTCGACGTGCGCGGCGTCGCGCAGCGCTGGGCCGTGTACCAGCTCGCGGCGATGGAGGCGGCCGACGCGCCGCGCGAGGAGCTGGTGAAGGCGTCGCAGGAGCTCGGCGTGCTGTCGCGCGCGACGTCGCTGCTCGTCCTCGAGAGCGACGAGGCCTACAAGGAGTACAAGATCGAGCGCCGCAAGGCCGAGGAGCAGGAGAAGCTGGCGCTCGCGCAGGCGCCGACGGTGACCGGCGGTGACCTCGACTCGCTCGGCGCGCGCGAGGCGAGCCTCAGCCCCGACGAGGTGCAGCCCGGTGACCCCGAGATCAAGATCCCGGCGCCGCTCGACGCGCGCAGCGTGGTCGTCAGCTTCCCCTGGGGCGAGAGCAAGGTCGCCGTGTGGGACCGCGACGTCGAGGCGTGGATGGTCCGGTTCCTGATCGACAAGGACACGCCCGACGGTGCGTACCAGGTGCGCGTCACGATCACGCACGCGGACGGCCACGTCGAGGTGCTCTCGCTCGGCTACACCGTCGACACGCATGCGCCGGCGGTGACGCTGACCGCGACCGCCGTCGACGGCGGGTACCTCATCGCGGCCAAGCAGGTGCTCGAGCGCGGCGAGCGCCGCAAGGACGCCGACAAGGTCGAGGTCGCGCTCCCCGACGGGACCATCCTGTCGCTCACGCAGACCGCGCGCGGCACCTTCTCGGCGGTGTGGGCCACCGCGCCCCTGGAGGCCGCGGTCACGCTCCGCGTCGTCGTGCGCGACAACGCGCTCAACCAGTCGACGCAGGAGCTCGTGATCGGGCTCTGAGCCCCCGTGTCCGTTCGCCCTGAGCGAGTCGAAGGCCGGGCCCCCGTCCCCGTTCGCCCTGAGCGGAGGGCGAGCGTGAGCGAGCCCGGAGTCGAAGGGCGGGCCCCCCGTCCCCGTTCGCCCTGAGCGCAGGGCGCGCGTGAGCGAGCCCGGAGTCGAAGGGCGGGCCCCCGTCCCCGTTCGCCCTGAGCGCAGGCCGAGTGGAACGAGGCCGGAGTCGAAGGGCGGGCTCCTGGTGGTCCGTTCGCCCTGAGCGGAGGGCGAGCGTGAGCGAGCCCGACGTCGAAGGGCGGGCCCCCGTCCCCGTTCGCCCTGAGCGGAGTCGAAGGGCGGCGGATGACACCACCGGCGCCGCGCGTTGTTCCGGGGACCATGCGCACGCACCTCGCGATCGCCGCCTCGCTGCTCGCCGCCTCGACGGCGAGCGCCGCGCCCACCGTGCACAGCGACACCAGCGAGGTGCGCACGTGCCTGCCGCTCGCGTCCGGTGACACGCTCGTCGGGACGCCCGGCGGGCTCGTGCGCGTCGACGCCACGGGCGCGCGCCGCGAGACGTGGACCGCCGCCGACGGCCTGCCGGGCACGCGCATCGAGGCGCTCGTCCCCGCCGCCGACGGGACGATCTGGCTCGGCGCCGACACCGGCGGCGCGCGCATCGCGGTCGACGGCGCGACGCTCACGGTGAAGGCGACGCTCGCCGGACGCCCGCTGCGCGACGTCGTCGTGCACGGCGGCGTCACCTACGCCGCGACGTGGGACGGCGGCGTCGTGATCGTCGAGGGCGCGCGCACGACGCCGGTGCCGTACCGGGGCAAGGTGCCGGCCGGGCGGCTGCGCGTCGCGGCGCTCGCCTCGGTGGGCGGCACGCTCTACGCCGGCACCGCGGCCGGGCTCTACGCGCTGCGCGGCAAGCGGCTCGAGCGGGTCGCCATCAACGGTGACAAGCCGGAGCCGCCGGTGGCGGGCCTCGCCGCCGACGGCGATCGCCTGTGGATCGCGACCGCCGAGGGCCTCTTCGTCCGGGATGCGGACGGCGCGCGCGTCGTCGCCGCCGGCGATCTGCGCCGGGTCGCGCTCGTCGACGGCGCGATCACGACCGCGGGCATCGGCGACGGCCTGCGCCGCGTCGATCGCGGCCGCCTGCTCGCGATGCCGTCGGCGCCCGCGCTCGTCCTCGCCGAGGCGCTGGCCACGACGCCGGCCGGCGCCGCCTGCGCGGGCGGGCTCGACGGCCTCTTCGTCCGGAAGCCGGACAGCACCGCCTGGCGCGAGGTCGCGGCGCGGCCCGGCCTGCCGTCGAACGACGTGTCCGCGCTCGCCGCCGACGGCGATCGCCTGTGGGTCGGCACCTTCGATCGCGGCCTCGCCGTCCGCGAGCACGGCGCGTGGCGCGCGGTCGCGCACCCGGATCTGGACCTCCGCATCAACGCGCTCCTCGTCGAGCCGCAGGGCGATCGCTCGCGCCTGTGGGTCGCGACCGCCGCCGGCCTGATGACGCTCGACGGCGACGCCCCACCGTCCCCCGCGCCCGGGCGCGGGACCGCCGAGCCTCCGTCGCACGTCACGCGCCTCACGCGGCGCGACGGTCTGCCCGGCCGCAGCGTCATGTCGCTCGCGCGCCTGCGCGACGGCCGCGTGATCGCCGGCACCAGCAGCGGCGCCGCGATCGTCGGCGACGGCCGCGCGACGCCGATCGGTCCGCGCGGCGCCGACCTCGGCAACGTGTGGGCGATCGCCGAGGACGCCGACGGCATGCTGTGGCTCGGCACGACGACGGGCGTGTGGCGCGGCCCGGCGACCGCCGCCGCGAAGGGCGTCGCCGCCGACGGCTGGCAGCGCTACAGCGTGGCGACCGGCCACCTCCACGACGACTGGGTGATGGCGATCGCGCCGCGCGGCCGCAGCGTCTGGGTCGGCAGCTACAAGGGCGGCGTGGTGCGCTTCGATCTCGGTCCGCTGCCGATCTCGTCGGCGACCGTGTCCACCGACGACGCGTCGCCGCCCGCGCTGGTGCCGCTCACCGCGACGCACGTCGGCGACGCGTGGATCAACCCCGGCGGCCTCGCGTGGGACGGCGACCGCCTGCTCGCGTCGACGCAGGAGGGCCTCCGCATCCTCGACGCCGCCGGCCGCTGGACCACCGCGCGCGGCCTGCCCGGCAAGGACGTGACCGCCACCCTCCGCGTGGGCGCCACCCGCTGGATCGCGACCCGCCGCGGCCTCACCGAGCAGTGATCACGTGTTCCTTGCTGAGCTGGAAGAGGACGAAGAACCCCAGCACGGCGATCGAGCCCAGCGCGATGACGGCGACGCCCTTCGCGACCTCCACCGCGCCGCGCTCGCGTCTGATCTGGACATGCTCGGCGCACATGACCTCGGCCGGCGGCTCCTGCTTGCACGGCCCCGCGGAGACCGACGAGTCCTCGCACTCCGCGAGGCAGTCGAACGCGTCGTCGCTCGTCGAGCAGCTCTCCGCGCACGCGCGCTCTCGCGGCGTGTAGAGCGTGATCCGCGCGTGCTCGACGGTACGGTGGGTCGTCGTGCACGCCGCCAGCAGGATCGCGCACAGCGCCGTCGCTCTCATGCGGGCAACGTAGCGCGCGCGGCGGGGCCGCTCGCGGCACGTCACGCCGGCTTCACGCGCTGATCAGCCGATCTGGCTAGCCAGTCGCACGACGTGATGCGCAAGTCCGCGGCGGCGCGCGCGGCGCCGGTGGCCTCGGGCTTGCTCGGAGCCGGGGCATGCAGCTCTCCTTCTGTCGATCGTTCGTCCTCGTCCTCGCGATTCACGCCGGCGCCGGGTGCCTCGAGCCGCCCGACGAGCCCGAGCTCGGAGCCTCCGCCGAGGCGTTGACCCGGGACATGCTCCGGGGCCTGGGCTACACGTGCTCGGCGTTCGATCACGGCTGGTCGACGTGCACGCAGTGCTACCCGCCGGCCCACCCGGGCGGCCCCACGATCTGCGACACCATGTACTGCACGCAGGATCCCGACGCCCCGTGCACCGAGGACCCTCCCGACACGGCGACCCTCGACCTCGCCGCCCTCGAGATCTGGATGGAGGCCGAGGACGGCGTGCTGTCGTCGCCGATGGTGTCCGCGGCCAGCGCCGGCGCGTCGTCGGGGCTCGCGGTCCAGGTGCCGTCGTCGACGACGACCTCCGGCGGCTCGGTCCGCTTCACCTTCACCGTCCCGGACGGCGGCCGCACGCTCTATCCGTGGGGGTACACGAGCGCCGCGTCGACGGCGAGCAACGCGTTCGACGTCCGCGTCGACAGCGGCGGATACCAGCCCTGGGAGCTCCCGGTGACCGGCGCGGCCTGGAGCTGGTCGCGCGCCGGTGACGCCGGCGCCCAGGGCGTCTTCCTCGCCGCCGGCACCCACACGCTCCGCGTCTACCGCCGCGAGGCCGGCGCGCGCCTCGACCGCGTGCTGCTCACCACGAGCCCGACCTTCGTCCCCAGCCTGCAGTCGATCGAGGCCGAGAGCCTCGGCCGCGTCGCGCCGATGCAGGTCGGCTCGACGAGCCCGACCATCTTCGGGACGCGCTACCTGTGGGTGCCGCCCGGCGCCGGGACCGGCGGCTCGTTCGATCTGATGCCGTCGCTGCCGAGCGGTGGCCTGTACTCGGTGTGGGGCCGCACCAGCGCCGCGAGCACGGCGCAGGACTCGTTCTACGTCAGCGTCGACTTCGACGCGCACACGGCCTGGGCGCTGCCCGTCACCGGCTCGACCGGCTGGGCCTGGGACCCGTTCGAGCGCGACGGCGACCTCGCGCGGTTCTTCTTCGCCGCCGGCTCGACGCACGTCATCCGCGTCGAGCAACGCGAGGCCGGCGCGAAGATCGATCGCCTGATCGTGACGAACGATCCGGCCTTCGTCCCCGTCGACGTCGGGTCGCCCGGCAGCACGCTGTAGCGCGCGCTCAGGACGCGGGCGGCGGCGCGGGCGGCGTGATGAGCCCGAGCTGCAGGCCCGCCGAGAGGCCGTTCGAGAAGATCCAGTGCTGCAGGACCTTCCCGCCGTCGAGGCGGAAGACGTGCGCCTGGTGCAGCGTCACCGCCTTCTTCGTGCCCTTCTTGATGCCGAGGCGCGCGAGCGGGCCGTCGTTGGTGCCGGTGAAGGTCGACTCGGCGACGACGAAGTCGCCGGCGCCCCACAGCGCCGTCACCTGCTCCTGGCCGGCGGGGAACGCCTTGCCGAGGTCCGCGTAGTACTTCGTGATGGCCTTCGCGCCGTCGAAGTCGTCGGGGAGCATCTGCTCGTAGATCGCCGCGTCGGCGGTGTAGATGCCGGCGACGCCCTTCCAGTCCTTCGCGTTGAACTTGTCGAAGCCGGCCTGCACCGCGGCGACGTTCGTCGTCTCGGCCTCGGTGCCGGCGCCGATCGCCGTGATCGCCGGCCGGCCGGTGAGCTCGTACGGCTTGCGGAACGGCGCGCCCTTCGGTCCGCCGCCGAGCGACGCGACCATGCCGCCGAGGTCGACGTAGTTGCGCACCGCCTCGTGGCGGCCCTGATCGTCGAGCGTCATCACCTCGGCGACGAACACGCCGAACGTCTTCCCCGTCGGCGGCAGGCCCTGGAACGTCTGCTCCTGCGTGCCGCGCACGAGCGCGATCGTGAGCACGTTGTCGCCGTTCGCGAGCACCATGCGCGCCTCGCCGGCGAGCTTGAACGCGTCCCACAGCGGGCGCGTCGACGCCGCGATCGCGGGCGTGCCGACCTGCGGCCCCTCGCCGGTGTCGATCATCTCCTCGCTCGACGTCGCGGTGTAGCAGCGGGTGAAGAACTCGGGCACCTCGGCGACGAAGTCGGCGAAGCAGCCGTCGTGCACCTGCAGCTTCTCCTCGAGCGTGAGGGGCTTCGGCGGCGGTGGCGGCGGCGGCTTGGCGACCGGCGTCTCCACGGGCTTCTCGATCTTCTTCGGCGCGGCCTTGCCTCCGCCGCACGCAGCCATCAGTCCGATGGCGATCACCCACGCGCGATGCATGACTCCTCCCAGGTTGACTATCCTTCCACGGTACACGGTCCGCCCCGAGGTCGGGAACGCGCGCGGCCGGGTATCAGCTCGAGCGGCGGAAGGGCAGCGAGTAGTGCGCGGCGACCACCCTCCAGGCGCCGCCGACGTCGACGGCGAAGACGGTGGCGCGCATGTGGACGACCTTGCCGCGCGCCTTCCAGTCGACGTTCGCGGCCGCGTAGCCCCACGTCTTCGTGCGCACCTCGTACGGCGCGCCGGCGACCGCGAGCGAGAGCTTGGCCCACGCGCCGAGCAGCTTCTTCGCGGCGGCGGGCCCAGCGGCGCGCTCGCGGAGCTCGGTCCCGAGGACGACGACCGCGGGATCGTCGAGCAGCGCGGCGGCCATCGCCTTCGGATCGGCGAGCAGCGCGGTGAGCGGGCCGGCCGCGGTGCCGGGCTCGAGCGCGGCGGGCTCGGCCTCGACGGGCGCGTGCTTCGGATCGTCGACGTGCGCCGCGACCGCCTGGCCGCCGACCACGAGCTCGGAGATCCGGAGCTGACGCTTCGCGTGGCAGCGCTTCAGCGCGGGCGGGCAATCGAGCAGGCCGTACGTCTGCGTGACCTCGGCGGCGAGCCAGGTGACGTCGCCCCGCGTGCCGGCCGTCAGCTTGCCGAGCTGGCTGTCCTCCGGCGAGATGTCGGAGACGGCGAGGAAGCCGTCGCTGTCCTGGCCGGCGGCGCCGCGCCGCGCCGTCTCGGGGAGGACGAGGAACGCGTCGGCGGTGAACGACGCGCGCGCCTCGGCGGCGCCCTCGAGCTGCCGCTCGACGAACGGCTTCGCGTCGGGCGGCGCCGCGACCGCGGTCGCAGCGACGAGCAGGAGCAGCGGGGCGAGGCGCTTCATCGCGCCATGGTAGCAGCGGTCAGCGGGGCCAGTCGTCGGGGTCGGCGCCCCAGCGCGCGACGATGGCCGCCATCCAGCGCTCGAGGCCCCAGCCGATGCACGCGGTATCGAGCGGCAGGCCGCCGGGGCCGCTGATCTGCATCGGGCCGGTGAAGTGATCGCCGTGCAGGTTGAACGACGCGGCGGCGATCGCGCGCGTGTCGTCGAGCGCGAGGGCGAGCTCGAGCTTCGTCGACTGCATGGCCTGGTACGTGCGCGCGCTCGCGGCCTCGCTGACGAAGAACGGATCGGTCGCGATCTCGAGGCGCGCGTCGAGGTCGAGGTCGCGCGCGAGGTTGCGCGTGAGGACGACGAGGCGGTCGCGCTGCGCGGTCACGTAGTCGCGCGGCCCGACGAGGACGGCCTCGCGCATCGAGAACTCCCACTGCCGCACGAGCGGCTGGAAGCGGAAGCTCTCGTGGCGGTAGCAGGTGCCGAGCGCCGTGATCGCGCGGCCGCCGTCGAGGGTGCGCCGCCGGAGCGCGCGGTACACGTTGTGGCAGACGAACGGCTCGAGGATGAAGCCGGTCGGCTCGAGGTCGCGCGGATCGTCGGGCCGCTCGAGCTGGCCGGCGCGCGCGGCCGCCGAGAAGGCGCGCAGCCGCTCGAAGTGGCACGGCAGCCGGTAGCCGAAGGTGACGTGCTGCGCGTGCGACCCGAGGTAGCCCGACGCCGGGATGAGGTCGCTCGTGTGCTCGATGCTCGGCAGGTGCCACGGCTCGGCGCCGACGGCGGCGGCGAGCGCGGCGAAGCGCGCGTCGAGCCACGTGCGCAGGCGCGCGGCCGGGCCGACGAGCGCGTACTGGCCGGGCCCGAGCTCGATCGTGTGCGCGGCGACGAAGCCGGCGAGGCCGGTGCGGGGACCCGCGTACCGCGCGAGCGCCTCGTGCTTCCACAAGGGCGGCGTCGCGCGCACGAAGCGGTACGACGCGATCGACAGCGCGACGACCTGCTCGACCTGCGCGCGCAGATCCTCCGTGTCGGCGGCGGCCTCGAGCTCGACGGCGGCGTCGTCGACGGCGTGCACCGCCGAGATCGCCGGGTGGCAGAACGCGAGGTCGGCGGGCAGGCCGGCCCGCGCCGCCGGCGACGCGGCGGCGAGCGCGGCCGCCTCGATGCGCAGCCTCACGACGCGAGCCTCGCGCGCGACGCGACGAACGCGACGAGCTGATCGACCGAGCGCAGGCGGCCCTCGAAGACGTCGCGCTGCTCGACGACGATCCCGTAGGCGTCCTCGACACCGACGATCAGCTCGAGCAGGTTGATCGAGCGCACGATGCCGCTCGTGAAGACGTCCTGATCGTCCTGGAAGATCGCGCCGCCGCTGATGCGGCCGAGCAGCTCGCGGACGTCGCGGCGCACGTGGTCGTTGCTAGGGAAAGACATGGAGGCTCCTCGGGCTGTCGGAGAGGACGGGCGGGGTCCCGTCGGGCAGGGCCACCGCGGCCCAGCCCTCTTGCGCGCCGCGGCCGACGAGACAGACCGCGGCGAAGACGATGATCCAGGTGGTGAGCGCGCCGGCGACGCGGCCCGGCGGGCGCGCACCGGGCCGGCGCTCGCGGACGAGCGCGAGCGCGACGACCACGAACATGACGAGGCTCTCGGCGAGGATGCCGATCGGCAGCGCGCCGGTGCGGCCGTGGTGGAAGTAGTACTTCGGCGCGTGGAAGAGCACGCTGCCGACGAGGAACACCGACGCGCAGCCGGCGACGATGCCGCGCACCGGCCGGCGGCGGTGCCGCATGACGACCGGCAGGTAGAACAGGTCGACCAGGAGGTCGCGGAAGTGCGTGTTCCAGCGGCGCCACCACTCGGTGACCGAGCGGGCGAGCGCGGGGCGATCGAACGACGGGCCGAGGTCGATGCCGAGGACGCGGACGAGCCCGACGAGGATCGCGGCGATCGCCGTCGCGTGCAGGATCCCGTACGGCGGGTACGAGAGCAGGCCGTGGAGCAGCGCGCGCGCGTGGTCGCCGGCCTGCCACGCGGCGTACGCGCGCGACGACGGCGGGTAGACGCGGAGCAGCGCGACCTCGGCGAGCGTGAGCGCGAGGCCCCACGCGACCATGCGCAGGCCCGAGCGCTCGACGGCGAGGTCGTGGCGATCGAGCCCCGCGCAGAAGCGATCGCAGCGCGGGATCGCCATCATGTACGGCACGATCACGAAGAACGGCGCGAAGACGAGGTACGTTACGCAGTCGACGAGCGGCAGCGCGCGGGTGCCCCCGACGCGCACCTGGTGGATCATCCACGCGACGCGGAACGTGTAGCCGACCGCGACGACGTAGCCCCAGCGCGCGAGCCACGGCCGCTCGTCGACGAGGTCGGGCCACAGGTCGCGGTTGCACGCGACGGCGAGCGCGAGGAAGGTGACGACGACCACGATCCAGGCGTGCGTCACGCGGCGCGGCGATCGCGAGAAGAGCACGCGGTGCAGGAGCGCGATCCACGCGAGCGACGCGAGGAGGAACCCGACGTCGAAGACCGCGCCGCACGCGAGCGAGCCGGTGAGGATCGCGGCGCGGCGGCCGGCGGGGCCGCGCGCGGCCCGCACGCCGAGCCAGGTCAGGAAGTACGCGGCGAAGAGCAGCGGGTAGCGCGAGACCGGGAAGCAGCGCTCGGTCCACGCGAGCAGCGACGCGTGGCCGCCGTCGACGAGCAGCCACAGCGCGGCCAGGAGGCCCGCCAGCACCGCCGCCCGTCCGATCGTCTGTCGCTGCACACCCTTCTCTGACGGCGGATCCGTCCTCGGGGCGCAGGCCCGATCGGGGATGTCGAGGATTCACCACTACGGGGCGGCGCAGCTCGAGAGCACGAGGTCGACGGTCTGGTCGAGCTCGGCCATCGTGCGCGGCTCGGGCGCCGACGCGCAGCCGAGCTCGGCGCTCTCGGCGGCGATCGCGTAGTCGCCGGCGGGGATCGCGCGGACGCGGAAGCTGCCGTCGCCGGCGGTCACCGCGGTCATCGTGCGCGGCCGCGAGCTGGTCGCGCTCCACGTCATCTGCGTCGAGGTGCGCGGGCCCTGGCGGAAGGTGACCGTGACGCGCGCGCCCGCGACCGGCGCGCCGTCGTGGGTGACGACGCCGGTGACGTTCGCGCTGACCGGGAAGAGCTGGCCGTCGATCACGCGCCACGGCGCGGCGCGGCGCGCGGCGGCGATGTGCGCGGCCGAGCCGCGCGGCAGCGTGTCGGCGTCCCACACCGTCGCGTCGACGGAGCGGGTGACGATCGCCTTGCCGTCCGCGGTCCACCACGCGGCGTTGCGGCTGAGGCTGAACTCCTCCTCGGTCGTGATCGTGGCCGCGTGGCGCAGCGGCCACTGCGCGAGCACGTGGCCCTCGCGCGCGTCGAGGATCGAGACGGCGCCGTCGCGGCGATCGGTGGCGACCACGAGCGTCCCGGTGGGATCGACCTGCGCGGACGTGAGGCCCTCGCTCGCGAACGACGCGACCGCGCCGCCGTCCTCGGCGCGCAGCACGCGGATCATCCCGTCGCCGCCGATCGCCGCGAGCATCGTGCCGCCGGGATCGAAGCGCGACGCGTCGCCGGTGACCGGCACCGCCGCGACCGGCAGGCCGTCGTCGGTGGACCAGACCCGCAGCATCCGCGCGGCGCCGTCGCCGGTGTGGAGCGCGACGCGCCGGCCGTCGGCCGAGAAGCCGACCGGCGTGAAGGTCGGCCCGACGTCGGCCAGCGGCACCGGCGGGCCGCCGCCGTCGAGGGTCCACACCGCGGGCCGGGCGCCGTCGGTCCAGGCGAGCGCGTGGCCGCCGTCGTCGGCGAGGATCGCGTCGGTCGCGCCGGTGAGCGTCGCCGCCCCGGCGCCGTCGACCGCGAGCACGCGCGGCGCGCCGCCGCCGCCGGTGACCAGCAGGCGGCGGCCGGCGCCGTCGAGCGCGAGTGTCCGGACATCGGACAGCGGCACGCGCGCGACCGTCGCGCCGCCGGCGAGGTCGATCACGCTCACGCCCCCGTCGGTGCGCGCCGCCAGCCGGGCCCCGTCCGCGGCGAGCGCGAACGGCAGGCCGAGCGCCTCGTGCGTCAGCGGCCGCCGCGCGGCGACGTCCCACACCTCGAGCCGCCCGCCGCGCGCCACGACCGCGCGCGTCCCGTCGCGCGCGACCTCGAGCACGTCGCCGCCCGCCGGCGCCGGCAGCTCGGCGCGCTGCCGCCCGCCCGGCCGCCGCCAGAGCTGGATCTTGCCGTCGCCGCGCTCCATCACGAGGCGCGCGCCGTCGCGCGTGAAGTGCGCCGCGTGGCCCGCGAACGCGTGGCTCGTGAGCAAGGCGCCGGTGTGCGCGTCCCACACCTGCGCCGTGCCGTCGAGCGTGACGGTCGCGATGCGCGCGCCGTCGGGCGACAGCTCGCCCCACCAGACGATGTCGCCGGGCGCGACCGACGTCACGAGCGTGCCGGTCGCGAGGTCCCAGACCTTCGCGGTGCCGTCGTTGCTCGTCGTCAGGAGCTGGGTGCCGTCGGCGGAGAAGACGCACTTCCACACGACGTCGGTGTGGCCGGTCAGGGTGAGCTTCGCGGTGCGCGCGCCGAGGTCCCACACGCGCACGCGGCGGTCGGCGCCGCACGTCGACGCCATCGTGCCGTCGCGCGAGAGATCGCCGCCGAGGATCTGCCCGCCGTGCGCGAGCGAGCCGAGCTGCGCGCCGGTCCCGATGCTCCAGCCGGTGCCCACGCCGCCCATCGTCACCGTGAGCAGCGTGTCGCCGTCGGGCGCGAGCAGGCCGTACACGCTGACGAAGCCGAACGAGCCCGCGCGGATCGTGCGCAGCCGCGCGCCGCTGGCGGTGTCCCACACGACGGCCTGGCCGTCGCCGCCGGTCGTCACCGCGCGCGCGCCGTCGGGGCTGAAGCTGATCCGGTTGAGGACGACGCCGCGCCCGTGCTCGAGCTCGTGGCGGAGCGCGCCGCTCACCGGATCGTACAGGCGCGCGACGCCGTCCTTGCCGATGAACGCGAGCGCGCGGCCGTCGGCGCTGTAGGCGAGCCAGTAGTAGCCCTCGGGCGACGCGCCGAGCGTGTGGACGAGCGCGTGATCGGCCAGCCGCCACACGCGGCCCTCGTCGCCGCACGCGGCCGCGAGGAACCGACCGTCGGGCGACAGCGCGGTGGCCTGCACGTCGGCGCCGCAGTCGAGCGTCGCCTCGAGGTCGTCGAGCTCGCGGAGCGCGCTCGCGAGCAGGAAGTCGAGCGCCGGCGACGCGCGCCGCGGATCGTGCGCGGCGCCGAGGTACGCGAGCGCCTTCAGCGGATGGCCGGCGAGCACCTCGGTGCGCCCGCGCTCCTCGAGCAGCGTGCGCACGGTGCGGTCGGAGTGCTCCTGCGAGTCGAGGATGCGGAGCACGCTGACCGCCGCGCCGGCGCCGAGGACGAGGAGCGCGATCGCGAGCACCGCGAGCCACGCGCGGTTGCGCCCGACGAAGCGCCGCACGCGCTCGCGCCGCGTGTACGCGTGCGCGGCGACCAGGCGGCCGCTCGTGAAGCGGCGCAGCTCGTCGGCGAGCTCGCGCGCGCTCGGGTACCGCGCGGCCGCGTCGCGCGCCATCGCCTTGCCGACGATCGAGACGAGGTCGCTCGGCGCGCCCGGCGCGCGCTGCTCGATCGGCGGCGGCGGCCCGCCGCGCACCGCGGCCAGCAGGCGATCGGTGCCGACGCTCTGGTACGGCGGCGCGCCCGCGAGGACGTGATAGAGGATGCTGCCGAGCGCGTAGACGTCGGCGCGCTCGTCGACCGACGCGCCGTGCGCCTGCTCGGGCGGCATGTACGCCGCGGTGCCGATCACGGTGCCGAGGTTCGTCAGCCGTCCGGTCGCGTCCTTCGGATCGTCGTCGCGGTCGCCGTCGCCGTCGTCGTCGCCGTCGCCGTCGTCGCGGTCGCGGTCGTCGAGCCGCGACGACAGATCCTTCGCGAGGCCCCAGTCGATCACGACCGTCTCGCCGTACGCGCCGATCAGCACGTTCGACGGCGTGAGGTCGCGGTGGATGATGCGGTGGCTGTGCGCGAACGCGACCGCCTCGGTCGCCGCGATGACCGCCGGCAAGAGCGCGAGCCGTGACGCCATCGACGGCGCCGCCTCGATCGCCTCGCGCAGCGTGCGCCCGTCGACGAGCCGCATCGAGTAGAACGGCGTGCCGTCGGGCCACCGGCCGATCTCGTAGATCGGAACGATGCCCGGGTGCTGCAACCGCGCGGTGACGCGCGCCTCGCGCTCGAACCGCGCCGCCAGCCCCGGCGAGCGCCCGAGCAGCTCCTTCACCGCCACCGGCCGGCCGACCCGCAGGTCGCGCGCGGCGAGGATGCGGCCCATGCCGCCGCGCGCCACCTCGAGGCCGAGCTCGTAGCTCGCCGGATCGACCTCGGGCAGCGCGACGTGATCGCCGGCGGCGTCGCCGGCCGGCGCGAGCGTGTCGGCGACCACGCGGCAGCTCGCGCACGTCGCGAGGTGGCGGCCGAGCAGCTTGCCGGCCGCGCGGCCCAGCGTGCCGTCGGCGTGCGCGGCGAGCAGCGCCTCGTAGCGCGAGCAGTCGTCGCTCGCGCGGTCCTCGATCAGCTCGAGGACGAACTGACACGACGTGCACTCGTCGATGTGCGACGTGATCGCGATCGACAGCATCCCGTCCTCGAGCTCGGCGAGGTCGGGACACGCGGTCACGAGGCGGCGCCCTGCGGATCGCGGTAGTGCCGCCGCAGCCGCTCGATCGCCGCGCGCACGAGCCGCTCGGCGTCGCCGGGCCCGCGGAGGCCGAGCGCGTCCGCGATGTCGGTGAACGACTCGCTCGCGGTCCACAGCTCGAGCGCGCGCAGCTGATCCTCGGGGATCGCGCCGGCGGCGAAGCGCAGGAGCTCGCGCGCGGTGCCGCGGTTCGTCACCGGCGGGCGCTCGCCGCCGATCCGGCTCGCCGGGGGCAGCGTCCGCTGCTCGACCCACGCGCCCGGCGTGCTCGCGCCGGCGTCGTGGCGCCGCAGGTACTCGGGGTGCGCGCGCAGGTAGTCGACGCCGACCCGCTTGGCGACGACGCGCAGCCAGCCCATGAAGCGCAGCCGCGGGTTGCCGCGCCGCGCGTCGAGGTAGAGGTGCAGGCGGTGGAAGTTGTCGTCGCGCAGCCGGGCCATCACGAGCACGACGATGTTGCGGCGATCGTCCTCGCCCTGGCCGAGCCGCCCGAGGAAGCGCGGCTGCGCGATGATGCGGGACAGCGGCGGCTCGATCGCGGCCCACAGGGTGCGCCACGCGCGCTCGTCGGCGGCGGCCGCGGCCTCGACCAGTCCTTCCAGCTCGGCGTCGTCGATCATCAACGGACTTCCTGGCCGCCCGTGAGCGGCGGTTCGAGTATCACGCGGCGCGCGAGCGAAGGGCGATCGATCGCAGCGGCTTCGGCCGCCGCTCGGTGTGGATCGCCTCCGACGGGGCGCCCGGCGCCGCGCACCGCCAGCGCCCCGCGATCGCCGCGAGCTCGGTGCGGTTCGAGACCTCGAGCGCGACGAGCGCGCGCGACACGTGCTTCTTCACCGCGTCGGGCGAGATCGAGAGCAGCCGCGCGATCTCGGCATTGGTCGAGCCGCGCGCGACGAGGACGGTGACCTCGTACTGGCGCGCGGTGAGCGCGGCCGCGCCGAGCTCGTCGTCGCAGGTGCCGCCGAGCTGCGCCGCCCGCACCGACACGAGCGTGCAGACCTGCGCGAGCAGCTCGGCGACCGCGGCGCCCGGCCCGACCCGCATCCGGATCGCGCCGAGGACCTCGCCACACCCGACGATCGGACAGATCCACGTCGTCTCCGAGCGGTCGGTCCACGGCTGCACGACCGGCCGCGCGCGCGCCAGCCACGGATCGAGGCCGCGCACCCCGTCGAGGTACCCAGGCGGCGGCGCGAACCCCGCGGTCGCGAACCACGCGTACGGCCCGCGCCGATCGTGCGCCTCGACCGCGACCGCCGTCACCGCCGGCTGCCGCGCGAGGAGCTCGATGGTCGTCGCGGCGACCATCGCGAAGGTGTCGGCGGCGCGCAGCCGCGCCGCGAGCCCGACCAGCATGTCGTCGTCCATGTCGAGGTCGGACGGCGGCCGCGGCCGAGACGTCACGCGGAAATCGCGACGGTCCGCGATCGCGACATCGACGTCGCGGATCGCGCCTTCCGCCGCCGGCGGGTGTCGACGTTTCACCACCTCGCCGCGGCGTTGCGCGGTGGCCGCACCCTTGCAACTGCTCGGGGCATGCGCGCCGCTCTGCTCGCCATCCTCGTCCTCACCGCCGGCTGCGAGGAGGACCTCGGCCTCTGCGGCGCGTGCGGCGACGGCGAGGTCTGCGTGCAGTTCTTCGACGGCCCGTGCGGCGTCTTCCGCACCGAGTGCCAGGCGCGCGTCGCGACCTGCACCGGCACCGCGTGCACCGACGCGTGCGATCAGGCGCACTGCAAGGGCCTGGACGCGAACCTCACCTGCCACTCCGGCGGCTGCCCCGACGAGAACCCGGCGGCGATCCACTGCTATGGTCCCTGACGTCATGCGCATCGTCCTCGCGCTCGGCGCGGTGCTCGCGGCGGGCTGCGGCCTCGACGACAAGGACGGGCGAGGGCCCGCCCCGCTCGACGCGTCGGCGTTCCTGCCCGACGCGAGCGGGTTCTGCGATCAGTGCGCCGACGGCGAGATCTGCGTCCAGGTCTTCGACGGCACCTGCGGCACGCTCAGCATCTCGTGTCAGCCGCGCAACGCGGCCTGTCCGGTGGACGCGTGCACCCCCGACTGCATGCGCTGGCACTGCAACGGCGGCATGGACCCGCCGTTCTTCCGCTGCGACGTGGGGACCTGCGGCACCGAGGTGCCCGGCGCGTTCGCCTGCTACGGGCCGTGACGCCCGGCCGCACGGGCGCCGCCGCACGTGGTCAGCTCGTCGGAGCGAGGCCAGACTTTCGAGGAAGGAGTACCTCATGAAAGTCTTCGGCCATCCGGTGAGCACCTGCACGCGCAAGGTGCTCACGACCCTGCACGAGCTCGACCTCGCCTACGACCTCGAGGTCGTCGACCTGACGAAGGGCGAGCACAAGCAGCCCGCGCACCTCGCCCGCCAGCCGTTCGGTCAGATCCCGGCGATCGACGACGACGGCTTCACGATGTACGAGTCGCGCGCGATCTGCCGCTACCTCGTCGAGAAGGCGAAGGGGCCGCTGGTGCCGCGCCACCTCGAGGACCGCGCGCGCATGGAGCAGTGGATCAGCATCGAGGCGTCGAACTTCAGCGGCCACGCGATGAAGTTCATCTTCGAGTACGTGTTCGGCCGCGAGCAGGCGGCCGCGGTGCTCGGCGCCGCGCAGGCGGGCCTCACGACGGCGCTCGGCGTCATGGAGGAGCGCCTCGCGTCGACGGCCTACTTCGCCGGCGAGACCTTCTCGCTCGCCGACATCTGCTTCTTGCCCTACGTCGAGTACCTGAGCCAGACGCCGATCGGCCGCAGCCTCGATCAAGGGCACCCGCACGTCGCCGCGTGGTTCGCCAACGTGCGCGCGCGGCCGAGCTGGCGCGCCGTCACCGGGCTCGCCGCGAAGGCGGCCTAGCGCGCGAGGCGCTTGATCGTGGTCAGGCGCAGCGTCGCCGGCTGCGGGCCGTGGGCGCGCGCGGTCACCTCGACCGCGTCGCCGGCGGCGATGTCGTCGCGCGTGAGCTTCGGCAGGTCCTCGCTCTTCACGCGGACCGCGAGCTCGTCGGGCAGGCGCGCCCCCGCCGGCACCTCGGGCGCGCGGGCGGGATCGATCACGAGCGACAGCATGTAGCGCGGGTTGCGCCCCGACTTGTCGAGGTTCTCGCGATCGATGCGCACCACCGTCCCCGCGACGGCGAGGTCCCAGTCGCCGAGCGTCATCCGCGCTTCCCCGTCGGGTCCGGACCCTCGTGGGTCCGCTCGTTGGAGCCGTCGTAGTCCTTCACCATCGTGTTGCCGACCTTGTCCTTCTGCCGCTTCTTGATGCCGTCGTAGAGGGCGTTCGGCATCGCGATGCCGGCCTTGGTGGCCGACGGCGCGCTCTTGCCGGCGGCCTGCACGGCCTGCACGCCGAAGTGGGTGCAGTTGAAGAAGAACACCGAGTACTGCGCGCCGCGCTTCGACTCGGCGTACGCGATCACCGCCTCGAGCTCGCCCTGGGTCAGCTCCCAGGTCTGGCTGGCCTTCTCCTGGCCCTCGTGCGCGCGGTCCGGGTGGCGCATCCAGCCCTGCACGTAGGAGTTGAACGGGTTGGGGTTGTAGTAGACGCCGTTCTCGATGTCGGGCCAGAAGCCCATCGGGTCGGCGTAGCGCCCGCCGGCCTTGAGGAGGCTCTTGTGCGAGCCGCTGATCGAGTCGGGCACCTTCGCGGTGTCGATGTACTCGAGCGCGATCCACGTGTGGCCGACGCGCCCGTTCTTGAGCTCGTCGATGCCCACCGACTCGGCCTCGATGTCGGCGTAGAGGTGGAGCTTCGCGACCTTCGCGCTCGGATCGGGCTGCGCGCCACCACCGCCACCACCGCCACCGCCACCGCCGCCGCCGCCGCCGCCGCC
>JADMIO010921789.1_pt1 | contig 43015 bp, 38 predicted proteins | sample 8958161 | NCBI WGS metagenome assembly JADMIO01 (sample SAMN16585339, study PRJNA669376) | soil metagenome | isolation source: Crop rotation soil | place: USA: Cullars Rotation, Alabama | collected 2011
AACGAAAGGCCCAGTCTTTCGACTGAGCCTTTCGTTTTATTTGACCATGTTGGTATGATTTAAATTAATACGACTCACTATAGGGTCAGTGCGGCCGCGACTTCAAGTCACGTGAATTCCAAGCTTCGGATCCCACTGTGCTGGAAAGGCAGGATCAGGGCGAGCCCGTACTCCATTCAGGCGCGTGACAGCTCGCGGCCCAGCCGGGCCGCGTAGAGCGAGCGCACGCGGCGCAGGCGCGCCTCCGGCGAGGGCCAGGCGGCCAGCAGGGCGCCGAACACGGCGATCGCCCCGCCGATCCAGATCCAGGTCACCAGCGGCGACACGATCGTCCGGAACGCGGCCGGTGGCGCCTTCTGGCGATACAGCTCCGCCAGGGTGCGGATCACGATCGCCTGCACCTGCGGCGGCGAGTTGGCGAACTTGCGGTCGGCGCGCGAGATCGCCTCGTCGAACGAGGTCAGGTCGGGTCGCACGGCAAGCCAGAGGTCGCGCCGCAGCCCCCAGCGGATCGCCACCTCGCTGTTGGCGTCGCCCTCGAAGAAGCGCGAGATCGGCCCCTTGCTCGGGTCGGTCGTCGCGTAGTAGTTCCGCGAGGGATGCAGGACGTAGGTCTCGCCGCCGCGGCTGACGCGCATCACGGCGCCGAGGGCGATCGGCGCGCCGGTGCCGCCGGCGTCGCCGCCCAGCCGGGCCGTCGGGCGGACGTAGTTGATCTTGTAGTCGCCGACCTTCACGGTCTGGCCCGGCTTCAGCCGCACGTCGCGCTGCTGCAGGAAGGCCGACGAAGCCGCCACGCCCAGGAACAGCACCGCGATCCCCGCGTGCACCAGGAAGCCGCCGTAGCGGCGCCTGTTGCGCCCCGTCAGCCGCGCCAGCGCGCGGGGCCAACTTTCGCCTGTCATCACGCGGCGAGCGGACGCGCCGCGGATGAACTCCTGCGCCACGACGGACAGCACGAAGGCGACGAACGTGAACATCAACAGCGACGGGACGCTCTGCGATGCGTCCGTGAAGCCGAGCAGGAGCACCAACGCGCCGAGCGTGACCAGCGCGGGCACCAGCAGGATGCGGCGCAGCGCGGACACCGTCACCCGCCGCCAGGCCAGCACCGGCCCGATCCCGGTCAGCAGCACGAGCACGATCGCCAGCGGCGTGGTCAGCCGGTCGAACCAGGGCGGCCCCACGCTCGACTCGTGGCCCGTGATCGCCTCCGAGATCAGCGGGAAGAACGTACCCCACATGATCACCAGGCAGAGCCCGACCAGCACGAGGTTGTTGAGCAGGAAGAACGCCTCGCGCGACAGCAGCGAATCCAGCCGCGCGTCCGAGCGCAGGTCGGGAAGGCGCAGGACGATCAGCGTGGCCGAGAGCGCGACCACGCAGCCGATGAAGACCAGCATCTGGACGCCGATCGTCGAGGCGCCGAACGCGTGGATCGAGTTGAGGATGCCGCTGCGCACCAGGAACGTGCCGAGCAGCGCCAGCGCGAACGTCGCGCAGACCAGCGAGACGTTCCAGATCTTCAGCATGCCGCGCTTCTCCTGCACCATGATCGAGTGCAGGAACGCGGTCCCGACCAGCCACGGCATCAGCGACGCGTTCTCGACGGGGTCCCAGGCCCAGTAGCCGCCCCACCCCAGCTCCGTGTACGACCAGAGCGCGCCCAGCATGATCCCCGTGCCGAGGAAGGTCCAGGCGATCAGGGTGAATCGGCGGGTGGCGCGGATCCAGTCCGCGCCGGTGTGGCGAGTGATCAGCGCTCCGATCGCGAACGCGAACGGGACCGAGAAGCCGACGTAGCCCGTGTAGAGCATCGGCGGGTGGATCATCATCGCCGGGTGGCGCAGCAGCGGGTTGAGCCCGGCGCCCTCCTGCGGAGCCACCGCGAGCGTGTCGAACGGGTTCTCCCAGCCGACCATCAGCAGCAGGAAGAACGCGGCGATCACGCCCAGCACCGCCGTCGCCCAGGGCGCGATGTCGCGCAGCGCCCGCCGGGTGAGGAACAGCACCGCCGTCGAGAACAGCGACAGCAGGGTGGCCCACAGCAGCAGCGACCCGTCCTGCGTGGCCCACAGAGCGGTGATCTTGTAGAAGGTCGGCGTGTCGGTCGACGACCCCTGGGCCACCAGCGCGTAGGAGAAGTCCGAGCGCAGGAACGCCGACTCGAGGATCACGAAGGCCGCCACGCAGAGGCCGGCGAGGCAGTAGATGGCGCGCCGCCCGGACGTGACCCATTCGCGCCGGCCGCTGCGCGCCCCGACCACCGACGCGATCGACGCGTAGAGGGCGGTCAGCAGCCCAACGGCAAGGCAGGCGGAGCCTACGCCGGCCATGTCAGCTGGACTTGGTGAACTTCGACGGGCACTTCGTCACGAGCGAATCGCGTTCGCCCACGAGCGTGCCGTTGCGCAGCTCGCCCTTCACGATCACCTCGCGCCCGTCGCGGAACGGATCCGGCACTGTCCCGGTGTAGGTGACGGGCACCGAGGCGGTGCCGTTGCGGTCGCGCAGGCGGAAGTCGAGCTGCTCCCCCGAGCGGTGGATCGAGCCGTTGACGACCTTGCCGGTCACCTCGTACGACTTGCCCGGCCGCAGCTCGGACGGCTTGGCCGCCTCAGAGGCCGCGCTGAAGCTCGTGTAGATCAGCGCCGCCGCCAGGCACACGGCCGCGCTGAGCGCCACCGCAAGCCTCAGCTTGCGCTTGCGAGAAGGGTCCATCCGGGGTGGATTCTAGGGGCGACGGCTCGGGTGCCCGTCACCTGGCCACGGCGACAGCAGCAAGATCAGCCGAGCGTCGCTGCGAGCGCGCACCTCGTGGCGCTCGGCCGGGTCGAAATGCGCCAGGAATCCCGGCCCCCCGCCGACCGTCTGGCCGTCCTGCTCGACCTCCACCTCGCCGCTGGCGACCACCAGCCAGGCGCGCTCGTGGACCTGGTGCTCCTTGAGGGCGTCGCCGGCCGGCAGGTTGATCGCGATCACCCGTGTCTCGTCGTCCGAGCGCAGAACCTCGGGCTGATGCGGCTGAACGTCGAGCGCGGCGATGTCCCAGGTCTCCATCGCCGGAACTATGCCGCAACCGCGCGGCGCTCGGCACGACGCGCCAGCCACTCGGAGCCGGGGGTGTCGCTCAGGCCGTGGACGATGATCGAGGTGAACACCGCCAGGGCGGCGATTCCGAGGATGCGGGAAGCGTCGGGCGCCGAGGATCCCAGCACGAACAGCGCGAAGGTCATCGTCGCCACCCCCTTCGGGCCGAACCAGGCGATGAACGCCTTCTCCGCCGTGTCGACCTGCCGGGCGCCGGCCAGCGCCACGAAGACCGCTATCGGCCGAGCCGCGAGCAGCGTGAACACCACCACCCCGACGGCGGCCCAGCCATCCTTGAACAGGATGTCGAAGCTGAGGATCGCTCCGAAGACCAGGAAGACGCCGAGCTTGACCACCTCGAGGAGGTCCTCCGAGCGAGTCTCGAAGCACTCTTGGATGTCCGGTCGCCATATGCCCAGTCCGATCGCCGCCACGAACACGCAGATGAAGCCGTTGCCCTCCGGTGGGAGCACGGCGACCCCGTAGGCGGCGAAGGCGACGCCCAGCGCATAGAGGCCCTTCTGGTGAGGGCTGGCGCCGTCGGGCATCAGCCGTGCCGCCAGGAACGCCAGAGCCAGGCCGGTCAGGGCGCCGACCCCCACGTCCTGGAGGACGAACTGCCACCAGGTGAAGTCGCTGCGGGACTCCGCGGCGGCCGTGAACGCCAGCACCGCGGGCAGCGCGAGGCCGTCGTTGAGCCCCGACTCGAGGTTCAGGGAGTGCCGAATCAGGCGTGGAACGCGAGGGTTGGTCACCACGCTGGAGGAGAGCACCGGATCTGTCGGCGACAGGAGCGCGCCCACCAGCAGGGACTCTGTCCAAGCGAGATCGGTCAGCAGGTGGGTGGCAAGCGCGACCAGCACGCAGGTGATCGGCATCGCAAGCACAAGGTTGCGGAACGGCAGGTGCCAGGCCTTCTGGAGCATCTCCGACTCGACCTCGAGGCCGTCGCGGAAGAGGATCAGCACCAGCGCGATGACGGCCAGCGCCTGGACGAAGTCCGAGCGTGGGTCGAAGTCGAGCACCTCCAGCCCGCCTTGGCCAAGGACGAAGCCGGCGACCACGAACAGGGCGGTGAGCGAGAGAAAGCTGCGGCGCGCCAGCCCGGCGAGGAGGGCGCCGCCCATCAGCAGCGCGCCGAAGATGGCAGCCGGCTCCTGCAGGAAGTCGACTGCGGCGCCGATCAGCACGATGCCGGAACTCTGTCACGGCTGGGGTGTCTCCGTTCGAGTGACCGGATACCTTGATGGGGGCGTGAGGAGGGCTCTCGCACCCCTGGCCGGGCTCGCGGCCGTGTTTCCTGCTGCCGCGGCGGCCAGTCCGCCGCGGGCGCAGACGCTGTCCCAGGGCTGGGAGATGCGCAGCCAGGCGGCGGCGCCGGCGCCTGATCAGCCCGCGCCCCCGCTCGAGGGCGATCCCGAGGACGCGGCGGACGCGGAGGGCAGCGCCACCCCGGGCGAGGCGACCCAGAACTCCCCGTGGAGCGCGGTCAAGATCCCGAGCGTCTTCAACGCCACCGCGGTGCCGGCCGAGTATCCCGGCCAGGTGCGCCGCTACCGCGTCCATTTCACGGGCCCGGCGACCCCGCGCGGGTTCCGCTGGCTGATCAACTTCGAGAGCGTCCGGCGCGCGGCGACCGTCTACCTCAACGGCCGCAAGCTCGGGCGCAACTCCGATCCCTACACCCCGTTCACGTTCGAGGCCCGCGGCCTGCGCCCGGGGCGCGACAACCTGCTGGTCGTGGTCGTCGACAGCCGCAAGGACCCGCGCCTGCCCGAGGGCTGGTGGAACTGGGGCGGGATCGTGCGCCCGGTCCACCTGATCCCGGCCGGCCGCGCCCATCTCGACGACCTCGGCACGATGTCGAAGGTCACCTGCCGCGGGCCCGCCACCAACTGCCGCGCGCAGCTGCTGATCGACGGCGTGCTTCAGCGCAGCGGCGTCAAGGAGCTGAACTCGACGCTGTCGGTCGAGCTGCGCTCGCCGAGCGGTCGGGTCACGCGCCGCACGTTCCGCCTGCCGCGCCAGTCCGGCGAGCGCCACCGCGTGCAGCTCACGATGCCGGTGCCGGCGCCTGTGCTCTGGCGTCCCGAGGACCCGGAGCTCTACCAGGCCCGCATCGTGCTGCGCGACCGCGGCGCCATCCAGCAGGTCGACCGCCGCCACGTCGGGCTGCGGTCGGTGACGGTCAAGCACGGGATGCTCTACCTCAACAACCGGCGCATCAAGCTCGCCGGCGCGTCGATCCACGAGGACATGCCCGGCGACGGCGCGGCGCTGACCGACTCGGACATGGACACGATCGTCGGCGAGCTGAAGGAGCTGGGGGCGAACGTCACGCGCTCGCACTACCTGCTCAACGACCGCCTGCTCGACAAGCTCGACCGGGCCGGGATCATGGTCTGGAGCCAGGCGCCGATCTGGCAGCGCGACCGCAAGGCGAACGTGCTCAAGCACCCGAGCCAGATGCGCCGCGCCTGGCAAACGGTGCGGCGCACGGTGATCGCCGCGCGCAACCACCCGGCGGTGATCACGCACTCGGTGGCCAACGAGCTGTGGTCGCGGCCGGACGAGCGTCCGAAGGTGACCAAGCGCTACCTGATCCGCGCACAGCAGATCGCGCGCGACCTCGACCCGACGCTGCCGATCTCGGTCGACATCAACGGGCGCCCGCACCACCCCGAGCAGTTCACCTACCACCACTTCGACATGCTCGGGATCAACCAGTACTTCGGCTGGTACCGCTGGGTCTCGAACTTCGACGACCTGCCGCTCTACCTCCAGGAGATGCGCGATCTGTATCCGGACCTCGCGCTGGTGATGACCGAGTTCGGCGCAGAGGCGCGCCCCGAGCTGGCCAACGCGCCCGTGACCGTCAAGGGCAGCTACGCCTTCCAGTCGATGCACATCAAGCGCACGATGGACGTGGCCAACGCGGCGCCGATCTCGGGCGCGATCTACTGGACGCTGCGCGAGTTCGAGATCTTCCCCGGCTGGCGCGGCGGCGCCGGCCAGCGGCCGCCGCAGTTCCGGCCCAACACGATGCACCAGAAGGGCCTGATCACCTACGACGGGGTCAAGAAGCCGGCCTGGTACGTGCTGCACGACTACTTCGTGAAGTCGCCGCTCTACCCGTAACTCGTCGATTTCCGATCGCCCGCGCTCGGGTGGCGGGCGCCCCGGGTCGATATCAAGCGGGAAGTGGCTCGACAGCTCGCCATAGCCGTAGCGCTGATCGCCGCCTCGGGCGTGCTGGTCGCCGCCATGCTGCTGGCGACCCAGGCGAGCGGGCACTAGGCTCCCGCCGCGTGCAAGCGCGGCGCTTCGGGCGGATCGACCGCGAGGTCTCGGAGGTCGGGTTCGGCGCCTGGCAGATCGGCGCCGACTGGGGCGACGTCGAGGAGGACGACGCCCTCGCAACCCTGCACGCCGCCGCCGACGCCGGCGTGACGTTCTTCGACACCGCCGACGTCTACGGCGACGGCCGCTCCGAGCGCCTGGTCGGGCGCTTCGCGCGCGAGCGCGCCGAGGCCGGCAGCCCGGTCTTCGTCGCCACCAAGATGGGCCGCCGCGTCGAGCAGACGGTCGCCAACTACACGCCGGAGAACTTCAGGGCCTGGAACGACCGCTCGCGCGAGAACCTCGGCGTCGACACGCTCGATCTCGTCCAGCTCCACTGCCCGCCGACGGACCTCTACTACCGCCCCGAGGTCTTCGAGGAGCTCGAGGCGATGATCGAGGAGGGCCGCATCGCGGCGTACGGGGTCAGCGTCGAGCGCGTCGAGGAGGGGCTCAAGGCGCTCGAGTACCCCGGCCTCGCCAGCGTCCAGATCATCTTCAACGCGTTCCGCCAGCGCCCGGCGACGCTGTTCCTCGGCGAGGCGGCTCGCCGCGGCGTCGGCGTGATCGCCAGGGTGCCGCTGGCCTCGGGCCTGCTATCCGGCCGCTACACGCGCGAGACGTCCTTCGGCGCCGACGACCACCGCAACTTCAACCGCCACGGCGAGCAGTTCGACGTCGGCGAGACGTTCGCGGGCGTGCCGTTCGAGGTCGGCCTGGAGGCTGTGGAGGAGCTGGGCGAGCTCGTGCCCGAGGGCGCGACGCCGGCCCAGTTCGCGTTGCGCTGGATCCTCATGAACGAGGGCGTGTCCACGGTCATTCCGGGCGCGCGCTCGCCCGAGCAGGCCCGCGCCAACGCCGAGGCGGCCGACCTGGCCGCGCTCGACGACGCGACCATGCAGCGGGTCGCCGACGTCTACGAGCGTCGGATCGCGCCGTACGTGCACCAGCGCTGGTAAGGGCGCCACGAGCGCCGCGGAGGAGGATCGCGCGGCGCTCGCAGCTGTGGAGGCCGAGGGACGTGTCAGTTCCCGGCCTTACCCCCTAGCGGCCATGGCGCCTCTCAGAGTGGCCACGCCCACGCTCGGTGGAGAAGGCGTAGACCGTGGTCGTCCGATAGGTCTGCCCGGGCCGAAGCACCGTCGACGGGAAGTTCGGCTTGTTCGGCGAGTCGGGGAAGTGCTGGGTCTCCAGCGCCAGCCCGTCGCCCTGCCGGTACTGCCGGCCGCTCGTGCCGTACAGCGTCCCGTCGAGGAAGTTGCCCGAGTAGAACTGGATGCCGGGCTCCTTCGTCAGGATCGTCAGCTCACGCCCGCTGGACGGATCCAGCAGCCGAGCCGCCGTGTGCAGCCTCGAGCCGGACGGGGCGTCGAGCACCCAGTTGTGGTCGTAGCCGCGCCCGAAGACGAGCTGCTGATTCATCTCGCGGATGCGATCGCCGATCCTGTGGAAGCTCCGGAAGTCGAACGGCGTGCCCGCCACGGGGTCGATCGCCCCGGTCGGGATCAGGCCGCTGTCAACCGGCGTGTAGTGGCTGGCGTCCAGCTCGAGCAGGTGGTTCTCGATCGTGCCCGAGCCCTCGCCGCCCAGGTTCCAGTAGGCGTGGTTCGTGAGGTTCACGACCGTCGGCTTGTCGGTCGTCGCCTTGTAGTCGATCCGGAGCTGGTTGTCCCGGCCGAGGCTGTAGACGACCGTCACGGGCAGCGTTCCGGGGAACCCGCCCTCGCCGTCGGCGCTCGTGTAGGTGAGCTCGAGGCCCACGGTGTTCCGCGTTCTGAACGGGTCAGCCGTCCAGACCTGCTTGTCGAACCCCTTGAAGCCGCCGTGGAGGGTGTTGCCGTTGTTGTTGGCGTCGAGGTGGTAGGTCACCCCGTCGAGCGTGAACATGGCCCCGCCGATGCGGTTCCCGTAGCGGCCGATGAGGGCGCCGAAGTACGGGTTGGACTTGATGTAGGCGTCGCTGGTGTAGCCCTCGATGTCCTTGAACCCGAGGGTCACGTTGTCCTCGTGCCCGTTGCGATCGGGCACGCGCAGCGACTGGATGATTCCGCCGTACGTGATGATTGAGACGGACATCCCGTGGCTGTTGCGCATCGTGTAGCGGTCGATCGCGGTCCCGCCCAGGCTTGCCGGGAGGTTGCCGAAGCTCGACATGCTGATGCTCAGGCCGTTGGAGCGGTGGTGATGGTGGGCGCGCTTCGCAAGCGCCGGTGTGGTGAGCCCGACGACCGCGAGCGCCGTGCACAAGGTGAGGATGAGCATCCTCGTGTAGTGCGGCATGGTTCCTCCTGCCGTTGTGGAGTGCGGACTGCGGCGGCTGTGGCGGTCATGCCGCCGCGAACTCCAGGCGGGCCAGTTCGCTGAACGTGCGCCAGGCGTCTGCCTGCCGCCCTGGGTTCAGCACCTGGTGGTGCGGTCCGCCGAGGCGCAGCCACGCGTCCATCGCCGCGGTCAGGCCTCGGTCGGGTTTGAAGTGCCCGTAGGGCATCTCGAGCTTCGGGAGCTCGGGCGTGTCGAGGATCTCGCCCTCGCAGACCAGCAGCCGGAAGCGCTCCCCGCCAAGCGACACGAGAGTGGCGAGCGTGGCGGGCCCGGTTTGGTACTGGAACAGGAACGTGGGCGGATCGTCGAGCCCGCCGATGCCCAGCGGGCGCTTGATCAGCCGCACGGGCCGATCCTGGCGCGCGAGACGCCAGTTCCCCTCGCCCATGTGGCTCATCAGGATCGAGTCCGTGGGGAAGTCCATTGCGTACATCTCGGTGAACTGCGTGTCGCCGAGCAGCGTCTGGCCGGCCGACATCAGGGCGGCTGTCAGCGCGTCGCCCTCGGCGGCGTAGCCGTAGCCCTTGGCCATCAGGCTCGACGCGGCCGCCAGCGGCAGCCGGTTGAAGCGGCCGTCGTCGCCGATCGCGTCGAAGTGGGCGGAGTAGGAGCCGTAGCCGCCCTCGGTGAGGATGCCCTCGATGGCGAGCTGCATGCGGGCGTGGTCCTCGCGCTCCTCGGCGCTCAGGCGCGAGTCGATCTCGAACTGCTCGTCCTCGGCGGCGATCAGCTTGGCGACGTCGCCGTCCGAGACCTCGGCGATCGCGCGGTGCAGCTTGCCGGGCGACAGCCAGTCGACCTGCGGCCCCAGCGCGCGCAGCAGCGCGTGCTCGTCGACGCGGATGTCCCCCATCGAGTTCATCGCGTGTCCGAACACGGCGACCCGCAGCGAGCGCCAGCGCGTGACCGCCGCAGCGGCCCGGGCCCAGATCGCGATCGAGTCGCGGAACGAGTCGGCGTGCCAGTCGTCCGTGACCACCGAGAACGGCCGCCCCGCGCGGACCAGCGCGTTGGCGGTGTCCTGGATGCCGTGGATCCCCTGGTTGTAGGTCAGGTCGGCCATGTCCCACTCGGCCGTCACGTCGGGGACCGGTTGGATGTTGGCGAGGCAGATCGGCAGCGAGGTGCCCGAGAGAGCGCGCGCGACGCGCATGCCCGGGCCGTAGGTGAGGTTCACGACCAGCAGGCCGTCGAGGTCCTTGGCCTCGAGCTCGCGCACGGTGCGATCGATGTCGTCCCGAGTGCGAGCCGGCGGCGGCGCCTCGACGTCGGCAACGTCGGCAAGCGCGGCGGCCACCTCTGCCGCGTAGCCCGCCTGGCGTTCGGTGATGCCGGGCAGCATCGCGTCGTAGAGCTCCTGCATCACCCCCAGCAGGCCGATGCGCGGCTTGTCAGCGCTGGCCATAGACGTTCTGGTAGCGGTGGTAGAGGGCATCGATCGTCTCCTGCTCGAACGACTCGACCGGTCCCATCGAGCGCGCGAGGTAGACGATCCGGGCCGCCTCCTCGCACATCACGGCGGACTTGAGCGCCTCACGCGGGCCCGCGCCCAGCGCGAACACCCCGTGGGCGCGCATCAGCACTGCACGCGAGCGGCTCTCGGCGAGCGTCTCGACCACGCCGCGGCCGATCTCCTCGTCCCCGATCAGCGCGAACGGCCCCAGCGGGATCTCGCCGCCGAACTCGTCCGCGATCGCCGTCATCGCGCACGGGATCGGCTCGCCGCGCACGGCCCACGCGGTGGCGTAGGCGCTGTGCGTATGGACGATCCCGCCGATCTCCGGCATCTCGCGGTAGATGAAGCCGTGGGTGGCGGCGTCGCTGGACGGGCTCAGGTCGCCCTCGACCGGGCTGCCGTGCAGGTCGCAGATCACCATCGCCTCGGGCGTCAGCTCGTCGTAGGCCACGCCGCTCGGCTTGATGACCATCAGGTCGTCGCCACCGATCCGAGCCGAGAGGTTCCCGGACGTCCACACGACGAGACCGTTGCGAAACAGCTCGCGGTGCAGCTCGCAGACCTCGCGCCGGATCTCGTCGTGCTCATCCACGCGCCAGCTCCCGCGGGCGGGCGTGGCGCAGGCTGTGCATGACGTCGTCACCGCCGCGCCCGAAGTGGTCGTGCAGGCGCACGTAGTGCTCGTAGAGAGCGTCGTAGGCGTCGGCGCGCGCCTCGTCGGGCACGTACGCGTCGCGCGCGACCTTGCCCATGACCTCAGCGGCGGCCCGGATGTCGGCGTGCACCCCGGCGGCGACCGCCGCGTGCATCGCCGACCCCAGCGCCGGGCCCTGCTCCGAGACGGCCAGGTGCAGCGGCATGCGCGTCACGTCCGCGTAGATCTGCATGACGAGCGGGTTCTTGATCAGCCCGCCGGCGGCGAACAGCTCCGCCACCGGCTGGCCGGCGGCGGCGAACGCGTCGAGGATCACGCGGGTGCCGAAGGCCGTCGCCTCGATCAGCGCGCGGTAGATGTCCTCCGCGCGCGTGGCGAGCGTCAGGCCGACGATCAGGCCGCTCAGCTCGTGGTCCACGAGCACCGAGCGGTTGCCGTTGTTCCAGTCGAGGGCGACGAGGCCGTGGGCGCCGACCTCCTGCTCGCCAGCGAGCTGGGAGAGGTGGTCGTGGAGCGCCACGCCGCGGGCGCGCGCCTCCTCGTGGTAGCGCGGCGGCACGGACTCGTCGAGGAACCAGGCGAAGATGTCGCCGACCCCGGTCTGGCCGGCCTCGTAGCCGTACAGCCCCGGAACGATCCCGTCGCGGACCACGCCGCACATGCCGGGCACCTCGGCCAGCTGCTCCGCGTTCATCACGTGGCAGGTGGAGGTGCCCATGATCATCAGCATCTGGCCGGTCTCGATCGCCCGGGCCGCCGGCGCCGTGACGTGGGCGTCGATGTTCCCGACCGACACGGCGATCCCCTCCGGCAGCCCGGTCCACCCCGCGGCCTCGGCGGTGAGGTCGCCGGCGCGGGCGCCGAGCGGCAGCAGTGGGCCGTCGAGCTTCGCCGAGACGAAGTCCTCGAAGCGCTCGTCGAGCTGGCGCAGGTAGTCCTCGGAGGGGTAGGCGCCGTCCTGGTGGATCGCCTTGTAGCCGGCCGTGCAGATCGTGCGGGTCTCGTGACCGCAGAGCTGCCAGACGATCCAGTCCGCCGCCTCCAGCCAGCGGTCCATGCGCTCGTAGGCCTCGGGGTCCTCCTCGAGCACCTGGAGGGCCTTCGCGAACTCCCACTCCGACGAGATGCGCCCGCCGTAGCGGGCCAGCCAGGGCTCGCCGCGCTGCTCGGCGACCGCGTTCACGCGGTCGGCCTGCTGCTGGGCGTGGTGCTTCCAGAGCTTCACGTAGGCGTGCGGGCGGTCCTCGAAGCCGGGCACCTTGCACAGCGGCGTCCCGTCGGCGAGCACCGGCATCGGCGAGCTCGCCGTGAAGTCGGTCCCTATCCCCACGACCTCGTCGGGCGAGATGCCGGCCGCCCGCACCGCTTCCGGGACGGCCGTCCGCAGCGCCTCCAGGTAGTCGTCCGGGTCCTGGAGCGCCCACTGCGGCGGAAGCTCGGCGCCGGTCGCCGCGAGCGTGCGGTCCATCACGGCGTGGCGGTAGTCGTGCACCGCCGATCCGAGCTCGGCGCCGTCCCGTGCGTCGACGACAACCGCTCGCGCCGAGAGCGTCCCGAAGTCGACGCCCACGACGTAGCTCACTGCCCGGTCGCTCCCTGCCCGTTCGCCGCCAGGCGCGCGCGGCGGTACTCGTCGACGACGATCTCCGTCAGCTCCTCGACCGAGGTCTCGGACGTGGGCTTGTCGAGCACGATCGAGCCGTCCTGGATCAGGTTGACCCGATCGCAGCTGGCGAGCACGTGCACGTAGTTGTGGAGGACCATGATGATCGAGACCTCGCCCGACTTCTTGAGGCGCTCGATCAGGTCCAGGATGCGGCTGCCCTCCTTGGCGCCCATGGCCGCCAGCGGCTCGTCCAGGAGCAGGATGTCCGCCTCCGAGTAGACCGTGCGCGCGACGGCGATCGCCTGGCGCTGGCCGCCCGACAGCCGCGCCACGGGCGAGTTCAACCTCGGGATGTTGATGCCGATCTCGTCGAGCGCCTTGCGCGTCTCGGTGCGCATCGCCCGGTTGGCCAGGAACGGCACCGGCCGGTGCACCATCTCGCGGCGCAGGAACATGTTCTGGAACACGGACAGCTCGTCGACGAGCGCCAGGTCCTGGTAGACGGTGTCGATCCCGAGCGCCCGCGCCTGGTCGACGCTCCTCGGCTCGTAGGGCTCGCCGCGGAGGAACATCTGCCCCGTGTCGGGCGTCTCGAAGCCGCAGATGATCTTCATCAGCGTGGACTTGCCGGCGCCGTTGTCGCCGAGCAGCCCGAGCACCTCACCCTTCTTCAGGTTGAGGCTCACGTCGCGCAGGGCGACCACCGGCCCGAAGCGCTTCGAGACGTTCTCCACCCGCAGGACGGCGTCGTTCGCCTGGTCAGCCAAGGCCCGCCCCCTTCGTCCGGAACCGGGCTATGTAGGTGTTCGCGGCCATCGCGATCAGGATCGCCACGCCGAGGTAGAAGCTCAGGTAGTCGGCGTTGACGCCCTTGATGATCAGCCCGTCGTGGAGGACGCCGAGCAGCAGCGCGCCGATCAGGGCCCCGACGACCGTGCCGGAGCCGCCGGCGAGCAACGTCCCGCCGATCACCGCCGCCGCGATCGCGTCGAAGAGGATTGCGTTGGCGCCCGACGGGTCGGGCTGGACCGAGGTCGTGCGGGTCGCCTCCATCACGCCGACCAGGCCGGCGCAGAGGCTGCACAGGACGAAGTTGCGGATGATCACCAGCCGGACCTTGATGCCGGCCTCCGCCGCTCCGTGGCGGTTGCCGCCCACGGCGACCGTGTAGATCCCCCAGCGGGTGAAGCTCAGCACCAGCTGCAGGACGATCACGATCGCGAGCGCCCAGATCAGCTCCGAGAAGGTCCCGCCGCCGAAGATGCGGGAGAACGTCGACCCGCCGCTGAGCACGTCCGTCCCGGGCGTGGCGACCGGCTCGGCGTGCGAGATGATCAGCGTCACTCCCTCGAGGGCCAGCAGCGTCCCGAGCGTCGTGATGAACGAGTTGATCCCGATGACCGTGGTGGCGAAGCCGTTGAAGACGCCCACGAGGGAACACGCGCCCATCGCGAGAACGAACGCCGCGACGAGGGGGATGTTCGCGTCGTAGAACTCGTGGAACATGAACGGCGCGAACAGGTAGACCGCGCCGATCGAGAGGTCGATCTCCCCGTTGATCATCAGGAAGACCTCGCCCGCGGCGAGGATCGCCACCGGGGCGAAGTAGGGCAGCAGGGTCTTGAAGTTGTCCCAGGTCAGGAACGCGTCGGTGGTCGCCGAGAAGTAGATGGCGACCCCGAGCGTGATGACGATGACGCTCCCCTCACGGAGCGTCAGGAACTGCATCCCCAGCCCGCGCAGCCGGTCCCCGACCGGGCGACGGGGTCGCCCGGTCGGTCCCTGGTCGGCGACGGAGGGAGTTACGTCGCTGGTGGTGTCGACCGGCACGGCTGCGACTAGGAGACGCCCGCCGCGGTGCTCGAGCCCTCGTACCGGGACTTCGTGTTCGTGTACGGCACCACCGTCTTCTTGTCGAGGAACTTCAGACCGGTGTTCACGTCGGCGATGCCCGTCAGCGTCTTCGACGCCTTGTACATGAACAGCTCCAGCACGGGGAAGAACCCCTGCAGGTACGGCTGCTGGTCGATCGTGAAGTCGATCTGGCCGTCGGCCAACAGCTTGATCGTCGGATCGAGCAGGTCGTAGCCGCCGCCCTTCACCTTCCCGGCGAGACCGTGCTTCTGGATCACCTGCGCGACGCCCTGCGTGCTGCCCGCGTCGACGGCGAACATCCCCTTGGTGTCCTTGTGGCCCTGGAAGTAGGCGTCGATCGTCGACAGCTCGTGCGGCAGCGCTGCCCCGGAGGCGATCGTGTGGTACTTGACGCCCCCGCCCGCCTTCTTGATCGAGTCGATCGCGCCGTCGATGCGCGGCTGGATGTTGAGCGACCCAGGGGTGGCGATGAACAGCGCCACGTCACCCGAGCCGACCAGGTCGACGATCCTCTTGCCCATCTCCTGCCCTGACACGAACAGGTCCTGCCCGATGTAGCTGAGGCGGCTGTTGCCCGCCGCGTCGGCGTTGTAGCCGACCACCGGGATGCCGGCGGCGAGCGCCTTGTCCGTGGGGCCGTTGAACGCCTTCTGGTCCACGATCGCGTTGGCGATCCCGTCGGCCTTCGCGCTGATCGCGCTGTTGAAGGCGTTGACCATCTCGTTGACGTTGCTGGTCTCCGAGCCCGTCCACTGGTAGCTGCACCCGAGCAGCTTGCAAGCGTCCTCGGCGCCGTACTTCGTCGGCACGAAGAACGGGTTCGTGGTCACGTGGTTGACGAACACGAACTTGTACTTCGGCTGCTTGCCGAAGATCGCGTTCGCGCCGCCGCTCGACGCGCCCGACGCGTTGTCGTTGCCGCCGCCGCACGCGTTCAAGGCCAACGCCGCGGCGGCCGCACCACCGCCCATCAGCGCAGCCCGCCGCGTGACCTGGCGGAACTGCTTCATCGGGGTTGGATCCTCGTCGCGCTCCGTCCACTCGAGCCGCTCGACCGCATCACCAACCACGTCGAGATCAGACACCGCTCCTCCTCTTCTCAGCTGGGCGGGAAACCGGGGGAACCGTTGGCCGCCGGCTTGACAGGCGATGTTAACGTTCACATCGCCATCCGGGCGCGACGTTAACGTGACCCGGCACTCCCTGTCAAGCAGTCGATTAAGGCCGATCAGGACCTTCCGTGAGCGTTAACACTCGCCAGGACTCGCATGCCAGATAGGCTTGGCGCCGTGAGCCAGAGCGAGCCGCCGGCTGGCCGTCGAGGCCGGCGCCGCAGGGGTGCCGTGATGGCTGACGTGGCCCGCGCGGCGGGCGTGTCGCACCAGACGGTCTCGCGCGTGCTCAACGGCTCGGCGAGCGTTCGGCCCGAGACCCGCGAGCGCGTGATCCGCGCCGTGCAGGAGCTCGACTACAGGCGCAACTCGATGGCGCGGGCGCTGGTCACCGGCCGCTCGCGCACGCTTGGAGTCGTCAGCTTCGACACCACCCTCTACGGCCCCGCATCGACCCTGTTCGGGATCGAGCGCGCGGCTCACGCCGAGGGCTACTTCGTGAGCATCGCCAGCGTCAGGTCGCTCGACCGCCCATCGGTGCTCGCCGCGGTGGAGCAGCTGCGCGAGCAGGGCGTGGACGGAGTGCTGCTGATCACGCCGCAGGAGACGGCCGTCGAGGCGCTGCTGCACCTCCCCCGCGACATGCCGGTCGTCGCTGTCGAGGCCGGCCCGGAGGAGGCGGTCCCCGTAGTGGCGGTCGACCAGGTGGCCGGCGCGGTCGAGGCCACGCGCCACCTGCTGGAGCTGGGGCACCGCTCCGTATGGCACGTCGCCGGCCCGTCCGACTGGCTCGAGGCCAGGCAGCGGACGGCCGGCTGGATGACCGCCCTCGAGGAGGCCGGCGCCGACGCCCCGCCGCTGCTCTCGGGCGACTGGAGCGCCCAGTCGGGCTACGACCTGGGCCGCAGGCTCGCCACGGTCCGCGACGTGACCGCGATCTTCGCGGCCAACGACCAGATGGCGCTCGGGATCCTGCACGCGCTCCACGAGGCCGGGCGCGAGGTGCCGCGCGACCTCAGCGTCGTCGGCTTCGATGACATCCCCGAGGCCCGCTTCTTCACCCCTCCGCTGACCACGGTGCGCCAGGACTTCAACGAGGTCGGTCGCCAGAGCCTGATCATGCTGCTCGACGAGATCGGTGCCTCGGAGCGCTCGACCGAGCGGGTCGTCGTGCCGCCGGAGTTCAAGCTGCGCCAGAGCACGGCGCCGCCGCGGGAGCGCTGACGTGAGGAGTCGAATCGTCCTCGGGACCGTGGACCTGCCCGACACGCCGCTCGCGCCTCGGCTGCTCGACCGCTTCGTCGCCGGCGGCGGCCGGGCGATCGACGTGGCAAACGTCTACCGCGACGGCGAGGCGACGACCGCCGTGGGCCGCTGGCTCGCCGGGCGCTCCGACGACGGCGTAACCGTCTACGCGAAGGGATGCCACCCGCCGAACTGCAGCCCGCAGCTCGTCGCGGCGGAGGTCGACAAGGCGCGCGGGCTGCTGGGCGTGGACCGCCTCGACGTCTTCATCCTGCACCGCGACGACCCGTCGCTTCCGGTCGGCGCCTTCGCCGACTCGCTGCTGGAGCAGGTGGCGCAGGGAACGATCGGGACCTTCGGCGTGTCGAACTGGACGGTTCCGCGCTTCCTGGAGCTGCGCGCCCACCTCGAGGGCGAGGCTCGCCGGCTCGCGTTCAGCAACCACTTCTCGCTCGCGGACATGGTGTCGGCGCCCTGGGAGGGATGCCTGGCCGTGTCGAGGGACGAGCTGCTGGCCTTGGCGGACGCGAACGTGGACGTGCTCGCCTGGTCGAGCCTCGCGCGGGGCTTCTTCGCCGGGCGCGACGACCCGGACTGGGACGTGCCCGCCAATCGCGAGCGGCGCGACCGCGCCGGCGAGCTCGCCGGGCGGCTGGGCGTCTCGACCCCGGCCGTGGCGCTCGCCTACGTCCTGCACCAGCCCGAGCACGTCATGCCGGTGGTGGGCACGCTGTCCGAGGAGCACGTCGACGAGGCGCTGGCGGCAGCCGACATCGAGCTGACGCCGTCAGACCTCGCCTGGCTGGAGGGCGGCTAGGGCAGGATCCGCAGGCTCAGCGACGCGCGCACGGGAACGGTCGATCCGTCGTTGCCGCTCTCGCAGTTCATGCGCGCGCGCAGCGTCCACCTGCCAGCGCCGACCTTCGCGCGCCGCGGGATCCACTCGAAGCGCAGGCGCCCGCGGGGGCCCACCTTGGTGCTGCCGAGGTGGAACGAGTTCTGGGTCGAGCGCAGCGAGAAGCGAACGGTCCGGCTGCAGAACTCGATCACCGGCCAGCCCTTGCCGGTGATCGTCAGCGTCTGGCCGAAGTGGACCGGGTTCGGGGACGCGGCGACCGACTGCTTGGCGGAGGCCGGCGCGGCCGCGGCTGCGGTCAGAGCCAGGGCGGCGCCCAGCGCGAGCGCGCGCCTCATCCGCCGCCGCCAAGCTGCGCCAGCAGAGCGCCGACGTCCCAGAAGTTCACGTCCTCGACCACCAGACCGCTCGAGTCGAAGCGGCTGAAGGTCGCTCCCTCGACCGACATGCGGTTGCCGCTGGGCTCCATTCCCAGGAATGGGCCGCTGTGGGTGCCGCTGGCCTCCCAGCGATCGGCGTTCGCGTCCTCCCCCACGATCAGGTCGAGCTGGCGCAGGCGGAAGTCCGGGAACGCGACCAGCAGGTCCGCGGCGCGCTGGCGGATCGCGTCGCGCCCGCGCAGCAGCTCGGGCGAGCCGACGTCGCGGATCACGGCGTCGGTCGCGAACACCGCCGCGACGGCGTCGGGGTCATGCGAGTTCCAGGCGGCGAACGTAGCGCGGTTCGCCTCCACGATCTGCTCGTAGGTGGCCAAACCCTCCGTGTGTTCTACCAGTCGATCTGGCGGCCATCGCGAAAGAAGCCGCCGGTCGGCCCGTCGTCGGGTATCCGGACCGCCCACATCACGCTCGCCGCGCCCTGCTCGACCGGCCGCCCGCCGGGTCCGCCCATGTCGGTGGCCACCCAGCCGGGGCAGACCGAGTTGACCAGGATGCCGTCGCCGCGCAGCTCGCTCGAGAGGATGCGGGTGAGCGCGTTCAGAGCCGTCTTCGAGACGCGGTAGGCGGGGCTGCCGCCGCCCATCTCGGTGAGCGCGCCGGCGCCGCTCGAGACGTTGACGATGCGTGCGCTGGGCGACCGGCGCAGCAAGGGCAGCACCGCCTGGGTGACGCGCCACGCGCCGAGCACGTTGGTCTCGAAGGCGTCCCTCGCCACGTCGAGGTCGGCGTCGACGCCGCTCTGCCAGGTGTCGTAGAAGCCGGCGGCGTTGTTGACGAGCACGTCGAGCTCGTCGAGCCCGGCGGCAAAGGCGGCGACGCTGTCGGGATCGGCCACGTCGAGCTGGCGCGCCTCGACCGCGCCGCCGAGGCGCTCGACCGCTCTCGCGCCGCTGTCCAGATCGCGCGAGCCGGCGATCACCCGGAAGCCGTCGCCGGCGAGCTGCCGCGCGACCTCGAGCCCGATGCCGCGGTTGGCCCCGGTGACTGCTGCTGTGGCCACGGCCATCGACTGTAGGGCGTGCGGCGCGGTTCCCCGGGTAGCCGGGCGACATGGCTGAACTGACTGTGATCGAGGAGAAGTTGGCCGAGGTGATCGGCCTTGCAATGGCGGCCCAGGGCGCGACCGAGAAGGTCGAGGGCCTGACCGACGACGAGGAGCTGGCCGAGAAGCTCTCGCGCATGCGCGAGGAGGCGCGCGAGACCGAGGAGCGCGGCACCCAGTACGCCGAGGACCTCGACGGCAAGAAGACGGCCGTGCTCGAGAAGGCGCGCGAGACCAAGGGCGAGGCGACCGACATGATGTCGACCTACCTGGGCGACGATGCCGACGATCTCGACGGCTTCGAGTTCCTGACGATGGCGGAGGCGGGCGAGGTCGGCCACTGGGCCGTGCTCGGGAAGCTCAACGAGCAGGCCGGCGACCAGCGCCTGCAGGAGCTCGTCGATTGGGCGCTGCCGATCCAGGAGCGGCACTTCGAGGACGTGAAGGCCGGCTCGCTGAAGCTGGCCGGCGAGGAAGACCCGGGCAGCCCCGCCTAGCGCCGAGCCCGGGAACCCCCGGCTAGCCTGTCCCCGCAAATGCGGGGAATCCTGATCGCGCTGGCGCTCGTGCTGGTCCTCGCCGGCGCCGGAGTCGCCGGCTACCTGGCCACCAAGGACGACGGCGAGGCGAGCCCGGGCAACGTGCTGTCGGACAAGCCGGAGTCGGGCACGCCCGACTCCGGCACCCCCAACTCGGGCACCCCCAACTCGGGCGGTAGCGCGACCTCCCCCACCGCCCCAGCCGCGCCCGACTCCCCCGACTCCACGACCTCGCCCGACTCGGGCGGCGCCACCTCGCCCACGTCCCCCGCTTCGCCCGACTCGGGAGGTTCGTCTGGAGGCGCGACCTCACCCAGCTCCCCGGCTTCGCCGGGGTCCGGAACCGACTCCAAAGGCTCCGGCAAGGGCGGCGTGATCACCGTCCCGCCCGCGCGCGTCTTCACCGGCACCGGCAACAAGCGCCTCGGCACGGTCAACCTGCGCGCCACCTCGATCCTGCGCTGGCGGTCCAAGGGGCACTTCGAGGTCCGCTTCGGGCGCCAGGACTTCTCGATCATCGCGCCGACGAAGTCGGGTCAGCTGATCGTGCCGGCGTTCCGCTTCAACCGGGTCCGAGTCGTCGCGACCGGGCCCTGGAAGATCACGGTCACCCCGCAGGCGTGAGACCGACCGGCCGGGCGCGCTTGGCGCTGTAGAGCCGGTCGTCCGCGCGCATCACGATCTCGGACGGCAGCCCGTCGGTCGGCTCGCGGCCGGCCGCGCCGATCGAGAGGGTCACGATCGGGACCGACGTGTCGTTCTCCGTGAGCGCCCCGACGCGGGCGCGCAGGTCCTCCGCCAGCGCCGTGGCGGCAGCCACGCTGGTGTCGGGGCAGAGGATCCCGAACTCGTCGCCGCCCAGCCGGGCCACCAGGTCCCCGACGCGCACGCGGTCGCGCAGCAGCTTGGCGGTCGCCTGGAGCACGCGGTCGCCGCCGGCGTGGCCGTAACCGTCGTTGATCTCCTTGAGGTGGTCGACGTCGCAGAGCAGCACGGCGAGCGGGCTGTCCTGGCGCCGGGCGCGCTCGAACTCGCGCAGCAGCGTCTCGTCCCAGGAGCGGCGGTTGGCGAGGCCGGTCAGCGCGTCCTCGCGGCTGAGCCGCTCGAGCTGCTCGACCAGGTCCCGGTTGCGCTCCTGCTCGGCCTCGAGCTCGACCCGGTTGCGGAACTCGTGCCAAGCGGTGCTCTGGCGGTGGAGCTGGCCGACGAACGCGATCAGCGAGGCCGTGCCGAGGTAGAAGACGATCGTCGCGACCCCGGCGGCGTCGAGCGTCGGCGGCGCCGTCGCGATCCCGGCCAGCAGCGCCGCCCAAGTGATGGCGATCAACGCGGCCGTGTACTGCCACGGCCAGATCAGCAGGAAGGAGCTGGCGTACACCGCGATCGACATGCCGAGCGCGTAGGACGCGTACGCGTCGACCACGTGCGTCGTCATGTAGCCGATCGCCACCTGGATGAAGCCCACCATCAGCAGCATCACGACCTCGGGATGCCGGCGGCCGGACCCGGTGAACAGGCTCAGCCAGAGCACGACGAGCGGCAGCTCGAGCATGAAGCGCAGCTGCGCGAACTCGCTGCCGTGGGTCGGGTCGACCACGTGGTCGAAGATCGCCCAGAGCGGGAACGCGACGATCGCGATCACACCGCCCGCGATCGCGGTGGTTCGGGTGGCGCGCCGGACCTCCGCTCGGAAAGCGGCGCGCAGGCGCCTGCTGTCGAGGGCGTCCGGGACCATATGAAATGGCTATCGACCCGCTTGGCAGACCGCTTGAGAGCCGATAAGCGTCCGCTGCTCAAGTAAAGACGCTCCAGGTCGATGCTTGTCCCGTGGCTGGGCGGCGCACCTGGACCCTGGGCATCTTGGCGGCGGTCGTCGCCTGCGCGCTCGTGGCTGCCTCCGCGCCGCTTGGTGTGGACTACCTCGCGCCACCGTGCGACCCGCAGATCTGCGACGACCCGGGCCCCGCGATCTCGGCCCTGGCGCACGGCCACCTGCACGCCTTCTTCGCCTCCCAGCCGCCGATGGGGAGCTTCTCGCTCGTGCTGCGCGCGCCGGCCGCGCTGATCGGCGGCGACAGCGACCTGCTGGTCTACCGACTGGGCGTGTTCGTCTGCCTGATGGGCGCCGGGCTGCTGGCGGTCTGGCTGGCGATGACCCTGATGCGCCGCGGGCGGCCGTGGACGGTGTGGGCGCTGGTCTCGGCCGCGGTGCTGATCAACCCGCTGACCTACCAGGCGGCCAAGTACGGGCACCCGGAGGAGGTGCTCGCGGCCGCGCTGGCGGTCGCGGCCGTGCTGGCCTCGGGCCGACGCCACTGGCTGCTGGCGGGCGCGCTGCTGGGCTGCGCGATCGCGACGAAGCAGTGGGCGGCGCTGGCGGTGCTACCGGCGCTGCTGGCGGCGCCGGTCGGGACGCGGGTGCGGCTGGGTGTGACGTGCGCCGCGCTGGTCGCCGTGCTCACGGTGCCGATGCTTGCCGGCGACCCGGGCCGCTTCCGCGCAGCGCAGGAGAAGGTGAGCACGACCGCGGACTACACGTACACGGTCACCGCGTCGAACCTGTGGTGGCGGTTCGCGACGGAGTCGACCGGCCGCGGCATCGACGAGAACGGGCAGGCCACGACGCTCACGCAGTACTCGCTGCCGGCCAGCTTCGGCCGTGCCACCCACCTCGGCGTGATCGCCGTCGCGCTGCTGCTCAGCCTGCTCTACTGGCGCGGCCGCCAGGACCGCTCGCCCGACGACGCACTGCTGCTGCTGGCCCTGCTGTTGCTGCTGCGCGGGATGCTCGACCCGCTGACGGTGAGCTACCACCACGTGCCGTTCCTGGTGGCGCTGCTGGTCTGGGAGGGCCTGCGCCGCCCGTTCCCGATCATGTCGGCGTACGCGATCGGCGGAGCGCTGCTGCTCACCCAGGCGATCGCCCCTTCCGGCGACCCAGGCCTGGTGAACGCCTTCTACCTGGCCTGGACGATCCCGCTCGCGGGAGCGATGGCGGTCTCGCTCTTCGCTCCCACCGTCAGCACCGGCGCGTGGCTCGGCACCAGCCGGCCGCGGCGCGCCATGTACGGCCGCTCCAGCAGCCGGTAGCTGATCGTCGACATCACGGCGGTCACCGACAGGGCCAGCGCGATGCGCGGGATGCCGGGGTCGTGCACGACCCTGACCGCCCACAGGTAGACCGGCAGGTGCCAGAGGTAGATCGAGTACGAGGCCAGGCCGACGGTCCGGATCGGCGACCATGAAAGCGAGTTCGCCAGCCGGCTCTGGCGCTCGAGCGTCACCGACAGGATCGCGGCGCCGGCGATCGCGATCCCGGTGAAGCCGCCCCAGTAGAGGACTGCCGAGTCGGGCGTGGTGGTGGCCACCGCCAGCGCGAAGCCGGCCGCTCCCACCCCCGCCAGCCAACGCCTGGTCCGGACCGCCGGGAGCCTGCCGCGCGCATACAGCACCGCGACCAGCGCGCCCACGAGCAGGGCGTCGGCCCGGGCGTCGAAGCGGGTGTAGACGTAGAGAGAGTGCTCGAAGGACCGCAGCTCGATCGCGCGGGTGACCGCCACGGCGACGATCAGCCCGCACAGCGCCGCGGCCATGTGCCGGGGCTTCGCGAAGCGGTACAGGCCCCAGAGCACGAACGGCCAGACGAGATAGAACTGGCCCTCGACACCGAGGCTCCACAGGTGGGTCAGGTCGAGCGGGATGTCGCCGATGTTGCTGCCCCAGGTGGCCGCCCAGTTGGCGGTGAAGGTGAGCGCGTAGGTGGTGCCGATCCGCTCCGGCCGCAGCGAGTAGCCCTCGATCGCCGTGTAGACCCAGTGGACGGCGAGCAGGCCGAGCAAGGCCGGAACCAGGCGCGTCACGCGGCGCAGGTAGAAGCGCTTGATCCGGAGCCGTCCGGTGCGCTCCAGCTCGGCGAGCAGGATCGTCGTGATCAGGAAGCCGGACAGGACGAAGAAGAGGTCGACGCCGAGGAAGCCGCCGCGCAGCGGCCACGGGCTGAGCCCGGGGTCGAGGAACGCGCCCAGGTGGGCGGCGAGGACCAGCAGGACGGCCACCCCGCGCAGCCCGTCGAAGGCAGGCTGAATCGGAATCGGGCGCGACGGACCGCCGGACGCCGCAGCGCCGTTTTGCAGGTCGGTGGCGTGGCGGAAGGAGCGCTCATCCGGCCGTGCGGCCACGCTTCCGCTTCCCAGCGAGTCCGTGACGTGGGCCCCCGTCACCGGTCCACCCTATCCCGCCGCTTACGCAAGGTGCGCCGGTCCAATAGGGACAAGAGCAGGCACTTTGGAAAAGGTGTGCGCGCTTGTACGCAAGCGTAAGGCCGGCTACGGCCCCCGGTGCAAATACTCCCTAGGGGTATTTGCTACCGTCGTGGCAATGGCAAGCTCGCTCAACAAGCTCGCCCTCACGGCGACGGCGCACTGCCTCACCGGCTGCGTGCTCGGCGAGGTAACGGGAATGGCGATCGGCACGGCGCTCGGCTGGAGCAACCTGGCGACAACCGGCACGGCGGTCGGGCTCGCCTTCCTGTTCGGCTACAGCCTCACGTCATGGCCGCTGATCCGAGCCGGCCTCCCCATCCGCTCGATCGTGCCGATCGCGCTGGGCGCCGACACGATCTCGATCGCGATCATGGAGCTCGTGGACAACGCGTTCATCGTGGCCATCCCCGGCGCGCTCGACGCCGGCCTGGGCGACATGCTCTTCTGGGCGAGCATCTTCGGCGGCTTCGTGCTGGCCTTCGGACCCGCGTTCACGGTCAACCGGTACCTGATCCGGCGGGGCAAGGGGCACGCGCTGGTGCACGAGCACCATCACTGAGGCACGCGCTCCTCGAACAGCCGCAGCGCGTAGCTCCCGGCCGGGTGCCCCCGAACGCGGCGGACGAAGGTCGCCATCTCGGGCGGCAGCACGTCGGGCTGGGGCAGCGGCACCCCGTAGACGGGCGGGACGACGACGGCGGCGGACAGCGCCGCGAAGGTGAGGTCGGCGGCGGTGAAGCGGTCGCCGCAGAGATGCCGGCGGCCGTCCGAGAGAAGGTCGCCGACGAAGTCGAGCTCCTCCCAGACCACCCGCTCGTCATCGACCTCTACGCCGGGCCGGATGCCGAGCGCCTGCCCCAGGAAGCGCACCGCGATCGGCCAGCCGACCTTCGAAGCGCGGTCCTCCCAGCGCGGAACGCCCTGGTTGTTGAACCGGCGGGTCAGCTTCGCGTGCGGAAGCATCTTGATGTACATGTAGCGGCGCCCCCGGGGCCCGAGCCGCTCGTCGAAGCGGCGGCTGAGCTGCTCGACCTCGGCGAGCTGGGCGGGGTCGTCGGGGAACAGCCGCCGCTCCGGCTCCGTGCGCCCGTCGGCCCAGCGCAGGATGTCCTCGGACTCGGCGAGCACGCCGTCGGGCGTCACCAGCACCGGAACCGTCTGACCGCCGCCCGCCCTGCGCGCCGCGATCCGATGGATGCCCTGCACATGGCGCTCCTCGCGGTACTCGACCCCGGCCCGCGCGAGCGCCCAGCGAGCCTTCTCGCAGTAATGGCTGATGGGGATGGTTATCAGCCGGATCAGGGCGCGGAGTTTATGACCCGGCAGATGCGGTTAGGAGCAAAGAGCCTTCACAGGACAACGCCGTTCCTTACTTGCTTGGAGGCGAGATGTGACACGGCGCCGGCGATGCCTCACCGTGATGGCGGTGCTGACCGCCACGTTTCCGGTACTCGTCGCCCTGATCAGAGCCGTCGACCAGGGGTGGGCCGCCGAGGGGGACCGCGCAGTCGTCGCCACCCGAGCCTTCGACGTGCTCAGCCCGCATCCCCCGCTCGTGGGTGCGTACTCGCTTTCCTCGCTGGTGTCCGGCCACAACACCTATAGCCCAGGTCCACTCCTGTACTGGGTCCACGCGGTCCCGGCGCGGTTCCCGGGATTCCTGGCGTTCCCGATCGCGGCGGCCGTGGTCAACGGCGCTTCGCTCGCTGGAGCCGTCCTGATCGCTCGAAGGCAGGCCGGCGAGGTCTTCATGCTGGTGGCGGCCGCGTCGCTGGCGGTCATGTGCTCGTCGCTGCCGGCGGATCTGCCGATCGACATCTGGTCGGCGAGCGCCCCGGTCATTCCGTTCACGTTGCTGATCTTCCTAGGCTGGGCAATCGGATCCGGGGACGTGCGCCTGCTCCCCCTCGCGGCGCTGGTGGCGAGCTTCGTAGCTCAGACTCATCTGGCATACCTCTTGCCCGCCGCGCTGATCCTGGTCATCGCCGGCGCGGGCTTGATGATCGACAACCGACGATCGCCTAGGCCACTGCGCCGCTACGTGATCGCGGCGCTGGTCGTGGGGGTGATCTGCTGGAGCCTCCCGGCGATCGACCAGGCCCTCGCCTGGACCGGACATCGAGGTCACGGGAATCTCGGCCACGTCCTCGACGCGGCCACCTCGCGAGACGACACCGCGGGGATGAAGGCCGGGCTCCACGCCGTAGTGCGGACGATCGAAATCCCGGCTTGGTGGATCCGCGGGTTCCGCCATGCCGAGGTCAAGACCTTCGACATCTTCACGCCGCTCTCGCTGCTGAGCGTGCTGACCAGCCTTGTGATCGCGGGAGCACTGGTTGCCGGCCTCGTCGTGGGATGGCGGCAGAAGCGGCTCGAGCTGGTCACGGCTGCGGCCTTGGCGCTCGCGTTGTGCCTTGCGGTGGCGATCTTCACGTCGGGCTTCCCCACCCAGGGAAGCCTGCTGTTCTCGTACTCCTACAGCTCCTGGTGGGCGGGTCCGGTTGGGATGTGGGCCTGGCTGGTGGCTGGATGGGCGGCCCTGAGCACACGAGCCACCCTGCGTCCGGTGACCGTCGCGGTTCTGGCGGTGGCGCTGCTTGCCGTGGGGGTGTGGGCGGCCTTCCGATCGGACGCCTATGGCGTGAAGCCGGAGCTGTTCCCGGCCACGCGGTCGCTCGCGGCCCAACTGGATCGGAACATGCCGCCGAACGGGAGCGTCCTCATGCGTGGAGGGTCGTTGGGGTTCTCCATGACGACCGCGCTCGCGCTCAGGCGCGATGGCCACACGGTCGGTGGAGCCGAGCTCGAGCGCTTCCTGGGGACGTCGTACGCTCCAGCCGGTCGGCGCTACACGCGGACCATCGAGCTCCGAGATGGTCCCGTCGTCGCCCCCGGGGCACGCCGGATTGCTCGGGTCACGGCGGCAGGTCCGCCGCCACATCTCGTGACGGTCGCCGTGACAGCAGGAGCGTCACCACGTACGCCACCACGACGCTGACGATGATCAGCGGCTCGACGTTGCTTCCGGCGCCCGTGGTCAGCAACGTCGCGAGCACGGCGGCGGAGAGCGGGAGTCGGAGCACGCCGACGATGGCAGCGGCGATTCCGACCGCGACCCCGGCGCCCTCCGGGAAGCCGGGCAGGTGCGACGCCAGGATCCCCGCCGCCGCGCCCAGGAAGACGGCCGGGAACGTAGGGCCGCCCCGGAAGCTGCCGAGCGATAGGCAGTAGGCGATGCCCTTGCAGAGGATCAGCAGCGTGAGCGTCCAGAGCGACCACCCGCCGGCGTTCTGGACGAGTGCGGGCAGTTGGTCCTGGCCGTCGAAGAGTACGTAGCTGATGCTCTTGTCCGACGCCTCCGAGAAGCCGATGGCGATCCCACCGATGATCAGAGCGATCAGGGGCAAGAGCAGGAGCAGCGACCTGGACGAGACGAACCGGTACGTGAACACGCCGCTGCGCATCACGACGAAGGTCACCGCGGCGACGACGAGCGCGAGCCCGATCGTCCACGCGAACATCGGCACCGTCAGCCGCTCGACCGAGTCCAGCGAGATTGGGTCGAGCGCGTAGGCAGCCGAGCTCAGCCCGGTGAACGACCCGAGCCCGAGCGAGAGCAGCGTCCCGATCCCGGCACCGAGCAGTCCCGGGATCAGCACGACTCGGAGCCTCGGCCCGCCGAGTCCCGACGCCTCGATCAGGATCACCGCCGCGATCAGCGGCGAGGTGAAGATGAATGCCAGCGCCGTGAAGCTGCCCGCGGCGCCGACCACCGCCAGCACCTCCGGCGGGAAGTCCCTGCGGGCGAGCTTGAGCACCAGGAGCGGGACGCCCGCGCCGAGCACGATCAGCGGCCCCTCGGGCCCGAGGACGAGCCCGGCCCCGGTCGTGGCCAAGCCCGCCAGGACAACTCCCGGGAGGACGCTCGGATCTGTCGGCCCGCCGGTGGCCAGGCCCTTGGCCGGCACGTGCCCGCCGTCCCCCGGGAGGCGCGAGATCGCCAGCGCGACGATCACCGCTGCTGCGGGGAGAGCCAGCAGGTACCACCAGTTCGGCGCGCCGTGCTCGTACCCCAGCGCGTGCGGCAGGTGCGTGAACAGCTCCTGCTGGAGCTGGTGGATCCCCTCGACGTAGCACCACGCCGCCAGCGCAACGATCAGGCCGAGAACCGAGACGACGACCAGCATCACGAGATACGCCTTGCTCGTGATCGTCGCGTCGGCCTGCTCCGCCGAGATCTCCCCGGGCGCACCGCCGCTCTGGGCCATTGGCTGACGAGCCTACCCCTGCGGGGAAAGCGGACGAGGGCGGGGTTCTAGGGCCGGCGGGGTCCGCCCGAAGAGACGTGCTTTCCGGTCCGCGCGAGCAGCCGCTCGAGCGGATCGGTCAGTGTCAGGCCGACCTGGTCGAGCCGCTCCGCGATCTCGCTCCACTGCCCCTCGTCCCAGCTCTCGCCGAACAGCGCATCAGCCGAAGCGCTGTCACCGCGCTGCTCGGCGATCAATGCTCGGAGTATCCGTGCCCTCGGCTTGAACCGCTCGTCGATCTGGCGCGTCCCTGCCTCTGCGGTTCGATAGAGCTCTTCCGCGCGCTCGAGATCGTCCTCCGCGTGCTTCACGTTGCCCAACATCAGGGCGGCAGCCGGATTCTTCGCCTCGACCCCAGGGGTGAATCGCAGCTCGGCATCATCGAGCTTGCCCCACTTCGACAGCGTCGCGAGCAGCACAAAAGCTGACGTTCGGTTTCCGTTCGCGACGTTCTCGGTCAGCACCTCGGCGGCCTGCTCGTAGTCGCCCTGCATCATCAGCATGAACCCGTAGTTGTTGGCCGCGGGCAGACTGCCTGCTTTCACAGCCTCTTCGAAGTACTTGACGGCCTCGGGATCGCGGTCGAGGAAGCGCAGCGTCATGGCACACCCGAGCGCCGCTGCCGCACGCGTGTCGCCCCCTCTCCGAGATCTACTGCGTGCCTTCTTGTAGGCCTCGAGGGCAACCTCGCGCTCGTCGAGCTCACGCGCGCGGTCGCCGAGCGCCAGCGCCTCGACGCCGGTCGCGGCCTTCATCGCGGCATCCCAAACGGCCGGCTTGATGGGAGCGTCGCCTCGCTCGACGATGTAGTCGACCATGTGGTCCGGCACTCGGTAACCGCCGTCCGCGTCTGGCGACTCCGGGACGAGCAGTTGCACTCCCGAGGGCAAGCGCTTGCATGCCTCGCTGAGCGCGTCGTCGAAGGCATTCGATCGTTCCGCGCCACCGAGATAGTCGGCGTGGAGATCATCGAGCTCGGCCTTGCGAATCGCGCGCGGCATTCCCGCCCGCTGCCAAGCCGAAGCGGCCCGCAGGATCCCGGCTTGGTCGCGTGGCATGGCCTCGTAGCAGCGCCGGAGCTCCTCGGCCCCCACGAACTGCTGGCCGATGCCCAGGTCGAAGCTCTCTTCCGGATAGATCTCGCGGGCACGGGCCCGCTCCGCATCGGTCGAACGGAGCTCGAGCGAATGGCACACGCCGAGGACGTGCATCGGCTCGTAATCCTCGCCCGGGGCCGCGCTCATGATCTCGTCCCACCTCCCGGCCTCGATCGTGCCGACTACCAACGCTTGGGGAGCTCCCTTGAGGAACCTGTCGAGGCTCCTGCGCGTGAAATCGCTCCCTCTCATGAATTGGTCGATGCGGTCGAGCCAGAGCACGACCCTGCCGCAACTCCCATCCCACGGCTCCTGCGTGATCGCCTTGTCGGGCGACATCCCGCTTCGAATCGCGAGCAGGCAGGGATCGCCGTCGAGGCTCGCGACGGCCTCGAAGGCCGTCCGCGACTTGCCTTCCTTGGGTTGCCCGCGCACGACGACGAACTGGTACTTGGCCAGCGCCTGCCGCAGGTCTGCATCGACCTCACGCTCGATGTACGGCGGCGGCCCGCGTCCCACCGCCTTCGCCTCGACAAGCGGCGATCTCGCGACCCCCACGTCGGTCGGATCGATGCTGCCGATCCGTTTAACCGGATGGTGGACGAGCAGGTCCTCGAGGTCGTGGCTCCGCTCGGCGCGCTGCTGGAACCAGGTGACGACGGGCGCGACGCTGGCCGCCGCGATCCCGAGAGCCGCCAACACGGCGTACAACCACGTGGGTAGACCTTGTAGCCGAGCGAGGATCGCGAAGACACCGCCAGCGGCAACGGCGATGCCCCCGATCAACGACGCCCTGCGAACAGCGGGTGTCACGCTGGCTCCATGGCGGCCACCCCGCCCCCGACGGCGTCGAAGATCTGCTCCAGCGGCACGGGGTCGACGAGCTGCTTCGGGAGCGGCTCGCCCTTGTCGTCCGGCCAGCGCACCAGGCGGATCTCTCCGTCGGCGATCTCGATCCCCGTTACGTCGCCGTCCGAGAACGCGCAGCAGCCGGTGTTGAAGTAGCAAGGCGGGCTTATCGGGGTCGGCGGCTTCGCCCCGTCGAGTCGGCGCGCCTTGAGCTGCTCCAGGCGTGCGCTGGTCCGCGCGAGGATCTCGGGAGCGGCGTGCTGTCCCCGCTGCTGGTCGAGCGTGACCTGGAGATCGGCGATCTCCTGCTCCGTCGGCCTGTCCGGCTTGGTGTTCCAGAACACCGGGTGGTGCGTGTGACCGGCGATCAGCACCAGGCGGCCCGACGCCTGCTTGCGCGCCCAGTGGAACATCGCAAGGTCGTGCCGTTCGCGGAGATTTGCGTCCAGCGTCGGGATGTTCCAGGGGCGGTTGAACTTTCGCTGGAGGAAGCCGAACACCCGAACCGCCGGTCTGGACACCGTTGCGAGGATCTGGCTGTCCGCGGTCCCCTGATGCCCGTGCGCGAGGAACAGCGTGCCGATCGGCTCGCCGTCCTTCGTCACGCGCAGCTTGATCGCCTCGAACAGCGCCACTTCGGATCCGAAGACTCGGTTGAGGCGGCGAACGCGGCGGCGGCGACGCCAGTCGTCGTCGTGGTTGCCCCAGACTCGCGTGTACCGGTTCGCCTCGTGAAACTGGCGCTCCAGGGCAAGCACGTTCGCGTACTTGCCGATCACGTTGCCGGCACGGTTCTCCCAGAGCTCCTCGACATCCCCGAGCACGACCAGCGCGTGGCCGAGCTCGAGGTAGTAAGCCAGCGCCGCCATGTACGCGGGCTCCGAGCGCCAGAAGTCGTCGGCGCCGTCGCGCGTGCCCTTGTGCAGGTCCGAGAACACGATCAGCCGATCGGAGTCCAGATCGAAGGCGCCCTCGTGCAGCCGATCCGAGCCCAGCGCACGCGTAAGCCCCCTCTCGATCTCGCTGTCGTAGAAGCCAGCGACTCGCTTGAGCGCCTGCAGATAGATCAGCACCGACACGACGAGCACCGCGAACAGCCCTCCGATCGCCTCGGCGGGCCACCACGGGAAGTCGAAGCGCCAAGCCGCCACGACCGCGCCCGCGCCCGCGCCCGCCACCAGGGGAGCCGCCGCGGCGAACAACCGCATAGTGCGGCCGATCGGGCTCACGGCTGCGACCGTATCCGACCGGTGGACGCGAGTGCAAGCAATCGACGAAGCGGACGACGGGCCTAGAACCCGCGACCTTCGGCTTGGGAACTCGGACGAATCAGGTTGCTGCCCTTCGCTCCGCGCGGTCTACGTCGCTCAGGCCCGTCGAGATCGTTTGAGGTGGACTCGCAATAACTGTCAGCGATAACTGCTGGGTGCCACGGTGACCTTCCGCCACTAGGGCTGGTCTTGAGCAGAGGCGTGATCCTTGAAGCGCCGCCGCGCGGCACTGACGTTCGCGGCGAGCGGGTGGGCTCTGTTCCCCGCGAGATTCAAGGGAGGCTGAAGCTGGGCGATCACTTCGTTCTCGATTGCCCATGGCTCCGGATGCGTCGCCCAGGTCAGACGTAGGTGCTCGTGTTGCCACTCGGTCAGCGCCCGGTTGTCCTCTCGCGTCAGCAGCGGCCGATCGGTCTTTACAGGCTGCCAGGCCATCGTCTCGAAGAGCAGTGACGCGAGGGTCAGTCGGAACGTCGAGCCACCGGTGTTGCCTTTGATGTGGTTGCCTGCAACACGCTTGCGCAAGTTGTGCGACGACTTCGCGCTTCTCGGCGGGATGCCGACATACAACAGGCCTAGATTCGGAAGCGTCGGATGCGCGCCGTGCGGAACGTCCGGGATCGCGCCCGGCACCGTCCACCACGCGTAGAGGCCAGGCTCACTGGGCAAGCCACCAGGGCCGGTCGCTTCTTTGAGCGATTTCGGAATCGACGTCAGCTGCGTGATTAGCTCGTCGATACTCGACGTCTTCATTGATCGGTGGCGTGGACTACTGGCTCGCCTTTGAAGGCTTGATCGACAAGCTTGTCGGCCTCTTTGTTCATCTCGCGGGGGACCCAGGAAAGCTGCCATGTCTTGAATGGCTTGAGGGCTTCCTTGACTTCTTCGTACAGCTCGGCGGCCCGCGCGTTATCTGGTTGACAACGTTCGCGGAGTCGCTGAACGCGGCGACATACGGGAGTCGTTTCTCGGCGGCGAGCTTGAGACCGCGAATCAGAGCGCGGTACTCGGCTTCGTGAGGGCTGCCCACGGGTCCGACTTTCTCGGCGACCGTGGCCAACACCGAGCCACAATCGGGTTCCTGGAGAATGACCCCGATGGCGCCCTCCGCCCGGCCTGGTTCGCTGGCTCTCGTCCCTCCGTCGATGAACAGCAGGTAGTAGCCCTTCTTGAGGTCATCGACCATGAGGAATCCCTAACGTCGACATCGCTGAGGTGGCTGCAGGCGTCGAGGCGAGCTTACTGCGCGCACTGATCCGAGCTCCGGAGGTCCGGTAGAGCTGCGTACGCGGCGAGCCGAACAGCCTCTGTCCGATCTCACGGTTCGAACCGCGACGTTCCGCCTGGAAAGTCCCGTGAGTGCGCAATTTCCCTCTCCTGGGCTTGTTGACCTCGCTGTGATGTTTTTGAGGTCGGCCTGAGGTCGACTGGCGATGACTGCGCGTATGAGTACTGCTCTCCAGGGACCCCAGCTCCTGGGCCGGACTCGCCCCCCGCGTGCCCCCCATCTACTGGCCCGGACTCGCCCCCCGCGTGCCCCCCATCTACTGGCCCGGACTCGCCCCCGGCATGCCCCCATCTCTGGCCGTACTATGGCCCTGCCATTTGCGTTCAGGATTCGCGGAGGCGAGCCAGCAACGCTGCGATATCCGCGACCGCCCGCCGGGCGGCAGCCGGGTCTGCTTGCTTCCTGCCGTGCACGAGTACGTTTCTCAGTCCGACCCATTGAGCGAAGCGTTCTCGCTCGTTTGGAGTGAGAAGATTGGCGTCGGCTGCCGCTTGGATTAGGCGCATGGGTCCGGGAGGTCGCTCCGGATGCGGGACCCCGAGTCTTTGAATGAGGGCTTCCTCGAGTAGCCCGAATGAAACGACGACCGCGGCGTCGTAGTGACCCTGCTCGAGGAGCTGCTCTGGTTGAGATGTCTCTCGTCCGAGGGCGACTAGACGTTCGCGAATTGCTGAGAGAAGTGACTCAGGATTGCTGAGCGTCTCTTCGTCGCGCGTCAAGATCTCCACTGTGTTCAACGTGAGTGACGGGCGGACCTCCGGCGAAAGGGGCCGGGTACGGTCCATCACGACGACCACCCGTTCCCGGGGAAGAGCGTCGAGAGCCATCTGGAGCTCGATGCCGGTGGAGAATGAGCTTCCGTCGATGAGCGCAAGCTGCGAGCGGGCAAGGAGCGCGTCCACCGTGGCCGCGACGTTCGCTCCCGGGGCGACTACCTCGTCTCGCGTCACTGTCACATAACCACCCTCCTCGATGACTGGGAAGACTTCGCTTCGGTACCAGGGAAGTAGCCCAACCGGAACCGAGCAATAACAGAGCCGCGACGGAACGTCCGCCGGAAGCACGAGTTCGGCTGCAACCTCGTCCTCCGTTGGCTTCGAGACCTGGCCCACGCGGTCGATGTATGTCGTCCGAAGCTCATCGAAGAGTTGCGCGAACGCCGCGTCGTAATCGTCTCCCGTCAGGTTGATGACCTTGATCCCGCGTCACTCGAACCGTGCAATCTCGGTCGGGGTGGCGTTCAACTTGATGGCGTAGCCCTGCCGACGAAGCTGCCCGAGACGGTCTCGGATCAATGCCCACAGCGACCGAGCGTCTGGGTCATCGAATGAGTAGCCAAGAAGCACTGGCGTGCGCGTGATGAGCAGATTTGCCGTAAACGTCGCCATCAATGGTCGCCGTTGCAGGAAAGCATCAAAGTCGTCTTCGGTGGCAACGAGTTCATTCGGATGGTTTAGGTCGCCATGCAACTTGAGCAGCTGGGCCTGCCCTTCGAGTGGACGTTGCGAGAGCTGCGCCTCGGTCAGCAGGGGCTGGCAGGGATGCCGGACTGCGGTATAGGCGTTCTCAATTAGATAGTCAAAGTTCGTCGTCAGGATGAGATCGAAGCCGGATCGACATAGAGCGTGGTGGGCGTCACCTGGCCGTGCCGTGCCGATGTGGAGAAGTTCCGTCATCCGCTCGACGAGTCGGGGCCGACCGTATTGCTCCTCATACGCCGAAATGGCATCCACTGCGTTCTGCGGCTCATACCCGCGAAGGTCCTTCGCGAGCCTGTCCCCCAGCTCTGCCCAGGTGGGCATCGACTCCCCAGCCGCTAGTCGGGCGTTCTTCGAGTAGCCCGCTCCAATGATGGGGAGCCAGCGGCCGCGCAGAAAATCCTCCAGGAGTGGCGGCGGGAGCTGGTCGATTAGTGCCATTCGCGCCTCTCGCGCTAAGAGATCACGCGCCCGACCCGGCGGCCTCAGGCCGAGTTGGGCCTACTGGTCGCTTCACTGGGTGGCCCTTCCCCGGCGGGCGGTTCTGTCTCTCCCGTCGTCGCGACAGCCGTTGGCACGTCGATGAGCAGCTCAGAATCCTCCTCGGTCACGAAGTAGTCGAGGTCAAGGCGTTTCAACGTGTACTCCCGCGCCTTGGTGACACCAACACCGTGATCGATCATGAGTTGGGCCAGCTCCTTGCCATCGACCAAGATCACGCGCGGCGTCACGTTCTCGGCGTAGTCGCCGGCCTCCTTGCTGAACGTCGAGGTTGTGATGAAGACGCCCTTCGTCGCCTTCTTGCCGTGAAGGGCGCCGAAGAACTTTTGGATCTCTGGGCGACCTACTGGGTTCTGCCAGCGCTTGGCCTGAACATAGATCTGGTCGAGGCCGAGGCGATCTTCCCGAATCACCCCGTCGACACCCTCGTCGCCACTTTGCCCGAGGCGCTGCGCGGCGTCGTCGCGTCGGCCGCCGTATCCCATCGCGTGCAGCACGTCTAAGACGAGTTGCTCGAAGAACTGCGGCGACTGATCCATCACGCGATCGAGAAGGTCCGCAGCGAGGGCCGAGCGCAGCTCTCGGTAGGACGTCTCGATCCGCTCCTCAGGCGTCTGGTCCTCGCTGCCGGTCGGTTCGGGCGTGTCGGGCCCGTCCTCCGTGTTCTTAGAGGTCTGTTTGAAGTCGTTGAACTCTTGGAAAGTCGCGAGGACCTTCATGTCTACCCGCTCTGCATGCTCCTCGAGGACAGCGCGACCACGGTCGGTGATTCGGTAGACAGCGTGCTTTGGGCGCTCGATGAGACCGGCGCGATACAAGTAGGTGAGGGCCCATCCCACGCGGTTCTGAAACGTCTTAGCTCGGCCGCTGGGAATTTCCTCGTCTAGGTCCTCCTGAGTAAGAGAGAAGTAGGCGGCGACGCTTTCGCGGATCGCCTTCGGCTTATGCTCTTTCCCATCGGCAAGGGAGACGAGCACGGGACGCATGACAGTTTGGAAGTCGGGCACCGCCATTACGGCGGACCATACCCAGCACCGGGCCAGGGCGACGCGCCGTGCACGTCTAACGACGTCAGTACGACAGCCGATGTCGCCGGGCGCCTACTCGAAGCGCGCGCGCCACTTTGAACAGATCGTCTGCAAAAACGACGCGTAGTGCAACGGATGTCCGACCTGAGGTGCGGGGGATTTGGAATAGAACTTCGTCGCGCTCCAGTTGACATTGTCGTTCTCCACGACGATGAAGGTCATCGCGTCCATCCCCGGGCCTGAGTGTCCCTTGCGGACGGTGATCGCCTGAGCCTCGCTCATGCAATGAGTAATAAGGGCCGGCGGATTGGCGTGGACATTCACCACACCGGCGGGACGCAGCGGTGAGTCGAAAGTGGGCGCGGCATTCATGACGTAGACACCTGCGGCTATCGTTGCGCTGTTGTAGTCATGAACGTGCTGGTGATGGGATTCCAGATCCCGCTTTCGATTCTTAGCGTTCTTCTTGTGCTGCGTCATGACGCCTTTGGCTTCGAGCGCAATTTCGACTGAAGCAGGCCGACCCCTCCGGATTGGAACTCCCGCAGGCGGCAGCGAACCATGTGGCGGGCGCCCGAGAACTAGATCCACGTTCCAGGTTGCGTTTGCGTACACCAGGTCGAAGTTCAGGTCGTAGACGAGGTCACCGCTATTGGCGGCCTTCCCTAGAGCGGGGCAGGTTTGGACCAGGTCGATCGCGATCGCTTCGGCCAAAGCGTCAGAATGCCGGGCGGATCGCGGCGAGTAGCGCGCTGACCGGAGGTGCGTCAGGAAGGCCTGCGGACCGGACATCTCGAGGGAGCTTACGACGCGCGGCGGCTGCTCACCCTCGTCCGCGTGCAGCGCGCCGACCAAACATGGAGCCGTGGCCCTCGCGCAAATGTGCGACCTGTTCGCGGCTCGCCCCGAGATGGTCCACCAAAAGCACCTGGTCGACCATGCGCACAGCTTCGAGAAGTTTGCCTCGCTGCAGAAGCAATGAAATCGGCTCGGCGAGGGCCGCGAGGGCCGCAGCGGCACCTGAGACCGCAGTAGGCGACGGGACAGGCAACACGTCCGCCTCTCTTGGCTCCACCTTCAACAAACCACCCCCATACGAGCGACCCACGAGCTCCGCCCCCAGCAGGGTGAGCGAGTTGAGCGAAGCGACCGGAAGAAGCGTCCGTCCCAGCTCTGCGTATTCCGGCTCCAAGGTGACGCCGTGTACCGAATTGAGGTGTGGCACCCCGGCCTCATTTGCCACCAACCGCGGTGTATCGTGATTCATATAGGTTAGGAATAGATCGGGGGGCTGCACCCACGGCACACGCCACCAAGGCGTTCTGACCTTGCACTTGTACGCCTTGTGGTAGCCCTTCTTCCTACCGCTCTCTATGAAGGCTTCTCCCTGTGGTGACACTGCTTCCGACGGCGGCCTGAAGAGGTACACGCGTCGCCCTTCCTCTGCAAGTTCACGCCAATGCGTGTCCGTGAAACGCAAGCCACGCAAATGTGCCGACCCCGGAGGCGAGATCCGCTCTAGCTCCCGTTCTGGAAGCCCGCAACCTTCAACCTCATCTCGGGACAACGTGAAGTATCGGTTGTTGCCGGTGACCATACCGAGGTCTGTGCGGCCCCATTGCTCCAGGGTGTCGAAGTCCTCGGAAAGGGTCGAGTACGCATTCAAAGGCGCCGCGTCCAGCAGCGCAGGCGTCCATTTCTGGGTTGGGATTTCCGGCCGCCAATCAAGTGCCAACAGGTCCGACAAGTCGTCGGCATTGCGAGTTTGGCTGACCGCGATGCGGTCGGTGGGGCCCTCGCCCTCAGCGAGTAGGAGGACAACCTCTTCCAGAGCGCCCGGGAAGACTCGCTCGTCGAACATCACAAGTTGAACGTTGGCGAACCGTTCCATCAGAAAGCGCCGGACAGGGGCGGCATAGTTGACCCACAGGAGCTCTGCCGGCAGCACGAGGCCAAGGCGACCGTCCGTTGACACCGAACCAGCGGCTCGGACCGTGAATGCGGCCCACGAACTGGCTAGTCCGGAGAGGCGCACTCCGGCTTCCAAGGCAGCTCGCCGCGCCTTGGTCCGCGAGGCTCCTGAGAAGTCCTGATACCGAACGTAGGGCGGGTTTCCAACCACCGCGTCGTACACGCTGAACTGAGGAAAATCGAAAAAGTCTCCGCTGTGCACGTACGCCTGGCTCCCGGCCGCCTGAAGGGCCTCACGAGCCGAGCGAGCAGAAGGCTCATGCAACTCGATTCCGTGCAGCTGCTCAGCGAGCGACGGCGGAGCACCGAGTTCCCGCAATCGCTCCGCCGCCACAAGCAAGAACGCAGCCTCACCGCAAGATGGCTCTAGGACGCGATCCGTCGGAGACCGTACCGCCCAATCGATGATGAACGTGGTCAAGGCTTGAGGAGTAAAGAACGCGCCACGTGCCTTGGGCTCGTCGGCGACCTCTAGTGCCGTGGGTTCAGCCATCGGCGCTGGAGCGTACGGGTGGCCGAGGTCGGCTTTCATAGCGGCGACTACGCGACACGGAGAGCCGGAAACTCAGTGCGGAGATAGGTCACTACGTCGTCCAGCCTCATCGCCATCAGGGCCTCCGCATCCCCCGCGGCCGCGTGGAGCGCTTCCCACCTCACGAACTGTGTTTCCAAACGCGCGGCCAGTTCGTCTTCCGGGATGTCTACGTCTTGAATAGCCGCAAGCAGAGAGACTCCGCGCGGCCGCGGACCTCGCTTGAGCAGGAGCTGGCTCAAGATCCACAGGTGAGGGGCAGACGGATCCCTGCGGCTGGATCGCGCAAACAGCGGAACGACCGTGGCTTCGGCAGCCCTGGTCGGGATCTCCACTAGCCGATCCCCGCTGAAGACATCTAGCGCGCCTCGTCTAAGGGCGAGTGACAAGACTGTTCTCCACAGGGCCGCCTGCTGCCGTCTGGTCGCGCGCCAAAGGCGACTCGACTCCACTTCGACTTCGAAAGGCTCGCCACTCGTCAAAGCAGTGCAGAGTCGATCGTAGTCAGCGACCACCTTTGTGCTCGAAGCAACGTCATACTCCATCTGCAGGGACCGACCCCATAACCATGTCTCGAGAAACCCGGTGTGCTCGACGAGGTCGTGGTCGCGTGCTAGCGCGGCAAGCGGAATTAGCAGCGTCTGGTACGGGAGCCACTCTGGATTCCTCATTCCGCTTTGCACGACAAACTCGAGAGCCCGTTCCATCGCGTTGACCGAGTGCTCCCATTCGGCCTGGACAACCTCAGCGCTCAGTGAGAGCATGGCGGGACGGCGGATATCCGCCTCTTCGCGTAGTGCGATTACCTGCGCAACAGGTGTGCCCTCATCCTTGAGGTAGACCTCTAACAATTCGGTTTCGCGCTGCGCGCGATCCCACTCATTTCGCAAATTCCAGTCCGGCGTATAGGCACGAGCAACTAGAAGGTCAAACGTACTTAGTCGCATCCCGCCACGGTTGATCCGCTCAAAAATACGGGCGACCGCTTCCGTCGGGAGATCATTCTCAAGAATGACTGAGGGAAACTGATAATGATTGATCGTGCCGAGGAAATCTTTATACGCTCGTGACAACCGAGCCTGAGTCTCGTCACGATCCTCACTGGCCACCCTGGCCACAACTTCGTCTCTCCACTCAAAGTAGTCTGAGGCCGAGCTCAGCGCGGCCAGCGGTACTAAAAGTTCGGCCGGCGGAACCCTGTCGCGCAACAAGGCATCCCAGTCGTCGCGATCCGCTATGACGATCGCCTCCTCCAATGTCTGAGCAGAGGCGGGCCCACTCCCTGCAAGTTCGAGGTCGACTGCATAGACGTGGTCTCCGCTATCGCGGAGAGCGTTGTAGAGCGCAGTAAGTCGCTGCTGGCCGTCGAGCACGACGTACTCGACTGTCGCGTGCTCTTTTGCAACACCCTCGAACGGCCTGGTCTTGAAGAACTCCGGGCTACCTTTCATGAGAAGTAGGCTTCCGGCCGGCCAATTGACCATGACGGTAGCCACGAGCGAAGCTACCTCGCCTTCGGACCACTCAAAATCTCTCTGGAAGTCGGGCAGTACTACCGTGCCCTCTCCTATACCGTCGAGCAGGACGTTGAGATCCAAAGGGCGGGTCGTGATATCCGCTCCAGAGACACTCACGTCTTCTCCCTCGCCCAAAGCTCATTCTTACTAGATAGATCTGATAGAGCCTGCCTGAGCCAGGCACCCGGGTACTCTTCAGAGTCATGCTCCATGTTAAAAGTGAGTGGATAGTCGCCCACAGCGTGGCCGACTGACCGACCCAACTGCAGGATGGTGTGCTCATCAGCGGTAATAACTTCATACATCGGGGTCTCGCGGTACGTCACGACCCGAATCCGAGCCCCCGTGTGAATATGATGCTGATTACTGATCCACTGGTTCTCGATTGTGCCTACTGCGATGTCGATATTTTGACGCAGTTCGTCGCCAGACAAGCCCAGTGAGGCTGCGACAGACGCAAGCTCGGGGCCATCGGGGTCCGGTAGGCCGATCAGGATTGAGGCCGCGCGCTTGCGCGCTGCGGCGAGCAGGAAAGGAAGGTTAGGGTGAACCCAAGGACTGGGATCCTTGACAAGCGCTACGACTGACGATGCACTTTCAAGGACCGGCTTCCAGTCGAGGTTTGTGCTGGGCTCGATGTCCTGAAGCCCCGACTTGACGAGCGCGACCCGAAGCCGGAGGAATCGAAGTAGGTCTTTGCCGTATGACTCCTTGAGTAGAACCTCGAAGAGCAGTGAGACGGCCCCTATGGAGAAGACGCTTGTCGCCAGAGTCTGGAAGACGCCGAACCACTCGGGGCTTAGATTGCCTTTTTCAGGCTGCCCGGTGACGGGGTCGTTGCTCGGCTGATAGTGGAAGACGACCACGATCGCGATCGCGGCGCCCAGCGTAACGACGCCCGACGTGATGATCGCCCGCCACCGGAATCGCTTGAACGCCCGCTCCTGCTCCACACAGCCGAGCGTAGAGTCGCCTTAGGTCGGAACGGAGTCCGGCGCCACCCTGCGGGCGCAGGATGGACGCTTCGCTCGCAAATTGCGGCGTCTCGCGCCGTGCCCCCTTCACGCGAGCGGTGTTCGGGAGCGAAGACGTCAATCCCGTAAGTGCCGCGAAGGTAGGTCCTGGCGTTGTGAGGTGGCCAATCGGCGGGTCAGCGGCCGCCGAGATAGAGAAGAACCGGCGGCGGACGTGACTTGGTCGGGCGAGGCGAGACGTCAGCGCTGGCGCCGGCCCCAAGAAAGAAGAACGACGTTCTGGCCCATAGGTCTCATTATCCATGGCCATTCCAGACAGAAATCCATGCAGGAGGGGCTATATATGGAGCGAGGTCCCTCTCCTCGCCGGAGGTCGACACTGCCAAACGTCAACCCCGCCCCCCGGTTAAACGCGAACGTCCCGACTACCCGCAAGGTGGTCGGGACGTCCAAGCAGCGAGTGTCGAGATCGCCTGCCGCAACGTTCGAGACGGTGCGTTGCGCATCGTATCGCCCGACCCGCAACCCATGCGATACGATGCGGCGCGTCGAGAGCCTTTCGGGACACAGTTCCGGAGCCGTGACTGGTCAATAGCAGGCGGACGCCCAGACCATCGCCGAACGCGGTGGATAGTGGACGAGAGGCATGAGAACCGTGGAGGTTCGCCATGCCCAAGCAGCAACAGCAGTATCGCTTTCATCTTGAAGACGTCCATACCGCGCTGATCGAGAAGTACGGCGCGAATCACGTTACGGTCGGCGAGGGGTACGTCAAGGCGCCCTGTCTTTGTCACGACGACGAGGAACCCTCCATGAGCGTCTCGCAGAAGGAAGGGCGCGTGCTCGTCAAGTGCTTCGCCGGATGCGAACAGGACGACCTGTGGGCCGCCGTGATGCGCTTGATGAACGGCCACACGCCGGCGTCCGCCGACTTCAATCCGAGTCGAGAATGCACCCTGTCGGCGTACGCCGAGGCGAAGCGTCTCGACGCCGAGTGGTTGCAGCAGACGTTCGGGTTGGCGGACGCCAAGTACCAGGGGCACCGGCGACTAGTCATCCCGTATGGCGACGACTCGATTCGGTACCGCACGGCGCTCACGGGCAAGGCGGACCGATTCCGCTGGAAGACGGGCGCGCACCCACGCCTGTATGGCCTGTTCGGCATGGATGACCTCAAAAAGGAAGACGAGGTCCTGCTAGTCGAGGGCGAGTCGGACGTACACACCGCCTGGTTTCATGGCTTTCCGGCGCTCGGCGTGCCTGGGGCGACCAGCTTCAAGGACGACCGGGACGCGCCGCGACTCGAATCGTTCGAGCGGGTCTACCTGCTCGTTGAACCCGACCAAGGTGGCGCGGTGCTCGCGGATCGCCTCGCCAAGTCGGCGGTTCGCGATCGCCTGCACTTCGTGACGCTCGGCGACTTTAAGGACCTGTCCGAGATGCACGTTGATGCGCCGGACAAGTTCGAGGACCGTCTGAACGCGGCGCTCAGTTCAGCGGTGTCGTGGACCGAGTTTCAGGACCGCGGCCGCCGGGCGACGGAGCGGGACGCCTGGGAGCAGTGTTCAGAGCTCGCTCAGTCGGAGCACATCTTGGACGCCTTCCGCGAGGACCTGCAGCGCTGTGGACTGGTCGGCGAAGACGAGGTGGCGTGCGTCCTGTACTTGGCGTTGACGAGCAGAGTGTTTTCGCGCCCCGTCTCCGTGATCGTCAAAGGACCGTCATCCGGTGGCAAGTCCCACACCGTCACGGTGACCCTCCAGTTCATGCCAATGAGCGCCTACTACACGATGTCCGCCATGTCCGAGAAGGCGCTGATCTACTGGGAAGAACCGCTCGTCCACCGCCATCTGGTGCTGTACGAGGCCGCGGGCATCAATAGCGATTTCCTCGCCTACGCGATCAGGTCGCTGCTCTCCGAGGGCACGCTCCGCTACACCACGGTCGAATCGACACCCGAGGGCATCATGCCGCGCGAGATCGTCCGTGAAGGCCCGACAGGGCTGTTCCTGACGACGACTCGGGTAGCGATCAACCCGGAGAACGAGACACGGATGATCTCGTTGACCGTCAAGGACACGCCGGAGCAAACGAAGGCGGTCCTCAAGGCGATCGCGCGAGGGACGCCCGATGAGGTCGACTACACCCGCTGGCATGCCCTTCAGGAGTGGGTCGGGAGTCGCCCGACGGAAGTAGTCGTCCCGTTTGCCGAGCCTCTCGCTGACCTGATCCCGCCTGTGGCGACCCGCCTCCGCCGTGACTTCACGACCCTGCTGATGCTCATCCGCGCCCACGCGCTACTCCACCACTTTCCAGCACATTGGGATCCTAAGCTTAGAATTCCACGTGGACAAGTTGTCGCG
>JADMIO011285617.1_pt1 | contig 42997 bp, 40 predicted proteins | sample 8958161 | NCBI WGS metagenome assembly JADMIO01 (sample SAMN16585339, study PRJNA669376) | soil metagenome | isolation source: Crop rotation soil | place: USA: Cullars Rotation, Alabama | collected 2011
AACTGCGCGTCGAAGTAAAGCGTCCCGCCGCAAATCTCCTTCTCCTGCAAATCGGGCACCTGCTCGAGCGTCTCCGCCTTGGTGAGATGACGCGACGCTTTGATTTTCGTGGGGCCGGCAAGGGTGTCGTAGAACTGCACACCCATGCCGTAAATCGCCCGGTCCCGCCAGTGACGGTGCGGGATGACGAACGGCAGCGGCCGCACGAGGCCGGGCGCGTTTTTGAGCAGGAGACTGCGCTCGTGCAAAGCGTCGCGCACCAGCCACAGATTGCCCTGCCGGAGATAACGCAGGCCGCCGTGGATCAACTTCGTGCTGCGGCTCGACGTGGACGAAGCAAAGTCGTGCGCTTCGAGTAGGAGAGTGTTGTAGCCCCGGGCCGAGGCATCGACCGCGATGCCGAGTCCAGTGGCGCCTCCGCCAATAACGATCAGGTCCCACCTGCCGGCGGATTCGAGCTCGTTTAGCATCTCCTTGCGGTTCACGCCCTTATTCCAAGGCTATTCCACAAGGATTGTCAGCCTGTTCTACGAAATTGCCCCACCGGCCGTTTCCGTTATTCTTGGGTAACCCCCCTGCCATGAACAAAACCTATTCTCCATCTCCGCGTGGATTCACGCTCCTCGAACTCCTCACCGTCATCGCCGTCATCACGATCCTGATGGCGCTGCTTTTCCCGGCGTTACGAACGGGGCAGGTGACGGCCAAGAAGACCAAGGCACGCCATGAAATCATGCAGATCGTGAACGCCATCCGTTCCTACCAGACCGAATACGGGAAACTCCCGGTAAAGACGACCGCGGCATCGGATGCCGACGACTTCTTTGCTGGCATCAATGATCAGAGCAAGGAGCTGTTCGACGTCCTGACAAGCGAGCCGGGGGGTCAGGCATTAAACCCGCGCGGAATCGTATTCCTCGATGCGCCACCGGCGAAGACTCCGCCACGTGACGGCATCGCCGCCAACGGCCGGTTTTACGATCCGTTTGGCAACGAGTACCGCGTCCGTTTCGATAACAGCTACAACAACCGGTTGGAAAATCCCTACAGCGCCAATGCCGGCCCGGCTGTCCTGAAGTCCAGCGTCATCGTCTGGTCGCTCGGACCCGATGGCGAAGGTGCCCAAAATGCCACCGGGGGCGGGGACAAGGCCACCGGTGTCTGCCAGGACGACCTCATTTCCTGGCAGTAGCTGGCTGGCGGTTTTCCCCGGCACTCCGAGGAACACCACCTCCGTGGAAATTGCTTGGAGTATTTCGGGAGCATAGGACCTTGCGGGGATGAATTCTGAACGAGTCGATGCACCGTCGCTCCTCACCGACGACAGGCTGTGGATCATCCTGTCGCATCTTTCCATCCTCGTCGGCGCGGGATTATTCCTGCCGCTCGTGGTTTACCTTTGGAAAAAAGAGCAATCGCCGAACGCGGCCGAGCATGCGCGCGAGGCGCTGAACTTTCATATCTCGGTTTATATTTATTCACTCCTCTGTTTGCCGCTTTGCTTTTTGTTGATCGGCATCCCGCTGTTGATGCTCGTCGGTCTCGCGGCCCTTATACTCGCCATCGTCGCGGCGGTGCGCGCCGCGGATGGCGGCTTTTATCGTTACCCGCTGACGATCCGGCTGGTTCCTTGATGCGGGGAGTAAGACCGATCCGAACCGGAATAGTGTTCGCCCCTTGAAGCACGTCAGCCCGGCTGGCAAGACGACGCCGCGCCGCGGGGCGTTTGCGGCCTGGTGCGGTGTCTGGATGGCGGCTGTTCTCATCGTCGCAAAGGGGGTGTTGCTCGGCGCGCCCTCGTCGCCGCAGTGGCTCGGGCAGCTTGCGGTGATTAGCTGGAGGGATGTGCTGTTTGCGGGCGGGTTTGCGGTCCTGGCGTGGTGCGCCTTGCGATGGCTGAAGGGCGAGGGCTTGCCTCTCGCCGCCGGGGCGTTCTGCGTGGCGTTTGGCGTGGCGAACGTGGGGGCCTTCGATTATTTCCTGCGGCCGCTCACATACGATCTGTTCAAGCTTATGGAAGGAGTCGCCGCGGTGCGCTCTTCGGTGGGGCAGCGGATTACCTTGCCGCTTGCCCTGGCGTTTATCGGTGCGCCGATTTTCTTCCTGGTCGCGGTGCGCTGGAGCGTTGCCCGACTTCGGCCCCGAGTCGCGGTTCTCGCGATGGCGAGTTGGATGGTGCTTGGGATCGTGTTGCACCGGTGGGACGAATCACTGGAGCCGCGACATCATCTCGCGTTGAGCCCGCATTTGGAGTCGTTCCGCACGCTGTGGCGGGCGCACACGAGCTGGGGACGACCGGGCTTCGCCAAAACCTATCCTCCCGAAGATGCGCTGGAATTCCGTCCTTTCGGTGAGCGCGCCTCGTCCGGGCGCGAAACCGGTTTTTACGATCCCCCAGCGGGGGTGCATCGCCCGGAGAATCTGATCCTCATCGTGCTCGAGTCCGTAGGGACGAAGTATCTGAGCCTTTACGGCAGCGAGTATGACACGACACCGCACCTTGTCGCGGAGGCGGAAAATTCACTCGTCTTTAAAGACTTTTACGCGAACGCGGGCTTCACTTACGCCGCGTTTCGCCCGGTTAATTTCGGCGTCTATTCCGGATTGCCCTGGAGCTACATGCCATGGGAGGGGCGCGCTTTGCCCGAGCCGCTGGCGGCGGGAATGAAAGCGCGCGGGCGCCGCACGGCTTATCTGCACAACGGCGAACTGAACTGGGGCCAATCGCGTTTTCTGTTAGAGGAAAGCGGCAGCTTCGATGTCCTGAACGGCTACGAAGAGCTCGGTTGCGAGAGGATTTCCTCCTGGGGCGTGGCAGATCGCTGCTCCTTTGCCCGGCTGGTGCGCTGGATAGATGAGAAGCCGGGGCAGCCATTTTGCGCCACGGTCTGGACGGATCAGACCCATGATCCGTATCCATTGGAGAAGGGGATCTCGGCAGCAGATTTTTTTGCCGGGAAGCCCAAGCCACCACACGCGGAGGATCTGGCGCGTTACCTCACCCTTGTGCGCGAAGTCGATCGGCAGATCGGGCTGCTGTTCGAGGCGCTGCGGCAGCGCGGCCTCGATCGCAATACGCTGGTGGCCATTACCGGCGATCACGGGGAGGCGTTTGCCGATCCGCATGAACAGCGGGGACACGCGTTTACCCTCTACGAGGAGGAACTGCGTGTGCCGCTGGTGCTTTGGAGCCCGGCGCTTTTCCACAAGGTGCCGCGCCATTCCTCGATCGGCGCGCAGGTCGATCTGCTGCCGACGCTGGCCGATATTCTCGGGCTGCCTGCGGTGTCCGGCTGGCAGGGCCACAGCCTGTTCGATCCGACCCGGCCGCAACGGGCGTTTCTGTCTTCCGTTTCCGGCGAGTACCTCTTCGGCGTTCGGGAGGGTCGGTGGAAATACATCTTCGACGCGACGAACGGCATTGAGTTCCTCTACGACCTCGAAGGCGATCCGCATGAGCAGCGCAACGTGGTGAAGGAGAACGCCACTCTGGCCGAAAGGCAGCGGCAGCGCATTTCCGCCTGGGTGAATTTCGAGGAGGACTTTGTGCGGGGGCGAAAGTGAATTGAACCGCGGAGGCGCGGAGACGCGGAGGGAAAGACAAAGGGTTTAACCACAGAGGCACGGAGACACAGAGGTCTCGGAAGTTTGATCTCGGCGCCCTTGGTAATCCGCCTTCGCAACGTCACTCGTACCGCAGCGCGTCGATCGGATCGAGGGCGGCGGCTTTGCGCGCGGGGTAGAAGCCGAAGAAAATCCCTACGGCGGCGCTAAAGACGAACGCGGCGACGATTGAGAGTGGCGAAATGTCGACTGGCCAATTCGCAAAATACGAGAGCAGTTTCGAGGAGCCGATCCCGAGCGCGATCCCGATGAGCCCGCCGAGCGAACTGAGCGTGATCGCTTCGATGAGGAATTGCAGCAGGATGTCGCGCCCGTGCGCTCCCACCGCCATGCGAATGCCGATCTCCCGCGTCCGCTCGGTCACGCTCACGAGCATGATGTTCATGATGCCGATGCCGCCGACGATGAGCGAGACGCTGGCGATGGCGGCCAGGAGGTAAGTGAGCACACGTGAGGTGGCGGTGGCAGCATCGGCGATTTCTTCCTGGCTGCGCACGGTGAAGTCGTCCTCCTTCCCGGGGCCGATGCGATGGCGCTGGCGCAGGAGCGAGATGATCTGCTGCTGCGCGCTGGCGATGACTTCCTTGTCCGCGGCCTGGACGTTGATGGCGCGAAGCGAATTTTGCCCGAGCACGCGCCGCATCCCGCTGGTGTAAGGCACGACGATCACGTCGTCCTGATCGCTCCCCATGACGGAGAGGCCTTTCGGGGCCAGCACGCCGACGATGGTAAACGGCACGCTCCGCAGGCGGATCACCTGCCCGAGCGGATCGCTGTCGCCGAAGATTTGTCGCGCGGTGGTTTTGCCGATGACGCAGACCTTATTCGCGTTGCGCACGTCCTGATCGATGAAGGTTCCGCCGGCGGTGAAAGGCCATTGGCGCAGCTCGAAGTAATCAGGCGATTCGCCGAGGATTTGCGTGAACCAGTTCTGATTCCCCGCGGCGACCTGGCGCGTGCCGCGCACTTCCGGGCTGACCCGCGCCACGCCGACCACCTCGCGCTGGATCGCCTCGGCATCCTCGACTTTGAGCGTGGAGGCCCCGCCCCAACCGCCGCGCACGCCGCCGGTATTCGAGCTGCCGGGAAAAATGAGGATCACGTTCTCGCCAAGGCTGGCGATTTGATCCTCGACCTGCTTCTTCGCCCCCGAGCCGATGCCGACCATGGCGATGACTGCCCCGACGCCGATGATGATGCCGAGCATCGTCAAGGCGGTGCGCATCTTGTTTCGCTTAATGGCGCGAAGCGCGATGGTGAACGTGGAGGCGAGTCTCATGTGCGCGACGGCTCTCTCAAGAGGGCTTCGTCCAGTTCTCGATTTTTAGACGAGGCACCCGGCCAAACTCCATGGTGTTGTTAGTGACCAACGTGGCGTTTGTCGCGCGCGCATGGGCGGCAATGAGTGTGTCGAGACCGCCAATGGATTTTCCCGCTTCTTCGAGGACGTTTCGGATTTCTCCATAGTGAGCCGCGCAATTTCCGGCATCGAAGTCCAGCAAAGTGAAAGGAGTAAGAATGCGACGCACCACCTCCATCTCCCGATCGTAATCGCCGCTGTGACGCGCCCCGAATTCGAGCTCCGCGACGGTGATCGCCGACAGCGCCACTTCATCCCCTTCGGTCTCGCTTTTTCGCGCTCGTCCAAAAATCGCCTCGCCGACGGAGCGTTGCTGTTCCTGGCGGGAGGATTTTGGCGCCGTGATCTTCAGGCCGCGCATCAGAAAGATGACGGTATCGGTATCCAACAAGTAGGTCATTTGAAAACCCCACCCCACTTGCGGCTTTCGGCCCGGGGGTGGACGCGCTCGCGCATGGCGGCGAGAAAGTCCGGCGAAAGCTCGGCACAGGCTTCGCGGCAAATCTGCCACGGGTCACGCTCAATGATAAGTATCCCTTCGGCCACCCGCTTCAGGGTCACCTCTTCTCCGGTAACCCGAAATTCCTTGGGCAGACGCAATGCCTGGCTGCGGCCATTCATGAAGACTTTAGCGGTGCTCACGTGTGGTCTATATCATCTGGCGAAACCACGGGCAAGTTCGTGTTCCCGCGTGCAGGTGCCACGACCGGCCCCGTCCACCCTGCGCCCGGGGTTAGCTATCAACCGTCAACTTCAACTCTGGGCTCGTCATTCAGCTGCACCTCCTTGTGCGCGGCGTCTAGTTTCTGCAACTCCTCCTCGGCGTTGAGGCGATGCGTGACGGGGGTGTCGCTGACGATGCGGCCATCGCGCATGACGATCATGCGTTTGTTATAGCTGGCGATATCGAGCTCGTGGGTAACCATCACGATGGTGATGCCGCGCTCATTGAGCTTTTGGAAAATGCCCATGATCTCGACGCTGGTGCGGGTATCGAGGTTGCCGGTGGGTTCGTCGGCGAGGAGGAGGGCGGGTTCGTTGCAGAGGGCGCGCGCGATGGCCACGCGCTGCTGCTGGCCGCCGGAAAGCTGGCTCGGGTAATGGTCGAAACGTTTGCCCAAGCCTACCATCTCCAACGCAGCCATGGCGCGACGGCGCATCTCGTCGGGCTCGATCGGCTCGTGCGCGTAAAACATCGGCAGCTCCACGTTTTCCAGCGCCGAGGTGCGCGAGAGGAGATTGAAGCCCTGGAAAACGAACCCTATCTTCCGGTTGCGCAGGCCGGCGCGTTCGTCGCGGTTCATGGTGGTGACTTCGGTGCCGTCGAGCAGGTAGCTGCCGCGCGTCGGTCGGTCGAGGCAGCCGAGCGTGTTCATCATCGTCGATTTGCCCGAACCGCTCGCCCCCATGATCGCGACAAATTCTCCCGGCATGATCGTGAGCGAAACTTCGCGCACGGCGTGAACCTGCATTTCGCCCTGGCCGTAGGTTTTTGCGAGTGCGCGTAACTCGATGACCGGGTTCATGGGGAAGCCGCCTCGACAGCAGCGCGCAGGTCGCGTTTGCGCACGATGACCAGCACGACGGCACCAGAAACCGCGCAGATGATTGCGCCGAGCGCGATCGTCTGCGGCCCGCCGATCAAGCCGGCCAATGCTCCCGCTTCCAGCGCACCGAGCGGGATGATGGCGCCGAAGAGCAGCGACCAGACCCCCATGACCCGCCCGCGCATCGCGTCCGGAACCAGAATCTGCACGGTCGTGTTAGCCGTGGAAAAGAAGAGCATCATCCCAAAACCGACGATCGCGAGCAGCGGCAGCGCCAGGTAAAACTGCGGCCACGCGGCGAAAGCCAGCAGCGCGGCGGAGAAAATCCAGACGCCGCTCAGGGCGATCACGCGAGGGTGATAACGATCTCCCGCAGTCGCAACGGTAAGCGCCCCGGCCAACGCCCCGACCGCGCCAGCAGCGAGGAGCAAACCGTAGCCCGCCTCGTTTTGGTGCAACACGTCGTGCGCGATGGCCGGCATGATCACGGCATACGACCAGCCGAACATGCCGACGATGGCGAAGAGAGTAAAAATGGTCCGCACCCGCAGATTGCCCCAGACGTAACGCAGCCCACCCAGCGCGTGCTGGATGGGTGATTCGGAGGTCACTGGCCGCACATGCGTCGGCAGGCGCATGAGGAGCAGGCCGGCGATCACCGCGAGGAAACTCACCCCATTGAGGAAAAAGCAAAGCGCCGCGCCGCCTTTGGCCATAAGCACCCCGGCCAGCGACGGCCCGACGATGCGCGCGGCATTGAAGGTCGAGCTGTTGAGCGAAATGGCGTTGAGCAAATCCTCACGGCTGGAAATCTCCGCGATGAAAGCCTGGCGTGCCGGCATGTCGAAGCCGTTGGCGACGCCGTTGAGCAGGGAGATGACGATGATGTGCCACGGTTGCATCCCCCCGCGCCAGACGAGTGCCGCGAGGAGAAAGGCGAGCACCATCTGCACAGCCTGAGTCCAGACGAGGATGGCGCGCTTCGAGTGCCGATCGGCGAGCGCGCCACCCCAGATCGAGAAAAGAAGCATCGGCGCCGTGCCGGCCGCCGCGACCACGCCGAGCAAAAGCTCCGAGCCGGTGATTTGGTAAACGACCCAGCCCATCGCGGTCTGCTCCATCCACGTGCCGGTGAGCGAGACGATCTGGCCGCCCAGGAAAAGGCGGAAGTTGCGATGCTTGAGCGCGCGAAACGTCCGCGGCCAGCGGGTCCCACCGACCGTGACTTCCGTCTGGACCTCGACCGTATCGTCGGCGGATGGCGGCATCCTTTAGAATCGCCTCATGCCGCCGCCGAACGGATTGGCGCCCGGCGCGCTCGCAGTCGGCGCGTTGCCAGTGATCATGCTGGTGATGACCATGTCGCCTTCGTTCACCCCTTCGAGCGCTTCGGTAAAAACGCTGTCGCTGATGCCGGTTTTGATCTGCGTGGCCACCGGCGCGCTCCCTTCGCCCGGCAACACGTAAACGGTGCGTGCGCCGTCTGGTCGTCCACCGCGGCCACGTCCGCGCCCGCCACCACCACCGCCACCACCACCGCCGCCTCCTCCTCCGCCTCCTCCTCCGCCTCCTCCTCCGCCCGGGGGCGCTTGCGCAGCGCGGCTTGGTGAAGGAGAGCCCGCGGGCTCGGGCGGACGAAAACGCAGCGCGGCATTCGGCACTTTGAGCGCGTTTTCGCGCCGCGCGATGATGATCGAGACGGTCGCGGTCATGCCGGGTTTGAGTTTCAGATCGTCGTTTTTCAGGGCGATCACGGTATCGTAAGTGACGACGTTTTCGACCGTCGTCGGCGCGTTGCGCACCTGCTCCACCGACCCGCGGAAGGTGCGCCCTAAAAATGCGTCCACGGTAAACTCCACCTCTTGTCCCACCTCGATGGCGCCGACATCGGCCTCGGCCACCTTGGCATTGATCTGCATGTTGCGCAGGTCGTTCGCGATGGTGAAAAGAACCGGCGCATTCATGGAAGCCGCCACGGTCTGGCCCACATCCACGGCGCGCGAGATGACGATGCCGTCGATCGGCGAATAGATCGTACACCGACTGAGATTCACTTTCGCGCTTTCGAGTCGGGCTTCGTTGATCTGAACACTGGCCTCCGCCTGGCTGAGCGCGGCCTGGGCGGCATCCAGGTCGGCCTGGGGCGCGGCCTTTTGCGCGAGCAGCTCCTGCTTGCGTTGGAAGGTGGCGCGCGCGAGCTGAAGCGCGGCGTGGGCATTGGCGAGGTCTCCTTCGGCCTGATGGACCGAGGCTTCGTAGGTGGCGGCGTCGAGTTGCGCAACCACCTGGTTTGCCTTCACCGGCGAGTTAAAGTCGGCAAAGAGCTGCTGGATGATGCCGGAAATCTGGCTCCCCACCTGCACGTTCACCACCGGGTTGAGGGTGCCGGTGGCGGTGACCATTTGCACCAGATCGCCGCGCGCCACCACGGCGGTTTGGTATTCCGGCGCCTGCTGGCCGCGGCTGCGAAAATAATACCAGCCGCCCGCCACCAGGGCCGCCAGCACCAGCGCGACGAGAAACTTTTTCATGGCACTTTGACCCGGTCGACGCGGCGCTGCTCGAAGACACCGCTGGATTGCTCGAGGTTCCGGAGCGCGACCTGGTAATCGTAGGTCTGGATGGCGAGGTCGCGCCGCGAGGCATTCAACTCGGCGAGCGAGCCGAGCACATCGACGCTGAGTGCCGCGCCGGCCTTATACTGGTTTTGCAGGTCCACGTAGCTTTGCTCGGCGGCGGCCACCTGCACCTTGAGCGCCTTGAGAGTGCCTTCCAGCGTGCGCACATCGAGCCACGCTTGTTTGACATCCTGCTGCACCTGTTTCGAGACCTGTTCGCGTATCACGCGGATGCGCGCGATTTCCCGGTCGGAGATGAGCAAATCGACTTCACGCTGCCCGCCGGTCAGGAACGGGATGCTCACCGCCAGGCCCGCGCTCCAATCCTCGGCGCGGCGGTCCGGGCTGCTGCCGCCACTGTAAGCGATGGACCGGTTGTATTCGGCGGAAAGGCGCGGGCCGTATTCGGCAATGATCGCGTTGCGCCGCTGAATCTGCTGGTCGATGGCGATGCGGGCGACGCGCAAATCTTCTCGCTGCTCCTGCGCGCGGGCATTCAGGTCGTCGAACGGAAGCAGCGTGGTCGGATACGGCGCCGGCTCGATAAGCTGGAAGTCGAGCGCAGGATCGAGGTTGAGGATGTTGGCCAGTGTGTTGCGATCGAACAGGAGCTGGTTTTCCGCCTCGATGAGCAGACGTCGCGCGGCTTCCGTGGCCACGCGGGCGCGCAACGTATCAGTGCGGGTGACCTCACCGACTTCCGCGCGGGTATCGGCGAGATCAAACTGCTCGCCAGCAAGCTGGAGCGTCTCCTTCGCCACCGCGACCACGCGCTGTTGTTTGAGGACTTCGAAAAACGCCTGGGCCACGCCGAAGAGCGTATTGCGAATGGTGAACTGATGATCCAGCCGCGCCGCTTGCGCCGCCAGTTTCCCTTCGCGCCACGCGGGGAAGACGGTGAGATCGAGCAACGGCTGGTCGAAGGTGAAGGAAGCGCGGCGCGACCGCGCATCACTTTCCGAACGCGTAAAGCGCGGGAGTTGCCCGGTGGTCGTCGTTCCATCCGCCCCGGAAACGGCGATGCTGCGGTTTTCGTTCGTGGTGCGGGTGCGCGACCTGGACTCGGTGAGGCTGGAGCTGGCGGCAGCTCCCGGCCCGAGCCGGGTGAGCGCGCGCCACGGGAGAAGGTTCGCCTGGCGCACCTCCCAATAGGCGATGCGAATGTTCTGATCCGTCGCAAGCGCCATGTCGTAGGCGCGTTCGAGGGTCAGTTGCATGGGCGCGGCGACGGCAAGAATGGCACCGTTGAGCCACACGACTAGGGCGGTGGGAAAGGCTCTCACAAGCAGGCGGTCATCTTTCGCCCGCGACTTCGACCGCACAATGCGAATTTTCGTTCGAAGCCGCCTGTCGGGCTTCGAGAGCACCGCGAAAGTTTTCACCGCACTGCCACGCCACCGTCTACGAGGCGGGGAAGTCTCTGTTTCGCAACTCTGCATAAACTCATTCTCAAAAACCTCTTTGCAATTCTCAAAAACGAGATAGCGTCGCCCGTCCGTTTCAAAACTCCCGTATCTTCTTATGGCGCGAATCATGATCATCGACGACGAGCCCGCGATGGTGGATGTCATTTCCACTATTTGCCGCGAGCGCGGCCACGAGCCTATCCCCTGCAACTCCGGCCAGCGCGCCATCGAGCAGCTCGCTTCGATCGCGCCGCAGCTCGTGATCTCCGACATGAAGATGGAGAAAGTGGGCGGCTTCGACGTCCTGCGCGAATGCCGGGAAACGCTGCCGCAGACGCCTTTCATCATGATCACGGCGTTCAGCTCCGTGGAAACCGCGGTCGAGGCGCTCAAGGCGGGAGCGTTCCATTACATCGTCAAACCGTTCAAGATCGACGAGCTCCAGCTCACCATTCAGCGCGCGCTCGACCACCAGAATCTCGAACGCGAGAACCGCAATCTGCGCGAGGTCGTTAAGGAAAAATACAAGCCGCAGAACATCATCGGCACCTGCCAGCGGATGCAGGACATTTACAACCTCATCGCCAAAATTGCCGATACCGACAGCACGATTCTCATTCAGGGCGAAAGCGGCACGGGAAAGGAACTCGTCGCGCGCGCCCTGCATTTCAACAGCTCCCGCGAGCACCAGCCGTTCGTGGCGATCAACTGCTCGGCGCTGCCGGAAAATCTCCTGGAATCGGAGTTGTTCGGGCACAAGAAAGGCGCGTTCACCGGCGCGGTGCAGGACAAGATCGGGCTGTTCGAGGAAGCGCAGGGCGGCACCATCTTCCTCGATGAAGTGAATTCCATGGCGCAGGCGCTCCAGACGAAATTGCTGCGCGTCCTGCAGGAGCGGCACATTCGCCGGGTCGGCGATACCAAGAGCTCGCCGATCAACGTTCGCGTCCTCGCCGCGACGAACGAATCGCTTTTGCAGAAGACGAACGAGGGTGGGTTCCGCGAGGATCTTTACTACCGCCTCGCGGTTATTCCGATCGAGATGCCGGCGCTGCGCGAGCGGGTCGAAGACATCCCGCTGCTGGTGCACCACTTCATCCACAAAAACGCCACCCAGACCGGGACGGAGCCGAAGAAGATCGAACCGAAAGCGGTCGACATCCTGTGCCAGTACCGCTGGCCCGGGAACGTGCGCGAACTGGAGAACGCCATCGAACGCGCCTGTGCGCTCTGCGAGGATGGGCTCATCGTGGTGGCCGATCTTCCGCCTCATGTAGTCCGCCAGGCCAATGAGCCGGGCGACGGCGCCAGCCGGGCATTTCCTGTCGGCAAGACGCTCGATACCTTCATCGGCGACCAGGAAGAGCGTTATATCGAAGAGACGATCAAACACTGCGGCGGCTCCCGCGAGAAGGCGGCCAAGATGCTCGGCATCAGCATGGCCACGCTTTATCGCAAGCTCGGGGTGAAGAAAGAAAAGGTCTAAAAGCGTGTTTGTAGAGGCACTGGAGGGAAGCGCGCGGTCTCTTCCTCGGCGGCAGTTTTCGCCCGGCACCGACGGCGCGGTGCGCTCCAAAGCTGGCCGCATGGAATGCGCGTTCTAGTCACCTGCGGCCCCGCTTGCGCGCCAATCGATGAGGTGCGTCGCATCACGAATTTCTCCACCGGCGAGCTGGGGGCGATGCTGTCCCGGGCCTTGGTAGAAGCCGGGCACGAAGTCATCTGCCTTCGTGGTGAAGGTGCGACGTTTCCGCTTGAAGTGGATGGCGTGGAGCTTCGCTCATTCACTACGAATGAAAGTCTGCGCGACCTGCTGCACAGCTTGTCCGGCGACGAGATCCACGCGGTCTTCCACGCTGCCGCGCTCTGCGATTTCGAGGTTGCCCCGACCGGTGCTGCCAAACTTTCCAGCCGCGCCGGCCCCATCCAGATCACGCTTCTTCCGGCGTCGAAACTCATCCACTCGCTGCGCACCATGTTTCCCAAAGCCTGGCTAATCGGCTGGAAATACGAACTCGAAGGCACCCAAGACGACGCCCTCGCCGCGGCCGTCCGGCAAATCTCGGAAAGTCACACCGACGCCTGCGTGGTAAACGGGAGGGCCTTCGGCGGAGGCTTCGGTTTTCTGACAAAATCCGCCACGCTCACGAAATACCCGGACAAACCATCGCTCTGCGCCTTTCTGGCGACGAATCCATGGGCTACCTGCTCCTGAGGCAGCCCGGTCATTTTAGGCAGTGTTGCGCGAGGTCGGTCGGGCACCTAGCCTTCGACCATGGACGCCTTTGAGACGACAGCTATCCTGGAGGACGCGTCGCACCTTACGCTGCGACGTCCCGTTCCGTTTCCTGTCGCTCAGGAATGCCGTGTCATCGTGCTCGTGGAGACCTCGGAAAAGCCGAGCGACGGAAGCTGGCCGGCGCGATTTTTTGATGAGATTCGCGTAGGGGACGCCGCCTTTGTGCGCCCGCCACAGGGAGCGTTGCCGCCGGTGCCAGCACTGGACGCATGAGGGTGATGCTGGATACCAACATCTGCATCGCAGTCATGCGTGGAAATGATCGTGCGGTGACGCAGATGGAGGCAGTTTCTCCAGAAGACTGCGTGGTCTCGGCAGTTACGGCTTACGAGCTCTTTACCGGTGTGGCGAAATGTCGCGAACCGGAGCGCGAGCGGATGAAGGTGGTCCGGCTGTTGACGGCGATAAAGGTCCTCTCGTTTGACGAATCCGCCGCGAAACAGGCGGCCAATGTGCGAGTCGAATTAGAGGCCGCTGGGCAAGTCTGTGGTCCCTACGATTTATTGATTGCCGGGAATGCGATGAGTCTCGGGTTGTCGATCGCTACGAACAATATTGCAGAGTTCTCGCGCATCAGCGGGTTGGCCGTGGAGGATTGGCTGGCTTGACTGGCACTACGCGTTAAGCCTGAAGATCGTTCATTCTGGATGCTCGATTCTTTGCCGGCGTTCACCTGCTTTGCCCATCGGGGAGCGAGCGGGTATGCGCCGGAAAACACGCTCGCGGCGATACGGAAAGCGCTGGAGCTGGGCGCGCACGCGATCGAGATCGATGTGTATCTTGTTGCGGGCGAGTTGTTCGTGATCCACGATCGCCGGCTGGAGCGGACCACTAATGGCCGCGGATTCATTCACCGCAAAACCGTGACGCAGTTGCGTTCGCTCGAGGCCGGGAGCGGCGAGAAGATTCCGTTCTTGCACGAGGTGATCGATACGATTGGCGACCGCGCTTTGCTTAACATCGAGCTCAAAGGGCGACGAACAGGTCCGCCCGTCGCCGCGCTCATCGAGCGCTACGTTCGCAATGGCGAACGGAGCTATCGGCAATTTCTCGCGTCCTCGTTCCTTCGCCGGAATCTCCTCGAAGTCGCCGAAGCGTGCCCGCAATTGCCGATCGGACTATTGCGCAATCGAATGCCCCGCGCCGCGACCCTTGCGCGCTTGAAGCCGTTCTCGATCCATCCGCGCCTGGATCGGGTGAATGCCAGTTTTGTCCAGAGAGCGCACGCCCGCGGGCTGAAAGTTTTTCCTTACACGGTCAACACGCCGCAACAGATTGCGCGGATGCGAGACCTCGGCGTGGACGGGGTTTTCACCAATTTCCCCGACCTCGCGATTTTCGCGGAAGCGCCGGGGACTGATCATCTGTAGGGCTCGCAGGGCTTGTGGCGTCGCTTGCCACCCTTGGCAACCGAGGCGGTCGCCCTACAATCCGGCCGACCCAGATTCCGGACAGCTTTAGATTCCTCATGTCCTCAAAACACATCCTTGCGCTCGACCAGGGGACGACCAGCTCACGTGCGCTCGTTTTCGATCAAACCGGCGGGGTCGTGGCCGTCGCGCAAAAGGAGTTTCGCCAGCTTTTCCCGCAGCCGGGCTGGGTGGAGCACGACCCCGACGAAATCTGGTCTTCACAGGCAGCGGTCGCTGCGGAGGCCATCGCGAAGGCCGGGCTCACCGGCGCCGAGATCGCGGCCATCGGCCTCACGAACCAGCGCGAGACGACGCTGGTGTGGAACCGAAAAACCGGCGAACCGATCGGGAACGCCATTGTCTGGCAGGACCGGCGCACCGCGGCGATGTGCGACCAATTGAAACGCGATGGGTTGCAGCCGCTGGTGCAGGAAAAAACCGGGCTGGTGATCGACGCCTATTTTTCGGCGACCAAACTGCGCTGGCTGTTGCAAAACGTCCCCGGCGCAAGAGCGCAGGCGGAGCGTGGCGAACTGGCTTTTGGGACGGTCGATTCGTGGCTGGTGTGGAAGCTGACCGGGGGCCGCGCGCACGTTACCGATGTGACCAACGCCTCGCGCACGATGCTCTTCGATATCCGCGCGCAGCAGTGGGATGCGCGTTTGCTGGAACTGTTCGAAGTGCCCCGCGCAATGCTGCCGGAGGTCCGGTCGTCGAGTGAGATTTACGGCGAGACCACGATGTTCGGGGCGGCAATTCCGGTCGCGGGCATCGCGGGAGATCAGCAGGCGGCGCTCTTCGGCCAGGCCTGCCTCCAGCCGGGCATGGCGAAGAACACCTACGGCACCGGTTCGTTCATGCTGATGAACACCGGAGAGCAGCCGGTGCGTTCTGCAAGCAACCTGCTCACGACTATCGCCTGGCGGTTAAACGGGCGCACCGAGTATGCGCTGGAAGGCAGCGTCTTCGTCACCGGCGCTTTGGTCCAGTGGCTGCGCGACGGGCTCGGCGTCATCAAATCCGCGTCCGAGATTGAAGAGCTGGCGGCGAGCGTTCCCGACAGCGGCGGCGTTTATGTGGTGCCCGCTTTTGTCGGCCTGGGCGCGCCGCATTGGGACTCCTCGGCACGCGGGACGATTCTCGGTCTTACGCGGGGGACCACCGCGGCGCACCTGGCGCGCGCCGCGTTGGAGGCGATAGCGCTGCAGGTCGCCGACGTGCTCGATGCGATGGCGCATGATTCGGGCGTCGCGTTGCGGGAGCTGCGTGTCGATGGCGGCGCGGCGAAGAACGATCTGCTCATGCAGATTCAGTCGGATCTCCTGAATTTGCCGGTGGTGCGCCCTCGTAACGCAGAGACGACAGCCGCCGGCGCCGCGTATCTCGCCGGACTTGCAGTCGGCTATTGGCGTGATGCCGCGGAGATCGCCGCACAATGGGAGGTTGATCGGCGTTTCGAACCAACCGAAAGCGCCCTCCATCGCAATGAGATGCGCGCAGGATGGCAGCGAGCTGTCGGTCGCGCGAAAGGGTGGATTTCTGCACCGTAGCAGCCGACGCGAGGAGGCTCTGGCATTCGCGGTGAGGAACAGAGCCTCCTCACGTCGGCTGCTACGACGCCGCTCGAATGAGCCGCGGCCCCTGGTAAATAAACCCCGTGTAGAGCTGCACCAGCGCCGCCCCGGCGTCGAATTTCTCCCGCACCGCGTCCGCGTCGCAGATGCCGCCCGACGCGATCACGGGCAGATGCGTGCGCGCGGCGAGGAAACGGACGATCTTCGTCGCACGGGTCCGCAACGGAGCGCCACTGAGCCCGCCCTGCTCGCGGGCACTTTCCGCGATGGCGGAATGGTCGAGCGTCGTATTCGTCGCGATGAGTCCCGCGAGCCCGTGCGTCTCCACGAGGTTCAGGATTTCCTCGATCTGCTCGTAGCCGAGATCGGGCGCGATCTTGAGCAGGAGCGGCTTCCGGCCCAGCTCGCCGTTGCGTCGCTGGACGGCCGAGAGCAAAGCCGCCAAAGCCGCACGATCCTGGAGCTGGCGCAGACCGGGCGTATTCGGGGAGGAGACGTTCAGCACCAGGTAATCGGCAAACGCGTGGAGCGCTTCCAGCGACCGCAGATAATCGGCCGGCGCTTCCTCCAGCGGCGTCACCTTCGACTTGCCGAGATTAATCCCGACGGGAATGCGCGGCCAACGTCCGCTTGCCCGCAATTGCCCCAGGCGCGCCGCGATCTTCTCCGCCCCGTCGTTGTTAAATCCCATGCGATTGATCAACGCCCGCTGCCGCGGATACCGGAAAATACGTGGCCGCGGATTCCCCGGCTGCGCCTGCGCCGTCACCGTGCCCGCTTCGACAAAGCCAAACCCCAGCGCCTCCCACGCCGGCAGCGCAACCGCGTTCTTGTCGAACCCGGCGGCGAGCCCGATGGGGTGGGGGAATTTCACCCCAAAAACCGTCTTCGCTTTCTGCGGTTCGAACCGCGGCGCCAGCACCCGGCACAACGCGCCACTGCGCGACAAGGCCCGGAGCCAGAAGATCGCGAAATGATGCGCCGTCTCCGGTTCGAGCCGAAAGAGCAAAGGCCGCAGCATGTCATAGAGCATCTCGACCATTACTGACCGCGATCCTTTTGCCCCTGCAACACTCCAATCCCGCCAGACGCAATTTCAGGATTTTCAGGTCTGCGGCGATGGAGGGAAGATGGCTCTCATGAACCCAGGCACCAAACGTTCGATCTTCCGCTGGATACACATCATCTTTGGCCTTCCGATCCTTGGCTACATTTACGGTCCGCCAGCGGAAGTCGCGCAGTATGCGCCGATCTTCCGGTTCCTCTTCGTTCCCGTGATCGTCCTGTCCGGTTTCTGGATGTGGAAAGGCGATGCCCTTCTGCGGCTAGTCTCGAAAAAATCGGCCTGATTCGGGATCCTCCCTTCCACCGGCACCGAAACAAAAAGGAATCCCCCCAATGAAAGGCGCAAGAGCAACGAAAGAACTGTCTTCGAAACCACGCGAAGCCCTGCTTGCCGCGTTGAAAGCCCGTTTCGAGAAACACATGGACCGCCACCAAGGACTCGAATGGGCGAAGGTCCAGGCGCGACTGGAAGCTCATCCGGAAAAACTCTGGTCACTCGGCGAGATGGAAAGAACCGGTGGTGAACCAGATGTCGTCGGTCATGACAAAAAGACCGGCGAATACGTTTTCTACGACTGCTCCGCGGAAACTCCCAAAGACCGCAGAAGCGTCTGCTACGACCGTGAGGGGCTGGAATCGCGGAAAGAACACAAGCCGGCGAACACCGCCATGGACATGGCGACGGCCATGGGCATCGAGCTCTTGACGGAAGAAGAATACGAAGTGCTCCAGAAACTTGGAGAGTTCGATATGAAGACCTCGAGCTGGGTGAAAGCACCCGCGGAGGTGAGAAAACTCGGCGGCGCTCTGTATGGTGAGCGCCGCTACGGAAGAGTGTTCGTAGGCCACAATGGTGCGCAATCTTACTATGCCGCCAGAGCGTTCCGCGGCTCTCTCAGGATCTAACTAAGGGAGGCGCCTTGGTATGATGCGGACAATTCTGGCGTTTTTCAGTGGCCTGCGATTTGTCTACCTGGAGATACATTCTCTCACCGAGCGCGGCGTAGATGCTGAGCAAGTCGGTCTGCGCGCCCTGAAGGAGAACAATCTCGTATCGCTTCAAGGCAGGCGATAACGGCGTTTGAACTCTTCGAGTGTCATCGCCGTGCTGGGATCGCGTTCATATTCCGCGAAGCGCTGCTCGACGATCGAAATGATTTCCGGACTGGTGGCCAGGGTCTGCTGTTGCTCCTCGATCTCGTCCCATAGTTCATTTGCCAGCAGCCACTTTTGCTCAAGGCTCAGGCCTTTCACCGCGGGAAATTGTTCAACGATCATGCGCGCAGGCTAGGCCAACTCACGATACAGGCAAGGGCTGGTGAGGCGCTCGTTCGCGCACGGGGGCACGCGGAATTCGAGGGGACGCGCGATTTCAGTTGTGATGCGTGCCGCTGCCTTGCTCAGAATCAGTTGATGGAGTTACACCCCGACCATCGCATCGCCGGCGTGCTGGCACCCCTTTTTGCCCTGCGCGGTCGCGACGACCAGGGCATCGGCGACCTGGCGGCTTTGCGCGAGTTCATCGACTGGGCGGCGCAGACTGGATTCCGCCTGGTGCAGCTTTTGCCGATCAACGAAACCGGCGCGGACAACAGCCCATATATGGCGATCAGCTCGGCGGCGATCGAGCCGAGCACGCTGGAGGTGACGCCGCGCGCGATCCCGGATTTGTCGGAGGCGCAGTTCAAGACGATCACGGCAGGAACGGATTTCACCGCGCTGCGGAAGGGACCGGTCAACTACCGCGTGGTGAAGCCGCTCAAGATGAAGCTCCTTGCGGCGGCGTTCGATCATTTCAGCCAGGCCGACTGGCGGCGCAATTCGCGGCGCGCCCGGGAGTTTCGCGCTTTCGTGGCGGAGCAGGCGTCATGGCTTGGGGGGTACGCGCTTTTCCGCGTGTTGATGGAGGAACACGCAGGCTCGGAATGCTGGGACACGTGGCCGCCGGAGCACGCAACGGCCGAACGAGCGCGGTTGTGGCTGGCGCAGCAGCCGGTGAAAACGCGGCGCAGCTTCGAGCAGCGGATGCGCTTTTACGAATACGTGCAATGGCTCGCCTTCACGCAATGGCGCGCCATCAAAAAATACGCGGAGTCGCGCCGGGTCGCGCTCATGGGGGATATCCCGTTTGGGATCAGCTATTACAGCGCGGATGTCTTTGCAGCGCCGGAGCTGTTCCGGCTGGATTGGAGCGGTGGTGCGCCGCCGGAGCCGTATTTCAAGGACGATCCCTTCGTCGTGAAGTGGGGGCAGAACTGGGGCGTGCCGCTTTACGACTGGGACCGGATGCGCGGGGATGGTTTCGCATGGTGGCGGGAGCGGGTGCATCTCGTGCGAGGGATGTTTCATCTTTTCCGCATCGATCACATTTTGGGCTTCTACCGCATTTACGGTTTCCCGTGGCGGCCGCAGCGGAACGCGGAGTTTCTCCCGCTCGATCACGACCAGGCGCGGGCGCGCACCGGCGGTGCGCTCCCGCATTTCATCGAGGAGAACGACGATTCGATGGAAAGCCGGATGCGCAACCAGCGGCGCGGGGAGGAATATCTGCGCGTGCTCTGCGAGGTGGTGGGGGAATTCCGGCTCATCGGCGAAGACCTCGGGACGGTGCCGCCGTATGTGCGCCCATCGCTCACGAGCATGGGCATCGCCGGGTTCAAAATTCCCATCTGGGAGCGGAAGCCGGACGGCTGGCTCATCGACGGGCACGCGTACCAGCGGCTTTCGGTCGTCACGCTGGCGACGCACGATCACGAGCCAATGCGAGCCTTGTGGGAGCGCCTTTTGCGCGAATGCCACGATCCCGCTTTCAATCACCACGACGCGCTCATGGAGCTGCGCAAAATCGCCGGGTTCGCGGGAATCGATCTTCGTTCGCCGCAGCCGTGGAATGCGGAGTTGCATCGCGGTTTGCTGCGTTCGCTTTTCGCGAGCAACTCGTGGCTGGCCATCGTGATGGTGACCGATCTTTTCGCGACGGAGCAGCGCTTCAATGTGCCGGGCGCGATTGCCGAATCGAACTGGAGCGAACGGCTCCCGCTGCCGATCGCGCAGTGGAAAACGGATCCCCAATTGAAGGTCGCGCTGGCGAATACGCGCGATCTCCTCGCCTCCACGCGACCGTGAGGGGTCGGCGAGCGGGCTGGCCAGACGGTCGCGCGCTGGCGTAAAAGAATCCGCTCATGAAATTCCTCCCAGTGCTGCTCGCGCTCGGGCTGTCGGCCAGCTCGATGGCGCAAGATGCCTCCCCATCGCCCGCCGCCGCGGAATCCCGCAACGGGCAAACGCCCCGCGCGCCGTATCCGCCGGCGCCGGATTACCCGGTGCCGTATGGCGTCCCCGATCCTGCAGAGGTAAAAGAGGAGCTCGATGCGATTCTCGCGCGGCTGGAAAACGCCGTGGTCTTGCGAGTTGTTCATTCCCGAACACGGGAGGAGATTACCGACTTCACCAAGCCGGTCGGAGGCGCGGTGATGGATCGCGGTGCGGAGTGGAAATTCCAGCCGCTGCAGTATCCGCTGGCCGTGGCTTACAACGGCGCTTTGCTCGTGGCCGAAGTGACGGGCGACAAGCGCTACGCAGACTTCGCCACCGGCAAGTTCGAATACATCGCGGCGCAGTTGCCGAAGTTTCGTTCCTGGCCGCACGAGCCCAACAACCCTTTCATCTACTTCATCGAGCCGGATTCACTCGACGCGGTGGGTGCCATGGGCGCCGCGATGGTGAAAGCGCGCCGCGCCGGGCTGGCGCCGGACATGAAGGAGACGATCGATCTGCAGGCGAAACACGTGCGGTCCGGCCAGTATCGGCTGGCTGATGGGACCCTGGCGCGCAAATCACCGCGCGCCGATTCGATCTGGGCCGACGACCTTTACATGAGCGTGCCGTTGCTGGCGCAAATGGGCGCGATGACCGGCGATGCCGCGTATTTCGACGAGGGCGCGAAACAGCTTCTCCAGATCGGCGGCTACCTCTTTCGCCGCGAGCGCGGGCTCTTTGCCCACACGGTGAACACCCAGAACCAGGAAACGCATGTGGACTATTTCTGGGGACGCGCGAATGGCTGGTGCATGATGGCGGCGGTCGAGTTGCTGGACGTAATGCCGGAGAATCATCCGCGGCGGGCGGAGGTGCTCCAGCTCCTGCGTGCTCATGCCGAAGGCGTGGCCCAGCTCCAATCCGGTGAAGGCTTGTGGCGGCAGTTGCTCGATCGCGGCGACTCTTATCTCGAGAGCTCATGCACCGGCATGTTCGTCTTCGCGCTGGCCCGGGCGGTGAATCGCGGCTGGCTGGACCCATTTAGTTACGGCCCCGTGGCGCTGGCGGGATGGGGCGGATTGAGCGCGCGTTTTACCGACGACGGCCGCATTGACGGGACGTGCGTCGGCACGAACTACGGCAGTGATGCGGTTTTTTACTCGAACCGGCCGGCAACCGACGACGTGCATGGCTACGGCCCGGCTTTCCTCGCCGGAGCGGAGGTCATTCGACTGGTGACGAACGATCAACTCACCGCGCGGGTGGCCGGCTCCGGCGCGATCGTGGTGGAAAAGCGGCGCGCGAGGAACGAACCGCCGCGCTGAAGGCTGAAGAGCATGTTCACCGGGCTAGTGGAAGAAACCGGCGAGGTGCTCGTGCTCGACCGCCACGAACGGGGGGCACGTCTCGCCCTGCGGGCACGCCTGGTCAGCGGAGATACGCGCATCGGGGACAGCATTGCGGTAAATGGATGTTGTCTCACCGTCTCGGCGCGTGACGGCGGCACTTTAACCTTCGACCTGCTGGAAGAGACGCTGACTTGCACCAACCTCGGTTCCCTCGCCGCTGGCTCGCGGGTCAACCTGGAGCGTGCGCTGGCAGCCAGTGCGCGGCTGGGCGGGCATTTCGTCCAGGGCCATATCGATGCGAGCGCGCAAGTGGTTGATTTCACTCCGGCAGGTCCGGATCATCGCCTGGAGATCGAGTTGCCGGGAGAGTTCGCGCGTTACGTGGCGTTCAAGGGCTCCATTGCGGTTGATGGCATCAGCCTCACGGTGGCGGAGCTTCGCCCCTCCAGCTTTGTCGCCTGGATCATCCCGCACACTTTTTCGTCCACCAACCTGAGTGCGACGCGGAAAGGCGCCCGCGTAAATCTCGAGTTCGACCTGCTCGCCAAGTATCTCGAGCGCCTGCTCGCGACGAGCCGCGGAGAAACCGAAAACCGACCGTCCTGAGGGCGCTCAGGCCTCCTGGGTGCGCTTTAGAACGAAGGAGATCGAGCGGATGATCTCCTCGGACGAGGCCGGTTTGAAGATCGCGAGTCCATTGATCGAGTTGAGAAACGCCGCCACTTTCGGGTTCTCGCGATGGCCGGTGATGAAGATGAAGCGCGGGCAAAGGTGAGGTTTCACGCGCTCGACCGCCCGGTAAAACATATCCCCCGCCATCGAAGGCATGAGGATGTCGCACATGATCACGTCGTAATCGAGCGCCATCACCTCATGCAGTCCTTCCACGCCGTTCTTCACCGTTTTGACGATGAAGTTGTGCGCCTCCAGCAGCGCCTTGAGCGTATCGGCAAGTTGCACGTCGTCGTCGAGCAGGAGAATGCTTTTGATATCGAGATCCGGACTATCCGTAGTCGAATCGTGGAGTGAGGGCGCGGCCATGAAAAGGCGCGCATGGTAGATGCGTTGCCGGACCCTGTCATGCGAAACTTGGACGGACCGCGTCTCGGTTCTCGCTACCGCCGGGCTCAGAGAAACCGGTGCGGATGAAGGCTCTCAATAGACTCGCACTTCGAAGAGGGAGATATCTTTGCCGCTGACCGTCTCGGGATAAACCAAGCGCACGTAACGTCCGAGCACGCCGCGTTCGATGATAATAGGAGAGCCCAACGCGCCATCCTTGGTGGCATCCAGCAGTGTCTCCCATTTGGCGCCATCGCCCGACGCCTCGACGCGGAAGCGGTTTGGTTTCCAGGCAAACTCCGGACGAATCTCGATCCCGCGAAATTCCTTCGACTCGCCGAGATCGAGTGACAGGGAAGCCCCCTTGGCTTCGGGCGCTGCCGCCCAGCGGGTGGCGTAGTTATCGTCCAGGACATTAGCCGCCGCGTAGTCGGGCCGCTCGGACGACGCGCTGGCGGTGGCCGCCAGACCCGCAGAACGGCCCTGGGCCAGAGGCGCGCTGGAATGCGTCGGGGTCACCTTTTGCATGGTGCCATCCGCGGCGAAGGAAACTTCATCCAGGCAGGTCTGGCGGTTCACCGCTTTGGCTTCGAACGGGATGCTGTGCCGATGATAGAGGATGTAGGTCTTCCCCTCGTGGGCGAACAGGGCGTGATGCCCCGGGCTGAGGACATTGAGATCGCGATGAGTATTGAGGATCGGGCTCTCGGCCGTTTCCTTGAACGGCCCCAGCGGTGACGTGCCGGTTGCGCAACGCACCTCGTAACTCGTCTCGGTCGTCTTGCCGTACGAGTATGTGAGGTAATAGGTGCCGCCCCGTTTCCACATGAAGGGCCCCTCGAAATAATGCTCCGGCGTCACGTCTGCCGGCTCGCCATCGAAGGTCGCCATGTCCGGTTTCAACTTCACGGCAAAGCAGTGGCCGTTGACCCAATTCCAACCCGAGCCCCAGTACAGATATGCCGTGCCGTCCTCATCGAGGAAACACTCCGCATCGATCATGTGGTAAGCTGGTTTGTAATTACCCGGGATCAGCGGGCGCTCCCCGAGAAGATTTCGCCATGGCCCAAGCGGGCTCTCCGCGGTCCCCACCCACACTTCGTTTCCTACTGACACGTACATAAAAAACCGCCCGTCTTTCGTTTTCACCACCGAGGGCGCCCAGACCATCGCCCCCTTCGAAGTAGGACTGGTGCAGGCTTTCTTCGTCGGCCAGTTCAGCTCCCGGAACGTCCAGTTTTGGAAATCACTCGACTCCCAGCAGCCGAGCGTTTTGCCACCCCAGGGATCGAGTGTGGCGTAGAGGAAGAATTTCCCGTCGTGCTGCAAAAGTGATGGGTCGGCGTAGTAGCCGGGGAGAATGGGATTGGCCTGATGTGGCGCGTTCCAGATCTCCTCGGCGAGGGAGGAAAACGACTGCAGCATGAGCGCGAGACAGGAACAGGCGAGGCGGGGCAGGGAGATTGCCATGTTGGCGATTCCAGCGGCTTCACGCCGGAAAAGCCACTCCGGCCTCATTCGTGATCTTACTCTTACTCATGATCGTAATCTTCCGAGAGGGACGAGAAGGCAGAGGATTACGATCATGAGTAGGAGTAAGATTAAGAGTGGGCGGGCGGAAACTCAGGGCTCGAATTGCCGGCGCGGATGCTCGGCCAGGAAAGCCGCGATTTCGCGGGTGAATGGTCCGGCGAACTCGCGCTGCTTCTGCGCACCGACGCCGGAAATGCTGCCGAACTCCGCTTCAGTGGTCGGATATTCGCGGGCCATCTCGCGCAGCGCCACGTCGGAGAAAACGATGTAGGCCGGGACGTTTCGCTCGTCGGCCAGCTGCCGGCGCAGCGCGCGCAATCGTTCGAAGAGCGCTTCATCGCACGCAATCTCCCCGACATGCCGTTTGCGTTTCGGCTCGGCGACTTCCGCAGGTTTCGTGAGCGTAATGGCGCGTCTTTGTTTAATGGCCGCCAGCCCTTCGGGGGTGAGATCTACGGTGGCGAAGCGCTCCGCCGATTGCGCCAGCAAACCGAGCCGTACCAGCTCCCGCCCGATGGCCTGCCATTCCGCGCGCTTCATTTCTTTGCCGATGCCGTAGGTCGTGAGTGTGCTGTGGCCCCACTTCCGGATGTTCTCCGTCTCTCCACCGGTGAGCACTTCCACGATGTGATTGAGGCCGAAGGCAAAGCCGTTGCGTTCTTTCACGCGGTAAATACAGGAGAGGAATTTCTGCGCCGCGAGCGTGCCGTCGAACGTCTCCCGCGGGGCGAGACAGTTGTCGCACGCGCCGCAGTTTTCCTCCGGATACTCCTCGCCGAAGTAGCGCAGCAGCAGGCGCCGCCGGCACCCGGAGCTCTCGGCATAATGCACCATTTGCTGGAGCTGCTCGCGTGCGACGCGCTGCTCGTCAGGCTCTTTTTCTTCGATGAATTGCGTCTGCTTCACCACGTCGCCCGCGCTGAAGAGCAGCAGGCAATCGCCCGGCAAGCCATCCCGTCCGGCGCGTCCCGTCTCCTGGTAATAACCCTCGATGTTCTTCGGCAGATCGTAGTGCACGACGAAGCGGACGTTGGGTTTGTTGATCCCCATGCCGAACGCAATCGTCGCGCAAACGACGCGCACTTCGTCGCGCAGAAACAGCTCCTGATGCTGCGAGCGCTCCTCGCCCGTGAGCCCGGCATGATAAGGTCGCGCCGTCACGCCATCGGCCTGCAAGCGCGCCGCCACGGCCTCCGCGGCCTTGCGGCTCTGGCAATAAACGATGCCGCTTTCGGTCGGACGCGTGCGCACGTATTCCAGCAGTTGCTCGAAGGGCCGAGCCTTCGGCACCACGCGATAGGTAAGATTTGGGCGATTGAAACTCGCGACGTAACAACGCGGCTCGCGCAAATGAAGCTGCCGCACGATGTCGTGGCGCACCCGCTCCGTCGCCGTGGCCGTCAGCGCCATCAGCGGCGTCCCTGGAAACACGTCGCGCAGCCCGGCGATCTGCCGGTATTCCGGCCGAAAATCGTGTCCCCATTCGCTGATGCAATGCGCCTCATCCACCGCGATGCACTGCACGTTCCATTGCCGCAACGAATCGACGAAGCCGGAGAGCGTCGCCCGCTCCGGCGCCACGTAAAGCAGCCGGAACTCACCTCGGTGCAATCCCCGAAAACGCGCCCGAGCTTGTTCGCCGTCGAGGGTGGAATTGAGAAACGTCGCCGCGATCCCGCTCGCCGTCAGCGCATCCACCTGGTCTTTCATCAGCGCGATGAGCGGCGAGATAACGACGGTGAGCCCTTCGCGCACGAGCGCCGGAAGCTGGTAACAAAGCGATTTCCCACCGCCCGTCGGCAGCAGGGCGAACACGTCCCGCCCGGCGAGCGAGTCGCGGATTATTTCCTCCTGAAGCGGCCGGAACGAATCGAAGCCGAAGTGTTCCTTGAGAATAGGGAGGAGGTCTGGACGGCTCGTCATCGCGAAGTGCGCCGGAAGTCTAAAATCATTCAACCAGTATTGTCGCGACCGATGAGCTTTAGGGGAGCACGGGCTGCCAGCCCGTCTGGTCAAAGCTGCCAGCTTCGACGAACTTCCTCACTTTCCGCACAACAGTCATGGCCGGGCACGCTGTCCTGGCCGCGGCGCCCATTCCCTTTTGGAGCCAAATACGTCCGGGCCGAATTGACCTAATCAAGCACTCGTTCCGCTGCCTGGGCCACGTCTTTGTCGCCGCGGCCGGAGAGGTTCACGAGGATGAGCGAATCCTTCGGCATCGTCGGCGCGACTTTGATGACGTGTGCGACGGCGTGGGCCGATTCGAGCGCGGGGATGATGCCTTCGACGCGCGATAACGTCTGGAAGGCGCCGAGCGCTTCGTCGTCCGTCGCGTAGTCGAAAACGATGCGGCCAGCGTCGCGCAGGTAGCTGTGTTCGGGGCCGACGGCGGCGTAATCGAGCCCGGCAGAAATCGAGTGCGTGAGCTGAATCTGCCCGTTGTCGTCGGCGAGGAGATACGTTTTCGTCCCTTGCAGCACGCCCAGTTTACCGCCTTGGAAACGGGCCGCGTGTTTGCCGATACTGATCCCTTCGCCGCCCGCTTCGACGCCGGTCATGCGGACGTTTTCATCGTTTAGAAAGGCGTAAAAGAGGCCAATGGCGTTGCTGCCGCCGCCGACGCACGCGACGAGATGATCGGGCAAACGCCTTTCGCGTTCGAGCATTTGCTCGCGGGCTTCGTCGCCGATCACGCGATGGAAATCGCGCACCATCATCGGATACGGATGCGACCCGAGCGCGGAGCCAAGGATGTAGTGCGTGGTGCGAACGTTCGTGACCCAGTCGCGCATCGCTTCGTTGATCGCCTCCTTGAGCGTCGCCTGGCCGGCGGTCACCGCGACGACCTTCGCCCCGAGAAACTTCATGCGCGCGACGTTGAGCGCCTGCCGCTCCATATCGACCGCGCCCATGTAAACGACGCATTCGAAGCCGAACCGAGCGGCCACGGTCGCGGTGGCGACGCCGTGCTGGCCGGCCCCGGTCTCGGCGATGATCCGCTTTTTGCCCATGCGTTTCGCGAGGAGGATCTGGCCGAGCGCGTTGTTGATCTTGTGCGCCCCGGTGTGGAGAAGGTCTTCGCGTTTGAGGTAAATCTTCGCGCCGCCGAGCTGCCCGGTGAGTCGCTCGGCAAAATAAAGGGGCGTCGGCCGGCCGGCGAAATCGCGCAAAAGCAGCTTTAGCTCCTGTTGGAACGCGGGGTCGTTCCGCGCGATCGCATATTCCTCGGTCAATTCGCCGAGCGCCGTCATGAGCGTTTCGGGCACGAACATCCCGCCGTAGGGACCGAAATGTCCACGCGCGTCGGGTAGATTTTCGAGGGCGATCATGGGCGGAATGTTCTGGCGGGAACGCAGTAGCGCAAGCTTGGAGGCACCTGAGGCACCGTCAGGACGCGCATCGTCCTCCCAAGTTGTCATCATGACGAAGGGAAGGATCACTGACTATTTGGGCGGAGGCGGCGGCTTTGCTCCCATTGCTCCGCGCCGCCGCCCTCGAAAAGAAGGTGACCCTTCACTCCGCTCAGGATGACAGCGATCTTTGGGAAAGGTGCGCGATGGCGCGGCGGTGTGGGGAGGGAAGCGCGGGAAGTTGGTCAATCGGGAACCAGCGCTGGTGCTCGTTGGCTGTCCCGTTACACATGGCAAAAACCTCCAGCCGGACGCGGTGATGTGTGAAGGGATACGTCGTGCGGTAAAGCGGCGCCGCGCCGTTGGCGGCGGGGAGCAACGGCAGCCGCCACATGCCGCGGCAATGGCGGTCGCGCTGCATTTCCAGCAGCACCGAGCTTTGGCGAACGGTCCACGCACAAACTTCGCGCAGTTCCACGGGAGCAGGGCGCGGTTTTTTACGAGGAAGTGAGTCGGGATCGTTGGTCGCGCAAAATGAACGCACCGGACACCGGGTGCAGCGTGGCGTTCGCGGCGTGCAGATCAGTGCCCCGAGATCCATGAGCGCAGAGTTAAAATCGCGCGCACCGCGCCGCGGCAGGAGCGCCTCGGCAGTTTCCCAGAGTCTGGCCGCGCCGGCGGCTCCATCGATGGGCAACTGCATATCCAGCAATCGCGCCAGCACCCGGGCGACATTCGCTTCCACCACTGGTACGGCGCGATCGAAGGCGAAGGTCGCCACCGCATGCGCCGTATACCGCCCGACGCCCGGCAGTGCGTGGATGGCGTCGAGTTCCTCCGGAAAGTGGGCGCCGATCTGGCGCGCTGCCCGGTGGAGATTGCGAGCTCGCGAGTAATAACCCAGCCCCTGCCATGCGCGCAGCACCTCCTCTTCGTCCGCCTGGGCCAGGGTGACGGCGCTGGGGAAACGTTTCATCCAACGCTCGAAGTGTCCGCGCACGGTGGCGACGGTCGTCTGTTGCAGCATCACTTCCGAGACGAGCACCGCGTAAGGGTCGCGCGTCCGCCGCCAGGGCAGGTCGCGGCCGTCCTTCTGAAACCAGCGGCTCAGCCGGGCCCGAAACGCCGGCGCCTCGGCGACGGGGCATTTAAGTGCGGAGCGTCTGCATCCTTGAGTTGCGGTCATTCCGAATGCTGTTGTACACCGCGTCGCGCTCCGCGGGACAGTCATGAAATCCCAAAACAATGCCTGATTCCCCTGGAAGTAGCCGCGCCTTGACGAACCCCAGCTTCCCCACGACTGGATGCGCCAGACCTTTGGCAATGGTGCCCCCTTTTTTCTCCCAGTTTCTGAAGGTCTGCCTCCCGGCGATCCTGTGTATCTGGTGTCTGATTCCGGCCAGTTCCGCCCTTGCTCAAGGCGCACGCGATAAAGCGGTGGACTTGAGCGCCGTGGTGAACGTTTCGCCCCCACAGATAACTGTGAGCTGGCTGCCGTCCGCGTGGGAAATTACCGCCCAGCGCCTCTATCGCCGGTTGAAAGGCGCGTCCTCCTGGGGTTCGCCGATTACGCTCACCACGACCGCGACGAGCTACGTCGATAGCACTGTGCAGGTGGGGGTGAGTTACGAGTATTTCGTTTACCGCGTTTTCAATGGAGGACCGGGAAGCGCCATGGGGTATCTGAGCGCGGGCATCCGGCTGCCGCTGGTGGAGAGTCGCGGCCGGGTGATTTTGCTGGTCGACGACACCATGGCGACCCCGCTGGCGGCGGAATTGGCTCAGTTCCAACAAGACCTCGTCGGCGATGGGTGGACTGTAGTCCGCGAGGATGTCTCGCGAACGGCGACGCCGCCGGTGGTGCGTGCGCGGGTGCAGGCGCGCCAGGCGCAGGATACGACCAATACCCGGGCGCTCATTTTGTTCGGTCATGTGCCGGTTCCCTATTCGGGGCTTATCGCGCCGGATGGGCATACCGACCACCGGGGCGCATGGCCGGCAGATGTCTATTACGCGGATGTGAATGGGGCCTGGACCGACACCACGGTCAACGACGCGAGCGCGGCGCGCGCCGAAAACCGCAATGTCCCCGGAGACGGTAAATTCGATAGCTCGACCCTTTCGACCCAGCAAAGCGTGGAGCTGGAGACCGGGCGGATCGACCTGGCGAATCTCCCCGGCGCGCCGACCAGTGAAGTCGAGTTGCTCCGCCGTTATCTGCAACGCGATCACGCATATCGTTTCAACACCGGTGATTATGCGGACGTGCCGCGACGGGGGCTGGTCGTCGACAACTTTGGCTATTTCAACGGTGAGGCCTTTGCCGCCAGCGGCTGGCGGAACTTCGCGGCCTTCTTCGGGGCGGGCGCCGTTTTCCAGGGGAGCTGGTTCGGCCAGTTGCCGACCGAGCGTTATCTCTGGGCGTATGGATGCGGACCCGGCAGCTACCAGTCGGCAGGAGGAATCGGCGGCAGCGGCGACTTTTACACCACCCCGAGCAAGGCTGTGTTCACCATGCTCTTCGGCAGTTACCTCGGCGATTGGGACGTGGGTGACAGTTTTCTCCGCGCGCCCCTCGCGGGACCGGCCGGCTCGCTGGGCCTTACTAGCTGCTGGGCGGGGCGTCCGCATTGGTTTCTGCATCCCATGACGCTCGGCGAGACGATTGGTTACGGAGCGAAATTGACTCAGAATAACAATGGCTCGCTCAGCTCGTCGTATCTGCCCGGCGACCTCGTGCGGTATGTTCACATCGGTTTGATGGGCGATCCCACCTTGCGTCTGCACACGGTGTCGCCGCCGGCCAATCCCGTGGCCGTCATGGCGTCCAATGCAGTCAGCTTGAAATGGCAGCCATCTCCGGATGCGTCGGTCGAAGGTTACCTCATCTCTCGCGGAACCAGCGCCGCGGGGCCTTTTAGCAAGATCACCAGCAGTCTGGTGACGGGCACGAGTTACACCGACACCGCTGCGACGCCAGGACAGGGCTATGTGTACATGCTGCGCGCGGCAAAGCTGGAGGCCAGCGGCGGAGGCACCTACTACAACAGCAGCCAGGGACTTTTCCTCACTGGGACGGCGGGTGTGGCGGTTCCGCCCGCCCCCGAAATTTCGGTCACTGGAACGGACTTTTATCCGATTTCCAATGGCGACAGCTCCGGCAATCCTGCGAACGGGACGGACTTCGGTGGGGTGCGCATGCTGGCCGCGCCTTTGGCCCACACGTTCACTCTCCTCAACAGCGGTAGTGCGACGTTGCAGCTCACCGGCGCTTCGCGCGTGCAGATCTCGGGGACGAACGCCGCCGATTTCAGCGTCGCCGCCCAACCGCCCGCGACCCTGGCCCCGGGAGCAAGCGCTCCGGTGCAGATCAGTTTCCAACCTGGCAATGTCGGCCCGCGCGCGGCGACGGTGACGATTCTAAGCAACGACACGGACGAAGGCGTCTTTACTTTCGTGCTCACTGGCACTGGCCTGCCGGCGCTACCGGATATCAGCGTCGCCCCTCTCACTCTCACTCCGGTCCTGGCGTCAGGTGTATCGGGAACGGCCGGCTTCACCATCAACAATGGCGGGGACGGAACGCTGCATTACAGCGTCGCTTCGTCGTTCGGGAGCCATGCCTTTCGCGATTCGGCCTCGTTTGGCGGGCCAAAATATTCCTGGGTCGAGATTTCAAATATCGGGACAGTCGTGGGCGGATTTGCCGATACGGACGACGCGCTTTCCGATCCCATTCCCGTGGGCTTTGCGTTCCCATTTTACGGCAACTTCTTCTCCAGCGTGCGGGTATGCACAAACGGCTTCCTTTCCTTTACCGACACCGGCACCACCGCTTCGAACATGCTTCTGCCCAGTCTGGGCGCGCCGGCCAATCTGGTCGCTGCCTACTGGGACGATCTGGTCCTCGACGCGACGAGCCGGATTTACGCGGCCAACGTCGGGAGCAGTTTCATCGTCGAGTTCCAGAACATGGCGTTTTTTGGCGATACGACGGGCCGGCATATCACGTTTCAGATCGTACTGAAGCCATCGGGTGCGATCGTTTTCCAGTACAAGGATATCGCGGCCACCAGCGATCCCTACACCGTCGGCATCCAGGACGGCGCCCGGCTGGACGGATTGCTGGTGGCGGCTTCGACCAGTTATTTGCAGAGCTCGATGGCGATTCAGATCACGCCGCCCGGCTTCTACTCGTGGCTTTCGCCGGGAAGCAGCAGCGGAAATGTGGCACCGCATGGCGTCCTCTCGACCACCGCGCTACTCAACACGTCCGCGCTCAGTCCGGGTGACTACTACGGCGAGCTTCGGGTGACCTCCGATGATCCGGATACCCCGACTGAAACTGTGGCCGTTCGGCTCACTGTGATCACGCCGCGGCAGAGTTGGCGGTGGCTGCATTTCCAAACCCTGGGCAACACCGGCCTTGCAGCCGACGACGCCGATCCGGATGGCGATGGGTTTACCAACGGGGACGAGTATGCGTTCGGCGGAAATCCGAACATCAGTGATCTGGGAGCGCTCGTGCAGGTGAGTCAGGGTCCGAACGGTTACTTGCGAATCCAGTTCAACCGTGATGCGACGCACACCGATCTCGACTATGTCGTGGAGGCGTATCCCGATTTCGAAAGCGCTCCGATCGTTCTCGCGACCAGCACCGCAGGGGGACCGATCACCGCGCTGGCCGCGCACTCGGCCGTCGAAACCGGCAGTGGAAACGTGAAGGCCGTGACAGTGGAAGATGCGGTGCTGATGAACTCCAAGCCGGCGCGTTTCATCCACGTGCGCGCTGTTCCGACCGCAACGACTTCGCCCTAACGCCACGTAGAGGATTTCCCTCTGTGCCTCCGCGCCTCCGTGGTTCAATCATCCTCTCGTGCCGGAAGACAAGCCTCTTACCCTCTACACCGCGCCGCTCACGGCGGAACAAGCTGCGAAGCTGAAAACCTTGCTCCTGGCTGATTCGTTCCAGTTCGAGCCGAAACCGTACACGCTTTTCTACGCGCAAAATGGGCGCATCAACGTCGCGGTGTACGAGAAGGGGCCGAAGGTCGTTGTGCAGGGAAAAGGGACGCAGGAATTCGTGCAGTTCCGCCTCGAGCCGGAGGTGCTCGGCGAGGCGAAGCTCGGCTACGAAGAGGTGCATTCGCCGCAGATGTTCGAGCCGCATTTCGGCATCGATGAAAGCGGTAAAGGCGATTTCTTCGGCCCGTTGGTCATCGCCGGCGTTTATACCGACCGGGAGATAGCGCGGGCGTTCATGAAAGCCGGCATCCAGGACAGCAAACGCATCGGCACCGATGGCCGCATCCGCGCGCTGGCGAAGGTGATCAAAGAAACGCCGGGCATCGTCCACAATCTCGTCGCCATCGGCCCGGAGAAATACAACGAGCTCTATCTGAAGTTCGGCAACCTCAACAAGCTGCTCGCCTGGGGACACGCCCGCGTGATCGAGAACCTCGCCGAAGCGCGGCCCGATTGTCCGCGCGCGCTTTCCGATCAGTTCGCCAACCCCCGCCTGATCCAGAACGCGCTCATGAAAGCCGGGCGCAACATCAAGCTGGAGCAGCGCACCAAGGCGGAGAGCGACCTAGCCGTCGCTGCCGCCTCGATTCTCGCTCGGGAGCGGTTCATCGACTGGATGGATCGCACGGGCAAAACGCACGGCGGCATTCTGCCGAAAGGCGCTTCCGCCGCGGTAAAGCAACGCGCCCGTGATCTGGCGGTGAAGAACGGTTCTGAAGTCCTGCGTCAACTAGCCAAGGTGCATTTCAAAACCGCCTCGGAAATCGACCCGGTGATGTACCCGCGGAAAGAAGAGGCCGAGCTGCTGTGATTTTGTAGCAGCGGACGCAGGAGGTTGTCGTATCGGTACGGGAGGTCGAAGCGAAGTCAGAGCCTCCTCACGTCGGCTGCTACGTCACAATTGTTTTACATTCCGCTCACACGGCCGGAACAACCGGCCGCCCACCGCGCCGTAGCGTGGCGGCATGAAACTGCCACTCCATCTCGTATCGCTGGTCTTTGCGCTGAGCACGGCCAGCGCGAACACCGATTCCATCCAGCTCCGGGTGAAACCGGAGCGTGAACGGCTTTTCCGCCAGCGCGATGCGGAGATCGTTTTTCGCATCGACCTCGAAGGCGTAAAAGCCCGCTCCACCGAACGCAGGACGCCGATCAATCTCGCGCTGGTGCTAGATCGCTCCGGCTCGATGCAGGGTGCGAAGCTGGAAAAGGCGCGCCAGGCGGCGTGCATGGCGATCGACCAGCTCACCGAGCGCGATACGGTCTCGCTCGTCACCTACGATGACGAAACGCAGGTCGTCATTTCGCAGCAACGCGTCGAGGACGCCGAGAAGTTGAAGCGCGAGGTGCGCCGCATCGAATCAGGGGGAAGCACGGCGCTTCATGCCGGCGTGAAGCGGGGTGCCGAGGAGCTTCGGCGTTACGTTGAGAGCAAGGACATCAACCGCATCATCCTCCTCTCCGACGGGATTGCCAACGTGGGGCCAAGCTCGCCGCGGGAGCTGGCGCGACTCGGGCGCGAGCTCAAGGAGCGAGGTGCCGGCGTGACTACGGTGGGGCTGGGCGACGATTACAATGAGAACCTGATGGTCGCTCTGGCCGAGGCGAGCGCGGCGAATTATTACTATGTGAAAGACACCGAGACGCTGCCGAAGATTTTCGCGGAAGAGCTGGGACAGATCAAAAGCATCGTCGCCCGCAACCTGCGCATCATTATCGAGGTGCCGGCAGGGGTGGAGCCGATTGAAGTGATCGGCTGCCCCGAAATCCAGTTCCGCGGACGCAAGGCGGAGATCGCCCTGGGCGAGTTCTATGGTGCGCAGAAACGCCACTACCTGGTGCGTTGCCGCGCCAATGATCCGAGCAGCGCCCAGCTCGACCTTGGCCAGATTCAGCTCGCGTATCACGACGAGCTGCGCAATGCGGCGGCCAGTCAGGAAGAGGCGGCGCGCGTCGAGGTGACCGAAGATAAGGATGCGGCGGAGAAGTCACTCCACGAGGACGTGGTCGTGGACGCCACCGTGGCCAGCAACAACGCTGCGCGCGATCAGGCGCTGGAGCTACAGGATGCAGGTAAGACCGACGAAGCCGCCAAAGTTCTGGCCGGACAGGCGCGGATGAATGCCGCGCTGGCGCCGAAGGTGAAGAGCGGCCGCCTGAAAGAGGAGAGCGAGAGCTTGCAGCAGTATTCCGATCGGCTCGGCTCGGGCGCCAAATTCAACACGGGCGAACGGAAAGGTTTCCAATACGAGAACTATCAGCAGAAAAAGCAGCGCTGAATCGAGTATAGCCTCAGCGACACCTCTCCTAACCGCTGTCATGTTGAGCGAAGCGAAACATCTCCATCTATTTTCTGAGCAAACCGCCGCCAGAAATAGTCAGAGATTCTTCACTTCGTTCAGAATGACAGATCCTTGAATTCCGGACCGTTCAGTTATGAAAACTTTCTTTGCTGCTTCGTTGCTGGTCATCGTCTTTCTGGCTCGAACGGTGCGCGCCGGAGGGCCGGATGTCGAAATGGAAAAAGCGCATATCGATGCGGTCGAGTTCGATCATCGCGGCGTGGTGCTTACAGTGAGCGGAACGGTGAAGCTGTTTGTGCGAAAGACGGCGGAAGACGACGCGGCCAGTGGGAACGCGAAATGGGTCTCTGTTCCGATGAAGGCCGGAGAAATCCGATCGCGAGGAAGCGAGCTTTACGCGCTCGGCCTGGCTGGGCGCGACAGGTACGAGCAGCGGATTCGCGCGTTGAAGGGGACTGAGCAATTGTTGCAGATGTGGGATGCGGAGGCCGCCATGGAAGGCGGCTACGTCACGAGGATTTCCGCACGGCTGATCGGAGTGCTCATCCCGCAAAAAGGCGAGCGACGTTTTGCCATCGACCGGCTGGAGGAGCTCAGTGAGGAGCCGAAATGACAGAGACGTCGTATTTCTCGCTCGGCGTTGCTGGCAGAGCTCGGGCGGGCGAAACTCTTCGGGGAGCACAGGCCTCTGGCCTGTCGTGTTCGCTGTCCCAGCGAACACATCGACCATCCGGCGACGAGATTCTATCCGCAACGCGTGAGAGAGAACCACGCCCTGCAACACTCGATGTTCGCGGCGGGACACCGCGAACGACAGGCCGGAGGCCCGTGCTCCCCAACCCGCAGGCGTGAAAAAGACCGCGCTTGTCTTCCTGCTGGCGATCTTTGTGCCGGCGCTGATTCTGGGAGGGCTGGCGCTGCGCACGGCGGGGAAGCAGCGCATGATTATCGAGCAGCAGGAGATTGCCTTGCGACAGGGCGAGACCGATCGCGTGGCAGGGCAGATACGACAGGTGCTGGAAGCGCAGCAGCAGGAGTTCGCACGGGTGGTGAACGCACTCGTGACACGGGATGGAGAACGCGAAACCGCGGCTGACTTCGCCACCCGGCTCCGGAGCGAATGGCCGCGCGCGGCGCTCGGTTTTGCCGTGACGACCAGTGGGCAGATCATCTCGCCGACCCGAGGAACAAGTGAGGAGCGAGCCCAGGCGTTCTTGCGGGAGAACAGCCTTTTCCTGGGCAACAAAGAGGAGGCCGAGGTTTACCAGGCGCAAAGCGACGCGAGCGCGGTGATGCAGAATCTCACTCCTCAGACGGAGGAGGCGAAGGAGCAGAGCCTGGACCTGGCGAAAGCGCGGGGAAGGGGAGGAGCAGGCGCGCCCGCGGGGTTTGGGCGAGCCAAAAGCGAACCGGCAGAATTGGCGTCGGCGCCAGCGGAGTCGAATCGATCCCAAGGTCAGCAGCAGTTTCGCAAAATCGCGCCCCAGCGGCGAAGCGAGCAACAGCCGCCGCAGCAACTCGCGTCTAATCTGTTCGTTGCCAACTCGCGTTTCAATCAGCTCGTCGCCGGGGCTTCGGAAGGAACGATTGCGCGTTTTGTGCAGGATGAGCTGGAGGTCATTTTTTGGACGCGCCCGACAATTTACGCGGGCAAAACTTCGCGCACCTCGGAGACGGTTTTCGGAGCGCAGCTCGATCTGGCCAGTCTGCGCGAGTTGATCGCGCCCTCGGTGCAAAACGAGGAGTATCCGTCGTCCTCGTCTTCTTCCCTGTCGTTAAAGCGGCGCGCAACTACTCCGGAAATCTGCCTTGCCGTGCTGGACGATCACGCCAAGCCGGTCGTGCGGTCGCTGCCGGATTTCACCGCGAACTGGCGGACGCCTTTTGTCGCCACGGAGATCGGCGAAGTGCTGCCGCACTGGGAGGCGGCGCTTTATCTCACCGATCCGGATCGGCTGGCGCGCACGGCACAGTTGTTTAACTACCTGCTCTACGCGCTCATCGCGCTGGCGCTGGCGGCGATGGCTGTCGGCAGTTATCTCGTCGTGGCCGATACGCGCCGGCAGCTCGCGCTGGTGCAGAAGAAGACGGATTTCGTTTCCAACGTCTCGCATGAGCTGAAAACGCCGCTTACTTCGATCCGGATGTTTGCCGAGCTGCTGCACGAGGGGCGGGTGCGGGAGCCGGAAAAGATGTCGCGCTATCTGCGGATCATCACACTCGAAGCGGAGCGGCTTACGCGGCTCATCAACAACGTGCTCGATTTCGCGCGGCTGGAGCGCGGGCAGAAGCGTTACGACAAGCGCGCGCTCGATTTGCACGGCGTGCTGGCCCGGCTGTGGGAAGGGCAGGAGATGCATCTGCGCGAGCAGGATTTCACGACCTCGTGGCAGGCGGGCGCGCCGCCGTACCGCGTTTTCGGCGATGAGGACGCGCTCGCGCAGGTCGTCGTGAATCTGCTTTCGAATGCGGAGAAGTATTCCGGCTCGGCGAAGAGCATCGAACTGCACAGCTATGTGCACGCGGGCCGCGTCTGCGTGAGTGTGCTCGATCGCGGAACCGGCGTGCCGCCGGGAGAGGAGCAGAAGATTTTCGAGCATTTCTACCGCGCGCACGATTCGCTCTCGAACGGGATCCAAGGCAGCGGGCTCGGGCTTACACTCGCAAAGAAGATCGCCGAGGATCACGGCGGGACTATTCGGTATTCTGCGCGGAAGGATGGTGGGAGTAACTTTACGCTCGAACTGCCGGAGGCGGGAGAATGAATGGGAACGTCCAACGTCCAGCGTCGAACTTTCAACGTTCAAGGATTCGCGCGAAGTGGCGGAGGCGTTGGAAGTTGAACGTTGGAAGTTAAAAGTTGGACGTTCCCTCTTTATGAAAAAGCACCTGCTCGTGGTCGAAGACGACCCGCACATTCGCATCGGTTTGGTCGAGGCGCTGAGCTCGGAGGGTTATGAAGTGAGTGAGGTGAGCAATGGGACGCAGGCTTTGCCGATGATCCGAGAGCGGCGTCCCGACTTGATTCTGCTCGATGTGATGCTGCCGGGGAAAAGCGGGTTCGACGTGTGCCGCGAAGTGCGCGCGGCAAAGATCACCACGCCGGTGCTGATGCTGACCGCCAAAGGCCAGGAGATCGACAAGGTAGTCGGGCTGGAACTGGGCGCGGATGATTATGTGACGAAGCCCTTCGGCATCCGCGAATTGCTGGCGCGGGTGCATGCGCTTTTGCGGCGCAGCGGCGCTGGAAAGGGGAGCGATCTTTCGATGCCCGCCCGGATGAAGTTCGGCGCGGTGAACATCGACACGGCTGCGATGCGCGGTGTCCGCGGCAAAACAGAGTTCGAGCTGACCGCGCGCGAACTCAATCTGATGACACTGCTGTTCCGCAAAGCCGGCGAAGTCGTGAGCCGCAACGAGATTCTAGACGTCGTCTGGGGCCAGGAATACCTCGGCACCACACGCACCCTCGACCAGGTAATCGTAAAGCTACGCCAGAAGATTGAGACCAAGCCCGCCGAGCCTCGGCACCTGCTCACTGTGCACGGTGTGGGATATAGGCTGCAGATTTGAACCACAGAGACAGGGAGACACAGAGAGGCTGATAGGAACAGGATCGGCGGAATTCCTTGAGCCTCTGTGTCTCGGTGCCTCTGTGGTTTAAATCCGTCCCTCCGCGTCTCCGTGCCTCCGCGGTTTCAGCCAGGCTACACGTTAAACCGGAACTCTACCACGTCCCCGTCCTGCACCACGTATTCCTTGCCTTCGATGCGGAGCTTGCCGGCTTCGCGCGCTTTGGCGAAGGAGCCGAGATGAACGAGTTCGTCAAAATGCACCACCTCGGCGGCGATGAAGCCGCGCTCGAAATCGCTGTGGATCACGCCGGCGGCAGCGGGAGCCTTGTCGCCGGCGTGGATGGTCCAGGCGCGCGTTTCGTCTTCGCCGGTGGTTAGATAAGTGCGCAGGCCGAGCAGGTGATAAACGGCGCGGATGAGCGACCCGACACCGCTTTCGTTTACGCCGAGATCCTTCAAGTAAGCGGCGGCCTCGTCGTCCGGCAGATCGACCAGCTCGCTCTCAATGGCGGCGCTAATGACGATGGCGTGGGTGTCGTGGTGCATGCGCACGTAGTCGCGCACGGCTTTCACGTAACGGGAGGCGGCGTGTTGCCGGGAGATGTCGAGGGTGTCGTGGGGCAGGCCGCCTTCCTGGTCGTCGGTGGCGTCGATCTCCGCGGTGAGATTGGCGAGATCGTTCTCGGCGACGTTGCAGGCGAAGATGACCGGCTTCGAGGTGAGCAGGAAAAACTCGCGCGCGAGTTTCTTTTCCTCGTCGCTCAGCGCGAGGGTGACCGCCGGTTTGCCGGCATCGAGATGCGGAACGAGTTTCTCCGCCAGCGCGAGCTCGGCCTTGGCGTGCTTGTCGCCACTGCGTGCGGCTTTCTGCTGGCGGTCGGCGCGCTTTTGCACCGCGGCAAGATCGGCGAGCACGAGCTCCGTGGTGATGACTTCGATGTCGCGGATCGGGTCGATGTTTCCGCTGACGTGGTGGATATCGTCATTCTCGAAGCAGCGCACTACCTGGACGATGGCGTTCACCTCGCGGATGTGGCTGAGGAACTGATTGCCGAGCCCTTCGCCCTGGCTGGCGCCTTTCACGAGTCCGGCGATATCGACGAATTCGATCGCCGCCGGGACGGTCTTCTTCGACTTCGAGAGCTTCGTGAGCGCGTCGAGTCGCGGGTCGGGCACGATGACGATCCCCTGGTTCGGATCGATGGTGCAAAACGGGTAATTCGCCGCCTGCGCTTTGCGGGTGCGGGTAACGGCGTTGAAAAGGGTGGATTTGCCGACGTTTGGAAGGCCGACGATGCCTGCGCTTAACATGAGGGGGAGACCGGTTTTACGCCGGGAAGTCGCGGCCGGTGGGAGGTGCGGCGACGTTGTAGTCTTCGATCCAGTAGGCCTGGAAAATAACGAAGAGCCAGTACACCGGCAGAATGAGCAGCCCCAGGCCCATGGTGAAGGTCGCGATCACCGCGCAGGCGAAAATCGCCACGAGCGTCCCCAGGAGAAAAAGCCAGCCGGTGAGCTTGTGACCTTTATACAGGTGCCCGAGGCCGGGGACGAGGCTGAGACAGGCGGCGGCGAGATCGCGGCCCTCGATGTTGCCCGCATCGCGTCGATATTCCGCCGCGCGTACCCAGTCGCAACGAATGCAATGGTCAGCTCCCGGAGCGAGCGGCGTGTCGCAGAGGGGACATTTCTCAGTTTCAGTGACGGGAGAAGGATCGATGACGGCCATGGCGAGGACGATTGGTTTTGCGGCGTTGCGAACTCTAATGCCAAGCTTTTGGCGCACGCAACCCTCCTCAATGGCCGACCTGCGCAAAATAACGGAGTTCCTGGATCGCGAGCTGAAGATCGCCGGCGCGACCGATTGGCCGAATGCGTTCAACGGTCTGCAGATCGAGAACTCCGGACCCGTGCGCAAAATCGCGACAGCGGTGGATGCATGCGAGTTCACGATCCGTGCGGCGATCGAAGGCGGAGCGAGCCTGCTGCTCGTGCATCACGGTTTATTCTGGGGCGGTGTCCAGCCGCTGACCGGGGCGACGTTCCGAAAGTTCAAACTCGCGCTGGGGAACGATCTGGCCGTTTACGGCGCGCACCTGCCACTCGATGTGCATCCGCGGCTGGGCAACAACGCGCTGCTCTGCCGGGCGCTCGGCTTGCGCAGTCTGGAGCCGTTCTTTTTTGAGAAAGGGCAGTTCATCGGCTTCAAGGCCGCGGTGCAGATGAAACGCGATGATCTCCGCAAACGGATCGAACGCGCGGTTGGCGGGCCGGTTCACGTTTGTCCTGGCGGGCCGGCGGAGATTCGGAAAATCGGGGTCGTCACCGGCGGTGCGGGCGCGGAAGTGGCCACGGCGGCGCGCGAGGGCGTGGATACATTCGTCACGGGCGAAGGTCCGCATCACTCGTTCACGCTGGCGGAGGAATTGGGCGTGAACCTTTTCTACGCCGGCCACTACGCGACGGAAACGTTTGGCGTGAAAGCGCTGGGCGCTTTGCTGTCGCGGCGTTTCCGCGTGCCGTGGGAATTCATCGATCATCCGACCGGGCTGTGAAAGAGCGGGCGCCAAAGCGGACCCGCCTCCGACACGATTTCTTTCGCCGCGACCCGCGTATCTGTGCGGCCGAGTTGATTGGCTGCGAACTCATCTGGGATGGATGCGGCGGAATCATCGTCGAGACCGAGGCCTACTCCGAGGTGGGCGACGAAGCCTGCCACACCTTTGCCCGACCCAGTGCGCGGGCCTTTGTCGCGGCGCACGCAGCTGGCGCGGCCTACATCTATTTCAACTACGGGATGTACTGGCTGCTGAACGTGCTCGTGAAAGGGGGGAGTGAGGACGGGTTTGTCCTGCTCCGGGCGCTCGAGCCGACCCGCGGCCTCGACCTGATGCGGCAACGCCGCCGGACCGACAAACTCACCGCGCTTTGCTCCGGGCCGGGAAAACTCGCGCAGGCCATCGGCGCCACCGGGAGCGAGCACGGGATCGATCTATGCGCCGGACCGGAGCGTTGTTTTCTCGCCCGGCAAACGCCCGTGGAGGTGATTACCGATGTGCGGATCGGCATTTCCAAGGCCGCGCACCTGCCGTGGCGCTTCCTCGCGAAAGAGAACCCGCACCTGAGTATCCGACCGGGCAACAACCGCTCTTAATCTTACTCTTACTCCTGATCGTAATCTCCGCGTGGGCTCGGGCGGCCGGAGGGAAGATTACGATCAAGAGTAGGAGTAAGATTAAGAGCAAAAAGCAAAGGCCAGCCCGAACATGCCGAGCTGGCCTCGCTAAAGGGGTTCCAGATTACTTGCTGTAGGAACTGCCGTGTGAGCTGGAAGTGCTCATATTGCTGTGCGGCTTTTCCTTGTGCGCACAGGCGCTAAAGCCGGCGAGGGCCAGAGCCGCCGCCGCGATCATGATGAATTTAGACATTACGTATTCGCCTCCTTTCTGCAGCGGGTTGCTGCGCGGGCCATAAAATGACCTTTCGCTGCGATTACAACGATTTTCTCAGCCTCTGTGGATGTGCGGAAAGATCAGCCCCACCTGCCATCCGCGGCCCCGTGCGGCAAAACCGTCCTCGTGTAGAGATTATCTGGCCTGCATTCCTACGATCACCGGAATGAAAGGAAGAACACCACCGGCGAGAAAAGTTAGAAAGGTTGTTACTCCCAACAGGACGGTTGCGGACAAATGCGTCGAGAGCAGGTGACCGGGAATTGGTCTGGAGCGGAAAAAGGCGAAGATCGCGATTGTCGTGACAAGTCCGATAAGAGGCAAAGCAATGAGAACCCAGCCCGATCCAAGGACGGCTTGAGTGAGTACGGGTAAAGGGCGTCCATCCTTGGGGGGATAATCGACGAACCGATTCTGAAGGATAAGGAAGGGTATCCCACTGAAAACGGCGCACACGAGCAGGAAGAGGGCATTGAGAATTATGGAAATGCGCCACATCGAGTTGATCCCTGGCTGAAGGAACCTGCAGACGTAGGTTCTCACATTCCCGTAGAGGGTGTCAGGCATTTTGACGCCGGAGGCGTCGCGGAAATTAGCCGGGGGTCGAGCGAAGCGAAAACCCCCGGAAACCGCATGAATAAAGGATCACGCCCCGGCAGGGGCGGCGGACACGGCGCCCCGCAGGATTCTCCGCCGCCCCTGCCGGGGCGGATATTCTTCGCAATGGGGTTCCGGTGGCTGGCGCCACCGGCTAATATCCGCTGGCCCTCCGGGCCAGATGGCTCATTCCTCGTTACGGTTCAGCTCCATATCCAGGCATCCCCAGGGATGCGGTCGCGCGGGCCAGCCTGGTTAATGGGATCCAAGTCGGGCGAGGCTCCCGTCGAGGGAGAGGGTTTCGCCGGCGTTCGCGGTGAATTCGGCGGTTTTTTCTCCGGCGCGGATTTTTAACGGTCCGCTCTGAGTCGCGCGAATGGCGGCGGAAGCGAGTTTTCCTTCGCGCCAGGCGAGGTCGATCTCGTAGCCGCCACGGGCGCGGAGGCCGCGCACGGAGCCGTTGGGCCAGGCCCCGGGTAAGGCGGGGAGGAGGTCGAGCTCGCCGCGATGGCTTTGCAGCAGCATCTCCGCGACTCCGGCAGTGAAGCCGAAGTTGCCGTCGATCTGGAAAGGCGGGTGCGCGTCGAA
>JADMIO012791347.1_pt1 | contig 42991 bp, 30 predicted proteins | sample 8958161 | NCBI WGS metagenome assembly JADMIO01 (sample SAMN16585339, study PRJNA669376) | soil metagenome | isolation source: Crop rotation soil | place: USA: Cullars Rotation, Alabama | collected 2011
GGCCGCGACTTCAAGTCACGTGAATTCCAAGCTTCGGATCCCACTGTGCTGGAAAGTAGCCCCCGGGCGGTGGCCGTCGGCGATTTTAATGGCGATGGCCTGGTGGATCTACCGGCGGTTTCGGAAACAACCGGAGTGGTGACCATGCTGCTGAATCAAGGCGGGGGAGATTTTCTCACGCCGTCGGCTGTGACCGCGGATACCGGTGTTCCTTATTTCGCCGATTTTAACGGCGATGGGAAACAGGACCTTTTATTGGACTCCGATCTAATTGCGGGGGAAGGGGTTCGTTTCGGCAACGGCGACGGGACTTTTCAGGCTCCGGTTCAAATGTCGCCGCTTAATCATACGGGCATGCTCGTCGGCGACGTAAACAACGACCAGAAACCCGATGTGCTCGCTTCGCGCGGCGACGGGATATCGGTGTTCGTCAACAATGGCAGCGGTACCCTTCTTCCGCCTATTTTCCTTGCCACCACGCCCGGAAAAATGGGGTTGGGTGATTTTAATGGGGACGGCAAGGCCGACCTGATCATGACGGGCGGAACTCCCACTTTGCGCATTTTTCAGGGCGACAATGCGGGCAATTTCGTGCTGGCCTCCGGCGAGAATGTTCCCGACGGCGTCGTCAGATTGACCGTCGCGGATTTTAACGGTGACGGCAAACCGGATCTTTTGCTGAATAATGCGTCGACTTTAAAGTATCAGGTAAAGCTCCTCACGGGAGTAAACACCTTTGGTCCCGCAGTGACGCTCGACGATGGCGGTTGTTCTGCGCTCGGCTCTACCACCGGAACGGTGGGTGATTTCAATCAAGACGGGAAACTTGACATCGCTGCACCCGCGCAATGCAGCAACGGCACGAATATGGCCGTGTACGGGGGAAATGGTACGGGAGCTTTTAGCCTGCTTAGCACGTTCGCGACGCCACCCAACGCTCGTGACATGGCCGTGGCGGATTTTGACGGAGACGGCCATCTGGACATCGGTACAATCTGTATTGGTGAATATTCGGTTGCATTAGGAAATGGCTTGGGGCAATTCTCGGTAATCCGCTACGCGGTGGGCCCGGCTGGGAGTAACGCCGCTGTCGCGGAAATTACACGGGACGGGATACCCGATGTTGTATTTTCCTACGGTACTCCGGTTACCACCGCCGGCACCTTCCTCCTGAAAAGCAGAGCGAACGCTCGCGGCCGGGTCACCGCCGATTTCGACGGCGACGGTCGTACAGATATCTCGGTGTTCCGGCCTTCGACCGGCATCTGGTACATCATTCGCAGTTCCGACAACACCTTTTACGGCGTCCAATTCGGTCAGAACGGGGACATCCCGGTTCCGGGCGATTACGACGCGGACGGAAAAACGGACATCGCCGTGTTCCGGCCCGCTGGTAGCGTTTGGTATATCCTCCGTAGCACCGATGGATCGTTTTTCGCGGCGCAGCACGGTACAACGGGGGATATTCCGGTGCCCGCCGATTACGACGGGAACGGCAGCACCGACATCGCCGTCTACCGGCCGTCGACCGGCTACTGGTATACGTCGGTAAATGCGGTTCAATTCGGCGCGGCGGGCGATATCCCAACGCAGGCCGATTTCGATGGGGATGGCCGCGCGGATGTAGCCGTGTTCCGGCCCAGCGCCGGCGTCTGGTACTCCCTCAGAACGTCGGAGGGCTTCCAACAGGTCTCGTTTGGTATTAACGGCGACCGTCCGGCGCCACTCGATTACGACGGCGACGGCAAAGCGAACATCGCGGTCTTCCGTCCGTCGAATGGATTCTGGTACACGTCAACCAACCCCGCGACCAATTTCGGGGCGATCCAATGGGGTCTGAGCACTGATGTGATGGTGCCGGGCTATTACGACGGAGACGCGCGGGCCGACGTGGGTGTTTACCGAACGGGCGATTGGTATGTACTTAACACGGCGACACCAACCTACGACCACTTCTACTTTGGCGCGGCGGGAGATATCCCGATACCGCTAACCTACATTCCGCAATAGCGCAACCGGATCGATAGGACCGGCCCTCCCGCGGGGCCGGTCCTATTCTTAAACAATTCATGTTACGTGGAACGAATCGCATGGGTCGACTTGGCAACCCTGCTTGTTTCACCGCCGCGGATCGACAGTTCAATATCGCCTTGAATCCCTCGAGGTTCTGGGGCAAAAAGCGACTAATCGGACGCGCGTTCCGGTATAGTGATCGAACGCCCGACATTACCCCTACGTGGTTGATTAATTTGGCTTGCCCACTCGGAGACGTACGATGAAAACTCAAAAGAATACTTTGAAGAATTTATGGTGGTCCTTTATCACGGTGGCGCTCCTCGCGGCCGCCGCCACACCCACTTTCGCGGTTGGCCCGTTCAAGATGGACGCAGCCGTCGTGATGCCCGGTGGCAGTGAGACCGACACGGTCGTTTCCGGAGATTTCAATGGTGACGCCAAATTAGATCTGGCCGTGGCGACCTCGGTCGAGGTGCGTGTGCTTGTTGGTGACGGCACCGGGCGGTTGACCGCCGGCTCGACCGTTAGCGTGGGCAACGGAGTCCGTCAGCTCATCACGGGTGATTTCAATCTCGACGGTAAACTGGACCTGGCGTCGGCAAACTTTAGCTCCAACAACTTTAGCATCCTGCTGAACAACGGTGCGGGCGGCTTTACCGTCGCTTCCTACCCTGCGGGGTTTGGTCCGACGAGCATTGTGGCGGCGGATTTCAACGGTGATGGTCGTTTGGATATCGCTACCTCGAATGAAACTTCGGCAACCTTTACGGTTTCGCTCTTCAATACGGGCACCAACTCGTTCGACCCGCCCACGATCGCCCCCTTGGCGAATACGACGCTGAAGTTTTTGGTGACCGGGGACGTCAACGGCGACCTTAAAAACGATCTGATCTTCGCGAATGCGACGGAATCGCCCAGCTTGATAACGATGCTCGGCAACGGGAATGGCACCTTCGGTGCGCCGCTCAGCTCGACCATGGGCGCCACGGGGATCAACGCGGCGGCCTACCTGGCGATGGCGGATTTTAACGGCGATACCAAACCGGACATATTGGCCGCGACCTTTTTGGATAAGGTCGTACTGATGGCCGGCAACGGCGCCGGATCGTTCACCCAAACCAATATCTTCACGCTGACCAACACGAATACGCCGAGTTTCATTGGTGTACGCGACCTGGATGGCGATGCAAAACTGGATATTTACGTTCCGGCCTACGATTCCGACACTTTCAACGTGCTTTACGGGGACGGAACCGGCGGCGTAACGCAGCAGGTCAGCACCTTGATCTCGTTCGAACCCCGCGGAGCCGCCGTCGGCGATTTCAATGGCGACGGGTTGATCGACCTGGCGGCTGGTTCGTTTGTGAATGGCGGTGCCAGCGTATTGCTCAATCGCGGTGGCCGCGTCTATCCGACGCCGGTGAAGGTCGATCCGCAGGACACCCGAATTCGTATCGCCGATCTTAATTATGACGGTTATAACGATCTAGTGGCCGGAATTACCACGGTCAAGATCTACTTCGGGAGCGCTTCGGGCACTCTTTCCGCGCCCGTCGCTTATAACTTTCCCTTCGACGGAACGGCGATCGCGCTCGGCGACATAAATGGAGACGGCAAAGCGGACCTCGTAACCACAAACAGCAATGGTTTGACGGTACGGTTTAATGACGGCGCGGGAGGGTTTGGCACCGTCGTTAACACGAACACCAGCGCTACACAGCTAGCTATAGGGGATTTTAATGGCGACGGGAAGGCGGATCTAGCCTACCCTGGCTCCTTAAGCGGTATCAATATTCTACAGGGTGATGGCGCGGGTAACTTCTTTTTAGTGGGAAGCGTTCCCACCACTTTTTCGATCAGTTCGCTAAAGGCGATTGACTTAAATGGCGATAACCGGCCGGATTTCGTCGGCGTTCAAAGCGGTTCCGTGATGACGGCCTTGGCCACGGGACCGAACACGTGGGCGGCGCCGATCAATCACTTCCCGACCGCCGGCGGCGCGTTCGACGTGGTGGTGGCCGATTACAATTCCGATGGCCGGCTCGACCTGGCGAGCGTGGGTGGTGGCGCCATTAAGATATTTTTCGGCGCCGGTAACATAACTTGGGGCACGGCCAACTCCGATGTTACCGTCCCGCTCGCGGGGTTTAATACCAACACTGGCATGGGTACCGATTTCAACGGTGACGGCCGCGCCGATATCGCTGTTGGTTCGTGGGGCAGGATCGAGGTCGCGCTTGGCGACGGCGCCGGTCACTTCACGGTTACGGGTTTTGCGGCGGGCCGGGCGAAATTAAATTATGCCGCCGGAGACATCACCGGCGACGGCACGCCCGACCTGGTCTTTGGCACGACGGCGGTGCAAACGACCGGAACGTGGATCATTAAGAACTTGACCTCGTTCGCGCGGGGTAAGGTTACCGCGGATTTCGATGGCGACGGCCGCACCGACATCTCGGTCTTCCGGCCTTCGACCGGTATTTGGTACATCATTCGCAGTTCCGACAACACCTTCTACGGCGTCCAATTCGGTCAGAACGGGGACATTCCTGTTCCGGGCGACTATGACGCGGACGGAAAGACGGACATTGCCGTGTTCCGGCCCAGCGGTGGTATTTGGTATATGCTGCGGAGTTCCGACGGATCGTTCTTTGCGCAGCAGCACGGCGCCAATGGGGACATTCCAGTACCGGCCGATTACAATGGCGACGGCACGACCAATATCGCGGTTTACCGGCCTTCAACCGGGTTCTGGTACACGTCGACCAACCCGGCAACAAACTACGATGCAGTCCAATTCGGGGCCGCGGGAGATATTCCGACCCAAGCCGATTTTGACGGTGACGGCCGCGCGGACGTCGCGGTGTTCCGGCCCAGCGCGGGCGTTTGGTATTCGCTAAGGACCACGCAGGGCTTCCATCAGATCTCGTTTGGCATAAACGGCGACCGACCGGCGCCACTCGACTATGACGGGGATGGCAAAGCCAATGTGGCGGTGTTCCGTCCGTCGAATGGATTCTGGTATACGTCGACCAACCCCGCGACCAATTTCGGCGCGATCCAATGGGGTCTCGGTACCGACGTGATGGTGCCGGGCTATTACGACGGGGATGCTCGGGCCGACGTAGGCGTTTATCGTACTGGCGATTGGTATGTACTCAACACCGCCACGCCGACCTACAACCACTTCTACTTTGGAGCGGCGGGAGACATTCCGATCCCGTTGGCGTACATTCCGCAGTAACGAAGGCGGGTTAAAATGACCGGTCAGATCTTGGCCGGTCATTTTTCTCGCGGAATTGTGTTCCTCGCTTACCGTGACCGCGGACGGCTCGCCCGCTGCGCCTGCCGCCGCGTAGACCAAAAACACCAAACCCCGAACGGTATGCGCTTTCCATTACCCCACTTCCCCCAACCGGCGGCGAGCCGCCCGCGCTCCCAGCAAGCAACTTGCTCGCTATCCTTGGCGTTTTAGCTAAGTCACGTGCTGGGGAAAACTCACGAACGCCGGGGCGGTGGGTAAATTATTGTTACCGAAATCAGCTTACGACTATCCTGTTAGTTAACGTCAAAGGCGATTTAGCCCAATGAACGCCAAAAGTTGAATTTTGGACGTAGAAACGTCAATAATATCGGGCTATCGACCCACTCCGGCCGGACCGGTTTGAATGGTCCACACTTGGTCAACCGGCGGGTCAACTTTCAGCTTTGGCCTAAAGCCGGTTTTAGAACAATTGTTTGGTTAGCGCGGCCCCAACCCGCAGAGGCAAAACGATGACCACCCTGACGGTTCGATCCTTTTCTCTTCGCTCACTATCGCTTATTTCGACCACTATCCTTCTGGTCCTGCTGCTGGCGGCTTCGGCACTCGGGAAGGATCCTTTGAAAGGCGCACGCGACGTACCTATCGGAGTTGGCCCGACAACAATGGTGACGGGTGATTTCAATGGCGACGGTAAGTTGGATTGTGCGGCCTCGAACTTCGCGGGACTGGCGGTAGGAGTCGTATTCGGGGACGGCCACGGAGGTTTTTTACCGGCCACCAGCTATTTGGTCGGCAGTCACCCTTATCAAATTATTGCCGGACAATTCAGTAACGATAATTTTCTCGATCTCGTGGTCATGCTCCCCGAGTCAACTAGTGCCGCCTTGTTCACCAATAATGGTTCCGGCGGCTTCACCATTACCAATTACAACACGAGCACCGTCGCAAGCGTGGTTACCAGCGCGGATTTCAATAACGACGGCCGTGCCGACCTGGCGGCGGCCAGCGGTTCGAACAACTTTATCGCCGTCATGTTGGCCAATCCCGCCGGCGGTTTTAACTCTCCTTCCTTGATCATGTTCAACGCCGCGAATCTCACGAGCATTACGGCCGGCTTAATGAATGCCGATGGGAATTATGACATCGTCGTCACCAATGCAGCCCTTAGCCGGATCGCGGTCTTAACCGGCAATGGAGCCGGCGGTTTTTCGGCGCCGGTTAACTTTGCCACCGGTACCGGCACCCAACCAATGCAAATAGCCTTGGGCGATTTTAACGGGGATACCAAACTCGATGTGATCGCCGTGGTGATCACACCGAACCGGCTCTCGTTTATGGCCGGCGACGGAGCCGGCGGATTGGCGGCCCCGGTGAACCTTACCGTCACTTCTCCTCCCGCTTCCGTCACCCTCAAGGACGTCAACAACGACAATAAGCTGGACATCCTACTTCCCGCGAACGGCAACGCCAACTTGTACATTAAGTACGGAGACGGGACCGGTAGCGTATCGACGGAAAAAGTGTTCATGCTCACTCCCGGACCGCGCGCGGTGGCGACGGGCGATTTCGACGGCGATGGCTTGATCGATCTGCCCGCGGTGTCGGAATTGGGCGGGTTCTTGACCCTCTTTATAAATCAGGGTAACGGTAATTTCCTGACGCCGACGCTGGTGACGGATGATCTCGGAACCCCCTCCTTCGCCGATTTTAATGGCGATGGAAAGCAAGACTTGCTTATGGACCGGGGTGCCACAGCCCTGGGAACGGTCCGCTTCGGGAATGGTAACGGTACCTTCCAGGCGCCCGTATCATTCACGGCCCAGAATCGCGGCACCGATCTGATCATCGGTGATGTAAATAACGATCAGAAGCCGGATATCCTTACCAGCGGTGGCGCCGGTATCAGCGTTTTGGTCAACAATGGCAGCGGTGGTTTTCTGCCCGGCATTAATATCGCATCGCAGCTCGGCCGGCTCGGTTTGGGCGATTTCGATTCCGACGGGAAGGTGGATCTGGTCTTATCCGGCGCCCCGGGGATGCCGAATGTGTATATCTTTCAGGGTGACAATTCGGGCAATTTTAGTTTCGTCGCCGGCGACAATGTTGCCGCTGGCGCCAGCTCGGTAATCGTCGCGGATTTCAACAACGACAACAAACCGGATCTGTTCTTGAGATCGGGATCGGGATACGTGGTTAAGTTACTCAATGGCACCAACAGCTTTGCTCCACCGGCCACACTAGGCGGGGGCGGCTGTACGCCGAACGGCAACGGACAACCGGCACTCGCCGATTTTAACCATGACGGGAAACTCGATGCGGCCGTATCGGCCACTTGCGGCAATGGCACCAACCGGGCGGTCTATGCCGGTGACGGCGCCGGTTCGTTTAGTCTGCTAAGCAATTACGTGGGCGGGATAAATCCTGTCTTCACGGTCGCTACGGATTTCGATCGCGATGGCCATATAGATATTGGGTCGATGGCGTATGGCGAATACGTCGTGGCGTTTGGCGATGGGCTGGGGAATTTCTCGACGATCCGTTATGCCGCGGGCAGAGGCACGTCAACCGCGGCCGTCGCGGAACTTACCAGCGACGGCGTGCCGGATGTCGTCTTTGTCAACGGCACCAGCGGGGGCCTTTATCTCATACCGAGTCGGCCCGCCGCGCGGGGCGGAGTGACCGCCGATTTCGACGGCGACGGTCGTACAGATATTTCGGTCTTCCGGCCCTCGACCGGAATCTGGTACATCATTCGCAGTTCGGACAGCACCTTCTACGGTGTTCAATTCGGCCAGAACGGAGATGTTCCGGTACCGGGCGATTACGATGCGGACGGAAAGACGGATATTGCCGTCTTCCGGCCTAGTGGCAGCGTGTGGTATATCCTACGCAGTTCCGACGGTTCGTTCTTGGCTCAACAACACGGCACCGCCGGGGATATTCCCGTCCCGGCCGATTACAACGGGGACGGGGCCACCAACATCGCGGTCTACCGGCCTTCGACTGGATTCTGGTATACGTCGACCAATCCGGCAACGAACTATGATGCGGTCCAATTCGGCGCAGCAGGCGATATTCCGACCCAAGCCGATTTTGACGGTGACGGACGAGCCGATGTCGCCGTTTTCCGGCCCAGCACCGGCAATTGGTACTCGCTTCGGACCACGCAGGGCTTCCATCAGATCTCGTTCGGCATAAATGGCGACCGTCCGGCGCCGCTCGACTACGACGGCGACGGCAAGGCCAACGTGGCGGTGTTCCGGCCGTCGAACGGTTTCTGGTACACCTCGACCAACCCCGCGACCAATTACGGCGCGATCCAATGGGGACTCGGTACCGACGTGATGGTGCCGGGTTACTATGACGGCGACGGCCGGGCGGATGTGGGCGTTTACCGGAACGGCGATTGGTATGTGCTTAACACGGCGACGCCGACCTACGATCACTTCTACTTTGGGGCAGCGGGAGACATCCCGATCCCGTTGGCGTACATTCCGCAGTAGCGAAGGCGGGTTAAAAATGACCGGTCAGAACTTGGCCGGTCATTTTTCTCGCGGCATTGTGTCCCTCTCTTACCGGGACCGCGGGCGGCTCGCCCGTTGCGTCCGCCGCAAGTTTGAATAAAAACACCAAGCATTGGACGGTATACGCTTTCCGTTACCGCCACTTCCCCCCAACCAGCGGGCGAGCCGCCCGCGCTCCCAGTAAGCAATCTGCCCGCTACCTTAGGCGTTTTGGCTAAATCACATGCCTTTTTTGTTACCGGCCAAAACACACGCGCGTCTTTAAGGGATAGTCCAAATGACTTTTGCGAAGCGACAGAATCGATCGACGGGCTAGCGCTTCGGGTTTTTCCGCTATTAGCCTATTCTTTGAGGCAAGTGACGTTACTTCGACCGCTACCGGGTGAATAACCCGGCATGCCCCAGCTGAATTCATCGTTCAGGTATCACGGTTTATCCCCCAAGTCCCAGGGGGAAGGAGACATAGAAATGATTCGTTCGGAAAGCCCGCGGTATGCACCGTTCCCCCTACTACTTTTGGTTTTATTGCTCTTCGCGTCCGCGAGTACGGCGGTCGCCGGACGGGCGTCATTGAAAGCGCCCGTCGACACGTTCGCCGGCAACGGTTCGCTTTCGATCGTTAGCGGCGATTTTAACGGCGATGGGAAACTGGATACCGCCACCGCCAATTTCACGGGAAGCAACGTGTCGGTGCTCTTCGGCGATGGCAAAGGAAACTTCGCCGCTCCGGTGCCCTACGCGGTGGGTACCCAGCCCCGGCAGATCATTTCCGGTCAGTTCAATGGCGATGCCTTTCCGGACCTAGCGATCGTGGGTAGTCAGGCGCTGACCGTCCTGCTCAATAATGGCGCGGGCGTCTTTACCCCCACCACCTATGCGGGCGCGGGAACCAGCCTGACCGCGGGCGATTTTAACGGCGATGGACGGATCGACTTCGTTACCACCAGTGAAATTTCGAACATCATGAGAGTGGTGTTGGCCAACGCCGGCGGCGGTTACGATGCGCCCGCGTTGACCGAGTTTGCCGGCCGGACACAAAAATACGTCACAAGCGGGTACCTTAACGCCGACGGCTTTTTGGATCTCGCGATCGCGAACGTCGCTACGAATGATATTTCGATCTTGAGTGGCGACGGCGCGGGCCATTTTTCCGCGCCGGTGAATTTCGCCGCAAACGGGTTTTCGCAACCGTACAACATTGCGATTGCTGATTTTGACGGCGATACCAAGGTCGACCTGATCGTCAATCTCAGTCTGCAGAATCGGATGGCTTTCATGAAGGGCGACGGCGCCGGGAATTTCCCGCTGACTACGACCTTCCTGTTGGGCAGCGAGGACGCGACGATCTACTCCGATGTTCGCGACGTCAACGCCGACGGCAAACTGGACATCTTGGTCGCTTGCGGCAATAGCCATTTACTGCGCGTCCTTTATGGGGACGGTGTCGGCGGCATTACCAGTCAAAATGAACTGGTGATCGGCCAAAATACGCGCTGGCTCGCCACGGGAGATTTTAACGGTGACGGTAAGGTCGACATAACCACCGTATCGGAAGTTACGGGTTCGGTATCCTTCGTACCCAATCTGGGCAACGAGTTTCGCGGGGCCAAGAAGTTCAGCACCAGTACCACCTTGCCGCGCTTTTACGATTTCAACGGTGACGGCAAACAGGACATGTTCCTGAACGGAATTCGACTTGGGAATGGCGACGGTACCTTCGCACCGGTGACGACGGTTCCCGGCACTTCGGGTAGTACCGATCTGATCTTTGGCGACGTAAACAACGACGGCAAGTTGGACATTATCAAAAGCGGACCCAGCACTGTTTCGGTCGCCTTGAATAACGGAAGTGGCGCATTCCCCGCCTCGATCGATTTCGCGACCAACGGGGGCAAGTTGGCGCTCGGCGATTTCAACGACGACGGGAAGGCCGATCTGGTGGTCGCGAACCGTATTTACTCGGGCGACGGGGTGGGTAATTTTACCCTCGCGGCGACTTTTAGCCCGTTCGGTAATATTTCCTCGATCCAAACTGTCGACCTTAATAATGACGGCCGGCTGGACTTGGTGGAATATTCCTCGACCAACGGAACGAGGGTCCAATTATGGAATGGCGTCAATAGTTTTGCCGCCCCGGCGTCGGTAACAACCGTAAACTGCACGCTGACCGGATTGCCCGCGATCGCGGATTTCAATTACGACGGCAAAATGGATCTGGTGGGCGTCGGTAACTGCGGGGGTATCGCGGTTTTTCGCGGCGAAGGAACGGGTAATTTTAATTATGGGGGTTCCTTTGTCGGCGCGGGAAATTCGTTACAGGTTCTGGATTTCGATCGCGACGGCCATTTAGACGTCGGTTTCGCGGGTGGCGGCGAGTACCGCATTGCCTACGGTAACGGCGCCGGACAATTTTCCTTGACCAGCTATCCGATCGCGCTCGCGACCACCGCCGCGGCGGCCGATGTCACGAGCGACGGCGTGCCCGACGTTGCTTTTGTTTGCAGCGGATCCAGCCCGGACATTACCGGTACTTGGTTCATGTATGGCCGCAACCCGGCCCGCGGTCGGTCCACCGCCGATTTCGACGGCGACGGCCGCACGGATGTTTCGGTCTTCCGGCCTTCGAGCGGCACTTGGTACGTGATCCGCAGTTCGGACAACACCTTTTACGGCGTCCAATTCGGTCAGAACGGAGATATTCCGGTTCCGGGCGATTACGATGCCGACGGCAAGACCGATCTGGCCGTATTCCGGCCCAGCGGTGGTACTTGGTATATCATTCGCAGCGGCGACAACGCCTTCGTCGGGCAGCAATTCGGCGCGAATGGAGATATTCCGGTGGCGGCGGATTACGACGGAGACGGCTCGAGTAATATTGCCGTTTTCCGACCGTCCAACGGTTACTGGTATTACCTGGCGGGACCCAACTTCAATGCGCTCCAATTTGGCGCCGCGGGAGATATTCCTACGCAAGCCGATTATGACGGTGACGGCTACACGGATCTCGCTGTTTTCCGGCCCAGCACCGGTATGTGGTATTTGCAGCGAACGACGCAGGGCTTCCAGCAGATCTCGTTCGGTATCAATGGAGACCGGCCGGCGCCGCTGGATTATGACGGCGACGGCAAAGCAAACCTGGCGGTCTTCCGTCCGTCGAACTCGACCTGGTACACATCGAACGACCCGGCGACCAATTACGGCGCGATCCTATGGGGTCTGAATACCGACGTAATGGTTCCGGGTTACTACGACGGCGACGCGAAGGCGGATGTCGGGGTTTTCCGTACGGGCGATTGGTATGTACTTAATACGGCCACGCCGAGCTACGACCACTTCTACTTCGGCGCGGCCGGGGATATACCGATACCGCTAGCCTATATTCCGCAATAGCGCGTTCCGCGGTAGCGCATAGCACGTTAAAAGGACCGGCCTTTCGGGGCCGGTCCTTTTTTTGGCCGAAAATGCGGAAGCCTGCACGGAGTGAGAGCCTTTTTGGCTCTCACGAAGTAAGGGCGCTAGGGGGAACCTGACCCGCTGCTTACGTCACGAACGCTAGCGCCCTTACTCCGGTAGGGGAAAGCCCCCTCCCTCCCCTGCGTGCGGGCTTCCGCATCGCCTTAAGTCACGTGCCCTCAACAATTTGACACGTATGGTAGATTTTTTCGGGGCGATCGATTTTTCGAGGCGCGTTAATTTCCGTCCGATCTTCGCGATGCTCACTCACGATTCAGGAACCGGGTATTATTCGTGTCTACTTAGTATTCCCGGATTCGTGCTAATTCGCGGCTTAATTGCTTTACGAACGAGCCATCACCGCGCCGCTTGTGATGGCCATTTCGGAACACTGTTTTTCGAGCGCACCGGACCTTACGGAGGTGAGATCTGCGTTTTTCCTAAAGAACTTAATCCCCAAACTGCATCGTTTCGATACAGAGGGGGTAAAAAAACAAAAATTGCGCGGAGCCGATCACGGCGGAAAACCGGCCGGAAAAAGGGGTGCTCACGAATCGAGAATGGAGATCGGATAACGCGAACCGCCAAGCTCCAAGTCTAGGAAAGTACCCGTTAAGATTTTCGTGGTGTTTTTTCCGCCGAGGCCTTATTATTTGCGTCGAATTTAGATAAATAACCACCCGATTGTCTTTGTGGCCGCCCCGGCCATGGGGGAGAAAAGCATGTCCTTGCGAGCGAATTGGTTTCCGGTCCGGACCTCAATGACGGTTTTGGCGATTATCCTTATCTCTATCGGATCGTGGTCGGCGGCGGCAGGTCCGGTAACTCTTCACGCTCCGGTAAATGTTTCGATTGGCGCCAATCCGCTTTCCGTGATCTCCGGCGATTTTAACGGCGACGGCAAGTTGGATGCCGCCTCGGCGAATTTCTCCAACAACGCAGTGGGGGTACGGTTTGGCGATGGCCAGGGTGGATTCGCCCCGCCTGCGAGCTACCCGGTGGGGGCACAACCACTTCAGATCATCACGGGCCATTTCAATGGCGATACGTTTTTGGACCTGGCTACGGCGAATAAGCAGGACAACAATATTACGGTGCTGCTTAATAACGGGGCCGGCGTATTCACTGCCACCTCGTATGCCGCGGGCGTAGGGCCGAGCTACCTGGACTCGGCCGACTTTAATAATGATGGACGCGCGGACATCGTTACCGCGAGCAATTTGTCTCAGGGATTGGCGATCTTGTTGGCTAACGCGGGCGGCGGATTCGACGCTCCCGCCTTGATCGCGCTCAACGGCTCGTTGGTTCAGGGGGTGGCCGCCGGTTTGGTGAACGCTGATGCCAACGTCGATCTCGTCACCGTCAATCCCGGTTTGAACAACATTTCCTTGCTGACCGGAAACGGTTCGGGCGGTTTCGCCGCCCCGGTCAATTTTTCCACCGGCGCGAACACGGTACCGACGACGATCTCGTTGGGCGATTTCAATGGCGATTCCAAACTGGATGCTCTTGCCGGCACGAGCAACAACAACAAGCTCAATTTCATGGCGGGTAACGGTTTGGGAAGCTTCACCCTGGCCGCGTCGTTCAACATCGACAACGCGGTCGCGGCGGTTCTCCGTGATGTCGACGGTGACGGCAAATTGGATATCGTTTCGACCTGCTACAACAACAATTTCGTCCGCGTGATGTACGGCAACGGTTCGGGCGGGGTCGCGGCGCAAAACGACATTCTTAGTGTTAATCATCCGCGGGCAACGGCGATCGGCGACTTCAACGGAGACGGGCGGAGCGATCTCGTAACGGTAAGCGAAACCACGGGCTCGCTGTCGACGGCTTTGAGCCGGGGCGCGCGGGCGTTTCCCACCGCGGTGCAGTTATCAACCCAGTTTTACCCGCCAAAGTTGGCGGATCTAAATGCGGACGGGAAATTGGACTTCGTCAGCGGGGGAACAATACGGTTGGGGAACGGCAATGGGACGTTCGGCGCGGCGCAGACTTGGGTCTCGTTTCTCCTCGGCAGTGATTACGAGATCGGCGACGTCAATAACGACAACCGTCCCGATGTGGTCATAAGCGGGAACACCTTGCTCTCGATCATGATTAACGATGGGAACGGGGGGTTTAACGTTTCCCATATTTCGACCCAGCCCGGCCAAATTGGCTTGGGAGACTTCAACTACGATGGCAAGGTCGACATCGTGGTCGCCCTACCCGCCACTGCGGCTAACAACTTACGGATCTTTCACGGGGACGGAATGGGCGGCTTCACCCTCGGTTTTAATGGGCTCATCCTCGGAGGCACCACTTCGCTTCAGGTGGCCGATATGAGCAACGACGGAAGGCCGGACCTGGTCATTCGGAATGCGCAGGGCGTCAACATCCTGCTGGGCGACGGGCCCAACTCTTTCATCGGTGCGGTCTACGTGGGTGATGGCGGATGTCAAATGACGCAGGCCCCGGCCATAGCCGATTTCAACCGCGATGGCAAGTTGGATCTCGCCGGAGCGATAAACTGCGGCAACGGTCTGAACGCCGGCGTTTTTGTTAATAATGGCACTGGCGGTTACCTTATCTCCACCGCCTTTATGGTCCCACTATCGGCCGGCGATTCAACCGCGGCCGATCTTAACCGCGATGGTTACCTAGATCTGGCGGTAATGGGTTTGGGTGAACTGGGGGTCGCGTACGGCAGCGCGAACGGTCAATTCACCGTTACCAGCTACGCCGCGGGCGGTACCAACGTGGCGCCGACCGCGGGCGACGTAACGGGAGATGGTATTCCGGATATCTTATTTGCCTATACTAATCCGGCCTTTACCCCAATCCACGGTACTTACATGTTCCCCAGTGCCGCGTTGGCCCGCGGTAAGACCACGGCCGATTTCGACGGTGACGGCCGTACCGATATTTCGGTCTTCCGGCCTTCGACCGGCATCTGGTACATCATCCGCAGTTCGGACCATACCTTCTACGGCGTCCAGTTTGGTCAGAACGGCGACTTACCTGTTCCGGGCGACTATGACGCCGACGGCAGGACTGACCTAGCGGTTTTCCGGCCAAGCAGTAGCGTTTGGTATGTCCTGCGCAGCGCCGACGGATCGTTTTTCGCGGCGCAGCATGGTACGGCCGGGGACATTCCGGTGCCGGCCGATTACAATGGCGACGGCGCCACTAATATCGCCGTATACCGGCCGTCCACAGGATTCTGGTACACATCCACCAACCCGGCGACGAGTTACGATCCGGTCCAATTCGGCACGGCGGGCGATATACCGACGCAAGCCGATTACGACGGCGACGGCCGAGCTGATGTAGCCGTGTTCCGGCCGAGCACGGGAGTTTGGTACTCGCTCAGAACTTCGGAAGGCTTCCAGCTAGTTTCGTTCGGTCTGAACGGCGACCGTCCGGCGCCGCTGGACTATGACGGTGACGGTAAGGCTAACGTCGCGCTGTTCCGTCCATCGAATGCGACCTGGTACACGTCGATGAACCCCGCGACCAATTTCGGCGCGATCCAATGGGGTCTCAGCAGTGACGTGATGGTGCCCGGCTATTACGACGGGGACGCCCGGGCCGACGTGGGTGTTTACCGAACGGGCGATTGGTATGTGCTGAACACCGCAACGCCAACGTACGACCACTTCTACTTCGGCGCGGCGGGAGATATACCGATACCGTTGGCGTACATTCCGCAATAGCGAACCGCGGGTTAAAATGACCGGTCAGATATTGGCCGGTCATTTTCCCCTTGCCCCTTGGAGCGCATGGAAAAGCTTTACGCGCAGTTTTTCGAGCACCTGAAGTACGAGCGCAACGTCAGCGAACACACGCTGCGCAATTACACCAGCGACCTTACCCAATTTCTCGACCATCTGGCGCCCCCCGATGCGGATGGTAACCGGCCGCCGATCGAACTCGGCTCGATCGATCATTTAACGATCCGGGAATGGCTCTCCACACTTCACGCCGGCCATAAGAAAAAGAGTTCGGTTGCTCGGAAGCTGGCGGCGCTGCGTACCTTTTTTCAGTTCTTGGTCCGCGAAGAGATCGTCGAGATGAACCCCGCCAAGCTAGTCGCCACGCCCAGGTTGGAGAAGAAGTTACCCAATCACCTGTCGGCCGAGGAAGCGATCCGGTTTATCGAAACTCCGGAAGTTTCCACCAATCTGGGCAAACGAGACCGCGCGATCATGGAACTGCTTTACGCCACCGGCGTGCGCGTGTCGGAGTTGACCAAGTTAAACCTGACCGATGTAGATCTGAAGAATAAGACCTTGTTGGTCACCGGCAAACGACGAAAACAACGGCTGGTTCCCTTTGGCGAGCCCGCGCAACAAGCGATTCTCGGTTACTTAGAGATCCGCAATGAAATTCTCCGGAAAGCTCCCGTGGCCGATCGCGACGATCAAGCGCTAATGCTGAACTACCAAGGCACGCGCATTACCACGCGGTCGGTGGGTCGGCTGATCGACAAGTACATTCAGATCTGCGCCGGCGTTCACGCCATCAGTCCGCACTCGTTACGCCATTCCTTCGCAACTCACTTGCTCGACAGCGGCGCCGACCTGCGGGACATTCAGGAATTGCTGGGCCACGCGCGGCTTTCCACCACGCAGATCTACACCCATGTATCGATGGAAAAGCTGATCGAGGTTTACGACCAGGCGCACCCGAAGGCCTAAGCGCAGTTTGCGCTTACTGCCGGTAATGGTGCGCGCGTTTTAGTGACGTGAAGCACCATCGGCGGTGGAGCAGAGGTAGATCTCGGGAACCATCTTCGTCTCTCGGAAATACTTCTCAACCATCCGGCTCCGAAATGCCTCCGCGGCTCCCGCCTCGACGAGGTTGATGGTGCAACCCCCAAAGCCGGCGCCCGTCATGCGAGCGCCATAGACCCCCGCTTGGTTCCGAGCAATCTCAACCATCAAGTCGAGTTCGGGGCAGCTAACTTCGAAATCGTCGCGCAGGCTACAGTGGGACTCTTCGAGCAATTTGCCGAGAGCGCCAAGATCTTCTACCGCTAAGCAAGCGGCGGCTTCCCGAACCCGTTCGTTCTCAGAAATTACGTGCTGGGCGCGCCGTTGCAACGTCTCCGGAAGCAAATCCAGGCGGCCGCTAGATTCGGCGACGGAAAGGTCGGTGAGGAACTCTACCCCCAAGGTCCGCGCCGCAAGTTCACACTCCTGACGGCGTTCGTTATAGGCGCCGGCGGCGAGGCTATGTTTAACCATGGTGTTGCAGACCGCCAAACGGAGTGAGGATGGAAGTGGGACGTGATCCGCCACCATCGTCCGGCAATCCAGCAATAATGCGTGATCTTCACGTGCATTCACCGCGGTGTATTGGTCCATGATCCCGCAGCGAACGCCGACGAACTCCTGCTCGGCTTCTTGGCAGATGAGAGCGATCTCCAGCGGGTCGAGTGCTCTTTCCGTAAGACTTAGTAAAGCGTACGCCGTCGCTACTTCGAGGGCCGCCGAAGAACTCAAGCCTGCGCCCAAAGGCACGTCGCTCTCAATCATAAGAGCTGCCCCGGGCAGCTCTATTCCTCGCCGCCGAAGGGCGATAGCGACGCCCTGTGGGTAGTCGGTCCACGCGCCGCGCGGCACGGCGTCGACGTCGTTAGGATCGAAAGTAAAAAGCTCCGGGACATTTCCGGACGTTAGTTCTATCGATTGGTTCGCAATGGCAGCCACGGTAACCTGCGTCTCGCGGTCGATCGCCGCGGGCAGGACCAACCCGCCATTGTAATCGGTATGTTCGCCGATCAGATTGACGCGCCCCGGCGCACGAAATACTCGCGTCATAAGCATTTACGCCCTTGCCCGCCGCCGGTTAAATAGTTGATCGGCCACCACGCCGATCAGGATCACCGCACCCATCACCGCAAAGTTCAACGAGCTAGGGATGCCCAATAGATTCACGAGGTTCTGCAGCACCTGCAACAGCGCCGTGCCCAACAGTATCCCCACGATCGACCCTTCGCCGCCACGCAAACTGCACCCACCCAAAACCGCCGCCGCGATACCATACAACTCATAAAAATTGCCGTGAGTCGACGGCGTGATCGAATTGGTGTAGAACGCAAAGATAACCGCGGCGACGCCGCTCAACAGCCCGCAGATCACGTAAGCACTGGTCACGACCGCCCGTGTGTTGATGCCCGAATACCGGGCCGCTTCTTCATTCCTTCCCACCGCGAATAGGTACCGGCCGTAGACCGAACGGTGGAGGACCACCCACATCACGACCGCGATCAATGCCAGTAGGATGAAAGGTTCGGGCACACCCCCAATCGTGCCGTTGGCTAGGTTACGAAGCCAGCGGTATCCTCCACTGCCGAAACCGGGAGCTTGGTCATGGGCGATGAACCGCGCCAAACCGCGGTAGAAGAGTAATCCGCAAAGGGTAACGATGAACGGCGTGATATTCAGCCGCGTGACCAGCAATCCGTTGAGCAGTCCGAGGAAGGTAGCCATGGCCATCACTGCTATCACCGCCACTACGCTAGGCAGGCCCAAACCCATTAGCAGCATCGACAACAGCACCCCAAGCAATGCAAATACGGAACCCACGGAAAGGTCGATGCCACCGGTGATGATGACCAGACCGATGCCGATGCTGAAGATCCCGTACATGCCGATCAGCTTCGCCATATTCTGCAGGTTCGCCACCGACAAGAAACGCGGATTGAGGATCGCCGTCACCACACATAAGACCAGGAGTAACGCGCCGATGCCGATTTCCTTCCTCATCTTTGCGTCTCCCGTCGAGTACCCGTGGCTAGCTCCATGATCGCTTCTTCCGTGGCTTGGCTGCGGTCGAGGACTCCGGCGATGGCGCCTTCGTGCATGACGGCGATCCGGTCGCTTTGCCCGAGGATCTCTTCCATATCGCTGCTAATCATCAGAATCGCGACGCCGCGTTCGGCTAGGTCTCGCATCAGTTGGTAGATCTCGGCCTTGGCTCCGACATCGATTCCCCGGGTGGGTTCGTCCATGATCATCAGTTTGGGCCCGAGCGAGAGCCACTTTGCTAGCACCACTTTTTGCTGATTGCCGCCGCTGAGATTTCCCGCCTTCGTTTCGATGGAAGGCGCCTTGATGTTGAGTTTAGCGGTCATCGCGGCCGCGGCTTTTTGTTCGGCCGTTCGGTCGATCAAGCCGACCCGTGTAAAAGCAACGAGCCCCGGCAGGGTAATGTTTTCGCGAATGTTCTGCTCCACGATCAATCCACACCGGCGCCGGTCTTCCGGTACTAGAACGATGCCCTGCGAGATCGCTTCTGCCGGTGAAGCAAGTTCGACCGGTTGGCCGTCCAACAGAACGGATCCTGAAACCGTGGTGTCGATCCCGAACAAAGCTCGCGCAAATTCCGATCGGCCAGCTCCCACCAGTCCCGCCAATCCCAGAACCTCGCCGCGGCGAAATTCAAGCGACATGGTTTGTTGCGGGTAGCGATGCGTCCGCAGATCGCGGACCTCGGCGACACACGACGGGATCTCGGCGCGCAACCGCGAGGGTGATGTTTCTAGGTCGCGGCCAACCATCAGCTTTACGATACGATCATGGGTTATCTCGGCCCGTGCGAGTTCCCCGGCATTTCGCCCGTCGCGCAGCACCACGACCCGATCCGCCACCCGCCTGATCTCGCCCAGCCGGTGCGAAATATAAATGACGCTGACACCCTGGACTTTCAATTCGCTGACGACAGACAGGAGCCTCTCAGTCTCCGTGTTGGTCAGGCTCGAAGTGGGTTCGTCCATGATCAGGATCCGCGCGTTGAGGGATAACGCCTTCGCGATCTCGACCAATTGCCGTTGGGCCAGGGAAAGCCTATCCAGCGGAGTTTGGCTCGGGATCCCCAAACCTAAACGGTCCAAGAACACCTGCGCATCGCGGTGAAGCTTTCCGCGATCGATCAGTTTTAGCGGACCGGCCCACACTGGTTCGCGACCCAGAAAGACATTTCCGGCGACATCCAAGTTGTCCAACACATTCAACTCTTGATGGATGAAGGCGATGCCCAGATCGATAGCGTCCGCGACGGAGCGAATGCTCACTTCGTGGCCGCCGACGGAGATGGTGCCACAATCGGGTTGACAGACGCCGCCAAGGACCTTCATCAACGTCGATTTTCCCGCTCCGTTCTCTCCGGCCAACGCCAGGACCTCGCCCGGGTCGACCGCAATGTCGACCTTATCGAGCGCGACCACGCCGGGGAACCGCTTCGAGATTCCCCGCATTTCCAGGCTGGGTGTCATCATCGCGTTTCGCGGAAGGATTCAGGAATTTCTTATCTGGTCTAGTTTTGCCTTGAAAGCATCGACACCGTCGCGTTTGAGTACGATCGTGGGCACGAAGATCTGTTTACCCGGCGGGATCATCGACCGGTCACCCGCTACCATTTTGGCTAGGGTGATGATCGACTGATAGCCGAATTCGAACGGCTGCTGGACGATGGTGCCGTAGATACCACCCGACTTTATCCCGGCTAACGTTTCCGCCTCTTCATCGAAACAGACGATCTTGACTTGGCCGACCTTGCCCGCCTCGGTAACGGCGTTGAGAATGGCCGGCCCGTTGTAACTCCAGAGTCCGACCATCGCTGCGATCTCCGGATGCGAGACCAAAGCGTCGGCGGGATTACGCTTCGCGCGTACGCGGTCGGTGTCGTCGGTGCGTAGATCGATGATCTCGATCCTGGTGCCGGTTAGCGCTTCCTTCAAGCCCTGGTACCGTTCCTGCGCATTGCGGTTGTCCGCCATGCCGACGAAGACCATTATCTTGCCGCCTTGCGGCAGCACTTCTTTCAACAACTCGCCCGCCTGCCGCCCGGCCGCTACGTTGTCGGTTCCGATATAGCAGGCGCGGTCGCTTTTGGGTGCGTCGCTATCCTGAGTAATTGTTACGGACTGCTTCGCGACACCATTTATCATCTGGGTTTGGTTGTCGGCATTGACGGGGCTGATAGCGAGACCTTGAGTTCCGTTCGCCATCAGATTATCGACGATCCGCTGTTGTTCGGCGGCGCTGCCATCGCCGGGCATTTGGTAATCGACCTCGACGGTATCTTTCAGCTCGACCGCAGCCTTGTTGACGCCTTTGCGGGCAATGGCCCAATACTCGGACGCATTGTTGGTTACAAACGCCAGCTTGATCTTGTGCGACCGTTGGCAAGATATGGCTAACAAGCCGATGGCAATACAAAGCAGCAGTATCGTAATACGAACAAACATCGGAGCGATCCTCCTTCGGCACGCGGCCGGCTCTCAGGTAAGCGCTTACCTCATCGTAAATTAGGAGATGGCGCAGAGATGAAAAATCGTTTTCGCTGTTTCAACGGAAAATCTGGTTACGCGGGAGCATACTCGCTTTTGCGTCCGGAACGCCACTCCCAATCGCTCTTTAGGATCGAGTTCAGATCGGGATAGACCGGACTCCAACCAAGCAGTTTCCGGGCCTTCGTCGCGTCGGCCACGAGCCGCGACGGATCTCCCGCCCGCCTCGCCTCCATCCGGGTATCGATTGCGCGACCGGTAACCTCGCGTGCGGCGGCGATCACTTCCATCACGGAGTAGCCTTCGCCGTTGCCCAAATTGATGGACTCCGAATTGCCGCCGTCTCGCAAGTGCTCCAGCGCTAATAGGTGCGCGGAACAAAGGTCAGACACATGAACGTAGTCGCGGATCGCGGTTCCGTCCGGCGTCGGATAGTCGGTGCCGAACACCGACACGAACGGCAGTTCCCCCTGCGCCGCGCGAAGGACGTTCGGAACCAAATGCGATTCCGGTTCATGTGCTTCACCCCTGAGCGTCGTAGCGCCCGCGGCATTGAAGTATCGGAGCGCAACGAATCTTAATCCATACGCCGGATCGTAGCTCTGCATGATCCGCTCCATGAATAATTTAGACCAACCGTAAGGATTGGTCGGCATTTGCGGATGATCCTCGCGCAAGAAACGTTGCTGCGGTTCGCCGTACGTCGCGCAGGTCGAGGAGAAGACCAACCGCAGTACTCCGTGTTGAACCAACGTTTCAAGGAAAGCAATTCCCTGTTCGACGTTGTTCTGGAAATACCGCCCCGGTTCCACGACCGATTCACCGACATACGCAAGCGCCGCAAAGTGAATGCAAGCGTCGATCGAATTCTCGGCCAAAACGCGTTGGACCAGCGCGCGATCGCCAACCGCGCCCTCATAAAAAGGTACGTCCTTCGCAACGGCTTCTCTGTGCCCGCGGAAAAGGTCGTCCAGAACTACGACATCTTCCCCGCGCCCCCGAAGCGTTTCGACCATTACGCTGCCGATATAACCGGCGCCACCGGTCACCAAGATCGCCATGTGAATGTTCTTTCGCCGCGCGCTTCGCCGTTACGCGGTCTTACGCTAGTTGGACCGTATCATAAACGAAAGCCGCCGAGTTGGTCCTCCGCGGCTAGTCGTCTCACGAAATATGAACTCAGGTTCTTCCAACCTCGTCCCCCGACTCTCAGAGCGAGGGCGTTTCCTCGTCGCCCAACTGTTCGATCAGCGTCTGGCATTCCGCATCGTACCGAGCAGTCGGCACCGCTTCCAATCGCGCCAGCGGGATTTCCTTCCCGCAACGGGCGCAGGTGCCGTACGTTCCCTCGTCGATGCGCATTAATGCTTGATCGATCGCCGCCACCATGGCCGACTCGCGCTCTCCCAACCGTAGCGCCGTCTCGCGGCTGACATCCAACAGCGACATGTCGACGCTGTCCTTAACCCCGTCGTCCATCGGGTCCAGCGCCGCCGCCTGTTCGGTCTTGATATTCGCTAAATGTCGAGTCAACTGTTCTTTTAACAGTTTCTTAAAATGGGCTAATTTCTCGGCATCCATTACTTGGATCTCCCTACCTTCCCCTCGTCACTTTGATTCTAAGCCGCGAAATTCTGCCGACGTAGAAATGCCGATTATATCGCGCGGACCTTTTTGGTGCTACCCAGTCGGTCATCGCCTCGGGCGCTGCCGCCCGGTGTAAGGAACGAAAAGGACCGAATGACGTAAAAGACAGTATGGACGCTCCATTCTCCCCTTCTAGCCTTCTCCTCTTCTGCCCGGGCGCCTGACATGCGTTCGAGTGAATTGTTATAATCTCTCAACGCGCTCTCCGCATTTTTCTTTTTTATCGTTCGAGGAAAACCTAACCATGAAACTCTTTTTCACTGTCATCGTGGCGTCCCTGCTGCTAACCGCGAGCGCTTCCGCACAACTTAAGCCGCCGACAGAATCGGCGATGGATCGATTCCTGCGCTATGTCAAGATCGACACCCAATCGGCGGAAGACCAGACCACCGTCCCGAGTACGAAGAAACAGTTCGATCTGGCACGGTTGCTGGAGCGAGAGTTGAAAGCGTTAGGGGCGCAAGACGTGCACGTAAGCGAGTTCGGGATCGTCTACGCCAAGATCCCCGGCAGTTTGCCGGACAATTCGGCCGTGCCGGTGATCGGTTTCATCTCGCACATGGATACGTCGCCCTCGGCTCCGGGCGCCAACGTCAATGCCATCATCCATAAGAACTATCAGGGCGGCGATATTGTGCTGCCGAACGACAAGACCCAGGTCATCACGGTCGCGAAGAATCCGATCCTAAAGTCGATGATCGGCGACGACATCATCACGGCGGACGGCACCACGTTGCTCGGGTCCGACGATAAGTCGGGTATTGCGGAGATCCTAACCATGATCGACACGCTCCGGCAGAATCCTCAGATCAAACACGGTACACTCGCAATCGCCTTTACCCCGGACGAGGAAGTGGGTGGCGGCATCGAGAAGTTCGAGATCCCCCGCTTCGGCGCCAAGTTCGCTTATACCGTCGACGGTGAAGAGTTAGGCACGATTTCGAACGAGACCTGGAATGCAAAAACGGCGTTCGTAACTTTTAAGGGCCGCTCGACTCACCCCGGAAGAGCCAAGGGAGTGCTGATCAATTCGATGTATGCCGCGGCGAACTACTTATCACGAATACCGCAAAATATGCTGCCCGAGACAACCGCGGGCCGCGTTGGCTTTGTCCATCCCTACGACAGCACCTTGGACATTGAAGATTCGCGCGTCAAGATCCTGCTCCGTGATTTCACCAAAGAAGGCATCGCCGCCAAGGAGCGGATGCTGACCGCCATGATGAAGCAAACGCAGCGGCTGTTCCCTTTGGTCAAGATCGAGATCAAATTCGAAGATGGTTACCAGAACATGATCGAGGTGTTGAAGAATTACCCGGAACTGACCAACAACGCCATGGAAGCGGCCCGGCGGGCCGGATTGAAGCCGCAATTGCATTCTATCCGCGGCGGTACCGACGGCGCGCGGCTGACGTTCCAGGGCCTGCCCTGCCCCGACGTCTTCACCGGCGGACAGAACTTCCACGGCAAGTTGGAATTCAACTCGCGCCGAGGCTTGGAAAAGAGCACCGAAACCCTGATCAACCTGGTGCAAGTCTGGGCGGAGAAGAAGTAGTCGGGGGCCGAAGGTCCACAAAAAGCTCCCTTCCTAGGACGACGTAAGTAGTCACGGCGCTTTAGTCCGTGGGGGGAGCGTAAGCGAAGGCGGTGGTTGTTCTGCAGAACCAACCCCGCTTATTTGTAAACTCTGGCAGCGCAACGCGGTATACTTTGCCGGTGGTACCTATGAACTACAAAGTCGTCATCCACGAATCGGAAGAAGGTTTTAGCGTTTCTTGCCCGGGCTTGCCCGGTTGTTGGTCTCAAGGTGCGACGGAAGCCGAGGCGCTTGAAAATATTCAGGACGCGATCCGCGAGTATTTGGCCGCGGTCGATGAACTCGTGATCGGTCAGGACGTACGCGAGGTCAAAGTTGCGGTCTAGCGATGCCTAAGATCCCTGGCGTCAATCATCTGGACGCCGTTAGAGCCTTGCAGAAGGCGGGATTTTTTATCCTTCGTCAGGGCAAGCACATCGTGGTGTCGGATGGTACTCGAATCATCACGATCCCTCGTAACAATCCGGTTAATGCGTTCACGATGGGTGGTATCGCGCGGGATGCCGGGCTAACTATTGAAGAGTTTAAGAAGCTTCTTTAGGAGTTTGAATCCACCTTCTTGCAGTCTGACCGCATTCGCGGACGGCAGGGTCAACGCCTCGCTTCCGGCTCTGATCCTACCTACCTACCGCCGGCTGTGAATTCTTATACCGCACCGTGATCCCCTCGTCCCCTATCACTAACAACCGGCGGGCTTCGAGCACCGACGCATTGCTGGGCCAATATGATAATAGGTAACGATTCTTGCGCAGTTCGTCGCAAATCGATTTGGCGGCTATGTTCGCTTCGGCTATAGGGAAAACGCGGCCGCCCGTGCCTTCGGCCAGTTGTTCGATGACCGCTTTCGGTTTGGGTACGTCCCGCCGGAGTGCGCCGCCGGTCCGATCGGGCAGTTGCACGCAATAGACGGCAATATTTTGTTGCTGTAAGTTCGCGAGGATGGTTTCAAATTTAGTGTTACTGCCGCGGTCCAATCCATCGCTGATAACCACCACCACTTGTTTCTGAACGCTGGCGGAAAGCGGACGTAATCCATCTTCCGCCACGGCGGTCAACGCGTCGAAAAGGTGTGGATCTCCTTTTTTACGGAAATTCTTCAGCGTACTTTCGATCAGTTTTGGGTCGTCGGTCCAATCGGTAACGATCTCGGCATTCTCGTCGTAACCGACGATCAATATTTTATCGCCTTCAAAGATCTCGTAGGCGAACTCCTTCGTCGCCTGCTCCAACTTTTCGACGTCGGCGCGGATCGAAAGTGAGTTATCGACCAACAAGACGATGCGGGCGGGTGACGGATCGGGCACCCAGCTCTTGATCGTCTGCTCCAAGCCGTTTTCGTATAAAGCGATGCTCTTTTGCGGGACCGATTCTTTCGCGCCGTCGTCACGCGTGGCGACGACGTTTAAGACCGTGGCGCCGGTGCTGGAAACGGTCTGACGCCGGCCGGCTTGGGCCCAAGCGCTCGCGCAACAAAGAATCGCCAACCCCAAAGCCAACGCCGGCCGCATCCCGCGTCCACGCTTGATCATCTCGCTCGCCATCGTTTGATTACCACGTCGACATTCGTCAGATCTCAATCGGCCGACTTCGTCGAACTTTTCTTTCCTTTTGATTTCGCTTCGGCTCCCGTCGATTTCGCCGTCTCACCCGTTTTGGCCTCGGACGTTGACGCCGCACTCGCATCGGACGACGATGATTTCTCTTCCTTCGCCGCGGCCTTCATTTCCCCACCTTCGGATTTCTTGTCGCCCTTCTTGGCAGCGTAATCGGTCACGTACCACCCGGACCCCTTCAGCTGGAAACTGGTCTGGGACCACTGTTTTTCCACCTTTCCCTTACAAACCGGGCATCGGGTCAGGGGCTTGTCACTGATAGCCTGCCTTTTTTCAAAGTGATGGCCGCACTTTTGGCATTGATATTCGTAAATGGGCATTTCGGTCGGTCGTATGGCTCCTTCAAATTTCTTCAGAAAAGTATACGAACCGGCACCAACGCAAGCAAACGTTCGATGCCGAAGTCAACCAATTGGTTTGGTGGCCAAACGGTGATTTGCCAGAAGTTACCGTGCTAAGCCAGAATAAAAGGCTACAAGAATTGGAAGAGGAGTGTCCTTGCGCGAGGTGCGGCGACCGAGCGGTTCGCGCCGTTTTACTTTATGAGGTGGTCAAAATTACATATCCCAACCCTCCGCGAGGTTCCCGCGGACGCCGAGGTCGTCTCCCATCGGTTGCTATTACGGGCCGGTTTGGTTCGTCAGTTGGCGGCCGGTATCTATTCGTACTTGCCCCTAGCGCAGCGCGTAGTCATTAAGATCGAGGCGATATTGCGTCAGGAAATGGGCCGTATCGGCGGACAGGAATTCTTCCTCCCCGCGCTCAATCCGCGTGATGTCTGGGAAGAATCCGGCCGATGGTCGGTGATGGGCGACAACATGTTCCGGCTGAAAGACCGGAAGGGCGCCGACCTATGCTTGGGCATGACGCATGAGGAGGTTTTCACCTCGTTGGCCCGCAACGAGATCCGCTCGTACAAGCAGTTGCCGCAGGTCTGGTATCAGATCCAGACCAAATTCCGCGATGAAGCGCGCCCGAAATCCGGCGTTCTGCGCGTGCGGCAATTCATCATGAAGGACGCGTACTCGTTCGACATCGACCAAGCGGGTTTGGATCGCTCGTTCGAGGATCAGCGCGAGGCTTACATCCGCATCTTTTCGCGTTGCGGATTGAAATTTTCGATCGTGGAAGCGTCAAGCGGCGCCATGGGTGGTTCGGCTTCGAACGAGTTCATGGTGAAAACCGACGCCGGTGAAGACTTGATCGTCGTTTGTGAATCGTGCGGTTACGCGGCGAATTTGGAGAAAGCCACCTCGCGCTTGTCGGAATTGCCCGCCGATGGTGCCAGTTTGGACGAACCGGAAAAGTTCGCTACGCCCGGCGTGCGCACGATCGAGGCTTTGACTGAAGCGCCTTATAACGCCGCCGCCGTCCAACAGATAAAAACCCTTATCTATATTGCGTCGGTGGAAGGGCAGGAACCGCAACCGGTGTTGGCGCTTTTACGGGGCGATCATCAACTGCACGAGACGAAATTGGCGGATGCGATCGGCGCATCCGAGGTGCGGCCGGCGCAGGACGAGGAGATCTTCGAACTACTGGGTGCGCATGCGGGGAGCCTCGGTGCCTATCGCGTCGATCGCAAACGCGTGCTCGGCGTGGTTGCCGACGACGCCCTCCGCGGTCGCGAAGGAATGACCACCGGTGCGAACGAGGACGACCACCATATCCGTGGCGTCAGCGTGGAAAAGCATATCGTGCCGACGGCGTGGGCAAGTTTGCGAACCGTAACTTCGGGTGAAAGCTGCACGAATTGCGCGGACGGTACGCTCGATGTGCATAAAGCGCTTGAGATCGGCCATATTTTCAAGCTCGGCACCAAGTACTCGGTATCCATGGGAGCTAACGTACTTGATCCCAACGGCAAAGCCATGCCGATCGTTATGGGTAGCTACGGCATTGGCGTAGAACGCATCATGGCCGCCGCGATCGAGTTGCACCACGATGACGACGGCATCATTTGGCCGCAAGCCATCGCTCCGTTTGATGTGGTGGTCTCGGTCACGAATATCAAGAGCGAAGAAATGCGCGAGGCCGGCGAACGAATCTATGCAGAATTGTCATCCTTAGGATTGGACGTTTTGCTGGACGACCGTGACGAACGTGCCGGCGTCAAATTCAAGGACGCCGACCTGATCGGGATCCCGTTTCGCGTCACGCTCGGGAAAAAACTGGCGGAGGGCGCGGTGGAGTTATTCACCCGTCGCACGAAGCAGAGCGAAGAGGTGCCGGTCGACGAAACCGTTCAGCGTGTGGCAGCGCTAGTTAAGGCGGCGTTCGATCCAGCGAGCGCCTAATTTCGGAAGCACTTTTCTCGGGAGTTGGATCAAATGTCCGATGAAGCAGGCAATAAGGTCGAGGTTTTGGGACGAGAGTTGAAATGTCTGGTTTGCGGGCATGATCGGTTCTCGCAGCGAGCAGCGCAGTTGGAAACCGATGCGGCTACTCTAAACTTGGAGTTCCTGCATAGATCCGGGGTCTGCATTATTTGCCGTGCCTGTGGCTATATTCATTGGTTCTATCCACAGGCCTAGCTTTCGGAATCATGGTGAGCCCATTCCAAGTCAGCATCATCCGTTCACGCCCCCGCCGATCCGGTCGGGTGTGGTTAGTCGTTTCCTGGCTGTTCGGATCAGCGCTCTTCTTGCTTAACCTGGGCTCGACCGCCCGGGCCCAAGATTTCCTCCCCGAACTAGTTCAACGCATCAAACCATCCGCGGTCGCCATCGAAACGTTTGGACCGCGCGGTGACCGGTTGTCCCGCGGATCCGGATTTTTTATCGCGCCCGGCCAGGTCATTACCAACCGCCACGTCATCGAAAACGCGTATAGGGTAGACATCCACCTAGCCAGCGGCGCTGTTTTTGCGGTCAAAGGCGTATTAGCAACAGATGGTGAGGGCGATCTGGCGATGTTGCAGGTCGATGTGCCCGCAACGTCGGGCGTACCGCTACCGATGGATCGCGCCATTCCCTTAGAAGGCGAATCGATCGTGGTGATCGGCAATCCGTTCGGGTTGGAAGGCTCGGTCTCGAACGGGATTGTATCGGCCGTACGCGAGATTCCCGGCTACGGACGCATTATCCAGATCACCGCGCCGATCTCGCCGGGATCCTCCGGCAGTCCCGTCGTCAATATGCAAGGGCAAGTGATCGGCGTGGCCACCTTGCAAGCCTCCGAAGGACAGAGCTTGAATTTCGCCGTGCCGTCCGAACGCGTGGGATTGCTAAAGCCAGGCGTCTTGCAAACCTTTGCGGATAACGCCTCCGGGGCTAAGCGGAGCAAACGCACGAACGCCGAACGGTTTTACGCGCAGGGGCTCGGATTCCTTTCCCGCGACGAGTGGACCAAAGCGGTGCCCTATTTCGAGCGCGCGACCGACGCGGATGCCGATTACGCCGAGGCCTGGTATCAAACCGGCTTCTGCTACGGCATGCTGGGCCGGCACGCGGAAGCCCTTAAAGCCTCACGGCAGGCACTTCGTTTGAAACCGGACTGGGCAGAAGCCTACGTGAATATGGGCGCATCGCTGTACGCTTTGTCACAGTTTCGCGAGGCCGCGGAAGCGTACAAACAGGCGATCAAACTGGACCAATACAATGCGGATGCGCAATACGCATTGGGCTTGACGTTGGGAAAACTGGGTCGAACGGACGAGGAGTTGCTCGCCTATAAGCGAACGATCGGTTTGAAACCAGACCACACCGGCGCCTTAGAACGGTTGGGCCAAGGCTATTTCAAGCAAAAACGATATACCGAAGCCCTCGCTACATTCGATCAGCTGCGGATCCTCAAAGCCAGCGACGTCAAGGTTTACAACTATCTCGGAGAGACCTATATCGAGTTAGATCGTTTAGACGACGCGGGACAAGCTTTGCAGCAAGCGATCAGCATTAATGCGGATTTCGGCAAAGCGCGATATAACCTCGGCCGCGTTTACTTGAAGCAAGGAAACCGCGACGCCGCGGTAGCGCAATATAATCTCCTCAAAGACGCCGAATCGGATTGGGCGGATAAGCTTTACGTCCTGATATATCCGTAATCGTTTCTTTGCGGCCTTTGCCTCTTTGCGCCTTCGCGAGAAATCGATTCAGAAATCAAAACGACTTCGGTCGGTCACGATTGTTTCTCGCGAAGGCGCAAAGAGGCAAAGGCCGCAAAGAAGAACCTGTAATTGAACTGTTAACTTTTCCATTTACGGTTGATCAAACTTGCGACGAAACCGGCGCCGAAGCCGTTGTCGATATTCACGACCGTCACATTCGACGCGCAGGAATTGAGCATCCCCAGCAACGCCGCAACCCCGCCGAACGACGCGCCGTAACCGATACTGGTCGGCACCGCTATCACCGGAACGCCAACCAGGCCGCCCACCACCGACGGTAACGCTCCTTCCATTCCGGCGGCCACGATCACGACCCGAGCCCGCGAGAGCAGTTCCCTTTCCGCCAAGATGCGATGGATACCGGCCACGCCCGCATCCCAGATCCGGTTCACGCGATTTCCCATCGTTTCGGCGGTCAGCGCCGCCTCTTCCGCCACCGGAATGTCGCTGGTACCGGCGGTGACGACCGCGATTTCGCCCACACCCAGTTCGGTACGGTCGCGTATGATCCGGATCAGTTTGGCGGATTCGTGCCATTCGGCATCCGTCGCGACGTTGCGAACCTCGCCGAACGTACCGGCGTCGGTTCGAGTAACCAAAATATTCGGCGATCGCTGAACCAGCCGTTCGACGATATCGACTACCTGTTTGCGTTCCTTTCCCGCACCGAATACCACTTCGGGAAAACCTTGCCGGTGCGAACGCGCGTGATCGACCCGGGCAAACCCTATGTCCTCAAAATGAAGATTGTGTAGTTGTCGTGCGGCATCCGCCGTAGCCAGTTCGCCGTTGCTGTGTGCCCGCAACAGTTCCTCAATTGCTTTTAGGTCCATTTAATCGCTTCCACCCTGCCTACAAAACTTAATCCTAACACTTCGCGCCAAAGGCCTAAACCAGACCGATTGACCAATCTAAGCTCTAAGCCCTAAGCTCTAAGTTCCGCATACGTTTATGGAACTAACCGTTGGCATTACCGGAGCGTCGGGCGCGATCTACGCCGAACGAACCCTGGTTCATTTAGCGGGAAGCGGGGTCGTGGACCGGATCAATTTAATCATGTCGGAGTCCGCACGGACTGTGGCTCAGGTCGAGTTGGGCATCAACTTGCGAGAACCGGATGCCGCGTCGGTAAACCAATGGCTGGATTTGGACGCGGATTCAAAACTGATCCGCGTTTGGAGGTTGGACAATCTAGCGGCAAAACCGTCGTCGGGCTCGCACCCGCAAGCCGGAATGATCATCGTTCCCTGTTCGATGGGAACGCTGGGGGCGATCGCCAGTGGCGCCGGGACCAACTTGATTCATCGGGCCGCGGACGTGACACTGAAGGAAGGACGCAAGCTTGTCATAGTCCCGCGGGAAACCCCGTATAATCAGATACATATCGAAAATATGCTGCGCGTTTCGCAGGCGGGCGCCCGGATAATGGCCGCGAGCCCCGGTTTCTACCACCGGCCGAAAACGATTGTGGAACTAGTCGATCACTTGGTTTTTCGCATCTTGGACCAATTTGGTGTGCCCCATTCGACCGTTACGCAATGGAAGGGTGTTCCGGAATCTGGAGATCGATCTTGAAGACATTCATTTTGGCATGTTTGGTGGTGCTATCCACCACGTCGTCCGGGCTGGCCCAAGCGTCGGTGTTTCTTACGCGTACCTCTTATGGCCAGATCGTCGCCCTTGATGCACAACGCGGCGAAGTGACCGTGTCTCGCGGGGGGCGTTCCATTACCTACGCGATTGATCCCGCCAAAAAGAAATTGAGCCCGGACCAGATCCGGACCGAGAACGGCGAACTTTTTGCCCGGTTGGCTGTCGGCCAATGGATCAGTTTTCAATCTATCGCCCGTTATGACCGAGGCGAATCGACACCCTCTGAACTTTGGATTACTGGCATCCGGTGGTTGGGAACCAGCGAAAATGCGAAACTGCCGCTTATTTTGCGGCTCCCCGAATCGGCGGTGATAGCACCGTTGACCAGCCAAGCGCTGCCGCAAAAAAACCCGATCCAGCTGTTTCTTGAATTCACGGCTGATGTGCAACGCACCGAATTTCTGAAGTGGGTCGACAAATGGAACCGAAAGCAGGCGGCGAAGCAGGTTGCGATCAAGGTAGTAGATTCATTGGCCGAAGCCGACGTGGCCTTCGTAACGTACCGGTTTGATCCGGCTAAAGCCCGAGCCGGGGAGCCCGGCGATTCAACGGATTACATCTCTGCCCATTACGACGAATCCCAACGAGTAAACTATGCGGTCGTGCTGGTAATCCGCGACGCGGACCATTACGGCATCCTTTCATTTCGGTTGGTCGAAACGGAGCGTGGTCGTTTTGTCGAAGACATTACGAAGGGGCTGGAGCACAGGCTTTTGGAAGTCAGGCTCGGTGGGGGCCATTGATCATGCAATTTGCGAAATTGAAGGCTATACTTTCGCATTTCGCCAACGAACCGTGGTCGTGGCCAGTTGAGTTCGGCAACAAAATCTGCGTTTGCCCGCGCGATTTGAAGCAATAACACCAGCGCTTTCCTAAAGGACCCCAAATGGAAAATCAGGACGAAAACACGACCCTCTCGTTCGAGCGGGTGTTATTTTTTAGCGATGCCGTTTTTGCCATCGTGATCACCCTATTGGTACTCGAGATCAAAGTGCCCCACATCGCCGGCCACACGGAAGCGGCATTTAAATCCGAGCTCTTGCATCTGCTGCCTAAGGTCTTGGGTTTTATCTGCAGCTTTTTTGTGGTGGGCATGCTCTGGTACGAACACCACCGGATCTTTCGCTATATCAACCATTTCACCGCCGGTTTGATCTGGAGAAATCTGGTTTTTCTGCTCTTTATTTCGTTTATTCCCTTTCCCACGGCGCTTTTCAGCGAGTATCCGTGGAGTCGAACCGCTTTGCTCATCTACATCGCACTGTTTGGATTGGCGGCGTTGGCTAAATTATGGGTGTGGACCTACGCGGTCCGGGCCCGATTACTACCGGAAACGTTCGGTCGGCTGCAGGCGTTGAAGATCACGCGGCGCTCGCTGTGCGTTCCGCTCGGGTGTTTGGTTTGCGTGATACTGTCGCTCTTCGTGCCGACTTATTTTGCTTTTGTCGGGTTCGCGCTGATTCCGGTATTTGCGCGCTTGCTCGACCCGACCGCCAGGTCTAAAGACACTAGGTCGGAGGAGCCTCCGGACAGTGCGCGTTAACGCGGTACCATTTGCCGTCCGGCATCCGCGGCATTGGCCCCAAACTTGCGGAAGAGTTTGGTGTTAACGACGCTACGGGCGTGCGCTAGAGATAAATGTTAAGCAAGCTGATACGAAATATTCGGACCACGCTCGAAATGATCAAGTTCGAGCATACGTTGTTCGCGCTTCCGTTCGCCTTTCTCGGGGCTATCTTGGCCGCGAACGGACTACCCAATTGGCGGCAGATCCTGTGGATCACGGTCGCGATGGTGGGCGCGCGTTCGGCTGCAATGGCGTTCAATCGTATTGTTGATGCACGAATCGATGCGGCGAACCCGCGAACAAGTATGCGTGCGATCCCGGCGGGCGCATTGTCGAAGACTTTCGTTTGGGCCTTCCTCGGTGTTTCGGTTGTGCTCTTCTTTCTTGCCGCCTGGCGATTGAATCGATTGACGTTGATCCTAGCCCCGGTGGCGTTGGCCAGCGTCCTGCTTTATTCCTACACCAAGCGATTTACATCGTTCTCGCACTTGTTCTTGGGATGGGCGCTTTCGATCGCCCCGACCGGCGCGTGGATAGCCGTACGCGGGGCCGTGGACAGCCCCGTGCCGATCCTCCTTTCGTTGGTGGTAATGATGTGGACCGCCGGTTTCGACGTTCTTTATGCGTGCCAGGACGCCGAATTCGACCGGAAGTCGGGGTTGCACTCGATCCCGCAGAAGTTCGGTATCGCGGGCGCGCTACGCATTGCGCGGATCTTCCATGGGCAGGCGTTTATGGCGTTGATACTGCTCTATCTTTTTGCGCAGCTCGGAACGCTAGGGCTGGTCGGAGTAATCCTGACGGGGGCGTTATTGGCGTATCAGCATTCGCTGGTACGGCCCAACGATCTGAGCCGGTTGAACGCGGCCTTCTTTACCACTAACGCGTTTGTTAGCGTAATATTGTTAGTGACTTTTGGCGCTGCTGTTCTGGTACATCATGGGTAGGCTTTTTCGATCGTCGATCATCGGGCTCGTGCTCGCCGCCGCCGCAGAGGTCTTTATCCGCCTCTCGCTGGCGATCGGCTGGCCGCCGATCATTGAATTTTTCGTGGCGCCTGGGCACTTTCTGCGGCTGCTCTTTTCCGTTTGCGGCGGTTCGCCCCAGGCGGCATTGGACTACGCCCGTGAATGGATGATTTATCAGTTCTGGATCGACACCTTGTGGTACGGAACGATCGCGTGGTTGTGTTTCTGGTGGCGGGAACGTCGCGCGTTCAAATTCGCGTGAGCCAGCCGGCAAAAACGGAAAATGATCTAGAGATTATTGATCGCTTGTTTTAATTTATGCGTTTTTCACACGATCCTAAGTTAAGAAATATCGCCCTGAAGGTCGAAGCCGGCGAGCGGCTGACCTTTGAGGATGGGTTAGACCTTTATCACACCGACGACCTCGGCGCGTTGGCGAAAATGGCCGACCACGTTCGCCGCACCTGGCATGGCAAAACGACTTATTACAACGTCAATCGCCATTTTAATCACACCAATATTTGTATCGCAGATTGCAAGTTCTGCGGATTCTACCGACGGGCGCGCGCGGCCGATGCTTACACCCATGCCGTCGATGATGCAGTGCGGATCGCGGGCGAGGCCGTGGCCGAAGGTGCTACCGAGTTGCACATTGTCGGTGGGCTTAATTCAAAATTACCGTGGTCGTATTACACAGACCTGTTGAAATCGCTCAAGGGCGCCTATCCGAAGCTACACTTGAAAGCGTTCACCATGGTCGAACTCGATTTCTTCGCCAGCTTTTACAAAATGAGCGACGAAGAGGTGATCAACCAGCTTGCGGCGGCAGGTATGGATTCCTGCCCCGGCGGCGGAGCGGAGATCTTCCGTGAACCGACTCGGTCGATGATCTGCGATCATAAGTGCGATGGCGATCGCTGGCTGGAGTTGGCCGGTAAGGTCCATGCCGCGGGACTGAAGACCAACGCCACGATGCTCTATGGGCACATTGAATCCATTGAGGACCGCGTCGATCACCTCGTTCGTTTGCGCGAGCAGCAGGATAAGAGCGGAGGGTTTCAGTGCTTTATCCCTTTGGCGTTCTATCCGCCAGAAACGAAGTTGTCGCACTTGCCGGGACCTTCGGGCGTGGATTCGTTAAAAACGATGGCGGTATCGCGCCTAATGCTGGACAACTTTGCCCACATCAAGGCCTATTGGGTAATGCTCGGTAAACGCCTGGCGCAGGTAGCGTTGCATTACGGCGCAAACGACCTGGACGGAACGATTACCAATGGCGGCGAATTGACCGAAAGCTATTCGGTCGAATCGAACAACGAAGTGAAAATGAGCACCGCCGAGATCATAGCTTTGATCGAAGACGCCGGGTTCGAAGCGGTCGAGCGCGATACGGTCTACAACCGGATCGAACGCGAACCCGTTGCGGTATAGAAACTACTAATTTAGATAGGACCGATAGGACGATTGGTCCTATTTTCGTTTATGACAACTGAACCACGAACTATATCTGTCGCGCATTCGCCCGATTCGGACGATGCGTTCATGTTTTACGGGTTGGCCACGAACAAGATCGACACAGGCGATCTGAAATTCACCCATGTTCTAGAAGATATTCAGACGCTGAACGAGAAAGCACGCGAAGGCGTTTACGACGTTACGGCGGTCAGTTTTCATGCCTACGCTTACATCGCGGACAAATACGCCTTGCTGCCTCACGGCGCCTCGATCGGCGATAAGTATGGGCCGATAGTCGTCTCGCGCGAACCGGTAAAGGCGGAAGATCTGGGCAAGCTGAAGGTCGCCATTCCCGGCACGTCGACCAGCGCTTTCTTGGCTCTACGGCTATTCAATGCCGACTTTGAATACGAGGTCGTTCCCTTCGATCAGATAATCGATGCGGTACTGGACGGTCGCTGCGACGCGGGCTTGTTGATCCACGAAGGCCAACTTTTTTATCAGACAAAGGGGCTTCACAAGGTTGTCGATCTGGGCGAATGGTGGCATGAGCGAACGGGTCTGCCATTACCGATGGGGGGCAACGCGATCCGCCGCGATCTAGGGCCGGAATTGATGCGCCGTGTCTCACAATATTTACACGAGGGTATCCAGTATTCGCTCGATCACCGCGAAGATGCGTTGGCGTACGCGATGCAATATGCGCGCGGCATGGATCCGGCCGTCGCCGACACCTTTGTGGGCATGTGGGTCAACGATCTTACCCTCGATTACGGCGACCGCGGCCGCGAAGCAGTGCGGCTTCTCCTCCGTGAAGGTTATGAGCGCGGAATCATTCCGAACCAGGTAAACGTCGAATTCGTGGGCGAGCAGGCCGCTGCCGGTTAGGATTAGTCGCGAAAACCAATAGCGGATCGGGGCTTGGCAACAAGGCCCAGGCTTATTGCATCGAAGCTGGGCACGCGCAACTTGGTGTTACTGATCCGAACCGGTGCGCAATGCCCCTGAATAATCCATTTATCAAGGAGCAATCGCAGATGCTCGGCGTTTCTCGCATTCTTGGCAAAACGGCGCTAATTCTAAGTTTCGCGTTGATCGGCTTTACCACCGTTTGGGCGCAGCAGACCAAACCAACCATCCCTGTTTCCAAGGTCCGTTACGAACCCCTTCCTCCGGCCGAGGTGGACCGGATCATCCGAACGTTCTCAGCGAAAGAAGCACAATTTCACGAAGCTCTGAACAATTACTCGTTCAAACGCGACGTTTCGATCCGGACTATAGGGATTTTGGGAGGACAGATCACGGGCGAGTTTAAACTGGTTTCGCGCTTTTATTTCGACAGCAACGGCAACCGCCACGAGCGCGTCCTCTTCGCGCCGCTATCGACGCTGACGGAAATGACGCTCTCGCAGGAGGATCTGGACGACCTCAATGGAGTGCAGCCGTACGCACTCGAAGCCAGTAAGATCAACCAATACAATTTCACCTACATCGGCAAGGAAAAGATCGACCAATTGGATCTCTTCGTATTTGAAGTTACGCCGAAGAACGCCGATCCAAACAATATTAAACAGCGCTATTTCCAAGGGCGGATCTGGGTCGACGATCAGGATCTAATGATCGTCAAAGTGCGCGGTAAGGCCGTGCCGGAGGGAAAGCAGCGGTTTCCAATTTTTGAGACCTACCGCGAGCAGATCGACGGCAAATATTGGTTTCCCACTTACACCCATTCGGACGACGAATTGATCTTCCCCGGTGGTAACCGGGTTCATGAACAGATGACGGTTAAGTATACCGAGTACTCGTTGGGCCGGACGGGAGTCAAGATCATCAACGACGACGATTCGGTCATCGATGATAGCGAGAAGCCACAGCAACCGGGTACGACTGCCCCGCCGTCGACAACCCCCAATCCCACGCCCCCTCCGGGGCCGAAGAAGCCTTAATTCGCTACCAACCGGTCAGGTGTTATTCCGTCTTCCGCCGCGAGGGCTTCGGCCACCGCGGCGTTGGCGTTTTTCGCGAGTTCCGCAATGGCGTCGGTCGTTAAGCCTTCCGTACTTACCGGGTCTAAAACGTGCATTTCCATCGTGCCGGGAAAGGCCATCCCCGTGCGTTTGCCCATCAGCCGGTCCGAATAAAGAATGGCCACGGGAACGACGGGTACCTGTCCCTCGACCGCTACATAAAACGGACCTTTCTTGAATGGAAGCAACTGACCCGGCAAGGCCCGCGTGCCTTCGGCAAAGACCGCTATGGACAATCCGCCTCGCAATTGGTCGGTAGCGGCTTTCATCGTCTCGACCGCCCGCGCGTTGTTCGAGCGGTCGATCGCCAGAACGTTAACGAAGCCCACGCCATAACCGAGGATCGGTACCTTTAGTATCTCTTTCTTGGCGATGATCCCCACGGGCCTGCCCAAGAAGCAAAAGATCGTGGCGGTATCCAAGTACGACCGATGGTTCGCGACGAATACATAGGACTGGCTCGGCGACAGTTTTTCCAATCCACGAACGATCACTTTCACGCCCGAGAGTTTTAGCCACATGCGCCCGCCCCAATGAGCCCAGGGATAGACGATGGACGGCCGTTTACGAATCAATGCCCAAGTGATCGACGGCGGTCCGAAAAGCAAAAGCAACATCCCCGCCACCGATAACGACCACCAATACCAGAGGCGCCCGCCGACACGGCGTATCCACCCTATGTTAGACTGCGCGGACGGCCTTACGTCGGCGATATCCGTTTCAATTAGTTCTCGGGAAGGTGTTGGGGAATGACCCGTCATTCGTATTGGTTTCGCTTTATCCTGCTATTTTTTTTGACCTGCGGCGCGAGCACCTTCGCCGATCTACGCGCTCAATCTTCTGGATCGGGTGCGATTCCTACCCCCGAATCGGTTCTCGGATTCAAGCCGGGTGCTGACCGAACCATCGGGGATTGGTCGCAGATCACGGGTTACTTTTCCCGCTTGGATCAGGCCAGCGACCGTATCACGGTGCGCACCATAGGCCAAAGCACCCAAGGACGGCCGTTGGTCGTTGCGTTCATCAGCGCCGCGGAAAATCTCCAAAAACTCACCGAATATGCCGCGATCCAGCAAAAGCTAGCCGATCCGCGAACGATCAAGGATATTCCCGAACGAGACCTGATGCTCAGCAACGGTAAGGTGGTGGTCGCGATCTCGTGCTCGATCCACTCGAACGAGATCGTTGCTTCGCAGATGTCGATGCGGCTTGCTTACGAACTCGCCACCGCGAAGGATGACGCAACACTTACGATCCTGCGCAACACCATAGTGCTTCTGATCCCTTCACCGAATCCGGACGGCATCGACATCGTCGCGAACTGGTACCGCAAAACGCTGAACACACCGTACGAAGGCTCCAACCCTCCCGAACTCTATCACCTATACGCGGGGCATGACGATAATCGCGATTGGTTCATGTTGAACTTGCGCGAAACCCGGGCGATCACGCAGTTGTTTTGGCATGAATGGTTCCCGCAGATCGTCTTCGATCTTCATCAGATGGGCGAGACCGGGCCCCGAATGTTCGTCCCGCCGTTCCACGGACCGGCCAATCCGGGGATAGCTCCGGTCCTGTTACGCGAAGCCGGCGCCATCGGGTATCGCCTGGCGGCGGATCTACAAGCGGAACATTTCTCGGGTGTGGTCACCGATGCCGTGTTCGATGCCTGGTGGCACGGTGGTTTTCGCACCGCTCCTTACTATCACAATTCCATCGGGATCCTTTCGGAGGTAGCGAGCGCTAAGCTGATGACTCCGGTCCGCAAAACAGAAGAAGATCTCTCCAAAGCCAAACCGGACCGCGGGATTCCGTCGCTGCTCCAACCGGCCGTGAATTTTCCGGACCCCTGGCGCGGTGGCCTTTGGGGCCCGCGCGATATCATGGAAATGGAATTGATCGCAGTCCGTTCCGTGCTGACGACCGCCGCACAGAATCGCGCGCGGTATCTGCGAAATTTTTACGATCTCGGCCGCGCGAACGCGGCCCCGGATTCGGGCCGGAACGACCCGTACGGGTACTACATTCCGCCCGTGCAAGGTAACGACGAACAAGTCGCGCGGATGCTCGAGGTCTTGATGGCGCAAGGTATCGAGGTCTTGCGGCTCGACCACGAACTGCATATTACCGTGGTTGGCGGGAACCAGGCTCACGAAGCCCCGGGAGGTGGCTACCTGATCCTGACCGCCCAACCGCAACGAGCAAATATTCGCGCGCTCTTCGAGCGTCAGAACTATCCCACGGCTCCCGGCGCGACGTCAGAGTTGGATCATCCGTACGACGTCGCTGGCTGGACGCTACCCATGATGATGGGTGTGGAATACATTGCGGCGGCCGAGTTTGTCGAGACGCTCACGCAAATACGTCAACGCACCTCTCTGGTTAAGGACGCGGCCGAGATTCGCAAGGATATGTCTCTGGCCCCACGTAGCGGCGAACGCTCGCCGATACCGAATCCGGTCAAAGCCGGTGTGCGTGTCGGCGTTTACCGCGGATGGGCGCCGTCGAGCGACGAGGGCTGGACCCGATTTGTATTCGACACCTTCAACGTCCCCTATCGCTCGATCGACGACGACGCCATGCGCGCCGGTGAACTGGGTAAAAACTTCGACGTCATCATTCTGCCCGCGCAATCGCAGAAACAGATCGTAATCGGGCTGGACGCGGGCACCTATCCTGAGGAATATACCGGCGGAATTACGGAAGCCGGGGTCGAAGCCCTCCGCGCGTTTGTCGACGGCGGAGGGATCCTGATCTGTTTTGACGATTCGACCGAGTTCGCTATCAACCGATTGCAATTGCCGGTCAAGAACGTCTTGGCCGACGTCAAGATGGCGGATTTTTACTGCCCGGGCTCAATCCTCCGTATCAATATCGAGACCCGGCATCCGGTCGGCCGGCTGATGCGCCCGGAGACAGATGCCTACTTCGTGTCGAGCGCGGCATTCGATATCACCGACGAAAGACGGGCAGCTGTGATCGCGCGCTATGCGAACGAACAGGTATTGCGTTCGGGGTGGCTCCGAGGTGAAAAATATTTGGCGGGTAAGGTAGCGCTGGCCGAAGTGTTCCAAGGTAACGGCCGCGTGTTCCTGTTCGGCTTTCGCCCCCAACACCGCGGGCAGACCTGGGGTACGTTTCCGCTGATCTTCAATGCGATCAACCGCGGCCGGTGAGAAGTCAGAACCGGGGGCGGTAGCGACCGGGTCTGGCGACCATATTTTATTACAAGGTAAAAAGAACCCGAGTCGCTACCGCTCCCGGCTCTGACCTCGCGACGCGGCCCCTCGCCTCCGGTTCAACTTTTTCCGCCGAAACCGTTCCGCTGTGTTACCATGCCGGAGCGGCCCATGCTCCCAATACAATCGTCGCGACCGAAAGGCATTGCCGATGCGTTTTTTGCGATCGTCAACCACCGCCAGCCTGGTTCTACTCTACGCGCTGGCCGTCTCCCCCTTAACTCAGGCTCAAGACCGGCCCCGCCGCGCTGAAACCAACGGCGGCGAATGGTCCGTACCTGCATCGGCGCCGGTTACGGTTAAGACCGGCAAATTATCGAAAGAACCGACGATCCGGATCGGGCTCACGACGGCAGCGCGATCGGTCTCGATCTCGACCACCGCCGAGTCGCTGGAATGCGTGGCGTTGGACGGGAAAGTTACGCCGCTCGATGTTGCTCGCGTACGTGTCGACGTGCGGGCTCTGGGGCCGTTACTGTCGGCGCCGGAAACTTTTCAAGTTGAACTCGCCGGGTATGGATCACAGGGTGATGCCGACCGGGATGCTCGCGAGATTCGCGATCAAACCAAGGAACCGGCCGTGGTCGCCGCCGGAACAGAAACCAATTCATGGAAAATTAAGATCGGCGAGGTTAAACCCTCTCGCGTCGAAGCGGAAGAATTGGTCGGCCGTTTGGATGACCAAGGCATCGGCAACGCGATCATTACGCATATCGCCCCGCCCGCACCCGCAACGCCGGATCCGGCGACCGCGGGCGCGCGCACGGTTCCCTCGGCCAACGGGTTAAGGACGATCAGCTACCGTTTTTCACCCACGCGGGAACTCGCGGTTTCAGCTGGTCCGGGCCCTGCCGTTAGTTCGCGTACCCCATTGAGCTTCGGCTCCGGTGGCGGATCGCGCACACCAGTGGTGTTTAACAATTCCTCCTATCGGGGACAGATCGAGGTCTTCGCCAACGCGCGCGGTGCCCTGACGGTGGTGAACGTCGTCAGTATGGAGGATTACGTCAAAGGCGTAGTCCCCAACGAGTTACCTCCCGGAAGCTTCCCTGAGTTGGAGGCCTTAAAAGCACAAGCAGTCGCGGCTCGCACCTACGCGATCAAGAACATCGGCCAGTTCGCGTCCGAAGGCTTTGATCTATTGCCCACCACACGGTCGCAAGTCTATTTCGGCTATAACTCTGAGAAAGCGTTGTCATCGCGCGCGGTGGACGAGACCAAGGGCGTCGTCGCGACGTACGACGGCGACCCGATCGCGGCGTATTACACGTCTACGTGCGGCGGACGAACCGAAGACGGCGGCAACATTTTGAATGACCCCGCGCATTACCTCCGTGGGCGCGAATGCTCGGTTGAAGGTCAGGGCGAGTTCACTCCCTTCACCATTCGCTCGGAACGCAACGTCGCCGAGGTAAGTTCGGACACGAACGCCGGTCTGGTGCGCGAAGCAGCGCTGCTTTCCGTTTTCAACTTCCCGCTTTCGCAAGATCGCATCACAGACGATTGGTTGGACGGCTCCGTCTCCTTTCCAGCACATTGGGATCCTAAGCTTAGAATTCCACGTGGACAAGTTGTCGCG
>JADMIO011701117.1_pt1 | contig 42990 bp, 37 predicted proteins | sample 8958161 | NCBI WGS metagenome assembly JADMIO01 (sample SAMN16585339, study PRJNA669376) | soil metagenome | isolation source: Crop rotation soil | place: USA: Cullars Rotation, Alabama | collected 2011
CGCGACAACTTGTCCACGTGGAATTCTAAGCTTAGGATCCCAATGTGCTGGAAAGCGACTGCTTGACCCAGTTGTACAGTGAAGGCCACTGGGATCCGCGGAGGCTCATGACCTTGGAAACGAGGATGAGTCATGGGTTCATCGGAGAAGCCGACGACGCGTCGGTACAGCGCTTCGCAGAAGGAGCAGGCGGTTCGGTTGGTGCGCAAGATTCGCGCCGAGACCGGCCAGCAGCATGGGGCGGTGAGGCGTGTGGCCGATCAGCTTGGCTACGGCGTCGAGTCGGTCCGCTCGTGGGTCAAGCAGGCCGACATCGATGAGGGGTTCACCGCCGGGACGACGACGCAGGATGCTGAACGGATGCAGCGCCTCGAGCAGGAGAATCGTGAGCTGCGGAGGGCGAACGAGATTCTGCGCAAGGCGTCGGCGTATTTCGCCCAGGCGGAACTCGACCGCCCACATCGGTGATCGTCGGGTTCGTCGACGACAACCGCGAGGAGTTCGGAGTCGAGTCGATCTGCAAGGTGTTACAGATCGCTCCGAGCACCTACTACTCGGCCAAGACGCGCCAGCCGTCGGCGCGGGCCGTGCGTGACGCGGTCACCGCAGTGACCGTGATGACGATCTGGCAAGCGAACTACTCGGTCTACGGGGTCCACAAGATGTGGAAGGCATTGCGACGCGCTGGCGAGGACATCGGCCGTGACCAGGTCGGCCGGATCATGCGTGGCCTGGGGATCACCGGCGCCCGACGGGGCGCCAAGGTGTTCACCACCCGCTCCGATGACAAGGCCAACCGGCCGCCGGATCTCGTCGACCGCCGCTTCGTCGCCGAGGCGCCAAACCGCTTGTGGGTGATGGACCTGACCTACGTGCCGACATGGTCGGGGATGGCCTACGTGTGCTTCATCGTGGACGTCTTCAGCAGAACGATCGTCGGTTGGCGCGTCGCCGCCAACATGCGCACCGACATGGTCCTCGACGCGCTGGAGATGGCCCGCTTCCACCGCGGAGCACGACTCGACGGGTTGATCTGTCACACCGACGCCGGGTCTCAATTCACGAGTGTGCGATACACCGAACGACTCGACGACATCGGCGCTCGTCCGTCGATCGGGACCATCGCCGATTCCTATGACAATGCCCTGGCCGAGACCGTCAACGGGATGTTCAAGACCGAGCTGATCCGCCGCCAGGCACCCTGGCGGACCGTCGACGACGTCGAGCTCGCGACGCTCGGCTGGGTCGACTGGTTCAACAACACACGGCTCCACGGCTCGCTCGGCGACATCCCGCCAGCCGAGTTCGAAGCCGCCCACTACGCTCAGCTCGCCCCAACAGGCTGAACGGAACCAAACCACCGAGCCTCCATCAGACCCAGTGGCCTTCACTTGCCCCCGGCAAGACGCCCTTGACAACCCCCACTCCTTCAGAGATGACACAAAGAGGGATCGTTCGGTGCGCATCAGGCGGCGTCCTCGGCGGATGTTATGTGCGGTCGTTCGGTGTCGTGGATCGGCACCTCAAGGATGCGCCACAGAACGGAAGTCACAGGGGTCCAGCCGTCGGCGTGAGCCAGGGCCGGCGGCGTGAGCCGGGCCGCCGTTGTCGGTCGATGCGGACGGTAGGTTCGCGGGTTCGATGAGCGTTGCCCGACGAGGGGGTCGGCCGTGGATTGTCCAGCGATCGAGTACGCCACGACGGTCGATGGGTTGAGTATCGCCTATCAGCGCTTCGGGAGCGGCGAACTTGACGTCGTTTACCTGCCAGGGACGGTGTCGCATCTGGAGTTGGCGTGGGAGAGCGAGGGGTTGCGCTACTCGATGGAGCGCTTCGCGTCATTCTGCCGATTCCTCAAGTTCGACAAGCGAGGCACTGGGCTCTCCGATCGACACATGGGCACTGGTACACCCGAGGCGCGCATCGACGACGTCCGGGCTGTGATGGATGCCGCGGGTGTCGAGCGAGCGGTGGTGCTTGGCCACTCGGAGGGCGGAACCCTTGCCGCGCTGTTCGCCGCGCTTCATCCTGAACGTGTCGATCGGCTGATCCTGTACAACTCGTATGCCTACGGTCCGCTGTGTCGGGACCATCCGAAGCCGGCCTCGGGCCGTCGTGTGGCCGACATGATGCTCGAACGGCTTCGACGCGAGTGGGGCACGGGACGAGCGCTGTCGATGTGGGCCGAGGGGATCACCGACATCGACGCAGCGGCGCGTTTCGAACGCTCCGCCTGCACACCGTCCGGAATCGTGCAGTACATGGATACGAATTTCCGGATCGATGTGCGCGCTGCGCTACCGCTGGTCCAAGCGCCAACACTGGTGGTTCACGGCACCCACGATCAGATCATCCCGTTCTTCTTCGCCGAACTCTTCGCCGCCCGGATCCCAGGCGCAAGACTCGTCGATGTCGACATGGGTCACGGCACCTTCGAACCCGGCGGAGACGAGGCTGCTCTCGCAGCGATCGAGACGTGGCTCACCGGTCACACGGTCGAGCACCTCAGCGCTGTCGATCGTGTGCTGTCCACTGTCTTGTTCACCGATCTCGTGGGATCGACAGAGCTGGCAAGCCGACTGGGCGATAGCCGCTGGAGGACGCTGCTCGACCGACACGACGACGTCTGCCGCCGCGCTGTCACCCAGTATCGCGGTCAGCTCATCAAGTTGACCGGCGACGGTGTCCTCGCCACCTTTGACGGGCCGGGCCGAGCGATCGACTGTGCCAAGACGATCGCGACGAACCTTGAAGGGATCGACTTGCGTATTCGCGCTGGGATCCACACCGGCGAGATCGAACGGCGCGACGGTGACATCGGGGGCATTGCCGTCAACACGGCGGCACGCGTGATGAGCGCAGCTTCCGACGGTGAGATCTGGGTCACCAGCACCGTCCCCAGTCTCGTCGTCGGGTCAGGACACCGCTTCTCCGAACGGGGTGATCACGAGCTCAAAGGAATCCCGGGAAGCTGGACACTGGCCGCCGCGACCTGAACGTTGCACGTGGGGTCGGCGGCCGAAGAGTTTCGTAAGTCCCCAGTCAGGCACCAACCCGCAGCAACGATCCCCTCCTGCCAGGTGACATGCCTGAAGGGGCATCCGACAACTCCATACGCGGAACGACGACGAAACCGGAAGAGACGCCCGTGTCGGGACGCTCTCTACTCGGTCCCGACCTGCCGATCGGGCGCGACTGAGAACTGCTCTGTCGGGTTGTTCACTCTGGTGCGCGCGTTCGGTGCCGACGAACTCTGCTCCCGTCAGCGAGCAGTAGGTCGAGTCGCCGCCGACAGGAACCCCCTTAAGCCCCTGGTTTCGGATCAATGCGCCACGCCGCTCGGAGTCGTTCACGATGGCGAACTCGCCCAGATTTGCTGCTCGACGGTCGGCCAAGTGACGAGACCGAACCGCCCTTGGACGCGAGTCTGCTACTTCCGCGAAGTGCGTTTCGTGGGGTCGCGTCGATATCGATGGTGTTCTGGTTCCGCTGTTTAGCGTTGGAGCCGGCCGACGAGGTTGTCGATGCGGCGGCGGTGGTCGGGCAGGTCGAGGTCGCCGAGGGCGGTGAGCGCTTGCTCGAGTTGTTGCTCGGCGTGGCTGGTGTCGCCGGCGTCGGCGAGTGCATGGGCCCAGTCGATGCAGGTTCTGGCGGTCCATGGTGGTGATTCGAATGCGCGGCTGAGCGCGAATGCGGCGGCGAACTCTTGAGCGGCGAGATCGGGTTGGCCGAGGCGCAGGTGGAGCTTGGCCAGGAGACGGTCTGCGGGTCCACCGAACCATCCGCCGGTCATGAGGTTCATGCCGCGTTGGTGTTGGAGCGCGCCGGCGAGTGCTTTGCATTGCTGCTGGGAGCCGATGGTGGCGGCGACTTCGGCCCAGCAGCTGATCACGAGCCCCCACACCGCGTCGTCGGGTATGAGACCGACGTCGAGTCCGTTGAGCGCCGTTCTTGCCTGGTCGACATCGACGACGAGGCAGGCATGGGCGTGGATCGCCCGCCACCACTCCACCGGTGGGTCGGCAGCCGCTTGGGGTGCGGTGAGCGCAGCGAGCTCATGGTGGTCGCCGCGGACTTGCAGCAGCATGACGTTGCAGAAATGGGCGTAGCCGTGGCCTTGGTCGTGGTGGGTCTCGCCGAACGCGTGCTCGATCGTGGCGACGCCGGCGGCGACGCGCCGCAGGTCGCCGTCGATCAGCGGTTCCATGATCTGGTCGGCGAGGTGGAGGACTCCGCGTAGCCAGTCGAGGGGGAGGTCGCCGATCGCTTCGGCCAATCGGCGGATGGCGTCTCGGTCTGTGTCGCGCTGTCCGAGGATGACGGACGAGATCCACAGGGCGACGCACAGGTTGGCGCGCCGCAGAGGGTCGTGCTCGGCGTCGAGTGCGGCCCGGATGGTCGCGGCTCTTGGAAGGGTGTCGGATCGTGTCAGTCCGGACCCGGGGTTGGCGCCCGGGTCGGCGAGGCAGTGGGCGCGCTCGAGCAGATCGAGTTGTGGCCAGAGGGCTTCGCGTTGTTCGACTCGTCGGCGGCGTTCGTCGAAGTCGTGGGTGTAGATCAGCTCGGTGGCCAGCGCCGACAGCAGCTCGGCGCGCTGACCGGCGCTGAGCGCGTCGAGCCGATCGAGCGCGTCGCGCAGCAGGTTCGCCCGTTCGGGGTCGGCGGCTCCTGTAGAGGCGTAGTCGACCCGTGACCGCAACGTCAGCGCCCGGTAGGCGGCGGCTGGGTCGCGGGTGTCGATCGCCAGGCGCGCCGCGGTGTGCGCCGTCGACCGCCACGCCGGATCGCCAGCGTGGAACTGGGCGTCGGCCAATCCGCCGAGTGCCCGGAGTCGGTGAGGTTGGACCGGTGTGTTGTCACCGATGGTCGCCAGTGCGGCCCGGTACCACTCGGCGGCGATCTCGGGTGCGTGACGGCGGGTCGCCTGTTCGCCCGCGGCGATGGCGTACTCGACGGCCTTGTCCTGCTCCCCGGCGTCGCGCCAGTGAACGGCGAGTTCGACCACGGCGATGTCGAGATCGTTCGCGTGGCGTCGTTCCAGGGCCTCGGCGACCAACCGATGCTGACGCGCGCGGCGTGTCAGGGACATGTCGGCGTGCAGCGCGTCGCGCACCAAGGCGTGCTCGAACCGGTAGCGGCCGACACCGACTTCGCGCAACAGGTGGGCATGCTGCGCCTGTTCCAACGAGTCAACGGCAGCGTCGACGTCCTGGTGGGCGACCGTCGCGGCGAGCTCGACATCGAACTCGACTCCGATCACCGACCCCGCTCTCAGCAGGTCCTGGACGGACAGCTCCAGTCGCCTCAACCGCTGGCCGACCACCTCGCGCACCCCCTCGAGCCTGCCGACGACCTCGGGTTCGAAGTCGCCCGTCTCGGCCAGCAGACGCACGATCTCACCGACGAAGAACGGGTTCCCCGACGTCTCGCGATGCACCGCTTCGGCCAACGACACTCCGGAACCGTCCAGCAGCTGACCCCCGGCACGAGTCATCAAATCGAGCACGTCGGCCGCGGCCAAGCCATCGAGGGAGATCCGGCTGACTGTCGCAGTGCGCCGTAGATCGGCGAGGATCGACGCCAACTGTTGTGTCGAATCCACATCCGTATCCCGAAACGTCCCGACCACCAGCAACCTCGCGACGCTCGCTGACGCAAGCCTGCGCAGCAGCTGCAACGACGACACATCGGCCCAATGAACGTCGTCGATCACCAACAGCGTCGGCGCCCCAGCGGCGGTCGCGCACAGCCAGCTCTCCAACGCCTGGAACAGCCGAGCACGCTCCAGGTCGGGATCCGACGACAACATCGGCGGCAGGTCGGCGTGCAACGCGATCAGCTCCGGCGCGAGCCGTACCAGCTCCCCCGGAAGGTGTCCCAGCACCGTCAGTTCCGGATCGTCGCGCAACTGCCAACGCAACGCCGCGACGAACGGCTGGAACGGCACATTGACGTCCTCATCGCACCCGCCCGCCAACACGACGCCCCCGCCGCCCGCAATCGGCGCCGCCAGCTCCTGACACAACCGCGTCTTGCCAACCCCCGGCTCCCCGGATACCAACACCATCCCGAAGCCGCCAGCCGAGACCGACTTCCACATTTGTTTCAGCTCCGCCAGGGCATTGTCACGACCAGCGAACGGCATCGCCGACGGCGACACCAACAGCGGCGGCAACGGCCGCGTCGGCTCCGGCAGCGGCGCCCACACCACCTCGACTACGTCGACCGGCGCAGGCAAACCCTTCAACTCCACCGGACCGAGTGCACGAAACGTGAACCCCCGCCCACCACCGACCAGGCGCGCCACCAAGTCGGAACAGCGGATCGTGCCCGGCACGGCCGAAGCCTCCAACCGCTGCGCCTCGACCACCGGCAGACCGAAGCAATCATCGCCGTCGATAGTCACGTCGCCGGACGCGATTCCGACGCGCATCACGATCCTGTCACCTTCCCGGAGACGATTCGCGTGGTCCAGCCGCTGCTGCACCAAAACCGCCGCGTCGAGCGCGTTCGCCGCCGCGCCGAAAGTGGCCATCATCCCATCGCCGAGATGCTTGACGATCATCCCACCGCGCTCGCCGACGCTGCCCACCACAATCTCATCCAGTTCCAGCCGGAACCGCTCCGCGACCTCCTCACCGACACGCGCCCGAAACTCGGTCGAGCCGACGACATCGACGAACATCACCGTCACGGTGCGAACCGACGTCACTCGCCGACCACCAACCACGCACCGAGAACACCGTCGCGCACCCAGTCATGATTCCACGTCGACGACCTGACAGCCTCCGAAACGAGGACTCAGCTCAGGCAGCGACCTCAGCGGCTGCTCGGCGGCTGAGATCGAGCACGCACCGCGCGCTGGCGGTCGATCGCGGCCGCATCCCGTCGTGATCGTCATTTCGCGCCTACCGGGTGCCCCTCAAAACGCGGGTCCTCCAGGATTCGAATTCGTCCTGCTTGGGGCGTCCGAAGAGCGGGTTGCCAGCTCCCAAGACAAGTAGGCCCACGACCTCCGGATTATCGCTGAGACCGCGATCCGGCTTCCATAGCGATGTGCACCGACGCTCGGCGCACACCGCACTGCCGATCGGTCGCGGCGCATCTGGTGTGGAGGTCGTCGTTCGGGCGCGACGTTCGGTGCCCGATCATCCACCGGAGAACAACGCCAAGGGCAGCACCGCAGGGCGGCCTTGGCCCGATCATCGTCGCTCGTTGGAGACGAAGAACGGCAGCTTTGGACTCGCGGATGCGAACGTCGCTCACGAGGTGTCTTTGGTCGCCAGTAAGGCGCTCAGTTCGGCAGGCATCGTCATGAACACGAAGTGCCCGGCTGCGAGTTCATGACAGTTCCATCCGTTCTGCTCGGCTCGCTCGGCGAAGGGCGCGAAGCGTGCGGGCTGCGGACAGATGATGTAGGTGTGCGGGAGGTGCTCAGCGGTGGTGTTGCCCGTCACAACGCGGTCGTACAGCGTCCTTGCCGGGTGCGGCGTGAGGTGTGCAGTGAGCCACCGCAGATCATCGCCGGTGAACGGAAGCGGGTACTCCGGCCCGCCCGGCGTCGGAATCATCCATCCCTCGCCCTCAGCTTGGCAACGTGCCTCCAGCGGATCCAGAAAGCCGGGCAGGTAGCGGCGGCCGAGATCGGCCATGCAGCGGTCGTCGTCGATCGGGAACCACGCATCCAGGTAGACGATTCGTGCGAGCCGATGTGGGACGCGCTCGGCGACACCGGTCACGACCATCCCGCCGTAGCTGTGACCGAGGAGGGTCACATCGTGCAGGTCCTCGAACTCCAACACGTTGACGATGTCATGAATGTGGGTGTCGAGGCCCACGTCCCGTGTGAGCAGGTGAGCGCGCTCACCCAGTCCCGTGAGCGTCGGCGTGAATACCTCGTGACCAGCAGCGCGCAGGTGCGGCGTGACCCGTTGCCAACACCAGCCGCCGAGCCAAGATCCATGAACCAGAACGAAGGTCGCCATCGCGGTCTCCTCTCCGATCCTCCCACGGAGGAGGCCGAGGTAGAGGAGAGTCTCGCGCTCCGGCGCACGCCGAATGCCCTGATCGTTCGCCGACGGTGAACCTGTTCGACGTCGCGGCGTTGTCCGGCAGCCCTCGACCTAGCCGCGTATGCCCCACACTCCCGAGACTCGATCGCCTTCGAACCGGTACAGCTCGCATACGTTCGCCGCGGCCGTACCCGACTCCGCGATCAGGAACGCCACGACGAAGTTTCCGTGCTCAACGAGGTCGCCCTCGACCCGCCAGCGAGGAGCTGCGCGAGCGACGAACTCCTCCAGAATCTGGGTCATCGCCTCGCGCCCGTGACTGTCCTGGCCACCGACAGCCGTGGCGTAGAACACGCAGTCCTCGGTGGCGTGGGTGTCGACCCACGTTCGAATGTGTCGACCGGTGTTCATCGTGTCGATGAACTCACGGATCACGTCGGTGCGGGTGTTCATCGTTCTCATCCCCCCACATACATCGACGCTTGGCACCGATCAGGTCGGGCGCGCCAAGCAAACGCGAACCTACACCGCCGCACGCGCCGCCCCCGACGGGATGCACTGCACGCGCATTGCCCATTGCGGAAGCCGGCGCCGAGGTCTCGATCGGTGTTCGCCGGGTCCATGGCCTGTCCTTGGTGTTCGCGTTCAAGCGACGCGTGGCGATGCCGTCCGAGGCTGATCGAACCAAGACGACGCGGAGCTGCCGATCGGTATCCGCCGGCGCGGACGGCGCACCGTCGTTCTGGCGCGTCGTTCGGTGTCGATTCCCCGCGCGTTCTGCGCTCGCGTCCGCGAGCGCGTCGACGTCATCATCCTTGAGATGCGCGCCAACAAGCCGGCGGTAGAGGACACCTCGATACCCGTCGACGAGGTGACATTCTCGGACACTTCGATTGGGTGAGCGGCGCCGTCGGCACTCCGCAGCGCCGTCGGTCGCGAGGGTACCGATCGATGCCGGCTATGGGCCGCTCCGGCGTGGCCAGGCCTCGGGGACCATCATTCGGTACGGCTCGCCTTTCGTCGGATTGACGGCCCGGGCGATGCCGCCGAACGGGGCCTGTGTCGCTCGACGGTGGCGGGCGGGCCGTCGTTCCTGTCGGTGACGGTCGGCGGCCGAACGAACGCGGACGCTGCGGTCAGGGACGAACCCAGCTCTGCGGATACGGGCGCGAGTATTCGGTGATTGGTGCCCTGCGCCTCGCCGCCACCTCGACCAACCGGTGTGCATGTCGATGGAGTGGCCGCACCGGAAACCTCGTCTCGTTCGGTGTCCCGCGATCGATGCTCTGCTCGACCTGATCGGTGCCCTTGTACTCAAAGGCGTGAAGCGGGTTGTGCTCGGTGCTGAGAGCTGACCGCGCGAGATCTCGTTCCCGGTCGAGCTCGTCGTGCGAGGTCGAGTGAGCGGCCCGTTCAGTCGATGCTGACGGAGACGGTCTCCGGCTCGCCGGTGACCGCCGGGTTTGTGCGGTCCGACGGCAACAGCCGCTTGACCATGATCGCGGCGACCACAACGATGACGGCGCCGACGGTGGCGGCGAGGGTGAGGCCGTCGACGAAGGCGTCCTTGGCGGCGTCGAGGATGTTGGCGGCCTGCTCGGTCGGGATGGCGGCGGCGTCGATCAGGCCGCGCACGCCGCCGAGGCTGCCCTCGGCGACCTCCTGCAGCTGCGGCGGCAGACCGGCGACAGCGGGCGCTACGCCCGAGGTGTACTGGCTGGCGACCAGTGAGCCGAGCACGGCCACGCCAAGGGCGCCACCGAGCTCACGGGTGGTGTCGTTGGTCGCCGATCCCATGCCGGCCCGGTCGCGAGGCACGGCGGCCATCAGCTGCGTCGTCATCGGGGTCATCGTCAGGGCCATGCCGGCGGCCATGAAGCACATCGTGATGACCAGTTGGAGGTAGCTGGTGTCGGTGTGGAACTGGGAGATACCGACCAGCCCGACGGCGACCGTGAGCAGACCGGCCATGCCGACGTTGTCGGCGCCGAACCGGGCGACAAGCTTGGGCGTGTTGGGCGCCACCGCCATCATCACGATGGAGATTGGCAGCAACCGCACGGCGGCACCGAGCGGCGAGTATTCGAGCACGCCCTGGAGGTACTGGGCGAGCAGGAAGAACGTGCCGAACATGGCGAAGAACACGAGGGTGATGCCGCCCGACGACACGGCGAAGCGGGGGTTCTGGAACAGGTGCAGGTCGAGCATCGGATGACGGTTGTGCCGCTCCCACAAGCAGAACGCCACGAGGACGATCGCCGCGACCGTGAACCACAGCGCCGACTCGGTGCTGACCCAGCCGTGGTGCGGGCCTTCGATGATGGCGTAGAGCAGGGCGCTGAGGCCAACGATGGAGAGGACGGCGCCTACTGGGTCGAGGGGGGAGTTGGTCGAGTCCTTCGACTTGGGCACGAGGATCCAGCCGGCCACGAGTGCGGCCAGGATGATCGGCAGGTTGACGAGGAACACCGACCCCCACCAGAAGTGCTCGAGGAGCAGTCCCGAGGCCACGGGCCCGAATGCGGCGCCGCTCCCGGCGATGCCGGCCCAGATGGCGATGGCCTTGGCCCGCTCGTGGGCCGGGAAGACGTTGCTCAGGATGGACAACGTGGAGGGCATGACGAACGCGGCGCCGATCCCCATGATCGCTCGGGCGGCGATGAGCATGTTCGGGCTGTCGGCAAGGGCACCAAGCGTGGAGCCGGCGGCGAAGATCAGCAGGCCCGCCTGGAGAGCGCCCTTGCGGCCGAAGCGGTCGCCGATGGCGGCGGCGGTGAACAGCAGGCCGGCGAAGATCAGGCCGTAAGCGTCGACGATCCACTGGATCTGGGTGTTGGTGGCACCGAGTCCGCCCTGGTCCACCGGCTTCTGCAGCGTGGGCAGGGCCACGTTGAGCACGGTGTTGCCGACGATGACGATGATCAACGAGGCGCACAGCACAGCGTGCGTCTTCCACCGCCGAGCGTAGACCTCAGGGTCGATCCCATCGAGGTCGACGACGTCGGTTCCGGCCCCTAACGATGCGTCCGGTGTTCCTGCCACAGGCTCGTCATCGTAGGTCCGCTTCAGCGCCACCCCCAGCGGCGGGGTGAGTGTGCAGTGGATGGCGTCGGTGCCAGTCTGCTCGCCGCCGTTAGCAACCACCCGTGCACCAGCCGCCCGGGCCCGTCGAACGACGCATTACATCGCCGGCGGTACAGGACGCCGGCTTCCGCGATCGCCGGGCGCGATTAGCTGATACTCGACCGTCGACCGTTCTGTACGTCGCACCCGTCGCGGTCACGATCCGGATCGTGCACGATGTACCCGTGGCGAACGACGGGGACGGCAGCGGTCTCGCTCGCCTTGGCAGCCTGGCTCGGGCACTGGAGCTGACCCGTTTCGACGGCTGCTGGGTGGCTGAGGCCGACGCACAGTTCGAGGGCTTCAACGGGATGTTCGGCGGTTGGACCGCCGCTATCGCCCTCGCGGCGATCTCGCGCGACGCCGAACCAGGGCGCGGGCCAGCAGTCCTGACGGTCAACTTCGTAGCACCGATTCCAGTGGGAACTCAGCTGCGGATCCGAACCCGACGTCTCGGCGGTGGTCGCTCGGTGTCGCACTGGTCCGCCGACCTGTGTCGACTGGATCACGATGACACCCTCGCGAACGCAACCGCGGTGTTGACCGTCCGCCGCCCGACTGACGGCCATGTGACGGTGACCGTGCCTGACGTGCCAGGTCCCGACACGATTGCCGTCTGGCATCCTCCGGCCGCGGCGGGCACGTTGCTCGACGTGCGTCCAATCCGAGGATTCCCGCCGTTTGGGAGCGGGGACACCAACTCGTTGGACTGGGTGCGTGAGATCAGCGGACGATCAGTGGATCGAGTGCAGTTGGCGTTGCTCGCCGATGTGTGCGCCCCACGGCCGTACTTCTGGAGCGACGCACCGCGACCGTGCGCATCCCTGGCGATGACGGTCTACTTCCATGCGACCGACGACGAACTCGCCGCTGTCGGCGACGACTACGTGCTCAACGAGGTGTCGGGAGCGCGAGGTGTCGCGTCGATCGCTGACCACACGCTGCGAATCTGGAGCCGCAACGGCGTGTTGCTCGCATCAAGCACCCAACTGTGGTCATACCGATAGACCACCACTCCGCACTGCCGGCCAGTAGTCGTCCAGTCGGCGAGCTCACCGAACCCGTGTCCCGGCACTCCGTCGTGGCCTCAAGCCGGCGTTCGCTGACGCGCCGAGCGGGCGGTGATCGCCGGACTTATCGGATACCGCGAGGGGTGAGTACGAGTTTCGCCGGCGCGCTGTGGCGCCGGTGTCGACCTTCCCGGCGATCGTCCACGACTGCCAGGCTTCTTCTTGGTGGGGGCGTGGCGTGTCCGGCGCCGGCCGGGTGTCACAATGCGGTGGTGGCGCCGGAACTGCCGGCTGGTTTGGTGACGTTCCTCTTGACTGACGTCGAGGGGTCGACGCGACTGTTTCGACGGCTGGGCGAAGCGTGGCCGGCGTTGCTGGACCGCCATCTCGTGTTGTTGCGTGGTGCGTGTCGCACCCGTGGCGGTGGCGAGTTCAAGTCCGAGGGCGATGCGCTTCTGTTCGCGTTCGACGACGCCGGCGCTGCCTTGACCGCGGCCGTCGAGGCGCAGGCGGCTTTGGAGGCAGAGCCATGGCCGGAGGATGCTGTGATCCGGGTGCGCATGGGCTTGCACTCGGGCATCGCCTATCCACGCGACGGTGACTACATCGCGTTGGCGTTGCACCAGGCTGCGAGGGTCGTCGCAGCGGCCAACGGGGGTCAGGTGCTGGCGTCGGCCGATGCGGTCGCCGCGGCTGGCGCTGTGGTCGGCATCGACGTTGAACGCCTCGGAGCGTTCAGGCTGCGCGACTTCGATGGTCCCGCGGAGTTGTGGCAAGTGGCCGCCACGGGTTGTGACACGAGTCGGTTTGCCGCGCCACGCGCCGTGCCTGCGGACGGGCACAACCTCGAAATGCCCGGCGACGAGTTCGTCGGACGCAGCGACGAACTGCGATCGCTCGCCGACATTGTCGTCGCGGGTCGCATCGTGACGTTGTGCGGATCAGGGGGCGTGGGGAAGACGCGGCTCGCGACGGAGTACGCGTTGCGGGCCGCGGCCTCGTGGTCCGACGGAGCGTGGTTCATCGATCTCACAACCGTCGGACGCGGCCACGGGATCGGGCCGGCGGTAGCCGCAACGCTCGGCGTTGCCGCCGTCGGCGACGATGTGATCGAGGCACTCGTCGAATACCTGCGCTGCAAGCAGGCGCTGATCATCCTGGACAACTGCGAGCACGTCGTGGACGGGGTGGCGGTGTTGTTGCGTCGGCTCGTCCCTACCTGTGGTTTGATCGCCGTCCTGGCTACGAGCCGTGAGCGGCTGGAGGTCCGCGGCGAGACGGTGATCGTGCTGCCGCCGTTACCGCCCGCCGACGCTTGCGTGGAGCTGTTCAGTGCTCGCGCCCGCCGCCGCGGTGTCTCCATCGCCTCAGAAGGCGAGCGCGGCGTCGTGCTGCAGATCTGCGAGCGCGTCGATGGGCTCCCATTGGCTGTGGAGCTGGCCGCCTCCCAGATGGACGTGATGTCGCCGTCGGAGATGTTGGATCGGATTACTGATCGGCTCGCAACCATGCACCGCCGGCGCGACCGCGGGCAGGCCCGCCAGCGCAGCCTCCGCGCTCTCATCGATTGGAGCTACGACCTGTTGGAGCCGACCGAACGAGCCGTGTTGCGGCGCGTGTCGGTGTTCGTCGGCAGCTTCGACACGGGGACGGCGGAGGCGGCGGCGGGTGACGTCGCCAGCGATGACGTGGTGGAGACGATTTGGTCGCTCGTGGACAAGTCGCTGCTCGCCACCGACCGACGCGACGGCGCGACGCGCTATCGGATGCTGGCGACCGTGCGAGCGGTCGCTGCCGCTTATCTCGACGAGGCCGGCGAGGCCGGGGCATGCTGGATACGCCTCGCTGAGACGTACATCGCCGACTTCCCGATCGACGGCCGCGGGACGCGCGGCTGGCGAAGCCGAGTTGCTGACGAGCAGGCGACGATGACCCAGCTCGCCGAGCAGTTGATCGCCGATGGTGCCGTCGATCTCGGTCTCGCGGTCGGACGGCTGGCGGTTGAGCACAGCCTCGGGATTCTTCCGGGCAAGGACAGCCTCACCGGGGTGCTGCAGCTGATCGAGCGGGCCCCGGATCGACCTGGCGCGGCTCGGCTGCACGCGATTGCCACCAAACTGGCCGGCGACGGCAACGACCTCGTCGCGGCCGCCGGCCACCTCGCCGAGTGCCGCCGCCTCGTCGCCGAGCTCGGCCCCGACGACATGCTCGGTCGTATCCCCCTGGCCCGCGCCGAGGCGTGGCTGAGCATGCGTACCGGGAGCGCGGAGGATCTAAGTCGCGCCGCCGGCCACTTGCGTGGGGAATTGCAGCAGCCACTGACACCCACGATGCGCACCGACGTGCTCGTCGAATTGGGGATGGTGCTCGGCGCGCTTGGCGACCAGTCGTCGCGGGCGATCCTGCACACCGCGGTCGACGCCGCACGCGAACTCGCTGATCACGCTCTGCTCGCCTCAGCACTCAGCACCCTCGCCGAGTTCGACCTACGCGTCGGCGACCGGGCCGCCGCCGCCGCACATCAGTGGGAGGCCATGCGCATCAGCGCAGAGCTTGGCTTACAACTCCTCACCGCGTTCGGTCTGGTCCTCGCAGCAAGAATTGCCCAGCCGGCAGGCCACGACGCCGCCGCCGTGCGACTCCACGGCCGCGCTGACGTTCTTCTCCAAGAGTGCGACTTCGAACTCCACCCCGACGATCGACTGCTCAGCGACGAAATGCTCGAAAGCGCCCGCCGCCACCTCGGACCCGGTTTCGCAGAGGAGCTGAACACTGGTCGAGCGCTGCCACTCACGACCGCACTCGAGTTGGCCGACGAGATCTTCCACAACGTGCCACCTTCAGCGCAACACCAGCAATAAGACCCAGACGCCGTCGAGCCGGCGATCCCGGACGGGCCGGATGGGGGCGCCGATGCGAGATTCGAGGACTGTGAGTATCACGTAGCCGTTCCTGGAGATCGGTGAGGGTTGGTGTCGGTGACGACGGCGTGACCCGTTCGAGGACTTGCTCGGCCCGTGAGGTCGGTGCACTGGAGTGATCTGTCCGTTGTTGTCGCCGATGCCGGCCTGGCCTGCTGCTGTCCTGATCAGAAGCCTGTCCACCTCACGGTGTGACTCATCACAGTCCTGCCGTAGCGGTTCCTCCCAGGCCGGCACCGACCGAAATACTCACACGGAGGTTCCACTGCCATGCTCGCAGAACTCGTTGATCATGTCGTCGGCGTCGACCCCGACCGCGACTGGATCACCCTCGCGGTACTCGACTCCCGTCGCGCCGGCGTCGTCGCCGAGGGCCGCTTCCGGGCAACCAGGGACGGCTACGACGACGCGATTGCGTTCGTCGACGGCCACAGTGTCGACAGCGAACGAGCCTGGGTGATCGAAGGCTCAGCCGGCTACGGGCGTGGTCTCGCCGCCGCACTCGAACGGCACGGCGAATGGGTCATCGAGTTCGACGGGCCAACGCGCAAGAGCAAGGACGGCGCGAAGTCCGACGCGTTGGACGCGGTCCGCGCCGCCCGGAAGATGCTCGGCCGCAAGCGGCTGTCGATGCCTCGAACTCACGACGGTGTCCGTGAAGCGATCCGTGTCCATGCCGTGACCAGGGCCGCTGCTGTGCGCGCCCGCACCGGCGCCGTGAACGAGCTGAAGGCACTGATCGTCACGGCCAACGAGCCGTTGCGCGCCGAACTCCGCGGGCTGCGCACCACCAACCAGGTCAAAGCATGCGCGAGGTTCCGTGACCGCCCGTGCGCTGCGGTCCACGAACGCGCCACCCGCAGCACGATGCGCTCGTTGGCCCAACGGATCAAGCTCCTCGACACCGAGATCGACAGCCACGACCGAGCCCTCAAGGAGCTGCTCAACCAGGCCGCCCCACAGCTGCTGACCGAGCGCGGCTTCGGTCACGTCACCGCCGCCCAGTGCTACATCGCCTGGTCGCATCCCGGCCGCTGTCACAGCGAAGCTGCCTTCGCCCGACTCGCCGGCACAGCACCCGTGCCAGACACCTCCGGCCAGAACCAGACCCGCCATCGGCTCAACCGAGGCGGCGACCGACAACTCAACTGGGCCCTCCACATGGTGGCGGTCACCAAGCAACGCTGCGACCCTGCCACCAAGGCCTACATCGCCCGCCGGATCGCCGAGGGCAAGACGCAACGCGAAGCCACTCGATGCGTCAAGCGCTTTCTCGCCCGCCGCGTTTGGCGACTCCTCGAACACCCGATCCGCACTTGACAGACATAGAAGCATCACCGCCGTCGAGGGACGTTGATCCGGACCCCTCGGCGGGCCGTTGCCGCGCGGACGACTGCGTACTGCGCCTCGGCCGCGCTTCGGGAAACGGCGACACACTTTCGATGACACCGTCGGGTCGACATCACCGCGCAGGCGCCGACAAACTGGGCGACGTTGCCGGCCGGCCCATTTGCTGCCGCGTAACGTTCAGCGGCCGAGGAGGAACGCGCAGGGCAGGGCGACGCCGATCACGATGACCGCGACCAGGAGCACGCGCTTGAGTGGCTGGGGCACGAACGCGGTCGCGCGGGTGCTGCGCTCTGCAAAGCCATCGCGGACGCGCTTGGCGAACGGGATGTCGATTGCGAGTATCGACAGCCCGGCGATGATCAGTGCGATGCCCGGCCCTGGGAGCACCAGCAGCAGGAACCCAACGAGCAGCACAACCGCGCCAGCGGCGATCCGCCCAAGCCGAACCAGCAGATGCGCTCGAGCCGCAGTCGGCGTCTGCTCGTGCATGCCGGTGCGCTGTTCGGCCTCGAGCGATGCTTCCAACAGCTCCTCACGATCAGGAGCGTCGTGGTCGGCCTGGCAGATGGTGCTCACCGCTGGCCCATAGCCCATGGACAGGCCGGTCAACCGCGGCTCACCCGACTAGGTCGGCGGGTGCCACGTCTGCCGGGCCAGGCGTCGGGGTACGCGCAGCCGTGAAGCGATCGGGCCTGATCATCTCCGCAGCGTTCGCGTCCACGTCGCTCAGTGGATGTGTCGTGGCGACCACCTCCGACGCGCGGGGCGGTGGCGGCGGGTTGTTCCTTGTCTTTCTGTCGCTGCTGTTCGTGGCCCTGCTGGTCCGTCTGGTCACCCGTGGACGTCGCCGAGCGAGACGCGCCCCCGGCCAAGGCAGCGACGTCGGCCCGGACGTCCCGATGATGACGGCCGAGCTCTCGGTCCTCGCCGACGACGTTCTCCGCCTGGAGCCGCTCGTGGCACTCCACCCCACGGCTCGAGACGACTACGAGTCCGCCGCGCACCGGTACCGCGTGGCGCGGGCTGCGCTCGAGCAGTCGGGCGCGCAGGTCGACCCGGTCCGGCTGCAGCGCTTGGTGGACGAAGCGACCTACGCGATGGCACGAGCCCGCGCCATCATCGACGGTCGGACGCCGCCGTCCCCGCCGCCGGTACTCAAACGGGCCGGCACCCGAGGCGAACCGGCGGTGGCGCTGGACGACCGCATGAACCCGATCTACGTCGGGTCGACGGCACCCTTCCGGTCGGGATGGTTCGTCGGCGGGGGTGGCCTTTTTGGAGGGTTGCTGCTGGGGTCAATGTTCGGCGGCTTCGAGGAGTGGGCCGACTCGGACGACGACCTAGGCAACCGACCGTAACGTCGAGTGGCACCACGAGCCCGGGTCAGGTGGGTCGGCCGTTGCGGCGAAGGTGTCCTCGTGGCTCTGTTCGATCGTGGGCGAGGTAGGCGGCTGCGGTCGTTGCGGGCGACGTATCGCACGATGCTCCGACTGTCACTCGATGCCGAGCCCACCAACCGGAGCGCCTTTGGTCCTGCGCAAGGGACTGCGTCTCCGTTGGATAGAAGGTGCTCGAACCTGTCCGCCACGAACTCCCGGGCAACGACTTTCGCCGCCTCGTCCACGCCATCGTCATGACCATCTGGATCGAAGCGATCATCGTGCTGGCCGGTCGCGGCCAGGACCCGTCGAAGTTCTCCGCTGGTCGCACCCTCCTGCCATCAGCACTCGCTGTTCGGCCCCAGAAACCGGACGATGACGACACCGCCGCTAGCCAGCGGCGAGTGCAGCCGCCTGCACGATCGCGCACTTGAGTCGTTCAGCCGGTCCCCACTCGTACTCAAGAGGCGGCGGCGATGTGCTCATCATGACGGCGGGTTGCCACCCCCAAGGGCTGGGAGTCAAGCCAGCGAGCCTGAGACGGCCAGGCAGCCCAAGCAGACCGGAGCCGGATACCACCCGCTTGCCGGCGTTCTCCGAGTGGCTCGGCTGCCGATGACGGTGCGACATTCTCGGATACCGCGCGGGTGAGCGTCGAGGCCACGCATTCAGCTTGTCAGAGTCGTTGGTGCCGCCGGTCGAGAAGAAAACAAGTCGGTGAGCGGGGCCCGCGAATGTGACGGCAGGCGGTGGTTCGGTACGTGCGCATACCGGCGACGGGCACGCGATCCTAGGTCAGAGGATTCGGGGTCTGCCCGTGTGTCCCTCGGTCAGGGCAGGTGTCGACGGCGATGGGAGCCCGTGGCCGTGCGACGTGACGCAGGTCGGTCAGTGGGCGGGAGGGGAGCGGCGTCGGCTGATGGCGATCAGGACCAGTCCGGCGGTGACGGTGATGGCGCCGGTCATTGTGGCGGCGGTGCTCGACCAGGGGCTGCCGGTTGCTGGGAGCACGACTGGCGCCGGCGATGGGGTTGGCGCCACGAGGACGGCCGATGCGCTGCGTTCGTCGGGGTCGGCAGGAAACGTCACGATGCGCCCACGCACGCCTGTGCCGACGCCGGTCGCGGTGAGCGTCGTGTCGGAAACCGGGGTGGTCGTGAACACCCATCTCCAGGTCTCGCCGACCTCGAGCTGACCGTTTCCGTTGGCGTCGCCTGAGAAGTTCGCCGATGTGGCATCGAGCCGGGCGAACGAGGTGATCGCACCATCGGTCGACAGGTCGACGTGCGCGTCACTGAGCGCCATCGGGAAGTACCGCGCCGGCGTGTCGTTGGTTTCCGCCACGGTCCACTCGATCGATTCCCCAGCGTTGATCGCCGGCGCACTCGGCGTCAACGACAGCTGCGACGACGGTGCCAGCAAAAACGTGGGTGCCGTCGCCGTTGCTTGGACCGGGGCGTCGTCGGTCGGGCCGTCGTCGGGACCATCACTCGTCGCCTCGACGTGCGCGGTTGCCTGCACCCGGTCGTAGCACGGGGCACCCGGCGCGCAGCCCGGCGCGGTCGCGACATCCGCCGCGCTCATCGTGTACTTCTCGCTCGGCACGTTCTCGAACACGACCGAGCCGCCAACGGGCAGACTGATGCCGGTCCCGATCGTGAACGGGCCCGCCCCATTAGGCAGCGTGATCGTCAGCGTGCCACCAAAGATCGGACAGACGACCACCCCGTTCGGTGTCCCGGGCGGATCCTGGCGCAGGAACACCGTGACGTCATAGTCGACCACTTCGCCGACGTAGGCGGCGACAGCGTCGTCGTCGGTGCCCACGAACTCGGGGATGATGGCCACACCGACCCCGTAGGAAGGCGCCGACGCACACCCCGTCGCAGCGGCTGAAGCACCAGAAGCGCCGAGCACCCAGACCATCGTGAACACCACCGCTGCGACGATCCCGCAACGAGCAATCCGACCACCAGACACCAATTCATGCCCTCGTACCTGGGAAACGCTCATCGCTGCCTCAATTCTCCACCCACACCGAGTGATGCCCTGACTACCTAAAACACCCTCCGTCCAAACCCGGCCTGCCAGGGCACGGCCGACTGTCGGTGCGAGGAGCCGGCACAGCTCCGCTTCGCTGCAGATGGGCCGCTCCCTAGGCCAGCACTCGGTCGGTCGATCGAGTTGGCACGCCGCTCAATCTCGGACACGTCCACATCACAAGCGTCAGCTTCGCCGTGTTCGAACGTCGGACGGCTGACACGAGACCCCGGCAGCTCGGCGGTGAAGTTCGTCGGTCGGGGCAGCGAGTGCGCCAGAACGTCGCGTCGACCATCAGCAATAGGCTGACCGAGAGTGCGACCGCGACGGATCGAACCAGCGCCTGAGCAGAGAGCGTGCGGGACTATCCCCGCCCGCCGGCCGTCTCACCGACGGATGCGCACATTCGCGTCGAGCACCCCGGCGCCGTGCTTGCCGACACCCACCGAGCCATCCGCATCCTCGAGACCAGCCAGCCTCCGGCCTTCTACCTACCGCCCGCCGACGTCGCGACGGGCCTGCTCAAACCAACGACGACCCGGACGTTCTGTGAGTGGAAAGGCACGGCGACGTATTGGTCGCTCGACGTCAACCGCGAAGCTTTGTTGGAAATGGCGTGGAGCTACCCGTCACCGACACCCGCGTACGCGGCGATCGCCGATCACGTCGCGTTCTATCCGCAACGTGTCGAGACCTGCTCGGTCGACGGCGAACGGGTCGCTTCGAATCCGGGCTCGTTCTGCCGCGGGTGGGTGACGTCGAAGGTCGTCGGCCCTTTCAAGGGTGCGTCCGGCACTCTTCACTGGTAAAGACAGCACCCCGACGTCACGCAAGGCGGCGGCGTTCCGTTCACCGCACAGCCCACCAGCGCGGGGTGAGACACTGCGAGCGCTCGGCGCCGTGGCGATCGGCACACCGAACGTACGCACCAAAGTGCCGTTCAAGGACGCACCGAATGCGGCCACCGAACGATGTCCGGCAGGCGGCGTGAGCCGGTACCTATCGGCGCTACCTGCTCGCGGGATGCGCCTGATTCCCGGCGGTACCGGACGCGCCTTTCGGTGGATGGTGGCCGCGATTGGCGATACCCCACTGGGGTCGGGCGGACGCCTGCACGAGTTGACCTCCGGCAACTGGCAAGCACGACGCGACCTGTCGCCGATCGAACGGTCGCCGCCGCGCTAGGGGTCAGCGGACCGCGCGCTTACGGACGGAGGTTGTCGGACGCGGCAACGTGGCCGGAAAGGCGCTCGCGACGGGTCCCCGTGTCCCAGGTCGTAGGCACATGGGGCCGACCGTTCCAGCGCAACACGTTGGGAAGGCCCGCCGCGGGTCGCTCGATAGACGGGTAGATCGAGCGACCCGGCGGGGCGGTTGCAGGCGCAACCGCGACCGTGTCGACTCACGGAGCTGAGTGGCTTCGGAGTGCAGTGGTGGAAGTGTGCACCCACCAGCCCGCGGTCTCCATTGGACATCCGGGCGCACCCGTGGTCGTCCGCGTAGTACCAATGGCCTACGCCGTCGTCGCGGGGACCCCTGGGCCTCCTGCGAGCGACGTACGTGTCATTGACGGCGAGCGCGTCAGAGACCGATCCGCGGCCCAGTCACTTGATGGCCCGCATGACGCCGCCGATGATCCAGCGTGGGCCGATGAGGTAGCCGACGATGGCGGCGGTACACGACGCGCTTGTCCCTCGATCACGCCGCGATGAGCCAACCGCGACTGGGCGAGGACTACCCCAACAAGCCCTCTCTTGCCGCCCACGTCGGTGCGGCGCGATCGTCGCCGATCGACGGTCCGAGGATGCCTCAGTGGGTCGGAGAAAGCACAGTTGCCTGCGTCGGATGTCGGCAACCCACGTGAGTAGGTGCGCGATGGCGCCGGTCGGATGCCTTCGGAACAGCCGCGACACGGGTAAGGGAACCGCGCTTCCGGGAGTCTGGCCTGTGCGAACCGCCGTCGTCGCACCTGCGAAACGTCGGCGATGGGAGGGCAATCCCGATCGCTCATGGCCGCGACACGTTCCTCGTTCCTTACCGACGACTCCGCCCGTGCAAGGACAGCGACCTCCGCGCTGGTCGTGACGCCTCGCGCGCGCAGTGCGCGGATCACCCGCCCGGGGTAGGAGCCGCATCAGTATTTTGTGTGCCGGGACGCCCCAGGCGCGGTGGTTCCGACGGCACCGGCCCGGGGCGTGCCCCCGCTGGTCGAGGGCCCAGCGCCGAAGTGGGCAGACCGTCGGCTAGCACCGGAGGGACCTCCCATGGTCGGCAGCAACCCAGCGACAACCAGCGTCAAGAGCTTCATCGCCCGACTGAACTCGCTCGACCACCGTCCGTCGTGGACCGTAGCAGCATCGCTCGTCAACCTTGACGAGGTCACCAACACCGAAACCGCCGGACTCGCCGAGCGGTACTACCTGGCCAGCGGCGAAGTGTCCAAGGCGACATGTTTGACAACGGCGCTTACCAGTCCGGTTGGTGGGACGGTTCGACCACCAACACGGTGCGCACACCGTTCGTTCAACGGTTCCACCATCCGGGGATCAGCCCGGACAGCTCCATCGACCCGACTGCGCGCGTCGACCCGACGGCACGCGTCGAAGCCGGCGCCACCATCGGCGCCCACGCCCGAGTCGGCGCCTTCGCGCACGTCGGTCGCGACGCGATCATCGGCCGCCACTCGGTCGTTCGCGACGGGGCGTGGATCGGCACCAACAGCGAACTCGGCCAACACGGCTGGGTGTCTGACGGGGCCACCGTCGCACCGCACTGCACCATCGGCCACCACGTCACCGTCGGCTGAGGCTCGCACGTCAGCCAGGGCTCGCACGTCAGCCAGGGCTGCCACGTTGAGCCTTACTCACGCCTCGCTGAGAACACGACCACCGGCAACACCACGCCGACGAACCGCCAGTCGCGCAGCACCCACGTGGCCAACGCCATCGACAACCTGATGCGGCTCGACCGCGAATAGCGGTGGCGGGCCTGCCGGCTGCACACGCCGGGTCGCGGACGCTGCCACTCGGTCATCCACTGGCAGCGTGACCGCTGCCGTCCTACTGAGACGCAGGCTGCCTGCCAGGTCATTGTCGAGCCGGGCCCGCCACGGGAATGACGGAACCGTGCCGTAACACAGAGATTGAGTCGAGTCTGGGTGGATGTCCGGGGCGGGTGCGGTCGAGGTCCACCGTCTCCACCTCAGCGACGTGACGCCGGCACCGCATCTGCCATGGGCGCGCCCGACTTTCCCGGTCTTCGGGCTTCTCGTGGTGCACCCCGACGGGCCGATCCTGATCGACTCCGGTGTCGGTATCGGCAATCGGTTCATCGATCAGCTCTACTCGCCGGTCCATCACAGCATCGACGAGGCTCTCGACCGGCACGGCCTGCGCGTCGACGACGTCACGACCGTGATCACGTCACATCTGCATTTCGACCACTGCGGTCAGAACAGCCGCCTCGGCGGCGCCACGATCCTCGTCCAACGCGCCGAGGTGGACGCTGCCACGGCAGCGCTGTACACGGTGCCGGAATGGGCATTCCCGCCCGGCGTCGAGTTGACCATGATCGACGGCGACCTCGAAGTGGCCAACGGCGTACAGATCATCGCCAGCCCAGGACACACGCCCGGTCACCAATCCGTCGTCATCGACGACGGCCACGGCAACCCTCACACGATCGGCGGCGACGAGCCGCCCGTTCCTCCTCCTGGTCACGGCGACCAGCGAGCACGGCCAGTCGGCCCATCACCTTCCCCGGCACGAACGATGCAGGGAGATCCACGAACGCTGCACGGAGATCCTCGATGATCTCGTCGTCAGCGCTTCGCCAACCCCCAACCAGCAGCGACTCGCTGTTAGGTACCCCCACCAGACAACACGAACCGCGACATGGCGCCATCTCGAACACCGCGACCACCCGCGAAGTCACTGCGCTCGCTCGAACTGGAAGAGGACCGGACTCAAGGCCCACGGCTTGTCGCCCGTCGTTACGTTCCGAGGGTCCCGCCGACGAGTGAGCCAAAGCCACCGCGTGTGGCGCGGCGCCGTCCCAACGTCAAGCCCGCCAGATCGTGGGCAGCAATTCGAGAATCTTGGTTTGACCGGTTGGGCAGGCGGGCATCTCTTCGCCGGACACGCTTCAATAGAAGTCCGCGTACAGCGCCCTCACCCTCTCCCGTCGGGTTCGAAGGGCGCTGTTGCGCGTGGAGGCGGCAGCGGCCTCCACAGCCGAACCATGACGAGAGCACCACGCTCACCTACACGCCGCGAGCAATGGCATGGACAGGCTGGAGATCATCTCCAGCAAGGCGTCCGCCTGGGGGCCAGGCCAGGCCTCCCACGCAACGCCACGACAGCTTCAACCCCACCACGACCTGGATGGGTGGTGGCTATGCGACGCGGCCGGCTACCGCGGCGGACACCTGCGCATCGGAGCGCGGACGAACCCGTCTGCCCCGCGGTGGCCCGTGGTGATCCCCGGCCATGCGCGCCACGAAGTCGAACACGTCAACGGGCGAACGCTTTACCGGTCTTCGCGATTGACGGTGTAGCGCCTGGGGGTTGAGGGTCCCTAAGGGGCGTCGAGGTCTCACCGATGATGGGGGTTCTAACACCGACCCTTTTGGGGAGACCTCGACTTGTCCGACACTACTTGTGGCGCTGGTTTCGCCTGCGCCGGTCTGACCTCGTTCTGCCGGCTCGACGTGCTCGGCTTGGAAGTCACCGGCCAATGCGTGGAGACGAACCGGACGGTGCTGGCCTGCCGGGTCGTCCCGCTCGACGACTGGTGTCATCGGTGCGGTTGCCAGGGGACGTTGCGCGACACGGTCCAGCGGCAGCTGGCGCACGCGCCGTTCGGGTGGCGGCCGACGATCCTGGTGGTGACGATCCGCCGCTGGCGTTGCACGGGTTGTGGGCACGTGTGGCGCAAAGACACCAGCGCGGCGGCCGAGCCACGAGCGAAGCTGTCCCGGGGCGGGTTGCGCTGGGCGTTGGAGGGCATCGTCGTTCAGCACCTGACCGTCGCTCGCGTCGCGGAGGGCCTCGGCGTGTCGTGGAACACCGCCAACAGCGCCGTGCTCGCCGAGGGCCGCCGCGTCCTGATCGACGACCCGAACCGCTTCGACGGGGTCGGCGCGATCGGTGTCGATGAGCACGTGTGGCGTCACACCCGACGCGGCGACAAGTACGTGACGGTGATCATCGACCTCACTGCGGTGCGCGACGGGACCGGCACGGCACGCCTGTTGGACATGGTCGAGGGCCGCTCCAAGCAGGTGTTCAAGTCCTGGCTCGCCGGCCGTCCGCAAGTGTGGCGCGACCAGGTCGAGGTCGTTGCGATGGATGGGTTCACCGGGTTCAAGACCGCCGCCAGCGAAGAGCTCCCCGACGCGGTTGCGGTGATGGACCCGTTTCATGTGGTCCGGCTCGGCGGTGACGCGCTCGACAATTGCCGCCGCCGCGTGCAGCAACGGCTTCACGGTCATCGTGGCCGCGCCAACGATCCTCTCTACAGGGCGAGGCGTATGTTGCACACCGGCGCTGGGCTGCTCACCGACAGCCAGGTTGAGCGGCTCGACACCCTGTTCGTCGAAGACGCTCACGTCGAGGTTGAGATCACCTGGGGGGTGTATCAGCGGCTGATCGGCGCGTACCGCGAACCCGACCGGCGGCGCGGCCGCCAGCTGATGGCCGCGTTGATCAACTCGCTCGCCCGGCGTGCCCGCCGCCCTGGCCGAGGTCGTCACCCTCGGCCACACGTTGGCCAAGCGAGCTGTCGACGTGCTCGCCTACTTCGACCGGCCCGGTACCAGCAACGGACCCACAGAGGCGATCAACGGTCGACTCGAGCACCTCCGCGGCTCCGCCCTCGGGTTCCGCAACCTCACCAACTACATCGCCCGCAGCCTTCTCGAGACCGGCGGCTTCAGACCCCGACTACACCCTCGATTATGAAGAGCCGCTTTACCTTGACCACCTCGCCGCAACCGTGCCGGACTCGCAACCGCCCGCCCCCAGCGACAATCCAAGAACCGACGGGACAGAAGATTCCTGAACGACACGCTGAAGAGGCGTGCGGAGTGCGGCACCTACTCCACCACCAGTCACATCAGCAGCCATAGGGCCATAAGACCCTTTCGACCTGCCGACTCGCAGATAGCGATCAACAACGGTTCGCAGGATGCTGAAATTCGGGAGTCGGCTCGGCAGAGTATGCCGCCGACCTGGACCTTCGGTTCGACCATGCCGCCCGACGCCACAAGTTCAGCACCTTGTTGGGCGAGGATCGTCGCCACTCGCTCAATGGACTCGTGCATGGCTTCAGTGCTTCCCCGACTGGGCCCAAGCAGGGATGGGCCGCGCAGGTGGAAGCTGACCATTGCCGAACAACCGCTCGATACCGGCCGCCATCTCGACACCCCGCACCGCCGCCGCCGCCGACACAAGCGCCGTCGCCCCACCCACCGCTGCGCCGAAGCCGACTACGCCTCCGACCACCGCGCCCCCGCGCAAGACCACCGCCACCAGCGCGCCCACCACCGTCGCCGCGCCAGCGCCTATCCCGCCGCCACCGACGACCGTGGCACCAGCGCGCCCCCGCCACCGCCGAAGACCAAACCGAACGCCGCCACCCCCGTCCACCTTCGTGCACGCCGTCGCCGCCGGCGAAGACCCATCACAGATCGCCGCGTGGCTCAAGTCAATCGGCGAAGGCAAGGCATACGGCCACACGTCCGCACTCCACCAGACACTCCCCGCCGGAACCGTCATCACCGTCACCAACGGAACGGTCACCATCTCCGGGCCCTGACAGCCGGCCACCGGGCGTCCAAGGTGCACGTCCTCACGGACCGCCACGAGAGCTGCTCGTCGGCGAAAGGCAATCACGGACACCTGTCGCAACCAGGCGAATGTGCCGGTGTACGAGGTCCGGGTCGCCCTGTTGCCACGGGCGGCCAAGGCGGACACCAAGCCGATCGGAATGCAGTCCTGGGCGTCGATCAAAGCCGAACACCGTCGCCAACAGCGAGGAGATGCGGCGGACGAGTCGGCCACTTCGGGGAGCGTTGGGGAGCGGTCGCCGATCTCGATCGAGTTCACCGATGCCAGCGGCCGCCGCCGGCTGCGGATGCCGACGGCGACCTGTACGGCCGTGAAGGCGTTCGACGGAAGCGGGATCGTTGAACCAGGCCGGGGTCAGGCGGAGGAGACGCATCGGTCGAGCGGTTCATCAATGTTGGCGACGTTCTCGATGAGCCACCTGCGTACCTTCTACGTGGCGTCGGGTCGGAGTTTCCTCGCCGGTTTCGCCCGGCCCGGCGCCAACGCCAACAGCTATCCGTCACACAGACATCTCAGCCGCCGGTTCACCGTCCTCACCATGCCCCGACGACACACTTATGGTTCCCCAAGCGTGACCGAAGTGTCATGACAGACGGGCGACAGAGCCGTGATCCTCGGTGCCAGATGCCCCACCGCGACCGGGTCTTCCCCCTTCGGCCTCAGCGACGCTACTGAATATCCGAGCGTGGAACCGGGGTTGATGACGGTCAACGAACCCGGCGGATGGGACGCATGTCGATACCAGATCAGTCAGCTGGTCGGCTCGAGCCTGGACGCCCTCTAACACGCGCCCGAGAACGCTCCATTTCGCGCCCTAGCCAGCGCGGGCTAACTGTCGATGCTGGATGCCTTTGGTGTCGCCTCGGTCGTCCGAATCCGACGTCCTCGATGAACCGGGCCGCCGCCGATGAAGCCAAGCCCACGCTTGATGTTCGGGTTGGTTGATGCTGGGTCCGTGTCGCACGTATCCAGCGCGTCGCCCGCCGCTCTGTGCCGCGAGCGGTATACGAGATGGGAGATCGACATGGCTGGCAAGGATGGGTTGCAGAAGAGGATCGTCGGACGATTCGTGTTCGACGGGATGGACGCCGACGGGGCGCCGGAGCTGACGCTCACACGGGTCGACGCGGACGGGACGCGCACGCCGGTGCCGTTCGACAACGACGGCAACTTCGCGCTTGACGCATCACAGGTCGGCAAGCGCGCCGTCCTCGAGGTTGCCGGACCTGGTGGCAGTGAACCGCGCCGGTTGCATTTCGATGAGATCGCCAGGCTGATCGAAGCGCAGGGCCGCTACGTCATTCCGAAGAGCGTGTGGGATCGCTGGCGGCTGCGCTTCGGCGCTGTGTCCGGCAGCGTGGAGTCGTGCCGTCCGCTGTTCCTCTTCGACGGCATCCAGCGCGCCGATGTGACCGAGCTCAGCCTGGCCGGTCTTGGCGCGGCACGCGACTTGGGCATCGCCGTTCAGCGCCCGTCGCAGTTCCCGCGCTTTTGTCGCCCCGTCTGCGACGGCACGGTCGACGTGTACGTGCAGACGTGCTGCTGCCCGGTATTCGATCCGGGCCAGATCATCGACGACATCTGCAAGGTGATCGACTGCGCCCACCTGGGTGAGGTCGGGCCGGTGCACCCGCCGATCCCCGATCCGGTCGGTCCGGTCGCCCACGTCGCCTCGGTGATCGATTCGATCCGCCGGGCCATCGCCGGCGATCCGGCGTTGCCGGGGCCGGACCAGATCGTCGAGTTGTTCGCCCACCACGAGGCGCTCGTCAGCCTGGACAGGACCGCACAGGTTGCGTACATCGAGGCTCACCCTGCGCTGCGCTTCCTCCACTGTCACTGCACGCTCGTCAAGGTCGCCTCCGTCGCCATCCACGAGGACGGCACCTTCGACGCCACGTTCATCCGCCCGTTCGCCGCCGCCGGGTGCACGCAGCGGTTGGTCTACGTCGTCCGCCAGGCGACGCCCTCCGGCGAGCGGGTGATCTACGACGGGCGCACCGGGCCGGTAAGTTTCGGCTTCGGCGAGGAAGCCGACCTCAAGGTCAGTTGGCTCGCGCGGACCTGCAGCCGTGACGACCTCGGCACCGACGTCGGTGTGTACCTCAACCGGATCGGGGCGACGTCGGCCGATCACCTGGTGCGCAGCGTCGACCAGGACGGTGAGCTGAGCTTCGCCCCCTTGTCCGCCGGTGACGGACTGGTCAACGGAGGGGCCAACGTGTGGGGTGGCACCCTCGCACTGCGCTACTCGTTCCACCAGAACCTGAAGGGCCTCGGTGCGGTCTACTACCGGGTTCGCGTCCAGCAGGTCGACGACCTGGGTGTCCCCGTCGGTGCACCCTTCGACCACAGCACTCCGGTGGCCTGGGGGCTGAAGCAGGGCACGCAGATCGTGCAGACCGCGCTCGGCCCGAAGCCGGCCGTCGCAACGGTCAACAACCTGTACACGATCCCGTTCTACGCCGATGGTTGGGACTTCGACGCCAACTCGTTCCACGCGCTGATCGACACCACGGCACTGGTCGACAACGGTCGCTACCTGTTCGGCGTCGACATCTTCGACCAGCACGGCGTTCGGCTCGTCCCCGCAGACAGCGGGCCCGCCGGTGCCGGCGAAGCCGCCAAGGCCTTTGTCTACCAACGGATGAACCCGAGCGCCGATCCAGCCGTCGTCAACCTCAGCGGGGTCGCTCAAAAGGCGCTGGCCAACCTCTTCCGCGTCGACAACACCGCCGCTTTGGCCGCGTTCTCCGGCCTCCAACGGATCAGTGCGGGCAGCGTCGTCAACGATGTGCTGACCGGCTGCCAATACCTCGCCGGTCTGCCGACCGACGAGTTGCGCATCCGCTACCGGGCTCACCACGACGCCGGCTGGTTGGACGCCGTGTCGATCAACGTGACCGAAGGCATCGGCGGTCCCACCACCGCAGTCCTTTCCGACACCGTCGACACCGGGCCCGCACCGGCGACGGCGCTCACCCCGTCGACGACGCTGGCCGCACTACTCGGCACCGACGTCAAGTGCTCGTTCGCCAGCACCATGCTGGTGACGACGCGGCACACCAACGGCTCCGGTGCGCTCAGCAACCTGTGGGCCTCGGCCACCGGCGCCTTCGCCCTCGAGCAGACCGCGCCCTGACACGAGCGCTCCATCGACCACCCGCCCGACGGGCGTACCGCCCCCAAGGGCATGACCAACGCAGGACGTGCACCCGGGCCCGAGCAGCGCTGACCCACCCGCACAAGCGGCGGCTGACACTCCCGATGTCCGCCCAGCGGTAGCTCAACGCCATCGACCCGACGCGCAGCTCGGTCAGCAGGTGGTCGGCCGCCGCCCGTACATCGGAGCCGGGAGCCGCCGACGCTCCCTGCAGTCGCTTCCGTCGAGAAGAGTCGTCGGTGTCGCCGATCGACCGTAGGGCACGCTCGGGTCGCACGTTTCGGGAGCGTTGTCGTGCTGGCCGGCCGCTTGACCGGGAAGCAGCTCAGGAGTACAAGGAACGAGAGTGAAGGGGGCTGCTCATGGCTCGTGTGATGGCTGATTGCCGACGGTTTCCCAGTGAATCGAACTGTTCGTTGACCATCATCGGCGATGAGGAGGAGGTGGTCCGCGCCGCGAGTGAGCACGCTGTGTCGGTGCACGGCCATCAGGCTTCGGCCGAATTGACCGAACAGGTTCGCGGCATGCTCGAGCCGGAGGCCGAATATCAAACCGGGACACGGCAAGCGGACGCGTCGCCGAGCTAGCGGACAGAGCTGCCCATTGCCGCGGCCATCCGCAAGTCCATCGGCAAGACCGACGGCGACGACGTCGTCCGCCTGCAGCAATGCGTCCGCTGGGGTCGCCGTCGAGAAATCGTCAGACGGTGGTCTGGGCGTCCTCGTCCCATGATCGCAACGGCGAAGATCACGACGAAGGGCGGCCAAGAGCTGATCGACCAGGGCCGGGGTACGTTCGAGACCCACGTCAGCTGGACGATCTAAGCAGCGAGCACTTGGACCTCCGCTCGTCGTTCCGGCTGCACGACCTGCGCGCTGCTCGATGGATGAGGTGCGCTCGTGCCGAGTGTCGAGAGTGAGGCTGCAATGGTTGTGTTCTCGCCAGCCTGCCAGAATTGCGTTATGCGGTCTTGATTGCCGCGGCCTCGTGGAGGCCGAGGAGTTCGATTGCGGTTTGGCGCATCTTGTACTTCTGGATCTTGCCGGTGATGGTCATCGGGAACTCGTCGGTGATGTGGATGTAGCGCGGGATCTTGTAGTGGGCGATGTGGCCGTTGCAGAACTCTTGGATCTGGGCCTCATCGATGGTTGTGCCGTCGCGCGGCTTGATCCAGGCCATCACTTCCTCGCCGTAGGTGGCGTCGGGCACGCCGATGACTTGGACGTCGATGATGTCGGGATGGGTGTAGAGGAACTCTTCGATCTCTCGCGGGTAGATGTTCTCTCCGCCGCGGATGACCACATCTTTGATCCGTCCGACGATGTTGACGTAGCCGTGTTCGTCCATCGAGGCGAGGTCGCCGGTGTGCATCCAACCGGCGGCGTCGATCGTCTGGTCGGTGCGGACCGGGTCGTTCCAGTAGCCGCGCATCACCGAGTACCCGCGAATGCACAGCTCGCCCGGCACGCCGCGGGCCACGATCCGTCCGCTGTCGGGGTCGACGACCTTGGCCTCGACGTGCGGGTGGACTCGCCCGACGGTGCCGACTCGGGCATCGAGCGGATCGTCGGTCAGTGTCTGGGTGGTGATCAACGTTTCGGTCATCCCGTAGGCGATGGTCAGCTCCGGCAGGTGCATCTCGGTCAGGCAGCGCTTCATCACCTCGACCGGGCACGGTGACCCGGCCATCATCCCGGTCCGCAGCGACGACAGGTCATAGGTGGCGAACTCGGGCAGGGCGAGCTCGGCGATGAACATCGTCGGCACCCCGTACAGGCTCGTGCACCCCTCTGACTCGACAGCCGCGAGCGTGGCCGCGGGCTCGAACCCGGCGGACGGCACGACGATCGTTGCGCCGTGGGCCACGCACCCAATGTTGCCGAGCACGCTGCCGAACGCGTGGTAGAAGGGCACGGGGACGCACACCCGGTCGGCGCTGGTGTAGTGGCATCGTTGCCCGATGAACCAGCCGTTGTTGACCACACCGTGATGGGTCAACATCGCGCCCTTCGGGGATCCGGTCGTGCCGCTCGTGTACTGGATGCACACGGTGTCGTCGAACGACACATCGCACGCACGGGCCTCCAGCGCGTCGTCATCGATCGCGACGCCATCGGCGATGAGCTTGTCCCAGTCAGGTGTGCCGAGGTACACGACCTGTTCGAGCGCAGGCAGCTCGGCACGCACGTCGTCGATCATCGTCCGGTAGTCGCTCGTGCGGAACGACGTCGCTGACACGAGCACTCGACAGCCGGCCTGGCGCAACACGTACGCCAACTCGTTGGCCCGGTACGCCGGGTTGATCATCACCACGATCACCCCGACGCGACCGGCGGCGAATTGCAGCAACACCCACTCGGCACAGTTCGGGCTCCAGATCCCGACCCGATCACCGGCCTCGAGACCCAGCGCCAGCAGACCGCGGGCGACGCGGTCCACCTCACGGTCGAGGTCGGCATAACTGAATCGAGCGTCCTGATGGGCGACCACCAGCGCATCCGCATCCGGATGACGCTGCGCCGTCTCGGACAGGCTATGGCCGATGGTCTGGCCGATGAGCCCGACCGAGCTTTCCCCGTTCGCGTATGCCTGGCCCATCGACAACCCCCGTCACCGACTCAACCCCGGAAAGTCGGGCGCCCCATGCCCATTCGCCCTCGCTCCGAGCGCAGCCTACGACCCTCACCAGCAAAGACGCCAGCGGCTATCCGTCACACAGACATCTCAGCCGCCGGCTCACGGTCCTCACCATGCCCCCGGGCGACAGGCGTGTCGCTCCCGAGGCGTGACCTCAATGTTGTGACAGAAGGGCGAGAGCGCCGTGATCTTGGGGCCAGATGCCCCACCGCGACCGGGTCTTCCCCCTTCGGCCTCAGCGACGCTACTGAATATCCGAGCGTGGAACCGGGGTTGACGACGGTCAACGAACCCGGCGGATGGGACGCATGTCGATACCAGATCAGTGAGCTGGTCGGCTCGAGCCTGGACGCGTCCTCTAACACGCGTCCGGAAACGCTCCATTTCGCGCCCTAGCCAGCGCGGGCTAACTGTCGATCCTGGATGCTTAGCGAGCGCACATAACGTCCGAATGCATCGGTCGTTGGCCGCGCCCGACCGGCAGCTACGTGTCCGCCCGCGGCGCATCGACCCGGCGATCTGGGTCGTTCCTGCGGGCTGTTGCGCCTCGGAACTTTCGGACGCGCTCGTGGGCTTCGGATCGGTGCGTTGCTACCGCGAAGAGTCGATGCGATCGATCCGCCATTGGCCCCAGGACCAGGTATCTCATAGGTAGCTTTGAGGTAGCTCGGAGGCTAGGCTTGGCCCATGACCTCAGACATCGCCTCCGAGCCATTCACCAACGTCGCCGCGACGATCCCCACGGAGCGAATCGCCGACTTCTACCGGCTGGTCGCCGGCCTCATCGACGGCGGCACCCCTGTGGAGCGAGGCGATCGGTCAGTCTCGACTCCCGAGTCGATGCGTCACCCCGCTGCTCAGGAGGAGTACGCACCTTTCACAGCCGCGACACCTGAACAGGTCAGGGCTTGGTGGGGGGGACTCAGTGCCACGGCTCGAGAGGTGTTCTCCTTCTTGGCCCGCAACCCCGGCGAGCGGTTCACGAGCGCTGATTTGGCCAGTGAGTGCGGCGTCCCGAACGGCGTGTCCGGTGTTGCGGGCGTCTTCGGATGGCCGAACCGGAAGGCCAAACAAGCAGGGTTCTTCGGCCCGTGGGACTGGACCGGCAGGGAGTACGTGATGGACGAGCAAACAGCTGCCCATCTGTCCTCGGTGGTCATGTCATGACCGACCATTTTGACGATCTCCTGAGCCAGGCTGTTCGAGAGCAGCTCGAGTTCAGCTTCGACTTCGTCAGGACCGATCTGGTGCTTGTGTTCGGGCGACGACGAGGAGACACGCCGTGACCGACTACTCGGGCAACCGCAACTACGTCCACCGGCCGGAGCTGGTGGACGATGATTGGGCGTGGGTGACCGATGGTCACGACGACGATATGCCTCGCGGGTACGGTCCGACCGGCACCGTCCACCTCGCCGGTTGCCCACAGATGAATAGCCACTCCATCCTGCGGCCACGACGTGACAATGACCCGATCGTCCGACGCTGCGGCAACTGCCTGGCGCGGCTGGAGGCAGAGACTCGGTCAGCGGGTCCGCCTCCCTGGCGGACTCACACCTGCGGCATGCCCGTCCCTCCGCACGCGATCGAGTGCGAATACTGCGGTGAAGCCGTTTGACTGCTCGCGCTGCAACGCCGAGCCGGCGGTCGACGACGGTCCGCCTCGCGACTGTCGGCGGGTCACTCGGACGCATCGGACCAGATGTGACCAGCCGATACATGATCGACCATCCGTGGTGGAGCACTTGGTGTCGGACCACGACCGCCCGGCGGCCCGCCGCGCTCCTCCACCAGGCCTTGGTGGCCGGTGCGGCTCACCCGTGGGCGAGCGCATCCTCGATCGCCGCGACCTCACGACCTGACACGTAGAGAGGATTGCCCATCTGGGGGCTTCTGATCACCTCTGCCGACCGGAAGCGCCGGTCGTTGATCAGGTCGGCCTTGAGTGCTGGCCGCGAGAGGATGGCCATGTCGGTGCCGACGTAGGTGCGATCGCGACCTTCGGCCGGACGAACCCAGTACTCGTCACCGTCGGCGATCATCAGGTCTCCCGCGATCGTTCCACGAGCCCAGATGCCCGACGGAACGCGGGTCGAGCCGTTAGTCACCCAGAGGAACACCCTGTCCCCGCGATCCATCAGGTCGATCCGGTAGTTGTCCTGCACCCGCCAACCAGTGATCTCCGTGAGGCCGTCCTCGATGAACGAGGCGATGTCCCACACCTTCGGGTTGCACTTCATCAGCCATGCGCCATCGACGACGGCTGCTCTGGTGAGCTTCCGGTCCATCACGCAGCCTCCTTACCTCGCATGCCGGAGCAGCTTGCTGTGTCCCGGACTATTCTCCCGCGATCGAGAACATAAGCGAGCGACGCAGAGAGTTGGTCCCGGAGCTTCCGCCGCGCCTGGCTGCCAATCGTTTCGACGTCGGCTGGTGACCGGTAGCCCGGGACGCCCGCGACCTCGGCGCTGAACCGGGCCTCCGAGAAGCGCAGCTCGACCACGCAGTGCGCTCCTGACGGTCACCGGTCGAGGGCGTCGGATCATAGGCGCATGAGCGCTGGTCATCCTTCAGCACGCACGTCGCCGGTCCGAGGCTGTTTGTGACGATTCGCTCGTCGAGTGAGGTCGAGGCGCTCTCGGCGTCGCGATCACGGGCGACGTGCCGGCGCTTGGACCTGATCCACCGCGATCGGTCATGTCCAAGAGCGCCTGTCGGAGCACGCGCGAGCGATGCCAAAGAGCCCATCGCATAAGCGCCGTTGCTAGCGCACCTCGAGCCGGCATCGCGCTGTCCGTAAACGCGCGTCCTGAAACGCGCAGGAAGCGAGCGGCGGACGCGGGGCATAAGTGCCGATTGCCCGCGCTCGCGATCGCGAACGATGTGCCGTTCGGTGCTTGCCGCTGATGTACTCACGCCGCAACCAACCGGTGTCGGCGAGCCGCTCTGTGACTTGCTGGCGGCGCCGTTGCGCCGGCAGCACGTGCCCCGGCCTCGCAGGCGACGTGGCGCACCGAGCGAGGTGCACAGCCCAACTGGTCGGCGATGGCGTCCGCCGTGAGGCCGGTGTCGAGGAGCCGGGCAACATCGTCGCCAGCGATCCGGCGCGGCGGCCGAGGATGTCGCACCGGACGCCAGCACCGTCAGGCGTAGCTCGTACGAGGATGGTGATCATCCCGGCGCTGGCTCGCAGTCTTCGTAACGCCGGCCTGCACCTGCGCGACCCTCGTCAGCCATTGACGTCCCCATGCAGTGATCCACGGGTCCGACATCGCGCCGCGCGTGACACCTCGGCGAAGAAGTCCCACGTCGGCCGGCCTCGTTCGCCGAGATCGGCGGGTTCTGTGAACGGCCGAAGTTGCGGCATTCCCTACGATCCGGGCCGTGAAGATCGGCTACCACATGATGAACACCGAGGTCGGCATCCGCCCGGCTCAGTTGGCCGTGGAGCTCGAACAGCGGGGTTTCGACTCGATGTGGGTGCCTGAGCACAGCCACATCCCGACGTCCCGCCGCACCCCGTACCCCGCCGGTGGTGAGCTGCCGTACGGCTACTTGCACATGATGAGCCCGTTCGTGTCTCTCGCAGCCGCGGCGTCGGTGACGACCGAACTCGTGCTTGCGACGGGTGTCTCGCTCGTCTTGGAGCACGATCTGCTCGACCTCGCCTGCCAAACGGCCACGCTCGATGTGGTGAGCGCCGGTCGTCTGTTGATGGGCGTGGGCGTCGGCTGGAACGAAGAGGAGTTGGCTGACCACCGCCCGGACGTCCCTTTCAACCAGCGCTATCGCGCGCTGCGCGAGCGCGTCCAGGCCCTTCGGGCTGCGTGGCAGGGGGACAAGGCGTCGTTCTCGGGGACTTGGGATCGCTTCGAGGAGTCGTGGGTCTATCCGCGCCCGACACAGGGGACGATTCCGATCGCACTGGGCGTCGTGCGGCCGCTTGGGCTGCGCCATGCCGCCGAGTACGCCGACCACTGGTGCCCGATCGCCGAGGCGATGCGCGGGCCGGACGGCAACCCGAGTGTGACCGCCGCTGTTGCGCACTTCCGGGATCTTGCGTCCGATGCCGGTCGGGATCCCGGCGCCGTGCCGATCAGCCTGCTCATGTTCACCCGACCCAACCCGGCCCAGCTCGAGGAGTACGCCACGCTCAATCTGGAGCGGATCGTGTTGATCTCACCGTCGGTGGAGTTGGCGACGGCGGATGAGACACTCGCGGACCTCGACAGCCTCACGCCCATCGTGCAGGAGTGGGGCCAACGCTGACGCTCCATCGGGCCCGCGCCCGGGGTCATAAGAGCGGACACTGGGCGGCTTGCGAGCAGCACACTCGCCGGCGGGCGCGGTACGCGCGTCATGTCTCAGCTCGAGGCCAGGTGTGCCCACCGTGACGCTCAGAAAGACGACGTTCGACGAACGTGCGCTCGCTCTGGATGGCGATATATGTCCGACCGGCCCCCGCGGCCCACGTTAAAGATCATCCCTGTGCGTAACGAGTGACAGTCGCCAACGCGCTTGCATCGGTTGACTCGCGCCCGTGGCAAACCTCGCCCCAAGCGCCGACGACAACCTCGCGCACCGAACGACCGCCGTCGAGAGACTCTTCCACTACGCGACGAGCAACTGAACCGGCGATCTGTGCCGTCTGCGTCCTCCAACGCGCGTCCGCAACCATGCCTCAGCGTGGACGACGGCGCGTCCTCGATGTGCCGGTCTCGGACATCCCAAGGGCGGGCACCGACCGCAGGCGGATGTGCGTGGAACTGAATGGCGACCGGCGGGCAGGTGCCCCCGAGCGGCGGGCGACGCCAGCGGGGGAGTGACGGGGCTGAGGACGACGGCATCACCCGCGTCGTTCAGACTGAGTCGCACCGGGTCCTGATGGGCACGGCGTGTGAACAGGACTCGAGCGAAGCTGGTCGCACAGGGGCCTACCGGACGGACTGCTCGGACTAACAGGGTGCGGAAATTCGGCTGAGGGTGCTCGCGTTTTGGGTTGGGATCGAAAAGACTGTGGGTCATGCGTGGCAGCCCCGATCCGCAGTTGGCGATGCTCACCTCGGTGTCGACGGAGGACTTGATCCCGCCGGATCACCCGATCCGCAAGATCCGTGTCGTCGTCGACGCAGTCCTCGCCGAGATGGATGACGTGTTCGACGCGATGTACGCGGCCGGTGGCCGGCGCAGCGTCCCGCCGGAGACGTTGCTGAAGTCGACGGTGTTGATGGCCATGTACTCGATCCGTTCCGAGCGGGCGTTCTGCGAACGGCTGAACTACGACCTGTTGTTCAAATGGTTCTTGGACATGCGCATCGACCAGCCGGCGTTCGACGCGACCGTGTTCACCAAGAACCGCACGCGCCTGTTGGAGCATGAGGTCGCTGACGAGTTCCTCGCCGCGGTCGTGCGCCAGGCCCGACTGCGCCGCTACATCTCGTCGGAGCATTTCACTGTCGACGGCACCTTGTTGAAGGCGTGGGCATCGCACAAGTCGTTCAAACCCAAAGACGGGCCGCCGTCTGAGCCGCCCGTCGGACGCAACGCCGAGGTCGGCTTCCACGGTGAGCGCCGCTCGAACGACACCCACGCGTCGACGACCGACCCGGACGCACGGCTGTATCGCAAGTCGAGCAACACGGCGGCGACGATGTGTTTCGCCGGGCACCTGTTGATGGAGAACCGCAACGCGTTGATCATCGACGCCGAACTGAGCTTCGCTGACGGCTACGCGGAGCGGGCCACCGCGACCGAGATGCTCGCCCGGCTCCCGACGACCAAGCGTCGCCGGACGGTGACTGGCGACAAGGGCTACGACACCAGAGGCTTCGTCGCCGGTGTCCGCGAGCTCGGGTTCACCCCGCACGTCGCCCAGAACACCAGCCGTCAACGGTCAGCGATCGATGGGCGCACCACCCGCCACGCCGGCCACGCCGTGTCGATGCGGATCCGCAAACGCATCGAAGAACCCTTCGGCTGGATCAAGACCATCGGCGGCGGACGACAACTCCGCTACCGAGGACGCCAACGCAACCGGGCCTGGTTCAAGACCGTCACCGCCGTCTACAACCTCCTCCGGATCACCGCCCTCGACGCCCAGTTCGCCTGACAGAAAGACCCCGCAGCAGCCAACCGCCACCGGTCGGATCATCAGCGACGACCGCCCAGACCCGAACCAACCACCGGACACTCCCCACGAAGCGCCCAACCCCGTCACGGCCAAGCTTTTCCGCACCCTGCTAAAGCGTTCCACCGCCGACGCAGTGATCCAACAACCGGCGTTACCTGTTCGTGCTGTAGGGGTCAAGGCCCTCTTGGCGCGCAGTGCTCCGGGCCGCAGGTGTTGGTCAAGGTGGAGCGCCCGCAGCGAAGCGAGGACGAACGACCTTGACCAACCCGAGGGCCGGTGCATGCTGGTGATGGGCCGAGGCTTGATGGTGCGGAGGCGCCCTGCGTTACCTGGGTGCTCGACGAACTTGTCGTCGGCGACAACATCTCTGATTGGGTGTCCCCCACGATGGTGGGTCTGCGGTCGCGTCAATGTTTGAAGGCCGTCCAGCACGGATGCTGGCGGGCACGCCGGTTGCGGGAGCTGACCGCGAGACGACCCGTGATGTTCGGGTGGGCGATGCCGAGCGTCAACCTCGACAGCAGTGATCAGGGTGTCGCGTAGACGACGTCGGGGTCGACCGCGCGCAAGATGTGGAAGCAGCGTCGAGCGAGCTTGCGGGCCATTGAGATGGTGGCCAACTTGCCGTTGAGGTGATCCTTGACGTCCGCGTAGTAGTCGTGATCGGGGCTGCGCTGGTGCGACGCGTTCTTGGCTGCTTCGTAGAGCGCCCAACGCAACGTCTGTGGTCCTTGCCGGGAGATGAACCCGCCGGCGCGTCGACGGTCCGACTGGTCGACGGTCACGTCCAGGCCGCTGTGGCGCACGATTTGTTCGGAGCGGGCGAAGCGCTGGCAGTCGCCGAGCTCGGACCACAACGTCACCGCCAACAGCCCGCCGATGCCGTACTGGTTGTCGACCAGGGCCCGACAGCCCGGTTGACGCCGACCGAAGCGTTGCAGGTCGGCCTTCAACGGTCGGGACTCGATCGTGATCGCGTCGATCATCCGATACGCCGTGAGCACCCGTTGCCGGCCCGCGGGGCTGATCTCGAGCCCGTCGACTTCGAGCAGCTCGCGTGTCTTGGCCCAGCGGATCGGCGTCTCCGGCAGCGTCACGCCGTGCTGGAACAACTCGGCGTGGATCCGCTGCACCCATGTCGAGCGCTGATCGACCAGCGTCTTGTACAGCCGGGCCCGTTCGCGCCACTCCAACACCATCGTCGGCGCGATCCACGACGCCGGCAACCGACCATCCTGCAACAGCTCGCGCAACAGCCGACAGTCGCTGCGATCGGTCTTGGCCCGCCGCTTGCGGCCACGCGCCGCCTGCGTGTCGGCGGGCTCCGCCAGATGTGCTTCGAACCCAGCGGCCACCACCTCCTCCACGACGTAACGCCAGCCGGTGCAGCCCTCCACGGCCATCGCCACCGGACCACCATGAGCCCGTTCGGCGACGTCGTCGCGCAGCCACCGCCGGAAGCGCTCCCGATCGGGTTGCCACACCCGCCCAGTCCACGCCTGCCCGGACTCGACGTGCATCGCGTCGAACGTGATCTGTCGCCGATGCAGATCCAAGCCACATACCATCGTCATCGGGAACCTCCCAGCTCGTGCTCGGGTACTTGGCAAACCGAATCGTTGCCGCAGCACGAGCTGGCGGGGTTCCCACACATGGGATGTTTCCGGACACCGGCAAGGCGCGCATCTGTCGTGGTTTTCGGACTGTGAGTATCACTGAGCCGGTCGTATTGATCGGCGAGGGTTGGTGTCGGTGACGACGGCGTGACCCGTTCTCGGATTTGCTCGGCCGCTCTGGGGCGATGCACTGCGGTGATCTGTCCGTCGTTGTTGCCGATGCCGGCCTGGCCTGCTGCTGTCCTGATCAGAAGCCTGTCCACCTGATGGTGTGACTCATCACAGTCCTGGCGTAGCGGTTCCTCCCAGGCCGGCACCGACCGAAACACTCTCTTGGAGGTTCCATCGTCATGCTTGCAGAACTTGTCGATCACGTCGTCGGTGTCGATCCCGACCGTGGTTGGATCACCCTTGCGGTGCTCGACGCGCGCAGCGCCGGTGTCGTGGCCGAGGGCCGCTACCCAGCGACCAGGGACGGCTATTGCGAGGCGATCGCGTTCGTTGACGAACACAGTGTCGAGGGTGAACGGGCCTGGGTCATCGAAGGGTCCGCCGGCTACGGCCGCGGTCTCACGGTGGCGCTCGAACGGCACGGCGAGTGGGTCATCGAGTTCGACCGCCCGACGCGCAAGACCAAAGACGGAGCGAAGTCCGATGCGTTGGATGCCGTGCGCGCTGCTCGAGAGATGCTCGGCCGCAAGCGGCTGTCGGTCCCGCGAGCTCACGACGGCATCCGCGAGGCGATCCGCGTCCACGCGATGACCAGGGCCGCAGCCGTGCGCGTTCGCACTGGCGCAGTCAACGAACTGAAGGCACTGATCGTCACGGCCGACGAGTCGATGCGTGCTGAGCTGCGCGGCCTGCGCACCACCAGCCAGATCGCAGCATGCGCAGCGTTCCGCGATCGGCCCAGCGCCGAAGTCCACGAACGGGCCACACGCAGCGCGATGCGATCCTTGGCGCGACGGATCCAGCTGCTCGACACCGAGATCGACGAGCACGATCACGCCCTCAAGGCACTGCTCGATCGAGCTGCGCCGCAGCTCGTCGCCGAACGCGGCGTCGGCTACGTCACCGCCGCGCAGTTCTACATCGCTTGGTCGCATCCCGGCCGCTGCCACAGCGAGGCGGCATTCGCTCGCCTCGGCGGCACGTCACCGGTGCCGGCCACCTCCGGCCAGAACCAGACACGCCACCGACTGAACAAAGGTGGCGACCGGCAACTCAACTGGGCGTTCCACATGGTCGCGGTCACCAAGCGGCGCTGCGACCCGAACACCAAGGCCTACATCGCCCGCCGCGTCGCCGAAGGCAAGACCGAACGAGAAGCCACCCGCTGCATCAAGCGCTACCTCGCGCGTCGAATCTGGCGGCTACTCGAACACCCCCAGATCACCACTTGACAGACATAGAAGCATCACCACGGACGAGTGAGTGCCAACGAGTTCAGCGTCGCGCTGACCGTACGATGCTTGTATGGCGCTCTCGCATCGACGTCAACGACGCCGACCCGAACACCATGAAGTTCACGCTCGACGTCAAGGTCCCGGCATCGCTCAACGTGGCCGACGCTGCGGCGGCAGTCGGTCAACCATTCGCTGAGGCGGTGTTCGCTGCAGGCGGTGGCGCGTCGATCTTCGGGGCCAATGACTTCGTCACCGTCACCCGACAAGCCGGCGCTGCGTGAGAGCCGATCGTTGCCGCCGTCGTCGCTGCCAGGTCGACTGACCAGTGATGAGCTGACCCGCCCGCCTGGTCCCCGGGCCGTCATTGGCGCCGTGGAGTCTGATCAGCGATCTCGGGCGCCTGAGTGCGCACCATCCCGTGCGACTAGTGAGCGTCGAGGACGAGTGTCGACGCAGCGGCGCTCGTCGACGGGACACCTGTCGCGGCAGGCGCGCTGGCGGACAGCCCATCGCCACGGGGAGCAAGAAGCCTCTCGAGGGCCGATCAACCGGCTCCTCTGGATATGTCAGCTGCCGGGCTGGTAGGTGCCGAAGCACCACACGTTGCCTTCGTGGTCCTTGGCGACGAAGTCCCGGGAGCCGTAGTCCTGGTCGGTGGGAGCCATGAGGATCTCCGCGCCGGCGGCGAGGGCACGCTGGTGCATGCTGTCGACCTCGTCGAGGGAGATGTAGACGACGGCTGGGCCGGTGTCGAACATCGAGCCGTCGGTGTGAGGCCCGAGCCCCAGCGGGGCGCCGTGCAGCGAGAGCTCGACGTACTGGATGGATCCGTCGTCGGCCTGGTGCGCTTGGTGTTGCACAAAGCCGAACGCCTCGACGAGGAAGCGGGCGCCAGCATCGAGATCGCGGTAATGGACAACGGGGTTGATCGTCGTGGGCATAACCGTTCATCGCTCGGCGAGCGTCAGTTCCGTCGTTTCGGTCCATCACGCTCGCCGCACCATCGGAGCGGCGTCGTCCCGAGCCAGAACTTTGGGATGTCCAACCTTCTCATCCCGCCATCCGGCGGTAGCGGGCGCGCCTTGCGGCGGATAGCGGCCGCGATTAGCGGATAGCCCACTCGGGTAGGGGCGGATGCCTGCACGAGTTGACCTTCCGGCAACGGCAAGCAAGACGCAACGTGTCACTGATCGACAGGTCGCCGCCGCGCTCAGGGTCAGTGGAACCACGCCCTGACGTACGGATGTTCTCGGTGTCGGCGACGCGGCCGAACAGGCGCTCGCGACGGGACCCCCACATCCCCAGGTCGTGGGCACATGGTCCGACAGTTCCCGCGCAACACGGCGGGAAGACCC
>JADMIO011417988.1_pt1 | contig 42976 bp, 28 predicted proteins | sample 8958161 | NCBI WGS metagenome assembly JADMIO01 (sample SAMN16585339, study PRJNA669376) | soil metagenome | isolation source: Crop rotation soil | place: USA: Cullars Rotation, Alabama | collected 2011
CCGTCGTCGTCGGCGGCCGGGTCGTCGTGGTCGCTGCGACCGTCGTGGTCGGCGCAGCGGTCGTCGTCGGCGGTCGGGTCGTCGTCGGCGCGGCCGTCGTCGTCGGCGGTCGGGTCGTCGTCGGCGCGGCCGTCGTCGTCGGCGCTCGGGTGGTGGTGGTCGCCGGGCGCGTGGTCGTCGTCGCCGGACGGGTCGTCGTGGTCGCGGCGATGGTCGTCGTCGGCGCCCCGGTGGTCGGCGCCGCCGTGGTCGGCGTCGCAGTGGTCGGGGCGGCCGAGGTGGTCGGGCCGGCTTCGGTCGTGGGCGTCCCCGTGGTGGCGGTCGGGACGAGCAGCTCCGACGGCGCCGCGACGGCGGTGCCGACCGACGGCGTCCCGGCGGTGAAGCTGCCGGTCTGGTCGAAGATCACCTGGCCGCCGTTCTGCACGAAGATCGTCACACCGTCCTCGGAGGATCGGGCGAACGTGAGGTTCGACACGGTCTGACCCGCCCGCGCCGCGTTGAGGCTCGACGTCGACGGGCGCGGTGCCCCGGTCTCGTACGCCACGAGGTAGCCGGCCTGGGTGGCGTCGGTGACGGTGAGGTTGCCGATCGCGACACCGGGCGTCGAACGGACGCCGACGGCGCCCCCGGGCGGCACGGCAGCACCGCCCGTGCGGGTGTCGAGGACGCGCTCCGGGCTCATCGGCACGAACAGGCCGGCGTTCGACCACTCCGCGCTCGGACCGGTGAAGTAGCCGAGGAAGTCGACGATGAGGTGACCACCGCTCGACGAGAACACGGACAGGCCGTTCGACGACACGGGTACGACGACCGTGGCGCCGCGCACGGAGTCGGCCTCGTCGACCGTCAGCGACGCGGCGAGCGGCACGGCAGCGCCCGAGGCGAAGGCCGTGAAGTAGCCGGGCCGGTTGTACTGCGCCGTGGTCAACGTGATCACCACCGCGATGGCGTCCGCCGGAACGGTCGGCGGGAGGGGCACGCGGGCCGCCTCACCCGTGCCGAGCGGCGCGCCCGAGCGCGTGTCGAACACGCGGCTGGGCTCGATCGCGACGAGGCGCCCCGAGGTGCCGCCGTCGGATGCGACGAACGCACCCGACACGTCCACGATGACCTGCACGCGTGACGACGTGTAGATGTTGACCGCGCCTCCCGCGCCGAGCTTCGTCAGCAGCCCGTTCGACACCGTCTCGCCCGGCGCGAACGTGACGTTCGCGCTGAGTGGCATCGGCTCGCCCGCGGGCCACACGGTGACGTAGCCGGGTGCAGGTGCACCGGTGACGCTGATGGTGAGCGCCGCGGCGATCGCCGCAGCGGGCACGCCGGAGCGACCGGCGACCGGCACCGAGATGGTGGTCGCCGACACACGGCTGAACCCGCTGCCGTCGCGGGTGTCGGCGACGCGGCGCGGACCGACCGGCACGAACACCGACGACGCGCCGTCTGCACCGGCCATCGGCGTCGAGCCGATCGCGGGCAGCCCGCTGACGCCCAGCACCGCGCCGGCGACCAGGCTCGCGGCGACGACGATCGCTGAGCGTCGCCGTCGGCCTGCACACCGGTTCGCGTGGCCGCGCAGCGACGATCCGACGCTCCCGACGACATCACGGGTCATCGTGATCGCGATCCCCGACGTCACGCGGACCACCGTCGCGGCACCGGACACGACCGACCCGACGTGGCGTCGCAGCGCGCGGACCGGCGCCTGGTGCAACCAGGCGAGCACACCGATCAACGATGCGACGGTCAGGAGCGGCAGGAACATGCAGTGGAGGGATCGACCGACCGCTTCCCCACCTGCAGCGATGCTTTGTCAAGATCGGCAGAAGGGGCCGGAAAGCCCATTTCTGGATCGGGGTCGGATTCGGTACCGTCGCACTCCGAACCTCGCTGACCGGCGTCCGTCCTCCCGCGCCTCCGGTCGGACCCACCCGCCGCGCCCCTGGTGCGGCCCGCTCAGGAGACGTAGATGCAACGACGGGCCGGAATCGTCCTCACCATGGGCCTGGCGCTCACCGCGCTGGTCTCCGTCGGAGCCTCACCCTCCGCGGTCCACGCCGCACAGGCCAAGCCGGGGCACACCGCCCTCGTGCCGGTGACACCACGCACGAACACCCCGAAGATCACCGCCGGGGAGATCTGGGACTTCGAGACGATCGGCGGCAAGGTGTACGTCGCCGGATCGTTCACGCAGATCAAGAACGCCGCGGCCGGCTCGCCGACCATCAACCAGAAGTACCTGATGGCCTACGACGTCGCGACCGGGCTGATCGACCAGACCTTCAAGCCCACGTTCGACAACCAGGTCCTCGAGGTCGAGGCGTCGCCGGATGGGACCAAGCTCTTCGTCGTCGGCCAGTTCAACACCGTGAACGGCGTGACGAAGCGCAAGATCGCCAGCCTCAACCCCGCCACGGGTGCGCCAGTCGCCGGGTTCACCGCGAACGCGAACGGTCGCGCCACGGCGCTCGCGGTGAGCAACACCGCGGTCTACGTCGGTGGCCAGTTCACCGCGATCGGCAACGTCAACCGCAGCGCCCTCGCGCAGCTCAACATCACCACGGGCGCGGTCGACGCCGGGTTCAACGTGCCGATCACGGGTGGCCTCGGCCTCGCCGGGCTGCTCACCGTCCAGCGCCTGCGGCTCACCCACGACGAGACCAAGCTCATGGTGGTCCACACCGGCCGGCAGCTGGCCGGTCTCGACCGCTACGGCGTCGGGTTCATCGACACGGCCACCAAGACCGTGACGCCCTGGCAGACGCGCCTGTGGCAGGACAACCTCGTGTACGTCGGCGGCATCGTCCAGGCGTACGCGGCGGACATCTCGCCCGACGACTCCTACATCGTGGTGACGAGCGGCTCCGGCGGCGACCGCCCACCGATCAACGACACGGCGATGGCGTTCCCGATGGCCGGTGGCGCCGACGTGCAGCCGCTGTGGATCACCCGCAACTTCGACAGCACGTACTCGGTCGCGATCTCGGAGAAGGCGGTGTACATCGGCGGTCACTTCAGCGCCACCGAGTCGCCGTCGGCCAGCGATCCCTGGCCCGGCCTGGCCACCACCGGGTACGGCACCGGTCAAGGCCCCGGCGGTCTCGGCTCGTACGTCCTCGGGGACGAGGTGGTCCGCCGCTCGATGCTCGCCGCGCTCGACCCCCTCACGGGTCACGCGCTGGAGTGGAACCCGGGTGCCAACGCCTACGAGGGCGTCAAGGCGCTCGAGGTGACACCGCGCGGCCTCCTCTACGGCGGCGACAGCACCACCGTCGGCGGACAGAACATCGGTCGCATCGGCATCTTCGACTTCTCCTCGTTGCCGGCGCAGAACGCGGCAGACACCGACATCGTGTTCCCCTACGACGGTCAGGTCGTCCCCGCCAACACGCCGATGACCCTCACGGGCACGGCCACCACCACCGCCGGTCGCGTGAAGAACGTCGTGCTCGAGATCATGGCGAAGGGCAGCAAGCGCTACCTGCAGAAGGACCTCGTCACCTGGAGCACGACGTACACGACGATCAACGCGGTGCTGGCGACGCCGAACGCGACCTCGACCAACTGGTCGTTGACGTTCCCGGTGCCCGCCTCCGAGGTGCAGGTGTACGCACGCACCACCTCGACGACCGCGGTGAAGGACAGCACGAAGGCCTACTCGCAGTTCGAAGCGCGCAGCCTCGACGATGCCGCACCCGTCACGGCGATCGTGCTCCCGACCGGCGAGCTGCTGAGCACGCTCGTCCACTCGCTCACCTTCACGGTGTCCGGCACGGCGATCGACGACCACGGCATCACCGGGCTGAACTACTCGTTCCGCAACATGGACACGCTCCAGTTCCTCCAGGACGACGGCACAGCGGCGCCGGCGTACAACACGTTCCACATCGATCCGGACGTCCCCGGCGCCACCAACGCGACGTGGCACACCGACATCACCGTGCCCGCCGAGGGCACGTGGCGGATGAACATCTCCTCCAGCGACACCGCCGGCCAGACCGACGCGCAGAACGTCGAGCGCACGTTCGAGGTCAGCGTGAGCGGCATCGCACCGACGGTCACGCTCACGGCACCGGTGGCCATCACCCCGCCGATCCCGGCCGCGCCGTTCTTCTCGCCGGCGGGCTCGACCGTCACCTTGGCGGGCACGGCCACCGACGACGTGGCGATCAACGCGGTGGCGATCGTGCTCGTCAACACCACGACGGGCGAGGGCCTCGCATCCGACGGCACGTTCGGCGGTTCCGCGGTGACGAGCTACTACCGGGTCACCCCGTTCAACACGAACACGCCGACGACGAACTGGTCGTACACGACGCCGCCGCTCACGCCCGGCATCTACTACTTCCAGGCGTTCGCGCTCGACAACCTCGATCTGCTGACGCCACTCGCCAACTGGATCCGCACGCCGTTCTTCGTGCAGGTGCCCGGCGACGCCTTCCCCGAGACGGCGCTGAGCTTCGCGGGCAGCAACCAGAACATCGAGGTGCCGCACATCGACCTCGCGGGCACGGTCTCCGACGACCACGGCGTGGCCAACGTCCGGGTGCTCGTGCAAGACGTCGACACCGCCAACTACGTCACCGCAGCGGGCACGTTCACGCCCACGAAGACGTGGATCGACGTCGCACCGGCATCGCCGAACGCGACCAGCACCACGTTCTCACTGCCGTTGAACCTGCCGGGCCAGGGCCACTACAAGGTCACCGCGGTGGCCATCGACACCGTCGGCCAGTGGGACGGTTCGTCGGCCGGCGCGACGGCCGAGTACCTCATCTACCCGGGCGACCTCGATCCGTACCTGGTGCCCGCCCTCGACTCGCCGGTGAACGGTGCGTCGCTGCCGGGCGGCATCGTGCTCGGCGGCCGGGCGCAGGACGACCACGCGATCAAGCGCGTGGAAGTCACCATCCAGAACGCGGGCGGTCAGTACATGAGCAGCACCGGCGTGTTCAGTGCGGCGCCGGTCTGGGTGGAGACGTTCCTCACCAGCCCGGGCACGCCGGGCTCGAACTTCAACTACACCAGCCCTGCGCTGCCGGTCGGCGCGTACACCATCAACGTGCGCGCGATCGACAACTGGGGCCAGGTCCAGCAGACGCCGCGGGTGCTCACGGTCAACGTGGTCTGACCCGCACGCGCCGCGCCCACGAGCGCAGGCGCCGACGATCGCGAGGGGGTGGCCCGGCGGGACCACCCCCTCGCTCGCGTCCGGGATCCCGCTCGGCGCGCCGGGTGGTCAGCTACGGGAACCGCGTGCCGAGCCACTCGGCGACGACGCCGAGTGCTTCCGGGCGGTGCCCCTCGAGGTAGTGCGGTGCGCCCTTCAGCTCGACGTACGTGATGTCCTCGGCGCCGGCGTTGTCGACGATCTCCTTCGCCTGCCACACGCGGATCTCGGTGTCCGCGGTGGGATGGACGAGGATCGTCGGGACCGTGATCCTCGGCATCGTGTCGGCGAGCTTGGCGTGGCTCGACAACCCGCTCCACGTGGACAGCCACCCGCGCGTCGTCATCGTCCGGGCGAGACCGCCGCGCCCGTAGTTCGCATCGAACGGATCGGGGAACGCGAAGAGCGACCCCATCGGGCGCTCGTCCGCGTCGATCGACAGGTCGAGGTACGCCGGATCGGCGAGGGTGCGGTAGATCGTGAGGTACTGCGCGAACACCGCCCGACGACGCAGCTCGCGGTACCCGAGCACGTCCGTTGCCTTGTCGACACCGCGCAACAGCGCGCCCGCTTCCGTCGACTCGGCGATCGACGCCTTCGCGATCGCGTCGATCCGCGCGACACGTGCCACCTGGGCGGCACGGTACGTCTCGACCCACGCAGGGTCGTACTCGCACGGCTGCGGCCACGGTCGCCACCCGTTGTCCGGATGGTACATGTCGAGCTCGGGAACGGTCGAGAACGGGTCGTGCTCGTCGGCGACGCTCGGGTCGATCACCTGCAGCATGAACACGCCCTCACCGGGATGCGCGGCCATGCCGATCCAGCCGTCGCCGATCCCCAGCTCCGCGTTGGCCAGCGCCATCAGCGAGCCACCGCCGGAGTTGCCGAGCAGCACCACGGCCTCCGCACCGCGGCGCTTCATCTCGTCGTGCGCGGTCTGCACGTCGACGATGCAGTTCTCGTGGAGGCAGTCCGTGTCGTTGTTCTGGTAGCGGGTGCCGAAGCCGAGCACCGCGTAGCCCGCGGCCGCCAGCAACGGGCAGGCGTAGTGGACGCTGAAGTCGCCACGCGGGTGGCTCAGGATCACCGCGGTCTTCCACGGCTTGCCGTTCGGCGGTGTCCAGAGCACGCCGCGCACGAGCGCACCGTCGGGGCTCACCAACCGGATCGACTCCCGCGGGATGTCGACGCCGGGATCGTCTTCCGGGAGTGGCCAGTAGCTGTAGCCGAAGGGCCGCTTGCCGCCGAGGTGCACATCCAGGTCGCGCATGCGGCGAACCCTATGAGCACGTGCGCAGGGTGGACGATCCCAGCGCGGCGCTTCAGTCCGCGTCGACCAGACCGAGCTGCGCGGCGAGTCGACGGCGCTGCACCTTGCCCGTCGGGCCGAGTGGGACCTGCTCGCCGAACACGACGCGATCGGGCACCTTGTACGCCGCCAGCTGCTCGCGTGCGAACGCGCGCACATGCGCGGCGTCGTGCAGGTCCGAGCTCGCGTGCGGCACGACCAGCACGCCGACGCGCTCGCCTCGCAGACGATCGGGCACGGCGAACGCGACGGCATCCGCGATGCCGGGGTGCGTGAGCAGCACGGCCTCCACCTCGTACGGCGACACCTGCTCGCCGGCGACGTCGATGATCTCCTTGAGCCGCCCGTGGAGCACCACGCTGCCGTCGGCGCAGAGCTCGCCGTCGTCACCCGTGCGGAACCACCCGTCGACGTGGGAGGTCTCGTTCGCGGACGCCGGCGCGCGGTACCGGTCGATCACGCCGCCGCCGCGCACGACGATCTCGCCACGTCGACCGGGCAGGCGCACGACGCCGCTCGCATCGAGGATCGCGATGTCGGCGCCGGCGCTCGCTCCCACCGTCCCCGCCGTCCCCACCGTTCGGCCACCGCCGGGTGCGAGCGTCTGGCTCGCCATCTGGTGCGCAGCCTCGGTCATCCCGTAGCTGTTCAGCAGCGGACGCTCGAAGCGCTGCTCGACGGCCTCCACGACGGACGGTTGGAGGGGGGCCGAGCTGGAGCGCAGCACCCGCAGCGTGTCGATCGGGTCGACGCGACCCGGTCGGCGGGTGACGGCCTGGTACATCGACGGCACCGCAGTGGCCCACGTGCACGCGCCACGCGCGAGATCGGCGCGGAAGGTGGCTGCGTCGAACCCCGCGCCGCACACGACCGTCGCGCCGGACACGACCGAGGCGAGGAGGCCGGCGACGATGCCGTGGATGTGGAACAGGGGCATGACCGACAGCCCGCGATCCCCGGCGGCGAGGCCGAGCACGGCAGCCACCGACCGTGCGGAGTGCAGCAGGTGCCGCTCCTCCAGCCCGACGAGCTTCGGCTGCGCCGTCGTGCCCGAGGTGTGGAGGGAGAGCGCCGCCGGTCGGTCGTCGAGCACCGCCCGCGTGCGCTGTGCGCGCTCGCAGACCGCGAAGTCGTCAGGGAGGCGTTCGATCGTCGCGATCCCCGCATCGCGGGCCACGCGCATCGCGACGTCGTGGACGTGCGTCGTGATCATCGCTGCGGCGCCGGTGTCCGCGATGGCGAACGCCATCTCGCTCGCCGTGAGCCGCGGGTTCAGCGGCACGCATCCGCCCGTGGCCATCGCGGCGATCGTCGTCAGCGCGAGCTCCGCGCCGTGCGGGAGGACCACGGCGACACGGGCGTCGCGCGCGATGCCGGCGTCTTCCTTGGCGCCCATGAGCGCGCCGAGGTGATCGAGGACGTCGCCGCTGCGCCACACGCGTCCGGCGAGATCCTCGACGACCACCGCGGCCGGGTCGATCGACTCGACCGCCGACAGGATGATGCAAGCGGCGGAGCCGTCGGTCACGGCACGACTCGCCGTGCGCTCGCTCGCCGTTCCAGCTCTGCCGTCGCGCGCATCATCGTCCAGTGGTCGACGGCGACCGAGCTGGTCACCCGCGCCCCGGCGTCGACGTCACGGATGACCGTCGCCCCCAGGCTCACCTGTGCGCCGTCACCGAGTCGCACGCCGTTGGCGATCGTCGCACCGGGTCCGACCCAACAGCGGTCGCCGATCTGCGAGCCGCCGTTGACGATCGCGCCGTGGCCGATGTGTGCGTCGTCACCGATGCGGCAGTGGTGCGACACGAACGCCAGGTTGCCGATGCGGGCACGCGCACCGATGACCGTGCTCGCACGGAACACACCGCGGGCGACGACGGCACCGGCGAAGACGCGGGAGTGGTCACCGATCGTCAGACCGCCCGCATGCGGCATCTCGCCATCGCCGCGTCCGTCGTGTGACGACTGGAAGCCGCTCGCGCCGAGGATCGCACCGGCATCCACCACGACCCCGTCCCGCAGCGTCACCCGTCCGACGATCGAGGCGTGCGGTCCGATGGTGCACCCGGCCCCGATCCGCACGTCGGCGGCGTCGATCGACGCCGTCGGGTGCACCCGGGCGTCCGGGTGGACCCACGTGGGCTGGCCGATGCCGTAGAAGTCGGTGGTCTCCACGATCCGACGATGGATCTCGGCGAACGTCCGACGCGGGTGGTCGCTGACGATCAGGCCGACGGCCGTCGAGCCCACGCCGTCGACGATCGACGGCGGCACGATCAACGCCGCTGCGCCCGCGGCGATGGCGCGCTCGGCGATGCTCCGTCGTTCGGCGAACACCAGCGCGCCGGCGACGTCCATCGACGTGAAGGCGAGGTCGTGGATCGCGGCATCACGTACCGATCGCGCACCACCTGCGAGCTCGCCCAGCTCGGACAAGCGCATCAGACCAGGCGGCGCATCGACACCGCGCACGTCGACCCGTGCCGTCACGGCGTGGTCCGGACAGACCTCGGAGAACCACGCGACGTGCTCCTGCACCAGCGAGATCCGCAGCAGCGCGGACCCGGCGCTCGCCGGCGCGCGGACGACGAGCGTGCGACGTGTCGCAGCGCCCGGAGGCACCGGCGGGTCGAGCGGTGTCCGGATCGCGCCGTCGTCGTGGATCTCGCCCGACGTCGGATCGACCCAGAGGTAGCCGAGGTGCACCGGCGTGCGACCGAGCGACGACAGCACCTCGGCGCTGTCGTTGACGATCTCCACCGCGACCTCGACGTCGTCGCCGGCGACGAACGTGCGTCGGCACGACACCAGTCGCAGGCGGATCCGGCGGACGGCCGCGGGTGGCACCGGCGGGCAGCTGATCGGCATCGGCACGAGCTGGGTGTTCATCGCGTCGACGACCGACTCCAGTTGCGCGCACCGCGCCGCCAGCGAGCCGACGGCTGCCGCCCAGGAGACCACCGCCGGAGATCGCCGCCGCTGGACGGCATCCACGTAGAGCTGCTCCCAGCGCAGGACTGCGTCGTCGAGCGATCGATGCGACCGCACCCACGCGGTGACCGCGGCGGCATCCTCTGCGCAGTAGCGCAGGATCTCCTGTTCGATCGCCTCAGGCGACGGGCGGCGCTGCATGCACCTGACGCCGAAGTTCCAGTCCGCCATGTCGGCGACGTTGTCCGCCGTGACCATCTCACCGAGCCCGGCGACGTCGACGACGACGGTCGCGCAACCGGACGCCATCGCCTCCAGCGCGCTGCGCGCCTTGGCGAACACGAGATCACGGTCCGCGAGCTGCCGCTCCGGATGGGCGGCGGGTCGTCCGACGCCGTCGCCGATGACGGTCAGCTCGATCCCGAGCCGCCGGCACGCCGTCTGCACGTGGTCGAGGAAGCCGCCACGGCGGGCACCGTTGCTGACGACGGCCGCTCGCCGCGGCCGCTCGGCCCGCTCGCGCTCCGGCAGTGCACGCTCGAGATCGACCGCGTTGTGGATGAGCTCGACGCGTGCCGGATCGAGGCCACTCGTCACGAGGAGGCGCTGCAGGCAGTTGCGATCCACCGCGACGTAGCGATCGATCGACGGGAGGATCGGGGGCACGTCGATCGCACCGATGCTGCTGTGGCAGACGAACACCATCGGCGTGCGCGGGAAGTGGACCGACGCCGCCGTGCTCGGCCCGTGGTGGTGCCCGTGGATGATGTCCGGCACGAACGGCACGTCGTCGAGCGCGGTGACGACGAGCCCGCCGGCTGCCTCGATGTCCTCCGCCATCACGCCGCGAGCGGGCGTGTGCACGCACACCTCGTGGCCGCGCCGGCGGAGCGCGCGCTCCAGGTCGCGCACCACGACCTCGGTCCCGGTGCGATGCGTGAGCTGCACGTTCGTGATGAGGATCTGCATCGCTCGCGGCAACCTAGCGGTGCGGGAGGTCGTTATCGTCCTGCACCAGCACACGCCCGACGGGAGGAGCTGTGATGGAGTTGAGGGTCGTGCGGGTCACCGATCGCTTCGACGCGGCGTGCCGGTTCTACGGCGAGTTGCTCGGGTGGTCGGTGACGCGTGAGTGGGATGCGGGCGGGCGCGGTCGGATCTTCGGCTACGGCGTCGCGCGGGTCGAGCTGATGGAGGCTGCGGACGGCGCCACCGTCGAGGAGGTGCGTGGCACGTTCCTGTCGGTCGAGCACGACGACGTGGTGGCGTTGCACGACCGGCTCGCCGAGGCAGGCATCGAGATCACCCAACCGGTCGCTGACCAACCCTGGGGGCATCGCAGCTTCGGCGTGCGCGAGCCGTCGGGCCTGTCCGTCGTGTTCTTCCAGTGGATCTGACGGTGGGTTCGCGACAGGATCAGGGGATGCACACCATGGTCGACGACTTCCGTCGCGATGGCGCGGTGGCCGTCCGCGGCATCGTCCCGCCCGCGCTGCTGGATGAGCTGGCGGCCGCGGTCGAGCAGAACATGGCGGACCCGGGACCGTGGGCCAACGACTACACGCCCGACGGTCGCAGCGGCCGGTTCTTCGGTGACTACGTCAACTGGCAGCGGATCGACGGGTACCGGCACGCTGCGCTCGACGGTCCCCTGCCACGGCTCGCTGCCGAGCTGATGGGCAGCGCGACGACGCGCTTCTTCCACGAGCACACCCTCGTGAAGGAGCCGGGCACGGACGAGATCACGCCCTGGCACCACGACGACCCGTACTACTGCATCGATGGCGTGCAGAACGTGAGCCTCTGGGTGCCACTCGATCCGGTGCCGGTGGACGCCAGCCTGGAGTTCGTCGCCGGCTCGCACCGATGGGATCGACGGTTCGTGCCGCGCAAGTTCGTCGACCACACCGCGTACGCCGCCGCCGACCACGGGTTCGAGCTCGTGCCGGACATCGAGGCCGACCGGCCGAACCAGGAGATCCTCCGCTGGGCGGTGGAGCCCGGCGACGTCCTCGCGTTCCACTACCGCACGCTCCACGCCGCGCCGGGCACCGCGGGTCGCACCAGCCACCGTCGTCGTGCGGTGAGCTTCCGCTACGTCGGTGACGACGCGGTGTTCGCCGCTCGCCCGTGGTTGCACTCGCCGCCGTTCGACCCCATCGCACCCGGCGAACCCCTCGACGACGACCGCTTCCCGCTCGTCGCCACGTAGGCCTGGGTGGTCGGACGAGAGCGCGGCGATCGCGGGTCGTCACCGCGGAGCGAGGTACCGTTCGGCGTGGTGACTGGAGCTCGGCTCATCGCGTTCATGCGATCCATGGGATCGGACGGACCGGGCACGGCACTGGCGCTGCTGGCCTCCGACCCAGCGCTCGTCACGGCCCGACTCGATCGCGAGGACGAGCAGTTCATCGACGAGTGCCACGCACAGGTCTACGCGGGCGACACGGCGCTCCACGCCGCCGCGTTCACCTACGACACCGAGGTCGCGGCCGAGCTGCTCCGCCTCGGCGCCGACCTGCATGCGAGGAACCGGCGCGGCGCGCAACCGCTGCACGCGGCGACCATGGGTGGCCCGGGCTCACCTCGGTGGAGCGCGCCACGGCAGGTTGCCATGATCGAATTGCTGGTCGGCGCCGGAGCCGATCCGAACGCGCCGGCGTCGGGCGGTGTCACGCCACTGCACCGCGCCGTCCGGAACCGCTGCTCGGCGGCGGTCGACGCGCTGCTGCGCGCCGGAGCCGATCCTCGGTCGGCGAACGAGCGCGGGTCGACCGCACTCGACCTGGCGCGGTGGACGACGGGTCGGCCCGGGAGCGGCTCCAGCGAGGCAAAGGCGGAGCAGCAGGCCATCGCCGACCTGCTGGCGCAGCGGCTTCGCTAGCTCGCAGGCGGCCTCGGCACGAGCGTGGCGGTCAACCGGGTGGTCTCGCGCCCTCGCTGCACGCTCAGCTGCAGGATGGTGCCCGGCGTGCGGTCGCGGATCGACGCGACGAGGTCCTCGGGACCGTTGATCGCCCGGTCGTCGACCGCCACGATGACGTCGTCCGCGTGCACGCCGGCATCCTCGGCCGGCGAGCCCGCCTCCACGCCGGTGACGAGCGCGCCGCTCCCGCCGTCGATGCGGTCGTCGAGCGCGACACCGAGGTAGCCCTCGACGATCGGCGTACCGGCGGCGACGGCGCGCAGCTGATCGATCTCGCGGAGCAGCTCGGCCGTCGCGATCGCGAAGCCGACGTTGTTCGCGGCCATGTCGACGTTGCTGAACGCCACGGCGGTGTTGATGCCGACGACGTGTCCGACGGCGTCGACGAGCGGCCCGCCGGAGTTGCCGGACGAGATGGCGGCGTCCGTCTGGATGAGCCCGTTGAGCGCGCCGGTCTCGGTCGCCAACGTGCGGCCGAGCGCGGACACGATGCCGAGCGTGACGCTCGGGTCGCCGTCGAGGTCGAGCGCGTAGCCGACCGCGACGACCTGGTCGCCGACGAGCACATCGTCCGGGTGGGCGAAGGTGGCCGGTGTGAGGCCGTCGGCGTCGATCCGCAGCAGCGCGAGGTCGTTCGCCGGGTCGGTCGCGATGACGGCAGCGATGCGGGGCTCGGTCTCGCCGGGCAGCCGCACGTTCACCGTGTCGGCGTCGTCGACGACGTGGGCGTTGGTGACGATCTCGCCGTCGGCCGTGACGACGACGCCCGTGCCGGACGCCTCGCCCTCGATCCCGTCGTGGTCGACGAGGCGTTGGATGGCGACGACGCTCGGCCCGATCGCCGCGGCCACACGGGCGACGTCGATCGACGTGTACGGCTCGTCACGGGCGGGCGCGGTCTCGATGCCGAGCGTGGACGCCGCACGCGGCGGAGCGTCGCTGCGGTTGGCCAGGTACGAACCGATGAGCGCACCGGCGAGTCCGCTCGACCACGCGACGAAGACGAGCACGAACGCGATCGCGAGGCTGCGCCGGATCCGCGGCGGCCGAGGTGGCGGGGGTGGCGCTGGCGGCGCGAACACGGGCGTCACGGGCGCGTCGACGTCCGTGGACAGGAGCCCGGGCGCGGGCTCGACGGGATCGGCATCACGATCGATCGTCCCTGTCTACCGTCGTCCCCGGCGGTGCGCGCAGGTTGACGGAATCCTGACGATCCGGCCTCGGGACGCGACGAGGGGGCGGTCCGCAGACCGCCCCCTCGTGCATCGGGTCTGGCGCTGAGCGTCAGCTCGACTGGATCTTGATCTCGATGTCCACGCCGGCCGGCAGCTCGATGCGCTGCAGGCTGTCGATCGTCTTCGCGTTCGGGTCGACGATGTCGATGAGGCGCTTGTGGACACGCATCTCGAAGTGCTCGCGGGAGTCCTTGTCGATGTGCGGGCCGCGGATGACGGTGTAGCGGTGCTTGTCCGTCGGCAGCGGGATCGGGCCACGGATGGTGGCGTTGGTGCGGGTGACCGTCTCGACGATCTTGCGCGTCGATTGGTCGATGATCTCGTGATCGAACGCCTTCAGGCGGATCCGGATGCTGCTCTGTGCCATGGTGTCAGTCCCTGCTCGTCAGATCCGGGTCACTTGAGGATCTTGGTGACACGGCCAGCACCAACGGTACGGCCACCCTCACGGATCGCGAACCGGAGGCCCTCGTCCATCGCGATCGGCTTGCCCAACTCCACCGTGATCGCGATGTTGTCACCCGGCATCACCATCTCCGTCCCCTCCGGCAACTGGATCGTCCCCGTCACATCCGTCGTCCGGAAGAAGAACTGCGGCCGGTAATTGTTGAAGAACGGCTTGTGACGACCACCCTCACCACTGGTCAACACATACACCTGACCCTCGAAATTCGTGTGCGGCGTGATGCTGCCCGGCTTGCACAACACCTGACCCCGCTCCACATCCTCCTTCTTCGTCCCCCGCAACAACGCACCGATGTTGTCCCCCGCCTGACCCTCATCCAACAACTTGCGGAACATCTCCACACCCGTGCACACCGTCTTCTGCGTCGTCCGCAACCCGACGATCTCCACCTCATCACCCGTATGGACCTTGCCCTGCTCCACCTTGCCCGTCACCACCGTCCCACGACCCGTGATCGTGAACACATCCTCGATCGGCATCAAGAACGGCTTGTCCAACTCACGCACCGGCTCCGGAATCGACGCATCCGCAGCAGCCATCAGATCCATGATCTTCGCCTGCCACTCCACATCCCCCTCCAACGCCTTCAACGCCGACACCCGCACCACCGGCGCATTGTCCCCATCGAACTCCTGATCGTTCAACAACTCACGCACCTCGAGCTCCACCAACTCGAGCAACTCCTCATCTTCGACCATGTCCGCCTTGTTCAACGCCACCACGATGTACGGCACCCCCACCTGACGCGCCAACAACACATGCTCACGCGTCTGCGGCATCGGACCATCCGTCGCCGCCACCACCAAGATCGCCCCATCCACCTGCGCAGCACCCGTGATCATGTTCTTGATGTAATCCGCATGACCCGGCATATCCACATGCGCATAATGCCGATTCGCCGTCTCATACTCGATGTGCGCAATCGAGATCGTGATCCCACGCGCCTTCTCCTCCGGCGCCTTGTCGATCTGATCGAACGGCGTGTACTTCGCCAACCCCTTATCCGCCAACGTCTTCGAGATCGCCGCCGTCAACGTCGTCTTCCCATGGTCAATATGACCCATCGTCCCAATATTCACATGCGGCTTCGTACGCTCGAACTTCGCCTTGCTCATCAGCGGGTCTCCGTCTCTCGGATCAAGTGGGTTGTCAAAGGGCGAAGCGAGTGTAACGGCGTGGACCCCGAGCCGCTACCCCCAGGCGGGACCTCACATCGAAGTTGCGGCCGCTGACGACGCGCCACTCGTCCGGGTGGACCACTTGAGGCGGCCAGGGGCGCTGCCGATAGCTCTCCGATGAGCTCGCCGACCGATCAACAGCCGTTCACGCCCCGGTTGCAACCGCCACCGGCGTCGCCGCCGACGATGACGCCGGCGACCGTGCGCGCACTGCTCGACGCGGAGCACCACCTGACGGTGCCGCGCGTCGTGAAGCCAGCGCGGAACCGTCCCCGGCGATCGTTCGGTCAGCGCTTCATCCGCAGGATGGGCATCCGGCTGGCGATCGTGGCGATCGCGCTCGCCGTCGGCGGTGTCAAGGCGCTCATGTCCCACGACGACGCCGCCGATCCCGCTCGCCAGACGACCGCCACCGTCGCGGGCACCGGCGACCAGTTCGGGAGCCCGGTCGCGCCGGCTCCTGCCGCAGACGCGGAACTCCGCCCGATCGCAGGCCTCCCGGCGCTCGCGGCGCCGCTGCCGTACGCGGAGACGACGCACGTGCGCATCGACGTGTGGCAGGGCGACGGTGACGACCCGCTCGGTGACCCGACCGACGTGAGCTACGACGTCCACTTCGTCCTCGGCGCCGACAGCGGTTGGTACACGCGCACCAGCTCCACCTCGACGATCACGGTGATGCGCTTCGGTGACCAGCTGTCGGTGCAGGGGATCGACGGGTCGCCCGCCTGGTACCAGGCCGCGGTCGACCCGGCGCTCGCTCGCGAGTACCTGCTCCCGTTCAACCTGGCGTACGTCGAGACGTTGGGCGACCGCGTCCCACCGGCGCTCCAGCCGTTCGCGACCGTGCGTGCCACATCCACGCCGACGATCGAAGGCGTCCCGATGACCATGTACGACCTCCGCTTCGACGTCGCGGCGATGGCCGTCGACCCCGCGGCCTACGCCGTCTTCACCGACCTCTGGTCGGCGCCGTCCGACGCGACGAAGGTCGGCCTCGAGCTCGGCGTCGACGCCGACGGTGTCGTCCGACTGGAGCTCGGCACCGAACCGGACCCGACGTCGCCGCTCGCCGGCCGTCGCCGCACGGTGCTGATCGAGTACGGGACGACCCCGGTGACGTTCCCCGAGATCACCGGGACGGTGCTGCCGCTCACGGCCCACGCTGCCTGAGCGGGCCTGTGGCATCCTGAACACGTGCCGCAGTACCAGGCCGACCCCGACATGGCGCCCGACGACGAGTTCGAGCCGGGTCACCTCCGCCACCTCGTGCCGGGCAACACCGGGAGGATGCTGGATGCGCGCCGCACGCCGGTGCGCGTCGTGGGGCTCCGTCCCGCCCTGGCCTTGGTCGAGGTGGAGGTGCTCGCGTTCGAAGACCGCGGGGCGCGGTGGGAGCTGCCGGTGCGCGTCGTCGACCGCTACCAGTTCGAGCGCGACCGGCCGACGCTGAGCGATGACGAGGTCGACCGGATCGACGCCGTCGACCGGTCGTTCGGCGACCTGCACGTCGAGCTGGATCCGGATCGTCGTCGCGACACACTCGAGCGACTCGTCGACGAGCGCGCCGCCGCCGCCGACTGGTTCGTGCACCGCTCCCGGTGGGCTCGCGCCGACCGATCGATCGACCTCGCCGCGCCTGCGGCAGACGAGCGCCTCGTCGACGACCTCGCGGACTTCCTCGCCGAACGCGGGCTCGCCGAGATGGACGCGGATGTCATGCGCCAGTACGTCTCGCACCCCGGTGCCTGGGAGGTCGTGACCGGTCACGCGATCGTCGCCGCCGAGATCGGGCTCGCTGCGTACCGCGGTCCGACGATCCGCGACCCGGCGCGGATGTCCGGGGACTGGTCACTGGCGCGACGCGCCGACCACCTCCTCGCGCGGATGGCGTTCACGAGCACCGCGTTCGCACTGGCCGGCCATGCGACGGTCACCCTGCACCGCGGGATGTCCTTCGAGCACGCGTTCGCATGGCGCGACGGCGGCACGTTCGTGTCGGCGACGTTCGATCGAGCGTTGGCGGAGGAGCACGCGACGCTCGGCCCCAACCGGCCGATGACGCTGCTCGCCAGCCAGCGCGTCCCCGTCGGGCGGCTCCTCGCGACCTACCACGAGACGGCGGCGATGAACGCCCACTTCCGCGAGGCCGAGGCGTTGCTGCTGGCCGCGCCCGACGCGGTCTTCTGACGGCGAGAGCGCGATCCTCCGGCTCACGAGGGCGATGGTGCGACAATGGGTCGAACCGACGGAAGAGGGAACGGAGAGGAAGCGACGTGGACCCGTTCGAGCAACCGCAGCGGCCGCACTCGACACCGATCCCCGGCAGCGTGCCGCCGCTCGGCCCGTCGCCGATGCCCGGGCCCGCGCCCGCGCCGGGGTGGCCCGGCGCGCCCGGCCCCGCGCCCGCGCCCGGGTGGGCGCCCGCGCCTCCGCCCGGAGCGGGCTACCCGCCCGGTCCCGGTTGGGCGCCCGCACCACCGCCAGGCGCCGGCTACCCACCGGGTGGCGGCTACCCGCCGGGTGGCGGCTACCCACCGGGACCGATGGGCTGGGGGTCGAGCGCACCCCCCGGAACGAACATGGTCCGCAAGCGCCGGCCGATCGTGCTCGTGCTCGGCCTCCTGTTCCTCGTCGGCGGCATCGTCGCCGGCACGATCGGCGTGCTCGACATCATCGATGCGGTGTCGATCCCCGACGACGAGGTCGCGGTGCGGGGCCGCACCGGCGAGCAGATGGACTTCAGCCGCGAGGCGTCCGATCCCGAGCGCTGGACCATCTACCTCGACTCGACGTCGTCGAACTCCGACATCGTCGACTCCGAGACCGCCAGCACGCGCTGCGAGATCTCGTTGAGCGACGGTTCGTCCGCCAGCGTCAACGGGGCACGTCAGGTGTCGAGCGTCAACCTCAACGGCCAGGCCAGCATCGGCTACTTCGATGCGCCCGTCGGCCCGGTGGCCGTGCGCTGCGACTCCTCCTCCGGCACGTTCCGGGTGTTCGTCGCCGAGGGCGGGCCGCGCCTCGGCCTGTCGCAGTTCGGCCTCATCTTCGGCGGTGTCGGCGCACTCGTCCTCGGCATCATCCTCACGATCATCGGTGCTCGGCGACGGTGGGTCGCCGTCCCCGCGCTCTGACCGTCGCAGATCCGTGATGACGACCGGGAACCTCGATGCCGTGGTCGTCGGCGCGGGTCCCAACGGGCTGACGGCCGCGGCACGCCTCGCGCGGGCCGGGCGTCGTGTCGTCGTGTTCGAAGCTGCGTCGACGATCGGCGGTGGGTCGCGCACGAGCTCGCTCACGGACGACAGCCGGTTCGATGTGTGCGCGGCCGTGCATCCCTTCGGCGCCTCCTCCGTGGCGTTCGAGGAGCTCCGCCTCGGCGACCACGGCCTGCGCTGGCTCGAGCCGCCGATCGGGCTCGCGCACCCCTTCGACGACGGTGGCGCCGCGCTCCTGCGCCGCGACGTCGCGGCCACTGCTGCCGGGCTCGGCGCCGATGGACCACGTTGGCAACGACTGGTGGGACGCATGGCCGACGACTGGGCGCACCTCCGCCACCTCGCCACCGGCCCGGTCGTCGCGGCCGTCGGCCGTCACCCGTTGCGGATGGCCCGGTTCGGGCTCACCGCTGCGCAGCCATCGAGTGCGTTCGCGCACCGCTTCTCCGACCGCGGCGCCGCAGCGCTCATCGCCGGGCTCGCCGCGCACAGCGGCGTCGGCGCGCGCACGCCGACCACCGCGGGCGTCGCGGTCGCCCTCGCGGCGGCCGGCCACGCGACGGGGATGCCGTTCGCGGCGGGCGGCAGCCAGTCGATCGTCGATGCACTCGCGAGCGTGATCCGAGCTGCGGGCGGGGAGATCGTGTGCGACCACCCGGTCCGCTCGCTCGACGACCTGCCCGTCGCTCGTGCACTGCTCCTCGACCTCACCCCCGGGCACGCCGCGCGGCTGCTCGATCGCCGCGCGCCGCGATGGCACCACGGCGTCGCCGCATGGAAGCTCGACCTGCTGCTGGACGGCCCGATGCCGTGGACCGCACCAGGATGCGCGGAGGCAGGCACCGTCCACCTCGGTGGTGAGCGCGCCGAGATCGAGGCTGCCGAGCGGGCGACCAACCGCGGGGCGGTCCCGGAGCACCCGTTCCTGATCGTCACGCAGCCGAGCGTGGTCGACCCGTCGCGGGCGCGGTCGGGCCAGCACGTCATCTGGGCGTACCGCCACGTGCCGAACGGTCTGGCCGAGGTCGATCCGGACGGTGGAGCCGACGCGGCGACACGCGGCATCGAAGCGCAGTTCGACCGGTTCGCACCCGGATGGCGCGACCTCGTCGTGCACCGCCGCGTCACGACCGCCATCGGCTACGAGCGGTACAACCCGGGCTACGTCGGCGGCGACATCGGTGGTGGCGCGATGACGGCGTGGCAGACCATCGCTCGCCCGCGCCTCGCCATCGACCCGTACCGGCTGCGCGGCGACGCGGGCCGCGCCGGCAGCGATGGTGCGTGGCTCTGCTCGCAGTCGACGCCGCCGGGTCCGGGCGTGCACGGCATGTGCGGCTGGCATGCGGCGGGGTCGGTGCTCCGCCGGACCTGACCGGCCGGCACCGCACGCGACGCGCGGTGTTCGGTCAGATCGGCGAGTCGAACGCGGTGGCGAGCCCGGCGAGCAGATCGGTCCACTCGTGCGGTGCCGACGACGGCATCGGCGCGCGCAGGGTGAGTGCCTCCACCAACTCCACCGCATCGCCGTGCAGGCACGGCCGTCCGTCGGCTGCACCGCGGGCGAGCGTGACCGTGTCGTCGACGTCGAGCACGAAGCGCACGTCCGGATCGGTCGCGGCGACGGCGAACGATCCGCGGACGTCGCAGCCGAGGCCGAGGCCGAGTGCCGGGCTGATCGAGGCAGCGAAGCGCAGGCACGCGTCGACCTCGTCGTCGCACACGACGGGATCGATCCCGAGCGGGAGCACGATGTCCCGCTCGTGGATCCAGCAGTCCCAGAGCGCGTGCTGCGCGAGGACGCGGATCGCGATGTGCCCGGCGGGCGCCTCTGCGATCGCCTCCCATCCGGCGTCGTCGAGGTCGGCGATCTCGCCGAGGAAGCCTTCGCTCGTCGCGACGAACTGCTCGAGCACCTGCGCCGGTGACAGCGCGCTCATCTGGTCGACGAGCAACGGCGGACTGGCCGCGGGATCGAAGCCACCGAGCAGGCGCGTCGGTGCACCGCCGCGCGCCGATGCGACGGAGAACTGCCAGAACCCGTTGACGCTCACGAGGTGGGCGACGACGTCGCGCACGGACCAACCGGCGCAACGGCTCGGTGCAGCCCACTGCTCGTCGGACAGCCCGGCCAACACGTCCGCGAGTCGGCGACGCTGGCGCACGACCGGCTCGAGCACATCGCGCGGTGGCGCGTCGATCGTGAGGATGGTCGGGCCGTCGTAGCGCGGTGACAGGAGCACGCCGCGAACGTACCGCTCGCCGACGTGCCCCGATCTCAGCCGGCGATCACTCGCCGCGGACGCGCTTGATGATGTCGCTGGCGATGTTCGGCGGGACCTCCATGTACACCGCGAACTGCATGGTGTACGTGGCCCGGCCCTGGGTGCGCGAGCGGAGGTCCGTCGAGTACCCGAACATCTCCGACAGCGGCACCTGGGCGCGGATGACCTGGGCGTTGCCCTGGGCCTCCATGCCTTCGATGCGGCCGCGCCGCGAGGACAGGTCGCCCATCACGTCGCCCATGTAGTCCTCGGGCGTCACGACCTCGACGGCCATGATCGGCTCCAGGATGACCGGCTTGGCCATCTCGGCGGCCTTCTTGAACGCCATCTGACCGGCGATCTTGAACGCCATCTCGGACGAGTCGACGTCGTGGTACTGGCCGTCGACGAGCGACGCCTTCACGTCCACCGTGGGGTAGCCGGCGAGCACGCCCGAGTCCAGGGCCATCTGCATGCCCTGGTTGGTCGGCTGGATGTACTCGCGCGGGATGCGCCCACCGCTGACCTTGTCGACGAACTCGTAGCCCTTGCCCGGGTTCGGCTCGAGCGTGATCTTCACCACGGCGAACTGACCGGAACCACCGGACTGCTTGATGTGGCGGTACTCCACCGACTCGACCGTCTTCGTGATCGTCTCGCGGTACGCCACCTGCGGCTTGCCCACCGTCGCATCGACGTTGAACTCGCGCTGCATGCGGTCCACGAGGATCTCGAGGTGGAGCTCGCCCATGCCGGAGATGACGGTCTGACCCGTCTCCTCGTCCGTGCGGACGCGGAACGTCGGGTCTTCGTCCGACAGCGACTTGAGCGCCTTGCCGAGCTTGTCCGAGTCGTCCTTCGTCTTCGGCTCGATCGCGACGTGGATGACGGGCTCCGGGAAGATCATCCGCTCGAGGATGATCGGGTTGCCGCGGTCGCACAGGGTGTCGCCGGTGGTGGTGTCCTTGAAGCCGAGGCCCGCGACGATGTCGCCGGCCATCGCGACGTCGAGGTCCTCGCGCTGGTTCGCGTGCATGAGGAGGATGCGGCCGAGGCGCTCGCGACGCTCCTTGGTGGAGTTGTAGACCTCTTCGCCCTTGTTGATCGACCCGGAGTACACACGGAAGTACGTGAGCTTGCCGAACGGGTCGGCGACGATCTTGAACGCCAGCGCAGCGAACGGCTCCGTCTCGGAGGCGGCGCGGGTGAGGATCTCCTCCTCGTGGTTCGGCTTCGTGCCCTGCGTCGGCGGGATGTCGAGCGGGCTCGGCAGGAAGTCGATGACGGCGTCGAGCATCGGCTGGACGCCCTTGTTCTTGAACGCCGAACCGCACAGGATCGGTACGAAGTCGAACGCGAGCGTGCCCTTGCGGATCGCGCGCTTGACCTCTGCCTCGGTGAGGTCTTCGCCCGCGAGGTACTTCTCCATCAGCTCGTCGTCGCTCGTCGCGATCGTCTCGAGCAGCTCCTCGCGGTACTGGTTCGCCTGATCGACCATGTCGGCCGGGATGTCGACCTCGTCCCACTTCGCGCCGAGCTCCTCGTCGCGCCAGATGAGCGCCTTCATCTTCACGAGGTCCACCAGGCCGGCGAACGGCTTGTTGGCCTCCGGGCCGCCCGCGCCGACGGGGAGGTGCAGCACGGCAGGCACGGCCTGCAGGCGCGTCTTCACCATGTCCACCGTGCGGTAGAAGTCCGCCCCGATGCGGTCCATCTTGTTGACGAAGCACATGCGCGGGACCTTGTACTTGTTGGCCTGACGCCACACCGTCTCGGTCTGCGGCTCCACACCGGCGACGGAGTCGAACACCGTGACGGCACCGTCGAGCACGCGCAGCGAACGCTCCACCTCGATGGTGAAGTCCACGTGGCCCGGCGTGTCGATGATGTTGATGCGGTGGTTGTTCCAGATGCACGTGGTGGCGGCCGACGTGATGGTGATGCCGCGCTCCTGCTCCTGCGCCATGTGGTCCATGGTCGCGGCGCCGTCGTGGACCTCACCGATCTTGTAGCTCTTGCCCGTGTAGTAGAGGATGCGCTCGGTCGTCGTCGTCTTGCCGGCGTCGATGTGCGCCATGATGCCGATGTTGCGGGTGCGCTCGAGTGGGTATTCGCGCTTGGCCATCTTCGTCTCGTTCCTCTACGTCGTGCTCTACGTCTGCGTCTGCGATCCTCGCCCAGGGCGTGTTGACCGTCGCTGGGGCGCGCCGGGCCGAATCCGGCCACAGGCACAGGTTCCGATGCTATCGCCGCCGACCCGGGGTGCCACACCGACCCGGACCGGTCAACCCCCAGGTCAGGGCCACTGCCAGCCCCGGCCGCGACGCTCCTCGGCTACTGGCCGGCTGCAGCCACCGGTTGCTCGGTCCGTCGGGCGATCGCGATGCGGCGCAACGGCGGCAACGTGGGCGGTGGCTGCTTGCGGGGCGGCAGCTCGGCGAGCAACGCCGTCGAGGCAGCCGTGACCGCGGCGACCGCACGCTCGAACGCGTCCACGGTGGCGGGTGAGGGCTTCTGGACGCCGCTGATCTTGCGCACGTACTGGCGCGCTGCGGCCTCGATCTCGGTCGGGGTCGCCTGCGGGTCCAGACCCCGGAGGGTCGTGATGTTCCGGCACATGCAGGCCAGGCTACGACCCCTCCCCGCTACCGTCGACCCCATGCCCCGGACCAGCACGCTGTCGATGCGCGAGCGGGTGATCCGGCTGCTCGCCTCGTGGGTGCTGGTCGCGATCGGCGTGCCGCTCGTCGTCACCGCGAGCCTCGGCGTGGCGCCGTTCGACGTGCTGAACACGGGCGTGGCGGACGTGACGGGCCTCTCGTTCGGCGTGGTGTTCGCGATCGACGGGTGCATCTTCTTCCTCATCGGCACGCTGCTCGGCGCACGACCCGGTCCCGCGTCGTGGGTCGGCACCTTGGCGATCGGACCGATGATCGACCTGACGCTCTCGTTGATGCCCGACCCGGACGCGCTCGCTGCGCGGGTGCCGATGCTGCTCGGCGGGATCCTCGTGCTGGCGGTCGCGATCTGCCTCGTGATCAGCACGGAGCTCGGCTCCGGTCCGACCGAGGTCGTGATGCTCGGCCTCATCAAGCACCACGTCCCCGTCGTCCCGGCACGATGGCTGAGCGATGGCGTGCCGATGCTCATCGGCCTCGCGCTCGGCGGCGACCTCGGCGTCGGCACCGTGGTGTTCCTCGTCACGATGGGTCCACTCGTGAAGTTCGGGCTCCGCCGGTTGCACTACGTCCCCGCGGGCCTCGTCGTGCGCCCGCCCGATCCGAACGCGCAACGCATCGCGTCGTAGCTGGACGCCTTGCTGCGCTCACCGGTCGCGTGTGGCACGGTCAGGCCGTCACCAGCTCCGTCCAGAGGTCGCCGCTGCGCTCGAGCGAGCGCAGCCAGGCGATGCGCTGCTCGATCGGCGGGTGGCTGTCGAGCAGGCGCGTGTACCACGTGGCGCCGGGACCCGACGGCGCGTCGATCCACAGCGACGCCGTCAGCACGCTCACGTCCCGGACCGGTGTCGGGCTCGCCGCGACCTTCTCGAGCGCGGACCGCAGGCCGGTCGGATCGCGCGTGAACTGCACCGCGCTCGCGTCGGCGAGCTGCTCCCGGCGCCGCGAGATCGCGGCGCGCACGAGCAGTGCCGCGGGTCGCGCGAGCAGCCACATCAGCATCGCGAACGCGGTCGCCAGCAGTCGCCAACCGGAGCGGTCACGCGCTTCCTGATCCAGTTGTCCGAGCGTCGTCGCGCGCGTCGGCGCGCCCGTGTCGGGATCCACGGGAGCGCGGCGGTGCGCACCCCGTTCGGCGAACAGGATCGCGAGGCCGGCGAGCACCACGACGAGACCGACCGCGAAGGTCGCGACCCACACCACCGTCGAGTCCCGGTTGCGGAGGTGGGCCATCTCGTGGGCGACGACGCCCGTCAGCTCACGCCGGTCGAGCGCGGCGAGGAGCCCCGTCGTGCACACGATCGTGCCGCCGTCTCGCCCCGCGACGGCGTACGCGTTGAGGGCGGGATCGTCGACGAGCAGGAGCGCCGGCGTGGGCGAACCGCTCGCGATCGCCATCTGCGTGACGATCTCGCGCAGCATCGCGCTCTCCGGGCCGTCTGCCTCGCGGACGTCGTCACCGCTCAGCGCTCGTGCGCGGGCGACCAGCACCGCCACGGCGAGGAACAGCACGACGAACACCGCGACGGCGAGCATCGTGCCTGGATCCGCGTGCCACTCCGTCGCGCAGGTGCGCACGGACGTCGAGCCGTCTGCGGACGGCACGCGGCTGCACACCTCGCGCAGGTGCGCCGGGAACACGAGCACGTTGCCGATCGTCCACACGAGGACGAGCTCGACGACGATCAGCACGGCGGTGCGGCGGCGGTGGCGGCGCTGTGCCTCGAAGAACCCGACCGGTGGACGTGCGACGCGCGGCGACGGCATCACCGGGCGCACGCTACTGGCGTCGCCCGATCGTGGGTCGTCGGGCATCAGCTGCAGCACGCGACGGTGACGCCCGGGCTGTGGGCGATGCTCTGCGGTCCATCGGCGAACGCGTGCACCAGGTACGTGTAGGTCGTCCCCGGCACCGCCGTGGTGTCGACGTAGGTGAGCGAGCCGGGCGCCGGCGCGAACGCCCGGCCTGGCGTGCCCGAGCCCGGGATCGAGCGGAGGACGAGGTACCGCGTGGTGCCGTCGGGACCCGCGCTCCAGCTGCAGCGGACGGCGTCCACGCTCGTGGCACAGCTCAACGACATGGTCGCCGGCGTGGTCACCTCGGTGGTCGTGGGCGCGACGGCCGGCGGCGGCGCCGTCGTCGGCGCAGCCGTCGTCGGAGGCGCGGTCGGTGGTGTCGTCGGCGCCGGCTCGACGGTCGGTTCGGGCGGAGGCGGCACGGTGGTGGCCGGTGCCGGTCCAGCAGTCGTCGGCGGCGCCGGCGCGACGGTGGGCGTGGCGGGCGCGACCGTCGACGTGGCCTGGTTGGCCGGTGCTGCGGTGGTCGGCGCGACCGGCGGCGGCGCGCTGGCGGGCGCGGACGAGGCGGTCGGAGGCGGGCCGCCCACCGGCGCGCTGACGGTCGCGACGTCTTCGGTCCCCACGTTCGGATCGGTGGTGCCGTCGACCGGCGAGACGCCAGGGAGCGACGGCACGCTCTCCCGATCGGTCGGTCGATCCGTCGCGCCGGCGGGGAGCGAACCGTCGATCTCGGTCACGTCGGTCGCGGTCGATCGATCCGGCGCATCGGTGCGCGTCGAGATGACGATGCCTGCCGCGGCGGCTGCGCCGACGAACGTCAGCGTGCCGATGAGGGCGCCGACGCCGCTGACGCGCGCGATCCTCCGTCGCGCGACGGGCGGGGTGTCGAGGCTCAGCCGGAGCAGCCGCTGCTCCAGCGCATCGACGAAGCCAGGTGTCGGCGACGGCACCGGGCGTGTGGCGTCGGCACGCAGCGCGTGCTCGACGGTGTCCCTCGACGGCGTCACGAGCGTCCCCCTCGTCCGTCGACGCGCTCGTCGTCACGCCCGTCGTCGCGGCCGCCGTCGCGGCCGGAGGCGAGCTCGACCCGCAACGCCTTGAGGGCGCGGTGGAGGTGGACGGCGAGCGCGGGCTTCGTCCAGCCGAGCTGGTCGGCCGCATCTCCGGCGGAGAGACCGGCGAGGTACCGCAACGTGATCACGGCGCGATGGCGATCCGAGAGCCGGTCGATCGCTGCGTGGAGCACGGCCGGATCGAGCCCGCCGGGCAGCGCGGTGTCTGCGTCGGCACCCGGGAGCGGATCGTCGCGACCGGCGCGTGCCCAGGCGTCGGGGTGCTCGTCGATCGACAGCGAGCGCAGCGCGAGCTGGCCGCGCCGTCCACCGATCCGAGCGCGTCGGCGGTAGATCTCGACGACCTCGTTGGAGACGATCCGGAACAGCCACGGTCGGATGCCACCGGCACGCCACTCGAACCGATCGATCGAGCGCAGGGCACGCTCGAACGCCGCCGACGTCGCCTCATCCGCCACCTCGCGCGAGCCGCTACGTCGGTAGGCGAGTGCGTGCACCGCTCGCACGTGTCGTCGGTACAGCTCGGCGAAGGCGGCGCGATCGGTGCGCGCCCGCTCGACGAGGTCGCGCTCGTCGGGATCGACCGGGTCGTGCTGGTCACGTGGGTGTTGCTGCTCGTGCTGGACATGATCGTCCGGGAGGATGTGACGGGTGGGGACCTCGCGCGACCGCTCGGGTTCGCGTGGCGACGTCATCGCGCCGTCCGCGTCCTCGGCCGTCATCGCGAGGGTCCCCACGTGATCACACCGTCGGGCTGTCGCCGGTGGTGGCGGGCGGCGCCGGCTCCGGCGCGATGGTCGGCGCGGTGGCCGGCGAGGTCGGCGCGGGCTCCGTCGGCGGGACGGTCGTGGCCGCAGGAGCGATCACGATCTGGATCGGGTTGCTGTGCCCGGTGTTCTTGTCGTTGGCATCCAGGCTCACGACCACGTACGAGTACGTCCCGGCCGCCAGGCCACCGTCGGTGAACGATCCGCCCGCCGGGTCCGACGAGCTGACCAGCACCCGCCCCCGGTTGCTGCCGACGAGGCCGCGCAGCACGAGGAACCGGTGGAAGGTCGGCCCCGCGCCACCCGTCCAGCTGCAGCTGACGCTGTTGCCGCTCGCATCGCCGGCCCACGAGCAGGCGAGGACGATCGTCTGCGGGACCACCGTGTCCGGCTTCGTCGCGGGCACGGTCGTGGATGGTGCGGCGGGCGCCGGCGCAGCGGTGGTCAGCGGCGGTGCGTCGGTCGACTCGGGGCGCGGCCGCGACGTGGTCGGCGGCACCGTGACCGGCGCAGTCGTCGGTGCCGCGGTCGTCGGTGGTGCGGTGGTCGCCGATCCGTCGTGCGACTCCTGACCGGAGCCCGGCGAGGCCGACACGACGGCGCCCTGTCCGGCTGCGGTGGTCGACGGCTGCGGCGGCGACGAGCTCGTCGGGTCCGCTGCGGGACTGCTCGTCGACGGGCCCGGGCTGCTCGACCGATCGGCACCGTCGACCGATCCATCGATCGCGGGACCGTCGGCGCCGTCCCGCGAGGTGCGATCGGCGTTCGAGCCGTCGGCCGCCGAGAACGCGGGGCGGCTGGGACTCGACCACGGCGCGTGCCCCGCGGCGGCTGCGGCGCCCGTCGTGACGAGACCGAACGCGGCGAGCGACACCACGATCGTGCGCCGGCTCGTCGAGGTCCAACGGGTGTGCGCCCAGCGGAACCGGCTGGTGGGGATGTTCGGATCGAGCGACATGGGTGCCTCCGTGCACGTCGCACGCCATCGGATCGGCGATCGGATCGGCGTGGTGCAGGAGAGAACGGGAGCCCAGCAGCCCGATTGCCCCGGCGAGCCCTCGTTGCCCGACTCTTGAGAGACGGCCGCGGAGCGTGGCGAACGAGCGGGGCACACGGACACGGAACCACGGTCGGTCCGTGGCGTCCTGAGCAACCGTTGCTCAAACGTGGGAGCGGACCTGCTCACTCCGAAGCACCGCTCACGCAACCAGGCGTTTCGTGCGCGAACTGCGCCCCGACGACGCCCCGTGCTCACGCAACGATCGGTTCCGTGAGCGAGCTGCGCGCTGCCGGCGCACCGTGCTCACGCACGGTTGGGCTCGGGGGGTCAGCCGCCGACGACGATCGGGCGCAGGTGCGGCCAGGCCGCGGCGAAGCCCGGGTGCAGTGGTCGCGCCTCGACGTCGTCGACACCGACCCACGCCACCGCGTCCGTCTCGAAGTTCATCGACTCGCCGAACAGCCGCTCCACCTCGACGACGACGGTCGTGTAGCTCCAGTCGTGGGCGGGCGCGAACACGTACTCACCGAGCATCCGGTGTGCCGGTGCCTCGCCGACCTCTTCCGCGGCCTCCCGCAGCGCGCCCTCGTAGGCGGTCTCGCCCTCGTCGAGCGCACCGCCGGCGCAGGACCACGTGCCGCCCTCGTGCGCGAACCCGGAGCGCAGCTGCAGCATCACCCGGCGCTCGCCGTCCACCGTGGCGACGAACACGACGCCGGCCGCACCGAACCGGCCCCAGCGGACGTGGCCGTCGCTGCACCGCACGAACCCGTCACCGTTCCGTCTGCTCGTCACCGCACCACCTTGGCACGGCGACCGGCGCCCCACCGAGGCAGTCCGGCGGTGCTGCTCCCCTGCTGCTCCCTTGCTGCTCACGCCCGTGCCGGGGAACCTGCGCGCACCCCCGGCGTAGGGTCGCCGACGTGACCGACACCGCCGATCTCACCGCCCTCGCCGACGAGCACCTGCAGCGCGTGCTCGTCGCGCTCGCCGGGCCCGCGGCCACGCCCCGGGAGGACCAGCGCCAGGCGGTGCGCGCGCTCGTCGCCGATCGCGGCCACGTGCTCGTCGTGCAGGCCACCGGATGGGGCAAGTCGGCCGTCTACTGGGCGGCAACGTCCGCGCTGCGCGCCGCGGGCTCGGGTCTCACGCTCGTCATCTCGCCGCTCCTCGCGCTCATGCGCGATCAGGTCACGGCGGCCACGCGCGCCGGCCTCGTGGCGGCGACGATCAACAGCACCAACATCGACGAGTGGGATGCGGTGCTCGCCGATGTCGACGCCGATCGGCTCGACGTGCTGCTGGTCGCGCCGGAGCGGCTGGCCAACCCGCGCTTCGCCGCCCGGCTCCCCGGCCTGCTCGCCCGCACCGGGATGGTCGTCATCGACGAGGCGCACTGCATCAGCGACTGGGGGTTCGATTTCCGGCCGGACTACCAGCGCCTCGCCCGGCACCTGCTCACGCTGGCACCCGGCACCCCCGTGCTCGCCACCACCGCCACCGCCAACGAGCGCGTCACGGCGGACGTCGCCGCGCAGCTCGGCGACGGGACCGTCACGTTCCGCGGCAGCCTCGCGCGGCGGTCGCTCCGGCTCGCGGTGGTGCCCGGCCTCGGCCCGCTCGAGCGGTGGGCGTGGGTGGCGGACGCACTGGGCTCGCTCGACGGCTCCGGCATCGTCTACACGCTCACGGTGGCCGAGGCGGAGCGGCTCGCTGGCTACCTCGCGTCGCTCGGCTACGCGGTCGCGGCGTACACCGGTCGGCTCGATGCAGACGCACGGATCGCGATCGAGGAGCAGCTCCGGCGCAACGAGCTGCGCGCCGTCGTCGCCACGTCCGCGCTCGGGATGGGGTACGACAAGCCGGACCTCGCCTTCTGCATCCACGCCGGCTCGCCGTCGTCGCCCGTCGCCTACTACCAGCAGGTCGGCCGCGCCGGCCGTGCACTCGACACCGCGCAGGCGGTGCTGCTGCCCAGCGAGAGCGACGAGCGGATCTGGCAGTACTTCGCCACGGCGTCGGTGCCGGACCGCGAGCACGTCGCGCGCGTGCTCGACGCGCTGGGTCGTGGGCCCGTGCCGCTCCTCTCGCTGGAGTCGCTGACGGGCGTGCGCCGCACCCGGCTCGAGGCGGTCTTGCGCCTGCTCGCCGCGGAGGACGTCGTCGCGAAGGAACCGGACGGGTGGGTCGCCACCGGCCGGCCGTACCACCACGACACCGAGAAGTGGGACGCGCTGCGGGCGATGCGCGAGCACGAGGCGCAGCTGATGCGCCGGTACGCGGCGGGCGATGGCTGCCTGATGGAGTTCCTCCAGCTGGCGCTCGACGATCCGGACCCGTCCCCCTGCGGGCGGTGCTCCGTGTGCACCGGCGAGCTGCCGTCGCCGGGGCGCGAACCGTCGCTCGGCTCGCTGCAGTCGGCGCGACGCTTCGCCCGCGGCGTGGACGTCGTCATCGAGCCGCGCAAGCTCTGGCCGTCGGGGCTCGCCGGTGGCGGTGGGCCGGCTCGGAAGGGGAAGATCAACGGCTGCGACGACGGTCGCGCCCTGGCCTTCGCCGACGACCCCGGTTGGGTCGGCGAGCTCGCGCGGTTCCACGGTGCCGATCGCGAGCTGGAGGACGCGATCGCCGATGGTCTCGTCGAGGTGCTCCGCCGCTGGAAGGACCACTGGGGTGCGCGCCCCATCGCCGTGGTGCCGATGCCGTCGCGCAGCCATCCGCTGCGCGTGCGTTCCATGGCCGAGCACATCGGGCGGATCGGCAAGCTCCCGGTGCTGCCGCTCCTGCGCGCCGACGGGCCCATGCCGCCGACCGACACCGCCTCAGGTGCACGCGTCCGCGCCCTGCTGGACTCGATGCGGCTGGACCACCCCGGCTCGTGCGCGGTGCCCGACGGCCCGGTGCTGCTCGTGGACGACACCTACCGCACCGGATGGACGATGACGGTCGCAGCGGCGCTGCTGCGCGACGCCGGCGCCACCGCCGTGCTGCCACTGGTGGTGCACCAGCTGCCGTGAACCCGCGGAGGACGTCGCGTCAATCGGCCGTGGGGTCGAGGTTCACGCTCGTCAGCTCGCCGGTCGAGTAGGTGACCGGCGCACTCGTCCACACGTAGTCGGGCCGGACCTGCGTGTAGCCGCTGGCGCGGAACGTGACATCGAAGGTGAGCCGCGCCTGGATGGTGACCGTGCCCGGACCGGGTGGCGTCCACGTGCACGGACCGTTGATGCCGGGTTCGGTCTGCTCGGCCAGCACGGGCAGTGCCGGCAGCACGACCGCGTCCGCGTTCGCCGCGTCGCCCGCGGCGATGCACGGCACGATGCCGTGGAACGGCGTGGACGGCTTGTCCGGGTTCGGCGTGAAGTCGAGCTGGAAGGCGAGCTCGGACGGCTGCGTCACGAGGTCCATCACCCAGCCCCGCCACTCGAGCGGTGGGGTGCTGATCTGCGTGGTCCACGCGTCCGGAGCGATGCCGAGCCACGCGGGGTATCGGACCACGAGGCCGCCCCACTGGTCCACGACCGGGTTGCGGTAGACGATGGGTTCGATCAGCTGCAGTCGGCCGTAGACGTCGGTGAGCCGCGACTCCGGGTCGTAGATCACGTCGCTCGCGGCGACGCTGCGGTAGACGAGGAAGTGGTAGTTGTCCGCGACATCGCAGTACACCTTGAACCAGCGGACCGCGCTGGACAGCGGACCGACGCCGAGCGGCTCCGCCGGGTTCGGCACGTGCGGTCGCCAGATCGCCCAGTTGCCCTCCTCGAAGATCCACCGCTGCGACTGGACGACGTCGCCCGGCAGGTACGCCTGCCCGTCCGAGGTGACCCCCGCGACCGACGCGGTGAACGTGCACGGCGCGCCGACCCCACCGTGGGTCCGGAAGGCGGACGTGGTCGGGATCTGCGTGTACACCGACAACGACCCACTCGTGTTCCGCAGCTCCACCACCCGATGCCCCGCCACCACGATCGGCGAGCCGTCGCCGCGATCTGCGCCGGCGGACACGTGATGGATCGGGTTTGCAACGAAGAATGCGACGAGCGTGGCGACGACGGTTCGTATCAGACGCATGCGTCGTCCTGGTCAGCGACCCGATCAACGATCCATCGCCCAGCTTCGAATGCCAGAGTGGCTACGACGCCGTGCCGCACCACTCCCAGCGTGGAACCGGCTGCTAGCGACCCGTCGTCGTGGCGCCACACCGCTCCGTCGAGCTCGCAGTCGAACACGACCGCTTGCGTCTCAGTCCGCTCATCGCCGACAACAAACGGCCTTGTGACGACGCCGCTGTCGAGGTCGAGAGCTTCACCAGCGTCTCGCCGTGGTCCGAGCGCGGCCCGATATCTCTCGCCTCCATCGGCATAGTCCTGCGTCCAGCCGGGATCGCCTAGATCGATCGGCCGATGAGAGACGGCCCTGAAGTACGTCGCTGTCGCTCGGAGGTAGGCCTCGATGATCGGGATGTCCTCAGGGGACGGGACGAACAGGGAGCTGTCGTCGTCGGGCAGCTCTTCGGTCGGGAGGAACACCCACAGCTTCGGCATCAGCTCGTAGATCAGTCCGGGCGTCGTCACACCCGGGGCCGAGTCGACCAGGGTCCACGGGCCGTCGTCCGACAGACGGGCCACGCCATCGTCCACCACCGTCGTCGCCACATCGGCCGTCGCGCTGGACGCGACCGTCGTGGTCGGGTCGGTCACCACGGTCGCGGGTGCGGGACTCGTCGCCGGCGCAGTGGCCGCGACCGTCGTCGGCGCCGCGGTCGACCCGCTGGTCGGTGCCGCCGTCGGAGCTGTCGTGTCGAGCGGGGGCACGGTGTCGAGGCTGGTCCCGCTGCTCGAGCAGCCCACGAGCGCCAGCGCGACCAGCGCGACCGCGCACCACGTCCTCACCCCGGCACCCATCGGCCGCCGCCGTCCTCGCACCAGCTCGCTCCCCTTCCACACACCCTGTCACCCCCGGACCGCTCAGGTGCGGGAGGTGCACCAGTCTCGCCCACCAATGAGCACGTCGACAGCCGGCCGCCGGAAAGATCGTCTCAACCTTTTCTGCCCGATGCGACCGAGCGCGCACCGAGGGCCACGCACGGCGCATCCGTGGTCGGCCGACCACACGCTTCGGGGTGCGTTGGAACGCACCCAGAAGCCCAACGGGTGACACGCACCGCGACGGTCAGGTGGGCCAAAGCGCGTCGCGCAGGCCGCTGGCCCGCGCGATCCGCTCGCGCACCGCGGCGCGCAGCGAAGCCTCGTCCCCGACGACCGTGACCCGCGACCGGGCGCGGGTGACGGCGGTGTACAGCAGTTCGCGTGTCGCCAGCCGCGATCCGGCTGGCGGCAGGACCACCACGACGTGATCGAACTCCGAACCCTGGCTCTTGTGGATCGTCATCGCGTGGACCGTCTCGTACGCCTCGAGGCGCACCGGGGCGAAGTGTCGCAGGCGGTCACCGTCGCCGGCGAACACCACGTGCGCGCCCTCGTCCCCGGCCACGACCACGCCGAGGTCCCCGTTGTACAGACCGAGCCGGTAGTCGTTCGTCGTGACGAGGACGGGCCGCCCCGGGTACCAGCCGGTGACGGGCCGCCCGGCGGCCGCGAGCCACCGTTCGACCCGCGCGTTCCACTGCTGCACACCGAACTCACCCCGGCGGTGGGCACAGAGGATGCGGGTGCGCTCCAACGCACGGAGTGCACCTGCGTCGTCGCCGGCTGCGGCGAGGTCGGCGACCGCGAGCGCGTCGACCTCGACGTGACCGCGGACCCGCTCGACCGTGGCCGGATCGTCGACCTCGGAGGGGATCCACTCCAACGAGCTCGACGCCTCCCGCAGCACCTCGACGGCACCGCTCGCGTCCCCGTCGCGCACGGCGCGGGCGAGGCGGTCGATCGGCGATCCCGGCGGGAACCTGCGACTCACCCGGAGCCGGCACACCACGGACGCGAGCGGAGCGCCGGCGGGCGGCGCGTCGGGGCCGGCGACGTCCGCGAGCACCGATCCCGCCTCGACGCTCGCGAGCTGGCCCTGGTCGCCCACGAGCACGAGGCGTGCATCGGGCCGCACCGCGTCCAGCAGCTTCGCCATCAGCGGCAGCGACACCATCGACGTCTCGTCCACGACCACCACGTCGTACGGCAGCGGGCGTTGCCGGTCGAAGCGGAACCGGGAGCTGCCCGGCCGCGCACCGAGCATGCGATGGATCGTCGACGTCTCGACCCCGTCGAGGCGCGCGGCGAGGCTCGGATCGATCCGCGAGGTGGCCGCACGGAACGCCTCGCTGAGTCGTGCCGCAGCCTTGCCGGTGGGCGCGGCCAGGCGCACCCGGGGCGGCGGCTCGACCGCAGCGAACGACGCGAGGAGCGCAGCGATGGTGGTGGTCTTGCCCGTCCCCGGGCCACCGATGAGGACCGTCAGTGCGGACGCGGCGGCCGTGTCCACCGCGTGTCGCTGGTCGGCGGCGTCGGGCCCGAGCAGCTGCGCGACCACCGCCTCGTCGACCGCCACCGGCGCCACGGGCACCGCGGCGCGCTGCACCAGGTGCTGCGCGACACGTCGTTCGTAGTCCTCGTAGCGCTCGAGGTACAGGCGCGGACCGTGCAGCACGAGCGGCGCCGGCGTGGAGGTGACGAGCGGGCTGGCGGCGATGGCGGCGAGCCACGGATCGAGGTCTGGCCAGGGCAGCGGAACCGGCCCGATCGACGCGTCGGACGCGTCGGGCGAGTCGATCGCAACCGACGCATCGGCACTGGCGGGCACGACGATCCATGCGTCGGGCACCACCGACGCGGCCACCGTGTGCAGATCCAGGCAGGTGTGTCCGGCACGCGGCGCGCGTGCCGCCAGCGCGGCGGCGAGCTCCACCCGCTCGTCCGCCTCCCCGCACAGTCGCACGAGCGTGCGCGCGATGTGGACGTCCGCATCGCTCAAGACGCCGGCGGCACGGAACCGCTCGACGAGTCGCCCAGCCCCGTCGTGCGCCACCGGCTCGGCCATCGGCGTGGACGCGCTCACGCCGACACCTCGCCGGCGAGCAGGCGGTCGAGCGCTTCGATCGCCGCGCTCGGCGGCTGCCACCACAGCACGCCACGCGCGTCGTCCGCCGTGCGGTCCGGATCCATCCCGCGCACGAACAGGTACGCCGCGCCGAGCAGGTGCGTGTCGGGGCGGTAGCCGGGCAATCGCCAGCGCAGGTAGCGGTGGAGCGCGACGAGGTAGATGGCCGCCTGGAGCCCGTAGTGGTGGTGGGCCATCGCCTCGGCCATCTGGTCGATGCCGTACGCGCTGCCGACGCCGAGCTGGTTCGTCTTGTAGTCGGCCACCCAGCAGCGGTTCCCGTCGATGCGAGCGACGAGGTCGATCGAGCCGTTGAGCATCCCGGCGACCGGCACCGCGAAGCCGTCCGCGGCGATCGACACCGCCCAGGGTCGGAGCGGATCGGAGTACGGGAGGTGCTCGGCGAGCACGCGGCCGACATCGGACGCGCGGATCGCACCGAGCGCCATGTCGAAGTGGAGCTCGTCGAGACGCTGCGCGGGACCGACATCGCGCAGGCGCGTCGCGCCCAGCGGGCCGCCGAGCGGCGCCTCGATCGCGCGGAGCAACCCCTCCGCGAGCGGTTCGGCATCCACGCGGAACGCGCGGTACCGCATCCGCTCGGCACACACCTCGATCAGCTGCTCGCGCAGCGTCGGGCTGGTGAAGTCGACCACCTCGAGGACGCTGTGCACCATCGTGCCGAACTCCGTCCCGCCCGGTGCGGTGGCGAGTCCCGACTGCGCGAGGCCCGGCAGCATCGACGGCTCCGCGGGCACCGGTGGCGGTGGCTGCTCAGTGGCGTCCTGCTCGTCCGTCGGCTCGTCGGCGCCGCCGCGGACCGGCGCGTCGCGATCGAACCCGGCGAGCGCGGGCGCGCCGGCCGCGGTGCGCTGGATCGCGTCGGCAGCGGACTTCATCGCGCTGAACGACCACGAGCGCCAACTGCGATCGATGCGACGCTCCGCGACGCTGACGACGAGCTCCGGCGGCGGTGGCGCATCGAGGTCCGGTGCGGCGACCACGAGGGACGTGTCGATGTCCACCGCGTCGAGGGCACCACCCGTCTCGGCCACCAGCGGCGCCAGATCGGCGGCGGACGCCGGCACCACGCCCAGCACATCGCCGAGCAGCGTGTGCAGCTCGGACTTGCGCCCCCTGGTGGTGGTGGCCGCCCACCAGACGACGCACTGGTGGCTGGCGCGGGTGAGCGCGACGTACAGCAGGCGACGCTGCTCCTCGGCCATCTCACGTGTGTTGTCGCCGCGCACGCGCTTGTTGCCCGCGCCGTCCTTCACGCCGGCGACCCAGGAGCTGTCGAGCTGTCGCTGCGTGCCGTCGTGGGCGTGCGGGATGCCCGATGAGTTCGGCGACGGCGTCCACAGGTACGGGCACAGCACCACCGGGAACTCCAGCCCCTTCGCGCGGTGGACCGTCAGCACCTGCACCGCGTCGTCGTCGCGATCGATGCGCCGCGCGACGAGGTCCGGTGCTGCCTCTTCGTCGCCGGTGCCGGCGTCCTCGTCGAGCAGCGCCAGCAGGGCAGACGGACCGATCGGCCGACCGCCCGTCGCGGTCTGGAGCAGCTCGGAGATGTGCTCGACATCGGTGAGCAGCCGCTCGCCACCCTGCAGCGCGAGCAGCCGTCCGTGCAGGCCCGCGCCTGCGAGCAGCGACATCAGCTGGGGCAGACCGCGCTGGGAGAGCGCAATCGCCCACTCGCGCAACTGGTCGTGCAGGTGCAACCGGGCGGTCTCGTCGTCGAGCGCCACCTCCACCGCGGAGCGACCGATGAACCAGCCGAGCGCAGCAGCGCGAGCGTTCGACTCGACACCGGGACGTTCGAGTGCCCGCAGCAGCACGCGCCACTGCAGCGCCGCCTCCGTCTCGAGCACGCTGTCGGCGGACGCGGTGGCCGCGGGGACACCGGCCGCCGAGAGCAGGCGCGCCGCGGTGATCGCGTCGCTGTTCGAACGGGTGAGCACGGCGATGTCGCGCGGGCGCAACGGGCGCGTGCGACCTGCCGGATCGCGGGCGTCGACGATCTCCACACGTGAGCGCCGATCGAGGAGGCGCGCGACCTCGCCCACGAGATCGAGCCGGACGGCGGCGCGAGCAGCACCGGTGTGCAGCTGCCCGCCACGGTGCGGCACGCAGCGGATCCGCAGCGACGCGCCGGCGCCGTGGATGCCGGCTGCCTCGCGGCCGGGCGCAGCCCGGACGGACTCGAACCGCACGCCGCCACCGAACTGGAACGGCCGCAGCAGCGCGTCGAGGGCACTCAGCAGCGGCGCGTCCGAACGACGGTTCGTCCCGAGCGTCGACACGCTCGTCGCGTGCGAGACGGCGTCCAGGTACGCCGTGATCTCCGCCGAGCGGAACCGGTAGATCGACTGCTTGGGGTCGCCGACGACGACCATCGTGGGCGACCCCGCGCCGCCGACGAACGCCTCGTGGAAGATGTCCCACTGCACCCGGTCGGTGTCCTGGAACTCGTCGATGAGGACGAGGTGGTACCGGTCGCGCAGCGCGGCGACGAGTGCTGGACCCTGCACCGACCGGAGCAGCTCGCGCGTCTCCAGCAGGAGCCCGTCGAAGGTGCGGCTGCCACGGGCACGTTGGCGGCGCACCACCTCGGCGCGGGCCGCGTCGACCAGGTCCGCCATCGCGTCGACACGCGCGTCCTTGCCGGTCGGATCGTGCAGCATCTCCGCGTCGGGCATGGACATGCGCGTGCGCACCGCCTGCACGACCCGCTTCGCCTGCGGTGGCGACGGGTCGTCCGCGTACTCCCGCAGGAGCAGGTCGTTGACGACCTCCTCGATGTCCGTGAACCCGTCGGTGATCGGACCCGTGCCACCGCCGTTCGCCACGACGACCCGGCTGCAGAAGCCGTGGATCGTGGTGATGGTGGCGGCGTCGAAGTCCCGGATGGCCACCCGCACGCGATCCAGCCGCTCGCTGCGCTCCTTCGCCGTGCGGACGGTGACGACCGCAGCCAGGTCGGCGTCCCGGTGGGTGACCGCGCCGGCGGCGAGGAGGGCTGCGGCCTCGACGAGCCGCGTGCGGATCCGTCCTCGCAGCTCCGCGGTGGCCGCCTCCGTGAAGCTCACGACGCACACGTTGCCGATCAGCACGCCGCGCTCCGCGACGTACCGCAGCGCGAGCGCGCAGAGGGCGAACGACTTGCCCGTCCCCGCGCTCGCCTCCAACGCGGTGAGGCCCGTCGGCAGCGGACCGCCGGGATCGAACTCCGTACGGGACCTCACGGCGCAGCTCCATCGTCAGCCGGTCCGTCATGGAGGTAGATCGACGCCGCGTACTCGCTCCACACGCGGTGCGCCCACCGCTCGAGCCGCGACGCGCTGTCGCCCCACCGCTCGTCCTGCTCGTCGTCCGCGGGAGGGAGCGCGATGAGGTCGTCGAACGTGGTGCCGCCGAAGACGAACCGGACCCACCGGTCGTGGACGAGGCCGTACCCGACCCGCGACGACTCCCACGCGGACGATGCCTCCTCCCGCGACGTCAGCAACGCCTGGGTGAGCTTCGCTGCGCCGGGGAACGCGCCACGACGCGCACTCCAGTAGATGTCGTCCGCGAGCGACAGCACGCTCCGGGCGTGGTCCGGTGAGCGCATCGACAGGTGCAACGCGGCGGGACGCTCGCCGTCCCTGCCGACGTGGAGCACGCGCCACGCCGCCTCCGGGGCGGCCAGGCTCACCGCAGCGGCACGGAGCCAGCCGCGGACGTGGTGGTCCGCCGAGAGGCCCGAGGGGTTGACGTCCAGCACGACGCGACCACGCGCACCCGGCACGGTGCCGAGGACGCGCCGACCGTCGGGCAGCTCGATGTCGATCGGCACGTCGACGGGGTCCACATCGAGGGCCGTGCCGGCGTGGCGGCGGGCGAAGTCGAACAGCTTGTCGACGAAGTCGACCGCTTCGTCCACGGCGAACCGGCCGAACTCCTTCGGCGGCACGGCGCCGGCGGCCGCCTGCGAACGCGTCCACGACGAGACCAGCTCCGGCGACCACGTCGGACCGGACTGCAGCCGCAGCCGGATGAGCGCGTCGCGCAGCCGCCAGCGATCCAGCTCGCGGACCTCGAGCGGGATCGTGTCGGGGTACGTCTCGACCGGCTGCTCGACCTCGATGCCGAGGCGGCGCTGCAGGAACACCTGGACCGGGTTGATCAGCGCGTTGACGAGGTCGTCGAGGCGGACGTCCGTGCGCTCCTCCGCCGGCAGATCTGCGGGATCGTCGGCCCGTCGCTGCACCCGGCGCCGGAGCGCCGCCGTGCGCGCGGTGGCATCGAAGCTGAGCGGCGCGTCGAACCCGAGCTCGCCCGGCAGGAAGTTCCGCTCGGACCACGCCTGCCGAGGATGATCCACGGAGATGGCATCGCTCGCTCGTCGTGGTGACTCGTCCGAGCTGTCGATCGGCACCGCGCTCGCGTCGATCAGGTCGGCCAGCTCGGCGAGCGGCACCGCCGCCGGCAGGGGCGCGTTCGAGCGCACGTCGCGGCCGGAGCTGCACACGACGAAGTGGTCGCGCGCCGCGAGGAGCGCGTCCAGCAGCTGCGCGCGCAGCTCGGCGTGCGCGTCGCGGTCGCCGACGCACGGCGCGGTGAGCATCAGATCGTCGCTGCCGATGACGCCGGCGACACCGACGTCGCCGTCGAGGCCGAGCACGCACACCACCCGAGCCGGCACGCCGCGCTGCGCAGTGAGCGATGACAGCGTGATGGCACCCGTGCCGAACCGGGGCCTGCCGGGGCGGCCGACGAGGCGCTCGCGCAACAACGCGGTCAGCTCGATCCAGGGCACGTCACGGGGCAGCAGCTGACCCGCCGGCACCGACGCCTCCGCCATCTGCCCCAGCTCGATCTCCAGATCACCCCACTGCCAGCTGTCCACGTCCGACACGGCGCACAGCGACAGCGCGGCCTCCCGCACGGCGTCGCACCACGAAGCGACCGGCTGGTCGGCCGCCACGCGATCCGCGGCCGTCGCGAGCCGGTCGATGATCTCGGCGAGCGTGCCGGCGAGCTCCACGTCGTCGCCTTCGATGTCACCGAACGGCACCGTGTCGCCGACACCGATCCGCATGCCCGCGTCGGCCATGACGGCGCCGAGCAGGAGCTGGTCCAGCCCGGCGCGCCACGAGTGCGCCGTGATGTCGCTCGGCACGTCGAACGCGGCACGACCCTCGGCGTGGAGCCCCCAGTGGACGTTGACGGCGTCGACCCACTCCGCGAGCCGTCCCACACGATCCGGCGCCAGCCCGAAGCGACGGCGCACCGGCGGCCGCGCGACGAACGCGAGGACGTCGCTCACCCGGAACCGTCCGTCGACCAGGTCGAGCAGCGCGCCGACGGCGTCGAGCACCGGGTTGTCCTGGCGCAGCGAACGATCCGCCACGCGCAGCGGCAGCTCGGGCATGCCGATCGCCGCGCCGCCCGCGAACACCGCCTCCGCGAGCGGTGCGACGGTGGCGACGTCCGGGCAGAGCACGACGACGTCACGTGGCTCGATCGGTGCCGTCCCGGCCGGCGGGGGCTGCTCCAGGAGGTGGGCGATCACGTCGCGCAGCACCTCGACCTGCCGGCCGATGCCGTGGCAGCGGTGCCACTGGACGCTGCGATCGGCCGGATGGAGCGGGTGCCGGAAGTCGAAGGCGCCGGGCACGCGGTCGCCCGGGTCGACGTCGCGGTGCACCGCATCCTGCAGGTGGGCGAGGAGGCTGGACGCCAGACCGGCGTGGTCCGCGGCGGAGGCGGCCACGACGGGCTCCACCCCGGCGCGACGTACGGCGTCGATCAGGAGCACATGGGCCTCACGGGCGGATCGGCCCCAGCTGGTGAGCAGGCGATGGCGTGGCACCGCCGCCGACGGATCCCGATCGCGCAGGCACGGCCGTGGCAGCCCGGACGCCACGGTGGGCACGAGGCGGCGCCACAGGTCGAGCGACGGCACGGGCGCGAGCACCTCGACGTCGCGGTGCCGGGCGAGCGCGGCGAGCACGTCCAGGTGCGCCGGCGGGAAGCTGGTGAGCCCGATCAGGAACAGCCGCTGCGGCAGATCCACCTCGAGCCGGCCCGCCGCGAGATCCTCGATGGCCTGGCGGATGGCCGTGGTGGGGCTGGGCAACCCGACCACGCCGCGCACGCGGCGCCACACGCGCGGCTGCCAGCGCAGGTGCGCCGGGACCGGCACGCCGAAGGCGTCCACGTCACGGCCCGCCTCCCAGTCGCGCAGCATCCCGGCGCGATGCGTGGCGTACCGGTCGAAGAGGTCGGCGATGCGGCGAGCCCGCACCGCATCCACCGGCAGCCCCAGCTCCTCACCGGCGACGTGCATCACCTCGTGCACCGCCCACGTCAACGGACCGATCGCCCACTCGTCGGCGACCGCGCCGGTGGCGCGTTGCACGAGCCGCGCGGGGAACATGAACTCGACGTTGGCGACCACCCCGAGCCGCTCGGCGAGCCGCGCCGACAGCCACGTCCGCACCCCGTCGCCGGGCACCGTCACGACCTCGCGGGCGAAGGGATCGGGCAACGGCACCGCCATCCGGTCGCCGAGCCGCTCGACCAGGGCGACGAGGTCAGGTTCCACCGTCAACGACAGCGTCATCCGCGCGTGCCGATCAGGTCGAGCGACTGCACGATCGTGGCCCCCCGGCCATCGTCGCGGAGGCGGACCTCGATGCCGGTGCGCAGCTGCTGCTTCATCGCCTCGACGTGGGTGATGACGCCGACCATCCGGCCCGTGGCCTGCAGGTGCTGCAGCGCTTCGATCGCGTCATCGAGCGCATCCGGGTCCAGCGAGCCGAAGCCCTCGTCCACGAACAGGGCCTCGAACACGCGACCACTGCCCGTGCCACCCTGGCTGACGACGTCCGCGAGCCCGAGCGCCAGCGCGAGCGACGCCTGGAACCGCTCGCCGCCCGAGAGCGTGGCGGGGACGCGCTCGCGGCCGGTGTGCGCGTCGAACACGAGGAGGTCCAACCCCGTGCGGCGGTTCCCGCTGACGACCGACTCGCCTCGGCGCAGCGCGTAGCGCCCCGCAGACATGCGGTGGAGGTGCACGGTGGCCGCAGCGGTGACACGGTCCAGCTCCGCGGCGAGGACCCACGTCTCGAGCATGATCCGCTGCCCGATCTGCCCGGAGCACGTGAGCATGACCGTCCGTGCCACCTCGTGTCGCGCGCGCAGGGGCGCCGACTCGGCTGCGACGGCGCGAGCGCGATCCAGCGAGACGCGTGCGTCGTGGCATCGCTGCTCGATGCGGGTGAGCACGGTGCCCATCGCGGTGGCATCGATGTTGAGCACCCGCGCCCGTTCGGTGAGCCCGTCGACGTCCGGTCGCACGTCTGGCACGCCCTGGTCGACCAGTTCGCCGAGCCGTTCGTCCACTGCGACGACGTCCTGCTGCCACTCGGCCACACGTCGTTCGAGGGCGACCACCTCTGCTTCGTCGAGGCCGAGCGCGACGGCGTCGGCGACGTCCGCGTGCCCGCTCGCGGTGAGGCGCTCCGCCAGCAACGAGCGAGCTTGCTCCAACTCGGCATCCGCGCGGGTGAGCGCCGTCACCGACTCCGCCCAGGCCACGAGTTCGAGCTCGGCGCGACGCACGCGCTCCACGTCCGCGCGCACACCTGCGTCCGACAGCTCGGCGACCGGCCCTCGGCGCGCCGCCAGCTCCTGCGCGGCCGCGTCGAGCCGCGCCGTGGCGCCGGCGAGGTCGATGCGGGCTCGCTCGCGACGTGCGACGGCTGCGTCGAGCGCAACGGTGACCTCCGCCAGGAGCCGCGCGCACGCCTCCAGCCGGTCGGCGGCGTCGCGAGCATCGTGGAGCGCATCGACCGCCTTTCCAGCACATTGGGATCCTAAGCTTAGAATTCCACGTGGACAAGTTGT